>Ga0099364_10000766_pt1 | contig 54594 bp, 74 predicted proteins | sample TergutTh196P3_FD_73070 | JGI IMG/M metagenome (GOLD analysis project Ga0099364, IMG submission 73070) | Microcerotermes parvus P3 segment gut microbial communities from Pointe-Noire, Republic of the Congo - Th196 P3 | ecosystem: Host-associated > Arthropoda: Insects > Digestive system > Gut ... | reverse complement strand
CGGCCTGTGATAGCAATGCGGTTGGCAGAACCTTCAATGCCTCTTGAGAGGCTTGCCTGTAATATGCCCTTTTAGGGCTGGTGCATACCACCAGTTTAACTGGTGGTTTTGATTTGAAAGTACGGACAACCGCGCGGATTTGACTTTTGTTTACCACATCACGGTCAAGCTGTGTACCGGAGTATGTTTCGTCCTCGTCAAGCATCTCCCAACGCTTGGCGCGGGTGAGGCGGTTGCGCTTTTCTACTGGCTGCCGCAGAATTGTCGCACCGCTTTTGGTAATCTCTGTTTCGATGAGGTATGTGTCGAAGCCGACGTTGACATTATCCAACACAGCTTGTTCATGGGTGTATTCGCTTACTACATTCTCTGCAAAATAACCGAAAGTGCGCTTGTCCGGCGTAGCGGTCAACCCGATTTGGAAAGCATCAAAGTAATCAAGCACCTGCTGCCAGATATTATAAATTGAGCGATGGCACTCGTCAATGATGATTACATCAAAGAACTCCGGTGGGTATTTTGCGTTGTAAACAACGTCGCGGGGCTTTCCTTTGAGCGCACCCTCAATTTCGTTAGGGTTTTCTTCTTCGTTGCGCTCGTCCAGTTCTTCGCCCCTTAATATGGAGTACATACGCTGTATTGTGCTTATACACACCTGCGAGGAAGATGGAATGTTACCGGAGTTTAAGCGGCGGACATCATATAATTCGGAAAACCTGCGCGTTTCATCGTTCGGCGTATAGCCGATAAACTCGGTTTCGGCTTGCGAACCAAGGTTCCGGGTGTCTACCAAGAATAATATGCGCTTTGCTTTGACATATTTGAGAAGCCGATAAACGGCTGTTATGGCAGTGTATGTTTTGCCCGCGCCTGTCGCCATTTGAATGAGCGCACGGGGGCGGTTTTCGGAAAAAGACTGCTCTAGCCCGCGAATCGCTTTGATTTGGCAGTCGCGGAATTGTTGATGCGTATCTTCAAATATTGGCACGGCTTTCATTCGATTTCGGGTGGTGGAGTCGTCGGCTAACCATCCGCGCAAGGTTTCAGGGCGGTGGAATGAAAACACTTCACGGGAGCGGGCTTTTTCATCGACGTAGTCAGTAAAGCGTGTGACTATGCCGGTGGACTCATAAGCAAAGCGGATATTTTGACTGCTCACCGCCCATTTTATGCCGCTTCCAGCATATCTTTTGGATTGGGCTTCATGGACGGTCATATTCTGGCCTTCCTCAGCTTTCTTCGCCTCGACAACACCGACAGGCTTTCTGTCAACAAATAAGAGATAATCCACCGGCCCTGAATCAGTGGTAAATTCGCACACGGCAACGCCCGGTGCGGCGGCAGGGTTAAACTCCTTTTTATCTTGCACCAACCACCCGGAAACGGTAAGGTTTTTATCAATTTCAATCCGCGCTTTTTGTTCGGGGGTCATGACCGAGCCTCCTTACATTTTATTTACTCCTAAAGCTCGCAACAAGCATTATTGAATCTAAGCTCACCTAAACACGTTGAATCAGGATTTACGCTTATTTGGATTGGCACGCAAGGCATTTGTCATGTTTCGCCATCTCATATCAGCCAAATCGGTACAACTAAATTCTCACTGTTAAATGCTGTCAGCTTGTCGCTGATACAGAGAATCGCCCCCGTACCGCGCACCAGCGGCGATTTTTCTATCACGCCGAACACCCGCGTAAGCTGCGAGGCCGGGGTAGCGGTTTTCTTAATCTCCATCGGATAGAGTTTACCGTCGCCTTCCATGATGATGTCAATTTCCTTGGTGTCCTTGTCACGATAATAATAAATAAAAGGCTCGACGCCGCTGTTGTTGTAGCTTTTGATAATCTCGGCCACCGTGTAGTTTTCCAAAATTGCGCCGTTCATAGCGCCGTTCATCAGAGTTTCGCCATCGCTCCATTTGGCCAGATAGACAACAAGACCCGTATCGTAAAAATAGAGCTTCGGTTTCGAGATAGTGCGCTTGAGCACGTTGTTGGAATAAGGATGCAGATAAAAAATAATCCCCAGTGTTTCCAGTATCCCAAGCCACTCCTTGGCTTTGAGCTGATCGATACCGGCACTGTCCGCAATCGTTTTATAGTTCACCATTTGCCCGGAAAGCGCGGCGGCGGCCGTGATAAAATTCATAAACCTGAGTGAATCTATCGCGCCGGAAATCTCTTTGACATCCCGGTCGATATAGGTACTGATATAACTGCTGTACACAGCGCGGCGGTCGGTAAACTGTCCGCTTGCCAGAGCAGGCATCCCTCCGTCAAAAATACGTTGATAGAGCGCAGGTGTATCTACTGCCGCGACTTCCTTTGCTCTGGCTGAGAGGCGTTCAATGTCCAGCACGAACGGGATTGTGGAGTTACCGCATATCTCTGCTTGCGATAATGACGACATATTTAGAAGGCATACGCGCCCTGCAAGGGATTCCTGTACGCCTTTCATAAGCTTAAACACCTGTGACCCCGTAAGCCAAAAATCTCCGGGGTTGTGATTTGCGTCAACGTGAATTTTGATGTAGGGAAACAGTTCCGGCGCATATTGCACTTCATCTATGAATACCGGCGGCTTATGGATTTGGAAAAATAGCTTGGGGTCGTTCTTCGCCATTTCGCGCTCCCCCAAATCATCCAGCGTCACATATTCGCGCCCGATGTTTTCTTCATCCATTAATTTTTTGAGCATAGTGGTTTTCCCTACCTGTCGCGGGCCTGTTAGAAGTATAGCGGGAAACTCTGCGGACAGGCGTTTAAACGTGCCTTCCATTGCTCTTTTAATGTAGTTCATAACCCCACCGGCTTTCGTCTAAAATTTATACTATCTATATTATAACCGAAATTCTGCATTTGTAAATACTTATTACAAAAATAAGGGTCTGCATCGCTGCAAACCCTTACGTCATAACTCATAATTATCCATATACAATCTCGCCGAGTACAATCTCCTCGGCACAAGCACGGATATTATTCATTCTGCCTACCCACAGCAGTTGGGACTCCGCCTTGAGCCGCTCGTCCACGCCCTGTGCCGCTGCCATCTGCGCGGTCAGCAGTTCTATCTGTTCGACGGCTGTCTGTTCTATCTCCATCAGGTGTGAATTGAGCGTCCCCGTCGTCAGGAGGTTCAAATACAGGACGCGGCGTTGCTGTTTAAGGTATTTCTTACGGAGTAATGCGTACTTTCCAAGCGCTACAGGCGGCCCCTCCGGCAAGGCCATATTCGGAATTTGATAATCGCTTTCCATCCGATATGTAAGTTCCATTTTCAACGCCCCTTTCATATTTTTACTGCGACTGCATTTTTGAGTTTTACCCAAAGATAAGGGTGTTCGCGTAAATATCGGGGTCGCGTTCAAAGTACATTTGGAAATAGAGCGTGTTGTTTACGGTGACAAATACCCCTGCTCCAACGTAGACGCGGTTTTCATTCAGAATTGCCGCTTTGTGTCCGGGCGAGTTCATCCACCGATGCACAGCCCCGCTGGGGAAGATGACCCTGCTATGATTTCATATCCGGCATTCGTACCGTCAGGGCGGGTGTGGGAAAAATACGTTGGTAATTCCTGTGCCCTGATTTGTGAGTATTCCATGCACATATTATTGACGATGTACGCAGGCAATCCGGCCTTTTCCCTCTCAAGATTTACTAGCCTGATAAGCTCCTGCCGGTATTCCTCAATAGTATCTGTGTTGCTTGACGCTACAGCTTCTGCCCGGCTTCCGGCAGTTAATCCACGCTGCTTGTTAAACTCGTCCGCGAACCAGTTATGCCAGTTGCTATAACCATTGGGTGGTGCATGGAGCGTACCGCCTGCCGGAACTTGAATCACAATTTTGCGCTTATCCATCACGGCCAGATAGTCACCTCTGGACATTACGCCGACTTCTTTATCGTCCGCAGATACGAAAACCATAACACTCCGGTCATTTACTCTGCCGCGCATATCGACGGCGGGGGCGATTTTGTCAAAAACTGTTACATTGTACCCCTTAAAAACATTGGCGGTTGTCGCAGCGTTGGCGGTAAAGCCGGTAGTGCAGATAAACACCACCGCGGCAAGCTGAATCGCAAGAATCCTTTTTATTTTTTTCATTTCGGCTACCCCCTTTTATCCCATTGTATAAAAGCGGTCACCTATTGTCGAATGTGCGATTCTTCTTGCGGCGGCCTTGTAGCTTTCCACCTCCAAAATCCTTTCAGCAGCTTAATATGCCGGGGCGTCTTCTGATTGATTGCCCGGAAATGAACCGAGCAAAAAAACTCAACGAGAAAAACCTTGGGCACCAGATTGGCTCGGCCTTTCTTGAAGTGCTTTAGCCACTGCTTTGAGCACCAGCGGTTGATTGAGGTACTCCCATATCCGATAAAATCCTTAACCTGCTGAACTGTCAGCACATCCGGGTAGGCTGTCAGCATGTCTATGTAATAGTCGCTCATATCCTCTAAGATAACTGGCGGCACTTCCTTTTGGGTGGTTTTGTGTCCGCTGCAATACCAGCCAACCGGCGCGGAGTAGGCTTCAGGGAAGATAGCGCGCCCTTCAAGGTATTTTTGGGCATCCTCTTTCTTGATTCGGTAACAGCGGGTTTTCTTACCGCTGTATTCACATGGAACTTTGCCGCTGCGCAGCAAATGCAGCGCGGTGGATTTGCTGATATGGCAAATCCGGTAAAACTGGTCTTTTGTAATGATGTCGGGAATTTCGTCCCAGTTAATTATTTCGCCGGTCATTATCAAACACCTCAGTCTTTTTATTTGTCGGCAAAAGACCTGTTTGGTGTTAAAATGGGCAAAAAGTTCTGCCCATTCTGCCCTGAGTTCTGCCCTAAGCGTTAAAAATGGGCACTTTTTCGCTTCTATTCGAACCGTCCGTACTTTCAGGTGTTTTTGGGGTTGTTCGCTAAAAGGGTGATAGTTACTGCATTATTCCAGCCTGATAAAGCAACCTGAGCTGACCTTGAAAAATCTCAAAGTGTCCATAACATAATGCACTCGAAATCGAGTTGTCCTTAACCGGGCACGAGGGTTCGAATCCCTCTCTCTCCGCCAAATTATTCACTATCCGAACCCCGCTATATCTTTGTAAATGGGCTGTTTGGGATAGTTATTCATAGATAAGACTATGAGGGAAACGCCCGCCGCGGCTGTAAAGTGCGGCGGGTTTTTCTTTGCCCTTTTATTTTTTCACCCTGTACGCCTTGACCGCTTTTACAATAAGCTCCGCGTTTGACATTCCGGCAGCGGCGGCTTTTTCCGTTATGTCGTCATACTCCGCGGGGGTGACGACAATTTTTAATTGCTTGTTGCGTACCGTTTCGGGGTCTTTGTCTTTCCAACGCTTGCCCCCGCCCTTTTGCCCGCCCGCGGCGGCTGTTTCTTTGTTAAATGGCATTATGCGCCCCCTATCTAATGCGGTAAGTATTCATGCTGTATTCATTGCGTCCGGCGCGGATTTCTTGCCCGCTTTTTAATACTCGTAAGGCTTCGTCATAGTCATTTATTGCGCCCGTGTCAACGTCCTGTAAGTCGTGCTTTAACATCAATGTAAAATAAGAAGTGTTTACCTTTTCACCGTTTCTGTAATGCGTCCCCGTGGCGGCTGTTTCTTTGTTAAATGGCATTGTTCGCCCCTCCTACCAATCCATAATATTAAGGTTCTCTTGAATTACCAATGTTCCGTCTTTTCGCTCGTAGCCCCTATATTTTACCACTCCGAAGCTATAGTTTCCGCTTATCTTTTTTATTTCGCTTGCATACTCTAAAGCCGCTTTGTCGTTTTCTGCTTTGAATCTAAGGTATGGCTTGTAAACGGTCGCGTTGCCTGTATCTGAAACAAAGCCATAAAAATTCACCGTCGTTACCTCCGTATTTTTGTATTGGCGGGGCGGTTATCCCGCCCCGCTGCCGTTTCGATTATCTCAATACTAAGTTTTTCGGAAGGGTTGTTACGTCAAGGTTCATTACAAGGTCAATCAATTTTTTGCGTGTGGTGTAGTTTGTTTTCGCGCTTTCGGTCAATGTGTCCTTTTCCTTTTTCGGTATCGGTACAACATTGAACGCATAATCTAAAAGGTTTGTTTCTGCGGCTTTGAGCATTTCGCGGGCTTCTAATATTTCCGCCCATATTTCTTTATGCTCGGGGATTTCGCTAAACTCGGCGTTTGCCGTTTCAAATATTGTTTCGTCCTCTATCATGTAGATAAGTTTGGGGGTTGAGCCGTCCGGGTTTGTGATACCTCTTTTTTTGATGTAAAGCGTTTCGGCGGCGTTGTGCTTGTCCTCCGCTACTTTCAAATTGGCTTCGGCTATCATGTAGAGCCGTTGGGGTTTACTGTACGTCCTCTTGTTCATTTCGTTTACCTCCGTTTGGTTTTTATTCGTTGTTGTTCCTTATGTTTATATAGTACCATATCAACATATAAAAGTCAAGCGTTTTTTTGAAAATAAATTAAAATATTTTTTTGCACGAAAAAAAGCCCGCCGCGGCTGTTAAACCGTGACGGGCTTTGTGTGTTTTTATGTGTCCGAATCGGACACGCTCATTTATTCCGCGTTTGTTTCCGCGGCGGGCGGCTCTGTGTCGGAAAATTCAAAACTTATTATTTGCTCTTTTAATTGCTCACGTTCAATAAAAACGCGCAAGTTTTTGTTTTTCGCCCATTTGTCTTTTGCATAGGTCAACACTTCATCAATGAGCTTGTCAATGTCTTTGCGGGTAACGACAAGCCGCAAAATTCCCGGCATACGCCCATAGAGCCATTCAATGACGGCGGCGCGTTTAAGCTCCCCCGTCCCGTTGCCGAACTCCGCTTCCGCTCGGGTGACAAGGCGGAATAGAATATCTTTGAGTATTTTTATTTCGCCCCGCTTGTACAGGGCAACGACGCCCCCGGCGGCGGCGATAACCAAAAGAACGCTATCCCAATTTAACAGTAAAATTTTAATGATGTTCATGCCCGGTCCTCCCTATATTCTTTGTACGCTCGAAAGCTTGAGCCAACCCGCGCCGCTTACCAACCGGCCCCACCCGTTTTGTTCCTCGGCGATGGTAAACACGCCGCCGTCCGTTATCGTCCCGGCAACGGGGAAATTATTACCGGCCCCCGTTCGGTAGCTCGTGCCCCTGCTAACCATCACGCGATATTCCGCCGCCTTTACATTTGCCGCCGCAACCCAACCGTGAACGCCGCCGCCGTCCTCTGATACGATATGAAGCGGGTATTTTGCCCCGTTGCTCAATACCGTAACCTTACAACGGCTTGCGGTGCGTGTATGGGCGGCTGTGGGGGCGTTTGCGGCTCTGTAAACCGCTCCACCTGTAAATTGCACTACGTCCCCAACCTTATGCCCTGCGGACGTTGCGGGGGTGGTCGGCGGCGCGGTGGGTGGGGTTGGCGTTGGTGTCGCGGGCTTCGACGGTGCGGGCGGTGTTGGTGCGGGGGTCACGCCACTTTTTTTAGTAATCCCCAACGCCTTTGTAATGGCCCTTGCAATCGCCGCGGCAATCGTGTTGTGATTGTCAATTATCCATTGAGCGGTGACGGGGTTGTCGTGAAAGTCCACTTCAATGAATACAGGCTGTACGCCGTGTTGCATAGGTGAGCGGACTTCCCCGAACCCCTGCCCGTTAAACTGCGTCATGCCGTTTTGCACGGGTGATGCCCTGTTTGATTTTGTCGGGTTTACGGCGGCAAGTTCTTTGACGATTTCCGCCGCTATCTCCTTACCCTTTGCGCTGTTCGGGTGAAAAAATACGGTTGAGCCTGTCGCTGTTCTCTGTGGCGGGGTTGCGCCTGTGGCGTCGCTGTGAAAGCAAATATAATAAGTGCAACCTTTGTTTTTGGCTTCAAGCGGGCGTTCGTTATGCCCGATACCCATTGATAGGGTTGCCATAACGATTTCGCAATTATATTCCTTTTCCATAATTGCCTTTGTTTTTGCGGCTAAAGCTTCCATCTGTATTTTCTCGGTTGTGTTTCCCACAACGTAACGGTTCGCGCCTTGATTGCTCGGGCTGAAATATATCTTCATCCCTTTACCTCCGTTCGCCGGCCCCGCCGCTGAAGGCGCGGTCGTTGTTGCCGCCATGTCATAGGCGGTTAATTTGTATTGTTCAATTATTTTTATGAGCTTGCCCGTGTAGCCGGGGTCTGTGGCGTACCCCGCGGCGTGAATGGCTCGGCAAGCCTTTTTATAATCCCGCTCTCCTAGAACGGCGGCATACCGTGCGTTTGCTGTCAAAAATGCGGAATGGTCGGTTATGGATTCCTCCCACGAACCATAAGCGCGGAAAAGCGCGTCAATGGTTGTAAAATTGATACCGTCGAAACACTCTTGCGTTTTCGTGTTAAAAACCTTGCCCTTCCATGCGCTCGTTGCCTTTATGCCAAAAAGGGCGTTAGCCTTGACCGTAAGCCCTGACTTGCCCCATCCGCTCTCTAATATGGCTTGCGCTATTTTCATAGAAGCAAGTACGCCGCTCTTTATCATGTCGGCGGACGCTATGCGCCCCACGCGCTCAATAAACGCCTTTTGTTCCTGCGTCAATGCCGTTCCCTCCCTTAATGGTGAATATTGTTGAGGTCAACGGGTATGCCCTCCGTTTCCTCGGGGTGTGCTTGTTTTATCTTAATCATGTTTTCCGCCTTTGCTTTCCAAATGTAAAAACCTATGGCGGCGGCGGTCGGCGTACCGATGAACGCAAGCACGACACCCAATTGCGATATATCCATAAAAATAACCCGAACGCCAACGCCAACGCCTATAAAATAGGTTAATAAAACAAGCGCAAGAATGAGTTTTGAAAACTCAACCCTACGCTTTGTTTTTTCCGGCTGTCCGCGGCGTTTGCGGCGGGCGGCTTTTATCCTCAATATGGCGGCAAGTATGGCGGCGGTTATTGCGATACCCGCAAGGAACGCCGCCGCGCCGATTGCGATATACATAACCTCACCCCCTACAAAACCCTTGACATGACAAACGCAACAATAGCGGTGGCAACCCCGGCGATAATGAGCCATGTAAATTTATCCCATTTGTGGGCGGGTACTTTTTCGATTGCATCAACCTTTATTTTCAATTCCTCAATGTATTTTTCGTTGCGCTCAATCGACAAAACGACTTTTTCAATATTGCCGATTCTCTCGCCTTGTGTTTTTTGCCCGCTCTCTATTCGCTCAATAGATGTGTCCATACGCCTTGTAAGGTGCTTAATTTCCGCCGCAACCTCCGTTACGCTTTTAGCAAGCTCTTTTATACTTTCCGTCATTGCAGCGGTTTCGCTTATACGGTGGTGCGCTGATTTTGTGCTTTCTTGCAGGGCGGTTATTTCCCGCGAGTGTTTAAGGGATATTTCTATATGTTGCTCCGTTGATAACATCGCAAACCTCTCCTTACTCTGTTATACAGGAAGCCCGGGCTAATCCGGGCTTCCTGTATAACGGCGTTTATTCGCCATCGCCGCCGCTGTTTTGTTCGTCTGGGGATATGGGCCATTCCACTTCATACGGGAAGCCCTTTTGCTCGGGTATATCGCGGAGTTTTTGACGGTACGCAACATACTCCGCCCGCCTTTCGTCCGGGATAGGCGCGTCCGCTATTTGCGTTCTGTCCGTCCCGTCAAGTAGGGTGTTGCGCTCCCTGCGAACCTCTGCGGCGGTGGCGTTGTGTTCTTCCTGTTTCGCGTATTCTAGCCACTCGGCGGTTTTTTCCTCAATTTGCGCCTTTAGGCGGTCGCTGTGCGGGCGGGTGAGGGTGTAGCGGTCGAACTCCCACCCGGACGCGCCGGGTGCGCCGTCCTCGCCCTCCGGCTCGGTGTATTTCTTGACGTTCTCGTAAAACCGAATAACCGCCGTTTTCCCGTCCGCCAATACCTCGTATTCAAGCACTTTTGGTTTGTAACTGCCTTTTACTCTCATTTCTGATAACTCCCTTCAATTCTTTTTCTTTTATTGGGTCGTAGTATTGATACTTGATTGCTTGCCCGTTGCAATGTTTTAACTGTCCGGCTCGGCTAATAAGCCCTGCCGCCATGCGGTGCGGTATTTTCTCCCCTCTGTCCTGTTTCCGTCTTGCGCGGCGGCATTGCCGCGTGAACGCAAGGTAGTTACGGGCGCGTAGCTTTGTGTGGGTGTGAAAAAACACATACCCCAAAAAGTCCACGCCGCGGGCTTTCACGGGGAACACTTGCCAATTCCCTTTTACGGTAAGCCCTAGCTCGTTTTCGATGAACTCAAAAAGCTGTTTCCGCAATGCGTGGAGTTTCTTTTTATTCCGCCCGAATATTACAAGGTCGTCGATATAGCGGACGTAATAAACGGCCCCCAACTTTTCCTTGATGTAATGGTCTAACGATTCAAGGTAAAAATTGGCGAACCATTGCGAAGTATAATTACCTATGGGGATTCCGTGCGCCGTTGTGTCAATGATTTTCTGAATAAGCCGCAAAGCTTTTTTGTCCTTGATTTTGCGGCGCATTAAAGCCATGAGCTTGTCATGTGGTATGCTGTCATAAAAGTGCCGTATGTCTAGCTTCAAGGCGTATTTCGTGTTTTTGCGGTCTTTTTTGAGCCAACGCTTAACCGCCTTGTGTCCGTGACTGCTCCCCCGTTTCGGTATGCTCCCGCAACTCCAATGATACATACCGCGGAGGAAAATGTCACACGTTGCAAGCATGACAACCCAATGTATGATTTGATCGGGGAAAAATTTAGGACGTTGTATCAACCGTGTTTTCTTGCAATGGTGGTCGTACCGTTCGCTTTCTATGTACGGGGCGGGTTGAAAGTCTTGATTGACAAGCATTTCGCGGATTGTTTCAACATGCTTGTCAATATCGGTAAGAACGCGGCGAACATCGCGGCGTTTTCGCTTTCCGTTCGACGCCTTGTATATAGCTTTGCGTATAATCTCCGGCTTGCACATTTCTTCGTAAATGTAGCCTACTCTTTTCATTGAATCCCGTCCTTGTTTGCTTCATGGTCTTTCAAATTCTTTCGACTTACTAAACCATGCCCTAGTAGCAATATTTTTACCAAGCGGTAAGGAATTGACCGCGCACGAAAAAGATAATTGTGCAAACAAGTAGGCGGCAACCGATGTTCGTGTTGACGTTAGAAGCGGCGTTATTCGAGTTAAAGCAGAAAAGCCCCGCGTTCCCGGCGTTATTCCATCTACCGCCGAATAACAAAGCCCGCCAAGAGAACACGGCACGAAGTCAGCCCCGCCGCGCGGTCAATCCCTATATTTTATTTTTCGTGTTACCCTTGTCGTTGGGGGCTGTCCGCCCCCAAACCCCCGAAGCTAGGGTAAAACAAGGAGGCGGCAACCGAGGGTCGTGCCGACGCGAGAAGCGGCGTCATGCGAGGAAAAGCAGAAAAGCCCCGCGTTCCCGGCGTTACTCCAACTACCGCCGAATAACAAAGCCCGCCAAGCCGTGTTTTGCCAGTAGTGATCTGATACAAAAGTGCCGTCTGCCCCTGTTGCGTCAGTACATATTTGCGCCCACGGTAAAGCGGGGTCGAAGCCAAGCGCTTTTATGTACCCGTTTGCGGCGGCTTTCGTGTAGCTCAACTGCGTATAACTCCCCGCTACATCGTCCGCGTAGGTGGCGGGGTTTGTGTTGACATAAATCAGCGAATTGTTAAAGTTTATGCCGTCAATCCACTGCCACAAATTTCCCCACAAGTTTTCTAAATGGCGGTATTTAATAGCATTCTTTGCCGCCGCTGCGTTGCCGCTTGCGCGTCCCGAATGCCAAGCAACGCCATTCGCGCCGCCCGTGGCAATCTGTGCCGTGTTGGTTGCGTCCGTGAAGCCCGGCCCTATTGCCGTTTGGCTGTTTAGGTCTGCGGTTTCAACCAAGTATAGCAAGCTGATTGTCCCAAGTGCGGCGTAATCCATAAGCTGATAACCGTTACCGCGATTCCGGCAACCGGCCCGCGCTGTCGGTCTGTCAATGCTCACAATGGAGTTGTTGCCCGATATAGAGCGGTACGAACTGTTAAGCGTGTATGCGCTCGCATAGATTTTATCCCACCCGCTCGGGTTTCCGGCTGTAGGGGCGTGACGCGGGGAAATGTGGAAGCCCTCGGGTGCAGGGCCATCGCCGGGGCGTTGACTGCTTATGATGGTTTCGCGGTAAAGGGAATTTTCATCTATTTTGTAATAGAATTTCGGGATTTCAAGCATGACGTCGCCACTTGCGGGCGAACGGCTGAACCCTGCTTCATCTTCGTAATATGTAACCGCGCCATTTGCGTAATTACACAATCTGCAATCGCTCCACGGGTAAACGCCGTCAAAATCAGAACGCCCGATTGACGCGCCCACGCTCGGGGAAAACGTCATACCTTCAGCGGTAAGGGTTCTTTCAAGTTTCGTCAACGATTGTGTTTTATACCAACGTGCGCCGTAAAGTTTGCCCGCGGGTTTCGGGTTTCCTTCGCCGCCTTCCTCGCCGCCGCCTGTTCCGCTGCCGGGTTCAATGTCCCCGGCGATAATTTTATCAACCTTGCCAACCGCGTCCGCCGCAGCTCTCATTGCGGCGTTCGCGTCTTGTCGTGCCTGTGCGTCCTCTAAGCCGTAATCTTCGCCATCGAGATTGATTGTGTTTACGCTTTTCATTGTGTTACCTCCTGTAAAATTTATTATCTTATTCCCCAACGGGTCGGGTTTTGGGGTACTGCTTTATGCGGTTAGAATAGGTTTACCGTTTCGCCATCGACAACGCCGAAGCCGGGGGTTATTGTTAGGGCGTTTCCCTCTACCTCTCCGAATACGGCGGTATTCGATAAAACCCCGCCGTCAATAGAAAAACGGCTTCCGGGCGGTCTTACGCCAAAATTCGGGACATGCAATATTGATACCCATTCATCACCGGCCCGCACTTTCAACCGCTTTTCGTCAAAATCAAACTTGATGCCGACAAGCGCGTTGATGTTGGCTATGACGGCTTTTATCGCGTCTTGCAAGTCCGTTTTTGTTGCGACAATGATGTTGGGGTCAACGGTGAGGTTCACGCTTTCCGCTTCATCAACAATCAATTGCATTTTCAAGGTTAGCCCGGTCGGTACGCCGTCAATAATCCCAGCTTTTTCAATGGCGGGGGTGTTGCTCATCGCTATTGTGTGCCCGTCCTTGTCAATAACAGACATTTCGCGCATTGTAAAACCGCTAACTTCCCCGTCAAGATACGTTGTGAACTGTACGACATTTGGGGAATTTTCTAAAATCCGTACGTCCGTAACGGGGCCGCGCCATCTTTCGTGCTTTAGCTCGGTAAGCGTCCCGTCCGGCTTGTAATACTCGCCGTTGGCGTCGCCTACTGCAAAGGTGATAACGTCAAGCTTTGTCTTTGCGATTGAATGGGCAAGCAACTTTGCCCGCCCTATTTCAGTAGGGACGGTGAAGTATTTTTGTTCTGTGTTCTGTTCCATGTTTTACCCCTCTTTCGGTTGTATTTCAATTTCGATTTCGCCGTTGCTGTACCCGGCGACTTGAACCGTCCCGCTTTGTGTGTATTGCTTTGTGATTTTCGGCGGAACTGCAATTTCTTTGTGAAGCTCTGCGTTGCCCGCCGTGTGTATGATTCCGTGTGATTGATAGTTAGTAACAATTCGCGGTGCTACGGCGATTTCGTTGTGTAATTCGGACTTTCCGCCTGTGTACATGTTCCCGTGTGATTGATAGTTGTTTATGATGTAGGGCGGAACGGTGACTTCATACGCGCTTGTGCTGTATCCCGCTATAAAAATGTTCCCCTTGAAAGTGGCTTCATAATAAAGCCCGTCCAAATGGGAACGTAAATTTTTATAGAAAAACATTTGCCTTATGCTTTCGCGCTGTAAGTCCGCGGTTATTCCCGTTTCTGACACGTTTAAAACCGCCCTAAACGTGTACGGTCTGCCGCCATACTCGAACCATTCTTCAACCTTGCTATTTGCAAAAACATTACAAAGCGCGGTTTCAACGGCGTATTTAGTCCCTAGCCGCCTATGCACCTTGACGCTATCCTTTATGACTTGACGTTTTACCGCTATCGGGTGCGAATCGTCATACCAATCAACGTGTAAATCCCGTGCCAGTATGTCAAGTAGCCCTTCGTCTAATTCGTCAATGCGCGGGTATATTACCGCAAGGCGGGCAAGCCGTATGTTTTCCCCTAGCTCGCCCGCTATCGCCTTGCCAAGTGCAAGCATTTTTTTGTCATTTCTAAGCGGCGCGGGCAGGGAGCGGGTAAAATCAACGTCGTATAGGGTGTTATTCATCTTCCACACCCCCGTATATGATTGTTTCACTTTCCAATGCGGCAACGGCGTTGTCCTTGACAACCGTAAAGGTGGGGCTTCGGATTTCAACCCGCTTTGCGCCCGCCTTTATTATTAGCTTTGTAAGTACGTCCGGGACTATATCCCGCCCCATTTTCCCCGATTGCCAACGCTTGTACTCCGCTATCGCCTTTGCAATCTCCGCTTGTATTAAAGCCGCGCTGTTTTCACGGGGGCGCGGCACGAAGTACGTCATGTCAAGGCTGTAGGGGTTGAGGTCGGGTGCAGACACTTGCACAAAGTCCGTAAAAGGGCGCGTCTTGTCCGCATTTACGGTATCGTACACAAGCTTTATAATTTCCGTGTCCGGCAATTCCCCGTTTTCAAGCAGTACGCGAATATCAGCAACACCGGGTTCGGGACTTGTCGGTTTTACGTCAACAATTCTTGCGCTCGCCGTTTTCGCCCAATAGATGTACGCGCCAAGCGGCCCCGCCGTGCTGAAGGTTTCCATGCTGTCCCGCAACCGCTCATAAAAAGCGTTGTCCTTTTCCGTGTCCGCGCCGCCCTCGCTTGTTGTAATGTTTTCCACGCGGTCAAAAAACATGAAAACGTCTACAATTTGCGTTATCTGTCCGGGGACAAAGCGGTTGCCTTTTTCGCCTACCAACTGGCATATGGCGGGGGCGTCGGCGTAAAGCTCACCGGGCGGCACAACAGCCGCTTCGGTTGTTGCAAATGTAATGTCCCCGTCAACCGTTACCCGCGTTCCCCTCGGGATAGTTTGCGCGGATAGTTGCGCCGCTGATATGTAAAAACGGAATGTTGTGCGGGCGGGTTGCGCCTGTACCCGCTCGGTGTCCTTGAATATCTCCGCAAGCGAATCTAAGTACACCCCTTCCGCATATCGCGGGACGTTTTGCTTTGCCGAAGTGTCAATAATAACCCGCTCTTGCATGATAATGTCCGCAATCCACAAAATGAAAAGCCGCGCCGGGTCGGCGGGGAACAGGGTGCGCCCCGTGAACCGCTCATAAGCGATAATCAAATTGTTTACAAGCCGCTCCGTGTCCGTATCAACAAAACTTATATCCGGGAAATGTCTTGAATTACCCTCCATTTATTCCCACCTCCAAACGCGGGACAATTTTCCCCGTTCTTTCGTCCCGCTCGAAAGATACGTTTAGGATTTCCGCCCGCGGCTCGTACATTTCTATCGCGTCAAAAATCTCCGCAATCAAAATAGCTTCAGCGGCGGGCGTGGGCTTATCAAGGAATATCGCGGATACGCCAAAATCACGAAAAAGCGGTTGAGTTGTTTTTATGGTCGTTATTATCATTGTGATGTTCTGTAATATTTCCTCTATGGGCGTTGCGGGCGCAAGCGTGATTTTCGGGCTTTCGTCCGCCGTCAATATGTGCGTCATAAAAATTACCTCCCCGCGTATGCCATGAGCGAAACATTTACCTTTGCTATAAGTAGGTTGCCCCGGTTGTCGAACCGTTCAAGCTCTTTTGATGTTCCTGTTATTACCCACTTGTGCTTCCCGTATTTCTTTGAGCCTATAATAAGCGGCATAACCCGCCCGCTGCGCTCCGCGTCCAATAGCTTTGTTATTTCCGCTAACGGGTTTACCCCTAAAAACACGGAAAAGTCCATTGAAAAGCTGATTTTGTCCGCGTCTGTCCCGGTGTATTCAAGTAAAACGTCTTTAAGGTGGCGGTTGTGCGTGGCGTATTGCGCCGAACTGTCCCATTTCATGCCATCGAATGTGTTTACACGCCCGCTTGATACTGAAAAAACGATGTTACCAAGCGTCCCGATTGTTGCCATAATCAAATACCCCCTACCACAAAACCGTCGCTATCTCCGTTCGGAAGAAATAAACAAAGCACAAAGTCCCCCGTTTTCGGCAACCACGGTTTTATTATGACTTCGTGCTTGTGCCCCTCTTTTTCTTCCGTTTCTTGCGTGACGTTGTGTTCGGGTATAAACGGCGGGTTTTTTAATACTTTCAACGCTCCCGATATTAAAGGTTTGCCGTCCGTGTCCTGTTTGTCGGCAAACTGAACCCGCGCCGTCCTGTTCCCTTCGTCAACCGAACTTACTGTACCAACGCGGACAAGGTTCTTTAATGCTGTTTCTGCAATCATCAATACCCCTCCAATACACGGCGCAATTTTACTTGTAGCGTGTAGCCGCTTGCGTTTACGCTGTGCGTGGCGGTTTCGATTATGTACTTGCCGTCAAACATTCCCCACCCGATAACCTTAACCGTAACGCCCGCCACAAGCCGAACGTCCCCGACAAGCGTAAACTCCGCTTGAAATTCGTTTTTATTCTTTTGCCGCAAGCGTTTTTTTGCAAGTTGTTTGGCTTCGTCGTTGCTTTTCACCTTTTCGTTGATTTTTAGCGTTTGCTCCGCTCCCTCGGGCGGTGTGCGCGGTGTGTATGTGCCTTCAAACGTCTGCCCCGTTGTCGGGTCGGTGTAGCTCACGTGGCAACTTTTATACCGTGTATCGTTTGTGCCTGTCCCGAATCGGTAATTAAGAACATCAGCAACGCCGCGCTTTATTTCCCTTACCGCTCCCTTCTGCTCATAGTCCGCCGCGTCGAATAGCACCATAAAGCCGTTTGTCACTTTAAGCGATATACCCGCGTCCTTGCATAGCCCTTGTAAAAAAGCTATGTCGGATTGCTCCACCTGTTCGCGGCGGGTATATAACGGATCTAGGGCTGATTCATACATGAGCGTCAAACCGCTTTTGCCCGCTATATCTCCCGCTATTACTGATAGCTTGATGTTTTCCCACGGTTTCGTATGGGTTGCCGTCCTCGCGGCGGACGTAAAGGGAAGGGAGGTTGCTTTAATCGCTACGGCGGCGGGCGGCCCCGAACCGTCCAAGCTGTCTATGTTGAACTTCCCGCAATCAAGTACGCGGTCGTTGCCGTCTGATTCAAAGTTTTTTTGAATGATAACGGCGGATAATTCCGCGCCCTTTGTTTCGCCGCTGTTTAACCATTCCGTGAGCCATATTCCCTCCCTATCGTCAAGGGATATTTGCAAATCGTCCGTTTTATCTTCCTCATGGTCGGTATACGTCATTTGCAAAAGGTATTTGTTTATGTCGGCGGATATATCCACCCCGTCAAGCTTAACAGCTATAACGGTACGCCTTGCAAGCCCGCTCATGCACCGGCCCCCCGTTTCCACGGCGGCAAGCCGTCCGGCAACCTCGGGGGAATGTCGGGTATCGCAAGCCGGACGTTGGCGGGGAAAATGAATATATGCCGCAATTTTATGTTCGCTTTAATGAGCGCGTCCGCAAACATTTCATTGCCAAGCGTCCGCTTCGCTATCAAGTCCCACATGTCGCCGGACGTTGTAACGTAAGTTTTAGGCATATACCATTCTCCCTTCGTCGTCCCTTTGCTTGCGTAAAAGCTCTTTTATTGCCTGTATGACATTTTCTTTGTGCTGTTTGAGCTTTTCCTCCAAGTCCTCCGGCGCGTTTCCGTTGACGTTGATAACTGTGTTGTCGTTGTAGGTGAGGGTATCCCCGCCGCCGGCCCGCATACTCGGAAATGAGGGTATTGATATTCGGGGTGTGTCCGAATTGGACACGTTTGGCGTTATCGCGCTAACCGCTTTTACCCTGCTGATTGTGTCAAGTATTCTGTCGGTTTCGTCCGCTGTAAACACCTTGTACCCGCGGGCGTTTGTAACAAGCTCCCCGCCCTTGCCGCCAACGTCGCCCGCAATGAATGTATCCGGCGTGTAGTTAGAGCCTTTTTGGAACATGGGTATAAGCGGGATATTAATACCTTTGCCGCCTATCCCCGGCACCCAATCGGGAACGGTCATTTTGTTAAGCCCGCCAATAACGCCGTTTATGACCGTAACAACGGCACGAAGCGGGGCTTTCGCAAGGGCTTCCAGCGCGCCGAACGCGCCGCCGAAGATATTTTTCACGCCGTCCCATGCACGGCCCCAATCTCCCGTAAATACCCCGGCTACAAAATCAACAATACCCGTGAAAAATTGCTTCAATCCCGCTATGTATCCCTTTATGGCGTTAATCGGGACTTCAATAATACTTGCTAAAAACGGGGCTTTTTCGCGCAACCCGTTCATAAAATTACTGAAAATCTCCGTTGCTTTGCCCCATACCTCCGCGAATTTTTCTTTTACCGTATCCCAATTTTTAACAAGTAGCACGATAATGGCAATGAGTGCGCCAACCGCCACAATGATAAGCCCTATAGGGTTCGCTGTCATGGCGGCGTTAAAGAGCCATTGCGCCGCCGCCGCCGCTTTTGTTGCCCCTGTTTTTACTATCAATGCCGCTGTTGCGGCTTTCGCGGCAACCGTACCCGCGATTTCCACGGTCTTTTTTGTCGCGGTTGCCGCCGTGGACGCAATGACCGATTTAGCTTCCGCCAACCCCGCTGTTACTTTCCCCCATAATGCCTTTCCGCTCGCAATCAGTACAGCGTTTTGCCCTGCTTTTGTTTCGGTGTCAACCATTGTAAGCGCGGTTGACAATTTAGTTCCGTTGTTTGCCGCCGTTTGTATGACGTTGTATGCCGCTTTTGTTGCTATAAGTGTTTTATGTACGCCAACAACTGACAGCACCGCCAACTTGACCGCTAAAAACGCGATTTTTGCGGCAACCAACCCGGTAGCTACTTTCGCAACAGTTTTAATTGTTTCCTGATTTCCAATGACAAAATCGTGTGCTTTATTTATGTTCTCCGCTATGCTTTGAGTGCCGCCACGTATTGCGGGCATAAGCATTTCACCAATTGTTATGGCCAGATTGTGGATTGCGGCTTTCGCTAGTGCTGAATCTCCCTTGAGGTTATCAAGCTGTGTTGCCGCCATGCCCGCTGACTGCCCGAACCCGTCAAAAGCGTCACTTGACTGTGATAGTTCCTCGCTAATTTCCATGACTGATGTAATACCTTCGTCCATTAACATGCGGAATCCTTTTATTCCGTCCGCCCCTAAAATTGCGGCGGCGTGGAAATTGCGTGTTTCATCATCTAAGACGCTTAACGCTGATTCCAAATCAAGTATTATGTCCCATGTATTGCGGCTATTGCCTTCAAGGTCATACAATTTTACATTTAAAAAATCAAGCGAATCGGCGGCTTTATTGCTGGGTGTTGACAATTTTCTTAACATGATGTTAAGTTTATCCCCTGCATCGCCACCCTTTAACCCACGCTCAGCAAATGTATACAAAATGGCATTAACATCATGTATGCTTAATCCCGCTTGCGCCGCCGCACCGCCCGCCGTGGTGAATGCCGCGCCTATCTGTGCTAGTTCCAAGTTCGCCATAGTTGTTAACATTGCCAAGCTATCAACGGCTTCTTGTGTATCATCTGTATCAAGCCCAAATGTTTTCATTGAACTACACAAAAAATCAAGTGTGGTTGCCATAGCGCTTTGCGTTGCGTTCGCCAAGTTAGTACCGTGTGTGAGTTGTTCCATCATTAAATTAACATCGCCGCCCGCTTCTGCAACCATCTTTGCGTTTGCAGCTATATCTAATAATGGCGTTCCAGTAATTTTGGAAATTTGGAGGATTCCGTCCGACATTAAATTGATTTCATCCGTTGTCGCGCCTGTTATCGCGGCTAGGTTTGACATTTCGCTTTGAAAGTTAGCCGCGGGTTCGACAAACCCTTTATATAAAGCCGCGCCCGCCGCCGTTGCCGCGCCAACGGTTGTAAGTAGTTCCTTTCGTGTCGCGGCAATGGCTTGACTGTTTTGCTCCAATGCCGCGTTTGCGCGGGTAAAGTCCTCTTGTGCGTTCTTTAGGTCGTTATATGACTTTTCCAACCTTGCGTTTTCGTCTGATAAGTTATTTGTATCAACACCCGCCGTCTGAAGCCTTTTTGATAAGTCCGCCAAGCGGTTTTCTTCTTCGGCAAGTTTCTTGTTTACTTGTTCAATTTTCTTTTCGTTTCTATCGGTTGCGCTTTCTAGCCGTTCTTTTTCCTCACGCAAGCTTTTTACATGGTTCTCCGCTTTTTGATATGCTGATATGTCGTTTTGCTGTTTTTTGAGATTTTGAAGCGTTCCCTGTAATTTGTTTGTGGTGTCCATTGCGGCCTTGAATGAAACGTTGAAATTCGGGCCAAGTGCCGCCGTTAATTTCATCATCAATTCGTATTCTTTTCTACTCGCCGCCATGTTCTCACCCCTCCGCGTTAAAGTGTCAAGCGGGGGATTGCTCCCCCGCTCAATGCCGTTTTATTTCGGTCTTTTGGGTCTGTTCTTTTTGTCCTCGTTTATCGCCTTTATGATATTTTCCCGCCAATAAAAAAACTCCCGTATGGTGAGGTTTATGTAAAACTCAACGGGTGTGAATGTTTCGCGGGCCATGCGGTAACTTTCTTGCGCTATCCAACCGCTCGGGCTTTTTAATAGCCCGAATCTATTAAAAAATTTCGCGCGGCGTTCACAACCTTGTTAAACTCTTGCATGGGCATAGCTTCCAAAACGTCCGCCGCTATGCCGCCGGCCCTGCTCGCCATTTTGCTTTGAAAGTTTCGGCTCAAAAGCGGGTCAAGGGCGTACTCGCTGCGGGCTTGCATTTCATTTTCAATGCTTATCATGTCCCGCCCGGTCAACCGCTCAAAATAAAAGTTTAGGGTTGTGTATTTCGTCCCCTCATATTCAAACGGTTTCTTGAACTTGTGGACATACACGCCCGCGTTGCCGCCAGCGTCGCCCATGTTCGCGTTTTTCTTGCCCCCGGGTACAACTACCATACCTTCATCGGTTTCGTCCAATACGGCTATAATTCCGCTCTCTATGGCGGTGTCTGTGGTTTTGTTTTCTTCGCTCATGGTATAACCTCCATTTTCTTATTTTCGGTAAAGAAAATCGGCGGGGTTTTATTCCGCCGATTATTTACCCAACGCCGCCCGGACTTCTGAAAGATAATCCTTACCGTTGACATAGAAAATGAAATTTAATATGTCAATTTCAAGGGTCTTTTTCCCGTTGATGAACGTCGCCCAATAGGTAACGGCATATTCGCCGCTCGCGTCCGCCGGGGTCGCGGGAGTAACCGCGCCGGGGTTAAGTTTTTTCGGCTTGCACACAAAAACGTGTTTCAACGCCGTTACAATCGCTTGCCCTTTTACGGTATCTTCGTCCTGTTGAGCAACGCGCAAGTCCAATTGATGGTTGCGCGGCTCTAAGAGCTTGAAAGCGTCCTGTATAAGAGTGCGGAAATTAAGCGTAAGCGTCATGGCTTCAAGGTGTCCCAAAACCACGCTTTCAAACGTACCGCTTATACCGGCCCCTTTCACATCGTTTACAATGCTTGAAATTTCGGGAAGCCCAACCTGCGCCATGCCGTAATACTCCGTGGCGTTTTCGTACACATGGAAGTTGATTACACTTTCGCTGATTCTTGCCATTGTCTTTTTCCCTCCCTTACATCAACAACGCCGCCGTAATATACGACGGGTCATATTCAAGCACGAACTCAATTTCTTTTGCGGGGCTGGGCGGGGTCATGTAGATACGGAAGGTCGCCTTGCCCGCCATAAGGTCAATAAGGCTGTTGTCCTCGGGGCGGAACTCCACGCGACCGCCTAAAAGGTGTTCCTCCGCCACAAGCGCGTTAAGCCATATGTTCACGCTGTCAACAATGCTGTCGACTAAGCGGCGGCTCATTTTGCGGTCAACTTGATGCCAATATGTGAGGATAACGGAATTGCCAACCCACCCGAACATACGCGACACGGGTATAAAGTAGTCTTTAACGTCCGTGTTCGCCGGGTAACAAGCCGTTTCATTCCCCCACAAGACAAAACCGCCTATAAAGTTTAAGGCGGTTACAATACCGTTTGAGTTTAGGAAGTTGGCTTGCTGAAGGTCAAGTATTACCTCTGTCCCGTTGTCAAGTACGGCGGCGTTCATTTGCAAGAGCTTGTTTGAAGGGCTTTCTGACGGTGCGCCGTTGTTGAGCGTGTCCGTTCTCCCGATAAGCCCCGCCATCTGCGTGGACGCATGAAAAACCCGTTCGGCAAGGCGGAACTTCGGGTAAACCAAAATTTGCCGCTTGTCGTTGATGTTTTGCGCCCGTTTCCACGCCACGGCGTCGGCGTAATGCGTTACCTTCGTTGTGTCAACGTCAATAATCGCCTTGCCCTCGAATATGCCGTTGATGTTCGCCGCTTTCGCGGTCATAATCGCGGCAACCTCCGGGTCATGGGAATAGCCGGGGGCAATGAGAATGTCGGGGACGATGCCGAACCGCGGGAAAATCTGCTCTATAAGCTCAAAGCCCGTGGTCTTTTTCGTGTTGACGTTGAAGCCGCCTATAATGTCCGCTTTCGTCACTTTCGACGGGTCAACCACATCAAAGGATATGGACAACTCCGCAACCCCCGGCGGTATCGCCCCGCCCTCCACGATTTCAAGGATTAGCGCATTTCCATCATAGAAAAGCTCAAAATCCTCGCCCGCTGCGTAAGTTTGAACGGTTACGCTCTCCGCGATAACGTCAAGCGGCAATGTTACCCGCCTGTCAACCACGGGAAATTTGTCCGCCGCCATTGTTTTTTTGTGCCTTGCGGGGTCAAGCACGTTCACAAAGAACACGGGCGCGGTGGCGTATAGCCTGTAATGGCTGTACATGACTTCGCAAAGGCTGTACTTGCCCCAATCGTCCGAATACCCCAACTGCTGTACGGCTTCGGCGTTGTTCATGCCCATAAGCGGGACGTTTACGCCGGAAAATTCAAGCTGTCCGCCGTCCTCGGGACGCTTGCCGCCGTTAATCTGTACCGGGGCCGTCCCAACGACAAACGTAACGCCGCTTGCCGCCGTTACGGGCGTCGATATGCTTGTACGGACTTGCCGCGTTTTAACGCCATGATAATACTGCGACATTATTCAACTACCTCCTTTGCTTTTTCGGCAATGGCGGCGGCAACCTCGTTGTAAATCTTGTTTATAAGGTTGCCGCCCTTTGCCGCTTTTTCGCGGGATTCCGCAAGCCGCGTGACAGGTACAAAGAGTTTCGCCACGGCGGGGTACTGCTCTATGGCTTCTTTGTAATACTCCGTTATTTCGGCGTATGTCCCGCCCAAAATGGTATTGCTTTTCAGTGTGCCCCCCGGCAATGACGGGCCGATATACGCAAAGTTTGTTACCCCTTCATACATGGGCTTTTTGTCGGTCGGGGGCGTTGCCCCTGCGGGCGCGTCGGCTTCGATGGTTTCTACGTTTCCCGCCGTGGTTTTTGTGTCCGAATCGGACACGGGTTCATTATTCTTCGCCATAATTTGTATTTACCTCCCTTTTGATTTTTGGCATTTCCCATATGCTTATCATTTCGCCAAAAAAATACGGTTGCGTATCGTCCGGGTATACCATGTATTCAAGCGGCTTGCGAAGCAAGAATTGATTACCGATTACCCCCGCTTTCAAGAGCGCGTTGCGTATGCGCGTTAGTACGTTCAAAACGTCCAACGCCCCTTCGCTGTCGTTCTCCGAATACGTTGCTATAATAATCCTCACCCGGCTTTCGCTGTCCGGCTGTTCGCCCGGTTCGTGCGCGTCCTTGCCTGTCAAATACTGCAAGAGAATGTACGGGACGCGGTTTGTTTCCGCGTCCTTGTCGGGAAGCCGCATCAAATGAACCTCGGCGGCCCGGTGTGTGATTTCCTCCGGCTCGGGCTTGCTTTTTGGTTTAGGGCCAGGCGTCGGCAAGGTCTTGTTTTTCACGGGGCGGACGGCAAGTATAATGTCCCCTGTGTTTTCCTGTATAAACTCTTTGAGCCTGTCCAGTAGTACAATAGGTGTCATTTCTTACCGCCCCCCGTAACCGTTTATAATGCGGGTTATTTCGCGTTCTGTCCGCTTAACAATGGTTTCCATTGTGGCGGTTTCAACCTCGTTAAGCACGTTTGCGTTTTGTGCCATTTCAGCGGTTGACGCGCCCATTCTTTCCGTGATTTTTGACGAACCCTTGTTTTTGCGGTCAAAAATACCCGTGTGTCCGTTGCTCATAGTGGCTATAAAGGCGGTTCTTGACTGCTTCATGGGGCTTGCTTTTTTCTCACGCGCCTTTACGGGTATGCCGGGGCTTGCCATCACCCAACGTTCGCCAATTTTCACGGGGACTTTATGCCCCTGCGATTTCGGCGTTTTGTGCGATACCCCGAAGCGATAAAGCGGGATTTTGTTGCCCGAAAACGTAATAACCCCGACAATGCCGCCGTCAACGGTTTGTGTCCGCATATTGATTGTGGTGCGCTCCCTGTCCCTTACGTCCTTTGCTTGAATGTCATACACGGACGTAATGCCCTTTAATGTTGTGGCTCGGGCGGTCGTTGTGGCTCGGGATATTACGCCCCGTGTTGCCTTTTCAACGCCGCCCGGAAAATCCCTCAACATTTCGTGAATACGCGCAAATGATTCTTCGGCGTGAATGTCTAGTTTAATCATTCATCCAATACCTCCAAATCAAGCGTTATGCTCCCCGCGACAAAGCCGGCCCGCTGTATGTTGTAAGCGGTTTCGTCAATGACAATTTGGGTATCCTTGCGCGGTACAATTTTTAGGTCATAAAAGGATATGTACACGGTCATGTCGGCAATAAAAACGCCGTCCGCGTTATCCCGCATGATTTTTACCCGGTCTTTGTTGCTATCGCCGTCAAAGATAACCGGGATATTGTACCGCTTGCCGTTGTACTCAACCTTTACTTTGTCGGCGTGTTCGTCCGGGTTGTGGAATACTGTTTTGAGGTCGCGCTTTAATTGGTCTTTGAACCCTTTACCCATTTAAGACTTCCTCAATAGCCGCTATAACCTTATCTTTCGTGGTTATTTTGTCGGCGTTTTCAATGCCATAATCTCCGGCTATTTTTTGCAAGTCTTTAAGGCTCATGCTCTTGTCGTAAGGGGGGTTATCCTCTCCGCCGCCGTCGTCGTCAACGCGGGCGGCAACCCCTAACGTGATAAGTCTTTCGGCTTCTTTTTTGTCAACCTCAAAAGGCGGGTCTTTAACCGTTTTCGGGGATATAGAGCCGCCGTCTTGCTTGAAGCCATACGTTCCGCGTGTAATCTTGATTTTTACCATTTTGCTCTCCTTTCCCAGCGATTAAGATACCGCTTGCGCGGCGTAAGTATAGGGGCAATAGTTTTTAGGCGCGGCAAGCGGTCTTGCGCCAAGCCTAAGTTTGCGCGTGTCTTTGTTTTGATCAATCGCAAGTTTAGGTACGCGCCTGTTCGCATATGTCGAATAATCTGTGTCCCCGTGGTCTATTTGCGTAATCTGTCCGTACATGAGCCGCCCACACTCGGGGGCTGTAACCATTGCGCTTGTCGCGGGGAAGTACGGGGTATCAACACCGCTGTCGTCAACATAGCTGTGTACAACGCTCCATAACGTCAACAAGAAGCCGTTAAAATTGAGCGTACCCATGTTTACAACGCCGGGGTAATTTGCCAACGTGGGGTTGATGGTCCCTAAGTGTATGCGGCTGATGTCAAGCAGTTTTTGCACTTTCTCAATTTTTATAATCGCGTCCGCCGCTTGACTGCCAAGAACCAGGTCCGCCGCCGGAAGCCCGCGCTTTGCCAACATTCTGCACATTGCCGTTACGTCACCGAAAAAGTCACCATTTGCGGCGTTCCACGGCGCGGCGGGTGTGTACTCATGTTCGCTTGTACCGTCAAAGAACTGTACCCGCATGATTTCCCCTTTTGTTTCCGCGTCAATGTACTCTTGCATATCGCAAGCGTTGTTTATCATCGTTTGAACCGCTAACCACTCTTCGCGGCGGGTGATTCTTTCGTCAAGGTCGGTAAGGTCTTGAAGCTGTATCCTTGCCGCCCGCTGTGCCTGTGTGCTTCCCGCAAACAACGCTTCGCCAAATCCGCGCTTTTTCAAATCGTCAAGAGTGAGCAAGCGGGACGGTGCAATATAGGCGGGTTGGTATTCGTGCATTTCGTACCCGCGGCGGTCGATAGGTATATCTCCGGCGCGGGGGGCAACAAACGCCGCCATTTTCCTGTCACCCTTGCGGTACTCGGTTAAAACCTTGTCGGATTCAAAAATATCCGCGTCGGTTGTGGGAAAGTATCTGTCCTTAAAAAACGTGGTTTTCGGGACAATTTCTTCCGCAAGCGCGATTAAATAATAGGTCGAAAAAATATCCATTGTGTTATATCCTCCTTAATTTTAGTTAGCGTCAAAGGCGGCTTTGAACATGATGTTTCTTTTGCGAAGCTCGTCTTTGTCCGCGTCTGTAATGGTGTACCCGGTTTGTACGGTCGTTTTGCCGGGATTAAAGCAACCCGCCGTATACACGGCAACGGTTACGTCCTCGGTTGCGCTAACCGTTGTGTCGTCGCAAAGTATACAGTCTTGACGCAACGCGCCGGATTCCGTTGTTTTCGCGCTTCCCAAAACGTATATTTTGTTATCGTCTTGCCCTATGGCGAAAATCGTACCGCGCTTATAGGTCGCCTCTATAGCCTGTTTCGCTATCGTGCGCGAACGTACTTCTACGGACGGGGTAAAACCGGAAATTAACCCGTCGTAATCCATTTGGCCAATTTTTTTGTTTAATGCAATCGACATAATTATTTACCCTCCTTGTCTGTTTTGCCAAGCGTACCTTGTACTTCCGCTCTTGCTTGCGCTAACTTTTCCTCTTTGGTTTTGGGCGTTTTTTCGATTGCGCCCTCATGTCCGGCGGGCGCAATCTCGTTTATACCGCTGTTTTTTACGTCCTCGTTGACGTTGGCAAGATACGCCGCGCCCTGCTGTTTTTGCGCCGCTATGATGTTCATGGCAACGGCGGCGGCGGTTTCGGGGGTTTCAAATTTTGCCTTGCTTATTACCCCCTCAAAGCCCGGTAACGCAACGCCCTCAATGTCCTGTATGCGTTTCCGTTCGGCGGCGGTTGCCGTGGCGGCGGCGGTGTTTTCGATTTCCGCCACAAACTCGGGGTATTCCGCCCGCAATTCCTGTACGTTTTTGATTTCCATTTGTTCGTTCACTCCTTTTTTGTTTTGGGTTTGTATATGTTCAACCGCCGCCGCGGGGGTGCGGCTGTTCAACAACGCTTTTGGTATTGTCGGGTATTGTTCCAAATCAAACGCAACGGAATTAACGACAACATGGGAATCGTCCTCAACCGTTGTTTCAACCTCTGCGAACATGATTTCATCACAAAAACCGTTATCAACCGCTTGCTTGCCGTCATACCATGTTGCCGCGCTCATAAGCGCGGATATTTCGGCTTCGTCCTTGCCCGTTTTCAGGGCGTACCCGTTAATGATTGATTGCTTAATTACCGCCAATTCCTCGGATAGCTTTACAAATTCCTCCGCGCTGAAATACCCTAACACGCCCATTTTCGGGTCGTGTATCATAAATACGCCGTTTGCGGGTATCTGTATCGTATCGCCCGCCATTGCGATAATCGTTGCCGCCGAAGCCGCCCACCCGTCAATTTTGACGGTTATTTTTGCCCGGTGGTCTTTTAGGCGGGTGTAAATCGCGTTTGCCGCGAAAACGTCCCCGCCGCCGCTGTTAATTCTAACAATGATTTCCGCAACGTCGCCAATGGCGCGTAAGTCCTCGTTGAATTGCGCGGGCGTGATTTCGTCCCCCCACCATGAGTAAGAGGATATGTCGCCGTATAAAATAAGCTCTGCGGGCTGATTGTTTACGGCGGCGGCAAAATTCCAAAATTTATTTATTTCCTGCGGGTTGCGTGGTTTGCCCTGTGGGTTTTTCCGTGGCTTGCTCAATGTCCCGTACCTCCTTCATCAATTTTTCTTCCCTCTTGCGTTGTTTTACGATTTTATAAAAATCGCCGCCCGTAAGCTCTTGCGCTTCTTTGTCCCGTGTAGAAAATGCACTTTCAACGCGCATTTGCGCCGCCTTAACCTCTTTTGTTGGGTCAAGGCTCGTTTGTGCCGGCCCGTTCCATTCCGCGCCGTTGTACGCCTTGCGTACTGTTACGTCCGCAAAATATCCGGGGGCGGATATGCGCCCCTTTGCCACGGCTTCGGCAAGCCATTCCTCAAATATCGGTTGACAAAAATCATTTGCAAGCCAACTACGGTACATTTTTACGGATTTCCATAACTCCAACAACGCCCCTCTTGACGCGCTGTAAGAAGCTCCAAAATGCTTCATAAGCACTTCGTAAGGGATTTCTAACGCCGCGCCAATCTGTTTACATATAGCTGATACAAAGTCGTCAAAATTGGCGTTGGGTCTGCCGGGGGTAACAAGGTTTGCTTTTTCCCCCTCTTCCAAGTCGATAATTGCGCCGGGGCTTAATTCAATGTCGTTTGGGTCTGAACTTACTTTTTCGCCCTCTGCGACAACCTCACCTATCGCCGCGCCGTCCCCGCTCGCTTCGCCCTTTTCAATGAAAATAGCACATATGGCGTTTACAACCGCCGCGTCAATCTCCGCTTCGGTGTACCGCCCCAACTGTTTTATAGGTTCAATTATTGGCGCAAGAAACGGTACGCCGCGCCGCTGTCCTATCCTCTCACGATTCATAAGGTGGAGGACGTTGCGCCGCCCGGTTGTGTCCCCAAACGCTTTAATGCGTTTCCATTCCCCCGTAACCTTGAAAGACAATTTATAAGACAATGGGTGTGTGTTTTTTATGTGGTAAGCAACAACCTCACCCGCCGCGTTTGTTTCGACGCCGCCTATAATATCAGGGTTGTATACTGCTGATTGCGGGTTGCAAAGGCGGTCGGCTTCGATAAGCTGTATACGCAAGTCATACGGCATATTTACCCGTTGCGTTGTCGGTAAAAGCACGATAACGTCACCCGATAAAAGCCAATTCAAAAAGGCAAGTTGCTGAAGCTCGTAAAAATTATCAAGCCGCTCAATATCGCACAACTCCGAATCCGCCCATAATGTAAACTCACGCTCAATAGTGCTTTCAATTTCTTGCGCCTGTTCCTCTGTCAAGCCTAAATATTCATGGTCTATTTGACTTTTGAGGACAAGCCCCGAACCCACAACATTTGTACGCATGGTTTTAACCGCGCCCGTGGCAAGGGGTATACCCATGTATAAATCGCGTGAGCGTTGCCGCAAGGTTGATACATTATCTTCTATATCCTCCTTTGCGCTCCCGCCGCGGTACAACCAACCCAACATTGATTTTTTGGTGTGGGAAGCCCCATGATTGCCGTACCCGCTATTCATAATTCGTAAATGCTTGCGGGCAACGGCTCTTTTTACCCCCGCCGCCGGGGATATTGCGGCAACGGCTATATCAAAAATATTCAAAGTAAATCACCCCCATTTTTTTTACAAGTCGCGGGGGACAACGTGGTATGAGCGGTTGCGCCCCTTGCGGCTTAATTGGTTTATTCTGTTTTCCCAAAACAAAATCTCTTTGCGAACCTCTTTTAAGTCCGCCCGCGTCAACATGCGCGTCCCTATTTTGTAACTTTGACTTGTTGCTATTTCCCGCTCTGCGGTCAACCACGCTTTAAGGTGTTGCTCCGCCTGTTTAAGTGTTATACCCGCCATTATGTTATACCCCCCGAACGTACACGCCGGCCCCGTTTCTTTGCGGGCGCGGCGGTTGTTTCTGTTTTTTCTGTTTTCTTTAACACAACGCCCGATATTTCAAGGGCGGCAAGTGCGTAATTCCGGCAATCAAGCGGTTCGTTGCGGCGTGTCCAATTTTCTTTTGGCTTCCATATGTATTGTGCTTTGCCTTTTTTATAGGTCAATACCATGCGTTCCGCTGTCAAGCCCTTAAAATAATCCTCCGTATAGCCACGGTCTTTATCCTTTGGGAAGTGACAATAATTTGCCCCTTCGTCCTCTACGGTAAGGCTTTGATATATCAACGCTTTTCCCGTATCTACTCCAAGCGTCCACAAGGGAACTTTTTCCCTATTATTTTTTGTTGGGTTGGGAATGTACGGTTTATCAAATCCGGCGTTACCACCCTTAATCGCAAGAATACCGCGGGCAAATCGGGGTTTACAAAACTTGTATACCTGATTCGCAAAATGCCCTTGCGTGTCCATGCAAGCGCGTATAATTTTCAGTTTTGCGCCGTCCGCTCTGGTGAATGTCTGATTCAAAAAAGCGTCTAATTCCTCCCATATTTTTTGTTGTGTTAAGTCCCCATATATTTTTTGATACTTGATTCCCCAACTTTCTTTATCGACACCCCACCCGACAACCTCAATTTCAAATCTATCATCTTGCGTATCAATGCCCGCGGTTAGGCAAATGACTTCGGCGGGGACTTCGCAATTATATTTTTCGCGGCGGCGGTAAAGCGCGTCATGCTCAATCTCGCTTCCTTCTTCCTCCCACGTTTGCCCCATTTCCGTGTTTGTCCACGCTTTCAAAAGCTCAATGTTGCCCTTTTTCTTTTCCTCGTTGGCAACAAGAAACTTTTCAACGATTTCTTTCCACTCGACAAACAGAGAAGCAAGGCTGTTCAAATAAAAACCGCGTACTTTCCTCTCGGGAAAACGCGGTATAAACTTGCCTTTATTAAATTGTTCTTTCCAAACAACTTCACTATCAACAACGCCGCACTTAGCGCATATATAGCGAATTTCGCTTAGATTGTCTTTGTCAAAATCTACTTGCCCCCACTCTAATTCTTGATACTTTCCGCAATGAGGGCAAGGGATATGCCATATTTCTTGTGTGCTGTTTTCAAGCTCTATCTCAATGCGCGAAGTACCTTTGACGGTCGGCGTCGATATGAAAACCTCTTTTTTGTTCCAAAAGGTCGTAAGCCTTTTGGACGCAAGCAAAAGCGGGTCACCGTCCTTGCCCGCCGTGGCGGGGTAACCGTCTATTTCGTCCGCAAGCAATATGCGAATCGGGCGGCTTCGCAAGCCCGAAGGTGAGTTTGCCCCGACAATGGTAACGTGTCCGCCGGGGAACTCCTTGTGTAATATCGTGTTGCCGCTGTTGCGGCTCTTGTCGTTCACTTTATCCCGAAGTGCGGGCGTGTCCCTCAACATAGGCGTGAGCCTGTCCTTGCTGAAGCTCTCGCCCATCTGTAAGTTAGGTTGCATTATCATAATCGGCGCGGGGTCATAGTCCATAAAGTACCCTATCGGGTTAAGTATGAAGCCGTCCGTTTTCCCTATTTGCGCCGCGGACATGACAACAACCTTTTGTGTGCTTATGTCGGAAATGGCATTCATTATGTCCCGCTGATACGGGGCTTTGCTCGTTTTCCAACGCCCCGGCTCGGCGGAGGTCTTTTTTGATAATATGCGTTTTTCGTCCGCCCATTCGGTCATTGTCATATCGGGGGGCGGCTGTAGCACTAAGAAAACGCGCTTGAATAAATTATGTGTTGCCGTTTTCATTGCCGCCGGCCCCTCCCGCTCTAAAAACGCTATCAAAGTCCGCAAGTTGATTTAAGGCTTCATCAACACTATCTTTTAGTATTTTGTGTATCTCCGCTTTGTCCGTTTTCTTTGACAGGACAGGGGACAGTTTGGCGGGTATCGCCATTAGGCGGCTTTTGAAATTCATCAACATTTTAGTCATAGCCGCTTCTATGTCCTCCGAAGCGTGTAAATCCCTCTCTTTAACCCCTACGTCAAGCTCAACGTCCCGCCGCTTTGCCCGGACAAGTAAAGCCCGTTCGGTGTTGTAGTCCACGTTTTCCGCGCTCTCGGGGTTGTGTTTGCGTAAATAATTAACGTATGCGTGTACGGTCGGTATAAGCTCATAAAGCCCCGGCGTACCCTTGTATTCCTGTATGATGTTTTGGTCTTTGAGTTGCCGGACGCGCCGCTCGGTCAAATCCAAAATGCGGGCAATCGCCTTAACGTCATAAACTTTCAAAAGATGCACCCCCAAGCTTGAGCGTAATTTTTGTACCCCCCTTATAAACGCGCCCCATAAAATCAACGGAAGCGTTTTTATTTTTTTTATAACTAGACAACCGCTGGGGTCTTCGCACCCGCAACCCGGCCCGAACCGCCGGAAGTACCTACGCGGCGGCGGGCGGCGCGGCGCGGCGCGTGTGTGGCGGCCCCGTGGTGGCGCGTGGGGCGCGTGTGCCTGTGGACGGCGGGGCGGGGTGGCGGTCACTCAACGCCCGTGTCCTCCGCGTCCTCCGCGCTGTCTGTATCAATTAGCTCCCCGGTGTCGGGGTCTATGTTGTACTCACCCGTCAAGCGTTGCTTCGCCAACGTGTGCTTGCGTTCGTCAAGGTCAAGCCGCCGCTTGTCAAGCTCATGCGCCCGCATGGTGTCAATGAGCTTCAGTATGCGCCCGTGGATTTTATTGTATTCCGCCGTTAATTTCATTGCCCTGTCAAATGGACTGGCTTTTATAATTGTCTGCATTGCTATTTTTAATTCATCAATGCCAACCGCTTTTTTATTATTTGCTTTTTCGTCTTTTCCTTTTGGTACAAGCATTTCAACAACCCGGTCAATAAATAATTCGCCGGGGTCGGCGGTGTCATATGTGCTTATTTTCCGCGATAAATCCCGCTCTTTTGCAAATAATAATTGTAATTCCCTTAACATATTCTCTTCCGCGTCAAGGGTTAATTGTTCTATATATACCCGTTCCTCGGGGGTAAGGCTTTCAAGGTGTACCCGCGCATATGCCCCGTGTGTGGTGGCGTTATTATTCCCTGTGGGTGCGCCATGCCCCGTGGCGTTCTTGTTGCCCCGCTGCCCGCCGCGCTTTTTCGCGTTGAGCGCGTCAAGCTCCTGTTGCCATTTGTCCTCACTTTTCCACTTGCGTATACGGCTCTCGGGTACGCCCGCCGCTTCTGCAAGCTCTTTTGTTGTTGCTTTTCCGCCGCTGTCAAGCCATGTTTGCCTTGCTGTATCGCGGTTCGGATTACGCGCCCTTGCCACGGTCAACGCGCCCCCTTTCGTTTGTTTTTCTATTTGCGCCCGCGTTCCCGATAAGGAAGCGCATATAAAAACGAACCCCAACCATGAGTTGAAGTCCGTTTTCCTAAAAACCGCGTATAAATTTTGTGTTTTTCGGCACTTGCCAACGATACAATTTTACCACGGAAAACGGACGGTTGCGGACGGTCTTTTAACTCGGGTAATTGAAGTTTTTTATGAGCTTGTTTTTTCTGAAATTTTTACCCAAAATATCAAGCCCGCGGTTGCGTATTTCCTTACATTGCGTTGCGCTGTAATTTACCCGTACCGATATTTGTACCCATTGCAAGCCTTTTATGTAAAAATCATAAAGTATGCTCTTTTGGTGCAAGGGTAATTTGTTAAGCTCCCGCAAAATGGCGGCTTTGAGGGCGGCAAGGCTTTCTAAGTCCTCCCGCAACTCGTTCATTGCCACGCTTGCCGAATCGGGGATATTAAGGGCGGTATTTTGGGTTGGGTTTGATGTGCGGTATTTACTGCGGGGCATACCGTCAAGCGAACCGGCCCCGCCGCTTGTATAATAAGCGTCCTCATAATCTTGCAATACATTTCTTGTTATTCTTATTTCGCCGTCAATGTCCCGGCAAAACAACAATACTTTTTTAACCTTTTCCCGCTCCATATAAGCCCGCCCTCCCGCATATTTTAGGTTATGCCCGCTTATTAAGGCGGCGGGCGTATTTCCTTTTGAACCTCTGCATAATCGGCGCGTATGTTAATATCTCCATCGTCAACCAACATACAGGCTTTTTCACAAGCTCCCTCGGGGCTGTCAGCTTCAACCTCTATATCATCAATCCACACCCGAACTAAATACCGTTTCACGCTTAACCCTCCATTCCCGCCGCAATGTCAACAAGCGTGTCAATGATAAAATCCAAAACCCGCGTATCTTCGCCGGGGGGAAAGAGCGTAAACCGCTTGCTATTCAAAAACACAATAGCGGTTTCCGCCTTTTCCGCCGGGGTCATGTCCACAAAGTCCTTGTTTTCGGGCGCGTCCTCGGTTTCCTCTTGCCCTTCCTCAAAATCGGCGGGCGTTTGGGGGTATTCTTTCGGCTGATATTCCGGCGGCTCTTTTGGCGCGGCGGGCGGCGGCTCGGGTTGCCGCCCCATGCTTTCCATAAACCCGTCCCGTACTTCCTGTGGTTGGGTTTGGGTAAGTGATTCCGGCGGGGCGGCGTCGGTCGGGGTGGCTTCCTGTTTCCGTTCTTTTGCGTCGTTGATGGACAAGCCGCCTTTGTCTTGCAATTCCGCAAGGGCTTCCCGCTGCGCGTCCTCGGGCAACCCGCTCAACTCATACGCCGCCGACAACCCAAGCCGGCCCGCCTTAAATTCGCCCACAAGCTCCGGCGCAAGGTTTTTATTTATCGCGTTTAGGCGGGCTATGTTGGTTGCCGACATATTGAGGGCTTCCGCCACTAAGTCACGAACGCGCCCCGGTAGGTTGTCCCGCTTTTTCAGCGCGGTATAATGGCTTGTTAATTCCTCCGCCTGTTTCATTTTTTCCCAATCGGTAAGCTCGCGGGCGGTGCTGTTTGTGATAATCAGCGCAATGCGCTCTTTGATTTCGTCTTTATCCGTTTGCAATCCGCAAGGCGCGTATTGAAACTCGGTTTTACCCTCTGCAACAAGGGCTTTGCAAGCCCTGTATCGGCGTTCTCCCGCTATTATCTTGTATTTTCCGCCCGCTATCGGCTTGACAACAAGGTTTTGCAATACGCCGAACATTTCAATTAGAATTTTAAGCTCCGCAATGTTTTCAACTGAATAAAAGTTGTCTTTTGACGGTACTAAATCGTCAATGTTAATCGGTACAACTTTGAGTATGGGGCGGCGTGGGGTTTCCTCCGCCGCCGTGTCCTCTTGCCCCGCCTGTAATGAAGTCACGCTTAATAGGTCATTTACGCTAAAAGGTTTTTTCATTTCACGCGCCCCCTTTTGTGTCCGAATCGGACACGTTTTCTAAATACTCAACGACAAGCGCAAGATAATCCCGCGCCGCGCCGCAACGCCGGGAATACTCAATAATCGGCGTACTTGCGAAGGTGCTTTCGTCCACTTTTTCCGTTCGGCGGATATGGGTATTAAATACGGGTAAATCCTTTTGCGCCCGCAACCACTCCGCGCCCTGTCTGTTTACCTCGTTGTTTTGGTAAGAGGTTATAAGGCAACCGCGCAAGGTAAGCGCGGGGTTTAAGTCCTCGCGGGTGTTGTTTATCTGCTCTATCAGCTCCGCCAACCCGTCAAAAGCGAACTTGTCAATTTTTATGGGTATAAGTACGTCCTCCGACGCCACAAGCGCGTTGATGGTGGATATATTGAGGTCGGGGGCGCAATCTATCACGCAATAGTCATAGTCCCCGGCTATGTGCTTAAATGCCCCCCGTAACCGCGTTTGCTGTGGGCGGCTCGGGTCAAGCAATACCTCTAAATTCGCTTTTAGCAACGTCATGTTGGCGGGGATAATATCAAGCGTCTTGTATGTTGTCGGGGTTATGATTTCGTGTATGTTCGCGTCCCGCTCGGTCAAAAGCTCCGCAATAGTCGGGTGGTCGTACCCGTGAAGCCCGAACATTTTTGATATGTTGCCTTGCTTGTCGTTGTCTACAAGTAAAACCCGCTTGCCGTGGATAACGGCTAAAATGTGGGCTATGTTGGCGGCGGATATGGTTTTTGCAACTCCGCCTTTCAAATTTATTACGCTAATGGTTTTCATTCGTTGTAATCCTCCTTTGTGGGTTCTTTTACCTGAATCGCGTCACGCAAGACGCAAAGGCTATTAATCAACGCCGTTTGCTCAATGTCTGATACTGCGGGCGCGCCCCGTATAATGTTAGCCGCTCGGGTGAGCGTCCGCGCCGTGTCTATGGCTTCCCGCTCCGTTTTTACCGTTATTTCAATCATTTTCCGTGCCCTCACTTTCCCGCTAAAACCGCCGCTATAATAGCGGCGCGTTCCTCTCTCGATACGCAATAGCCGTCTTTTTTCAATTCCTTTATAAGCATTTCGTAATACTTTGCCCGTTTCTCGGGTGTAAGATCCGCCCAACATTTTTTACACAACGGGAATATTCCCTCGCGGTCGTTAATGGGGGTGCTGTGTCCTTTGACGAACCGCCACGTTGTTTTACACTTGAAACACGCCCCAAGGTATGGCGGCGAAAACAATTTGCTTATGCGTCCGATTCTGATATTCATTGACCGCCCCTTTCTATTTGCGTTCATCCTGTATAACCTCTATTTCCTCAACGTCCCGCGGGTCAAAGCAAAACGCGCAAAGGGGGTCATACTCTCCCGCTTTCCAATCGGCTTGAAAACCCTCTAAATTGTCTTTGTACCGCGGGAACGGGTGCGTTTGCTCTGCGTAATACATGCCCGTCATAATTTTTTCGTCTTGCTCTTGCTCCCAACTGTGCATGTGGTAATCTGCGTATTTGTCGTACTCCCAAAGAGATAAAGGCAACACAACGCCGTTAAACGCTTCGTTTGCGCGTTGTATGTTTTCAAAATCCCTATACGTTAAGCCCTGCCCGGTGTGCCGCTCGCGGATTTCTGCAATGCTTTTTCCGCCCGTCTTTAAGCGGCATTTGATAATTTTCGGTTGGTAGCTCATATTCGCCCCTCCATATCCACAAATGATAATTGCGCTTTCGCAACCTCCGCTAAAATAAATCTATCGTCGTCCGCTTTTAACTCCATACCCTCCGCGTTGTACTTTCCTTTTGTTTCGTGGCGTTTTTTTAGCGTAAGCGTAATTTTGTGTTCCATTACGGGCTTGCGATACTGATATACCTTGTCGGATATTTCCCCGTTTTCGTCCGTGGCGGGGTAATGCTCGTAACCGTACCCCAATTCAATACTAATCTTTGCGCTAATCTCTCCGCCCTCAAAATTTCCGGCATAAACCTCTTTCATGCAAGCCTGTATATTCTCGTTTATGTCGGTCTTGAAGTCCTCAAATACGGGGCTGTGTATGCTAAATTCCAATTCTTTCATTTCGTGCCGCCCTCCATTTCCGTGAACCATTCCGCCCGGTTACGCTCCAAGCACTCAATAAACCCCAACGCAACGGCGGCAACGTGTATAGCTTCTTTTCTCATGTTTTCATAGCCGCCCTTTGTGCGCCCCTCCCCGTTGTCGAACACGGTTTCGTTGACGGCTTCGCAAAATTCCCCGTATTCCTCTCCTAAAATACCCGTCCAAAATTGCGGGAAGTGGTTTTGTTCTCCCCATTTTTCATCTTGCCGCGCCCGTTCAATGCGTATGTCGTTAATGGCAACGTGGTGTGCAACGTTCTCCTTTGCGGCATTAACGCAAATTCCACCGGGGCCAATTAAAATATCGGGTCTACTGCATACCCCCGTATCTTTGTTCGTATAGGGGCAATCGTCAAGATATGTGCAATGTACTGTTGTCATAACTCCGCGCCCTCCCTGTCCCCACCGTTCATAGCGGCGGCTACTTGTATGTGTGCAATGGTTAGGTTTTTGGCAAGGTCAAAAGCTTGTGAGGTTGTAAAGCCAACGCGCAAATATTGGTCGTAATAAAGCCGTGTCATTTCTGCGATTGCGCCGATTCCCTGTAAAAACTCTTGTAATTTTCCCGCATTATTCTTCGCCATGTGCCGGCCCCTCCTGTTGGTGTATTTTTTCCCGCCGCCGCGCCTGTACCCGCTGCGCCGCTTCCATAACGGGCGTTAAGCGGTTTATAATCTCAATGCGCTGTTTTAGGGCATTGACCGGGGCGGGCGGTGGTGGCGTCGCGTGTTTTTTCGGTTTGTATTTGTGTTTCTTTTTCTTTTTTGGCACGGTCGGCTTCCTCCAATCGGTTTTTTATGTTCAATATGCTTTCAATGGCGGCGCGTTGGCTCGCGTCCGTGTCCGCTATGTTGAGAATGTTTACAATGTCCATAAGCTCCGCCGCCGCTGTTACCTCGTTTTCGCCCGCTCCCGCGCCCTGCATACACGGCGGGCAAAGGCTGAAGCCCTCGGGCGTACCGGCCCCGCATTTTTCGCAATAGGCTGTTTTCACGCCATGCCCCCCGTAACCGCCATAATGCCCCTAAAAACACGTTCGGCGCATGGCACGGCTAAACTATTACCCAACGCCGTATAACGCGGCGTGTCGGCAATTTTGCCGCCTGTGGCGTTGTATTTCGTCCAGTAGTCGGGGAAGCCTTGCAAGCGTTCACATTCAAGCGGGGTAAGTTTCCGCAAGGCATAGCGGACGTAAAAAGCCACTTTTTGAAATATAATAATAAGATTTTCCGAACCGCCGCCATAATTCCCACCATTTGCCCGAAGCGTCCCGCAACCCTCTCTAAATCCGCCGTGACTGTGGTTTTCGTACATTTCCACAAGCAAGTTTGATGAACTGTGCCCGTGTTTCCCCGCGCTTGCCCTCAATGTTCCCACGCCCTCAAAAAATCCCCCATGCCCGCTCGGTGCGTAACATACCGCTATAGCGTGGCGGTCTGTCGTTGAAAGTGTCGGCGCGGGCATACCCTCGGGGCTGATAATAAAACCGTTTGCGTTTTGGTTTAATTGCGGGTCGCGTATCGGGTATACCGCAAATACGGCGTGTGAATGAGCCGCTTGCAAGGTATACGCGGGTTGCCCTTCCTCCGCCACACCAAGCCCCGTACCCTCGCCAAGCTGTTTATGCCGGGTGGCAACTTGTAAATTTATCGGGTGCGTGAGGGGTTCACCCTCCGGCAAGAGGTATAGCCCGGTTGCCGAACCGCCGCCGCCGTCCGTGGCGGTTATTGCGCGGGCGGTGTCGGCGTTGATGTACACGCGGTCGGCGGTTCGTCCAAAATCAATAACGGTGTCCCGCTTATCAACCCCGCTTTGATGTTCAATACCGCCGATAAAAGCCCCGGCAATTTTTTCCCTTTCTTTTCCGCTCTTTGCAACATACCCAAGCAAGCTCTCACACTCAAAGAGTATTTGCGGGGCGCGGTCGGCTCTAAAATCTCCCACAAGGAAGATACGTTTTCGACGTTGGGGAACTCCCCAAAACTGGCTATCAAGTTGCCGCCACGCGACACTTGCCCCCCCTCCGCAACCTCTAACCATTCCGGCGTTAGCCCATCGCCCGCTATTAGGCATTGGAATACGGGTGTTTGTGATTTCTTCAAGGACGGTGCGAAAATCGTTACCCCCATTGCTTCCGAACGCTCCATTAACGTTTTCCCAAATAATGAATGTTGGGTATTTACCATTTGTCGCTTCCCTCATTTCGTAAATAATCCGCATAGCATCCCGGAATAACCCGCTCCGTTCGCCGTCAATGCCCCGTTGCGCCCCTGCCGCGCTCAAATCTTGACAGGGTGAGCCAAAAGAAATTATGTCAACGGGCGGGATTTTGCCGCCGTGTAACTTTGTAATGTCCCCTAAATGCTCCATGCGCGGGAAGTGCCGCTTCGTGATTTCGATACAAGCGGGGTCAATTTCCGACGCCCACACGGTTTTTATCCCGCTCCGCTGCGCCCCAAGAGGGAAGCCGCCTATACCGTCAAATAAACTGCCAAGCGTAAGTTGTTTCATTTTCGGCCGCCCCCTCTCATAATTTCATTTGTACAACGGTTTGGCTTATCCGCCGTTTGGCAATCTCTGCATACTCCGGGTTTATCTCAATTCCTAAATAATCCCGCTCGTTTTCAATTGCCACAACTGCTGTTGTCCCGCTTCCTAAAAACGGGTCAAGGACAGTATCATTGTCGCGCCTTTGTTTGTGTGTTGGCGGTCGTCATTTTTACATGAGTGCGTCCGATCGGCGTTGCGCCCTTTGCCGCTCCCGGCGTAACTGTCCCCGATATTAACCCATAATGTACCGTCCGGCTTTAATACCCGGCGAACTTCACGGAATACGCATACAAGCTTGTGCATGTATTCTTCGGGTGTATCTTCAAGCCCTATTTGTCCGGGTGTGCCATAATCCCGCAACCCGAAGTAAGGCGGGGACGTAACGCACATATTGACGCTCTCGTTTTCAAGCCCTGCAAGCCCCTTTATTGCGTCCGCAATAATAATTTTGTTTGTCACCCGCTCTCGCCCCTTTTGTGGATATAGTCAAGGAATAATACCGCGCCCGTGAATCTCACCCGGTACGGCTCTATGTCCGCCGCTGTGACGTATTGCCGCCCGTACCGTTCGCCCTCTCTGATTCTGTAAAAGTCTTGCAAAGACAATGTAACTGTCACATTTTCAAGCATTTTTTAACCTCCCATAAAATCAAAATTCCGCTTGTGGCAATACTCCGCCCACGTTTCCTTCCTGTATGTCCTCCCGTAAACATAGCGTTGTGCAAATTCAAGCTGTGCGCCGTTCGGGATAATGCCTTTTGCGGTGTTTCGCTCCGCTTGCGCGTATAGACTTATGCCGTTAAGCTCGCGTAAACCCTCAACCCGGCGGGCGGCGTCGCCTATATCCTTTGTGACAAGGACGTATACAAACAGGCGATACGGCTTTATGTTATATTCCGCAAGCAGGGCGGCGGCGCGGTGTATGGCTTCTATTTGCGGCAAGGTGTCGCAACTAAACCGTATATATTTAATCCATTTGAGCCGCCCTATAATGCCCGCTATGCGTTTGTCAACAAGCCTTGCGTCTAAGCCTTGATTGAGGTCAACGGCGTACCCGCTATTTATCATGCTTTGAAGCTCGTTTATGCCGTATTCGCACGATAAAATATTGTTATCCATAAGGACAAGCTTGTTGCTGTCTGGGCGCACAAGCTCCCGCCAACGGCGGTACGGCTTTATATCCCCCTCTTTTTCCGGCACAACACACCACGGGCAAGAGTTGGGGCAACCCCTTGTAACGTATCCTATGGCATAATCACACGCGGGGTATATGGAGTAGTCCGGGAAGGTCGCGTCAACCTTGGGCGGCAATTCTGCCATTGAGCCGTACCCCGTCCCACCCCTTATGGCCCACTCGGGCAAGTATGGGTTTTCGGGGGTGAAGTCAAATACTTTTGAGGAATAAATAGCGTCATAGTTATCATTATCAAGCGGATTCCACCATACAGCCGTATCGCCGCGGGCTTTGTGGTGGGCGGATATTTTCATAAGCGCGTAATTCGGGAATGTCTTGCGCTTTATGTGTTCCTGCTCTGCATCGTGTAAGGCTATAAGCAATTATTACCCCCCCCCCGCATAAAATGCGGTTTGCTCATACTCCGCGCCCTCGATGGTCGGCGGCATGAGGTCAAAGCGCGTTTGTGCCATTTCGTCCGCCAACCGCTTGCTTGCGGCGGCGTAATACTCGGGGTCAATCTCAAAGCCGATAAACTCTAGCCCGTGGTGGTGACACGCAATAAGGCTTGACGCGCTCCCTGCGTGTGTGTCGATGATTTTATCCCCCGGCTTTGCGTACTTTGATAAAAGCCATGAATAAAGCGCAACGGGCTTTTGTGTCGGGTGTATGCGGGCTTCCTTGTTTTTCATGTCCTGTTGTAGCATTCCATGCCATTTGAAAGTAAAGCGGCGGACGGCGGTATTAAAGCTTGTCCACGCTAATTCACAATCGGCAAAATCATTGTTTCCGTTGTCTTTGTCCCAAACTATCCAACAAGGCGCGTCAATGGGTATGCGGCTGATAAAATGGTTTGCTCCCCATATAATTTGATTTTTGCTGATACGCATAAGCTCCGCAAAATATTCGCGCTCGGGCGGGTGTAGGTCGTTGCCGTGGAAGGCTTTGTAATTTTTTGACGTTGCTAAGACGCTTCGGGTGTGGTTTTTCGCGCCGCTTTCACCTATGCCATACGGTACGTCTACAACGGCAAGGTCAAAGTATTTCGCGGGGAATGCCCGCATAGCGTCCATGCAATCCATGTTATAAAGCTTGTTTAGCTCCAATTTCCGCCCTCCTTTATCATTCTTTTTTGCGCCGAAGCTTGATGTACAACGCCCACCCCCGGCAATCGCTGTGTACCGCCTTAAATCCGTAACCGTCGCCCATGAGGGTATATCCGGGGTATCGCTTTTCCCAATATTCGGGGTCGGGAGGGTCGGCGGCTATCTTGTTTAATTCCTTGCGGCTGTATCTGTGGTCGTTCTTTCTGCTCCACGGGCGTTTTAGGTTTGCCGAAGCTGTATATTTCGCCCCGCCGCCTTTGTCCGGGGCGGGCGGCGGCTCGGGTATCGGGTCGTTTTGGTTTATCGGGTCAACAAACGGCTTTTCAAGCCCCTGCGAACTGCTCCAACGCTTTTTACCGCCTGTTTGCTTTGCAAGGTATTCCGCAAGGGCGGCAAGCCCGTTGTCCTCGGGCTGTAGGCGGTCGGCGTTGGCGTACCCGATTTTGTCACCCTTCGGGTGCTTGCGTTCTCGGCGTTTTCGCCACAAATCTTCTATTTCGTCCCGGTCAAGCCCGCCGTTCATAATGATATGGTGGTGTATGCGGGCAGGGGTTACGCCGTCTTTTTTGTAAGTGCAAGCGGGGATTGACATATATTTGAGCGGCGGCAACCCTTTCTTTTTTCGCAAATACCCCACGCGCCGCAAAAAGTTTTTTGCTTCCCGCTCCCCGTCCTCTAGGCTCGGCGGTAAATACCTTTCGTTGTATGTCAAGGATATGTGTAAATCCTCCGCGCCGAAGTTTGTATGTAATATCCGCAAAAATCGGCGGCGGCTGTTTTGGTCGTTCCAATCAACTTGTTTTTGGGTGCTTTCAACCTCTTTTTTGCTCCGCTGTCCGCTGCGGGCTTTTTCGTCCTCGGCTCGGGTGTGGTTGAATATGTCAACCTCTAAATAATCCGCGCCGCAATAAATCTTTTTTTCTCTCACAAAGGTACGCATACTCATACCCCCGTTATAAGCCCGCGATTGCGGCAATCATTTGTGATGCTTGCGTCATATTCAAAGAGGACGTTGTAAAGCATGGTTTGCAAGTATGGTACTTTTCGGTGTATCGTGTGTCCCTGCTCTTTGAACCTCTCCGCAACGTGCTGTATATGCTCATGCTGTAACGCGCTGTATACCTCTTGCACAACGGCGGCTTCCATTTTCATGCCGCGAATGTTTACAAGGCGGTCGGGTGGCGTTATATATACCTCCGCGACAATAAGGCAAAGGTCATGTATGAGCGGGTCAACGCGCCGCCACTTTTCGCCGTTCCGCGCCGTGATTTCTACCCCGAAGTATTCATAATCAACTTGCGCCTTGACGCTCTCTAACGTCTTGAAAAGGGACGGACGGGACAGGACTTGACAGGGCGGGACATTCTCGCATGAATTACTAAGATTATTTATATTTTCACTCACTGTTTTCACTCCCTCGGTTTTGTGTCCGTCGGTGACTTTGTTAATCACCATTACAAGCCCGCAACGCCGAATAATCGGCGTTATTTCGTGCTAAACACTTGACACTCCGCCGAATTTGTGATACAATGATAGTGGTTTTTATTCGTTGTAAACTCGCTTCGGCGGCAACGCTCGCGCTTGATGGTAACAGGCGCGGGCGTTGTTTTTTATGCTGTTTTCAAGGTTCAAAATCAAACAGGGATAATTGAGCGTTTGGCGCGGGTTTCGCTTCCTCTGCTTGCGGTATGTTCTCGGGTAGTATTTGAAAAGCCAACAATCCGCCTTTTGTTTCCCCAACGTGCCTAAATCCCGCAATTTCGTATGTGTAACCCCAATATTGAATACCGCGCCGTTTAATCGGTTTTACTTTCAATCTGTCGATAAACGTAACCATTCCAAGCGGCGGCGGTTCTCCAAAATGCGCCCTTGTTGCTTTGAGTGCGTCCGTTATCATTTCCGAAGCCGTGCCAGCTCCTTCATTCCTAAAAGCCGAACACACCCATGCGCCCGCCCATGCGTGGCGTACATACTCCGCAAACGGAAAACTTGTCACCCAAAACGCTTTGCCCGCTGTTGTTTCTGTGTAAAGCACAAGACACCTACCGGGCGGCGTAAAATGTGGGTTTCCTATGCTTTGACGGTTGTAATGCCTGTCCGCAATATCGCGGGCACGTTCATCTGTACGGCTTATTGCCTTTTCCCATATCAAAACCAAGCCCCCTCTCCACCGTCCCGCTTGGGCGGGTAATATAAGCCAAGAGTTTTTACAATGCGGCTCATGTCTTGACTTTTCACGCCCGTAAACTCCGCAAACCACCTTCGCCCCATGCTGTAAGTACGAAGCCGCGCCCTCGGGAAACAAGCCGCCGCCGCTATAATCACAGCAATAATTCCAATGGCTTTTATGAGTGTTTTCATTCTGCTTCACCCCCTCCGCCGTCCGGCTGATTGTGTTTACAGTTCCCCGGCAAGCAAGCCCCCCAATGACGCAGCGGGCAAGAGGGTATAATATCGGCCCCCGTTGCCGCGTTTAATAGGTGTACCGCCGTTTGGTATTTTTTCTTTTCGGTTTCAACCCGCTTTTCAAGGCGGGCAATAACCAATTCTTTGAAGCGCGGCATGTCCTCCGCCGTGGCGTACATCGTAAAAGATGTATAACCGGGTTGCCGCAATTCGCCAAGCTCCGCCTTCGGCATGATGTTCCAATATTCATATGAGTACGGCGGCGTACCGTCCGTTGTTTCCCCTTTGATTTTCTTGTACTGCCGGCCCGTTTCTTTTAAGCCGTCAACCTCAAACGCGGTAAAGATGTGTCCCGCCGCCGGGTTGAAAATATGCCCTATCAGCTTTGCCATGTCTTGCCCCTTTCCTTGACCGCTTTGTATCGCGTTACGGTGTATTCCTCTGCTATTCTGTATTGCGAAGCAAAAGACTTATACGGGCGCGTTTCCAATACCGCCCGCGCTTCCTCAACCGTTTTGCAACGGTGATTATGCAAAGTGCGGTATTTTTTATCGTTCCATGCGTGTATGCGTTCTTGAATTACAAACATTTTCCCCGCTCCCTTCCGTTAATTCGTCAAACCGCATTTGTCCGGCTAATTCGTTGTTGTCGCGGCTTTTCTTGTCCGCTGCGGCTCGGGCGGCTTTGTATTCACGGTACGCCCGCGTATATGCTATGCTGTCCCCGAAAATGTTTAACGCGGCGGTGTAAAGGTTCGGCTCATACTGCTTTAACATTTCAAGCTCTTTTTCAAAGCGGCTTCCGAACGGACAAGCGGCACACCCTGTACGCTCACACCCGTAAACCGTGTACGCCTTGCTATGCGTCACATTGAAGCCCTCGGCGTATGCCCGCTTGTCTGCGTCTGTGAACCAAAAAAGCGGATAATGTTGCGGCCCGTATCTGCCGTTGTCGTTAAAGCAACTTTTTATTGATGTGCTCCGCTGTCCGCCCTCCGCCTTGCGTATTCCTAAAAGCGTTAAATCCGCGTTAATGCTCTTTGCGTATGTGGCGGCGGGTTCTTTTTTCCCGGAATTACAACACTTCGGGCTAATTTTGAATTGCGGCGGGTTGTCTTGTATGTACTCTTTTAGGTATCTGTCTTTATTTATGTTAAATCTGCTATTGTCGCCAAAATCATTACACCACCAACGCAACGCCGCTTTACATTTCGGGTATCTCTGTATGAGAACGTCGTAGGGGTCATTTCCCCATTGAAAATTATGTCTTTGTAACCGCTCTATGTTCTCCGCAACCTTTTTACTGAAAAACGGTTGCCCGAACTCTTTACACGCGGCGGGTATGCTTTTAAGAGGGCGTACCCGCTCAATTTTTATGTTGTACTTTTTTTCAAGCTCGGTAATATGGTCTTTTGTGGCTTGCATTTCAAGCCCGGTATCGTAAAAAACGTATTTTACCTTTTTGAGCCTGTCCACCTTGTAAACAAGGTCAAGCATTATGTCGCTGTCAGCCCCGCCCGATATGGCGCAAACGATATTGTGGGGGAAAATCATATGCCCGTTTGTTTTGCCGAACGCGCTTTGTACGGCTTGATTTTTTACGTCAAGCCAACACTCCGGCGGGTGATATAATTTTTGTATATCGTCGCCGTATGCAATGCTCATATAAGCCCCACTTTTTCGGGTTGGGCAATGGTGACGCTATTGCCGCCCTTATCCATTAACTCCGCTTGCAAGATAATCCGCCCGCCATGCTTGCGGTATATTAACGCGGAAATGTGGGCGTATTCAATGCCGCCCACTGTGACGGGTACATTTTCAAAAAAAGCCTTTTTTAACTGCTCTTTATCCACTTGAATCACCTTGCCTTGTTCGTTTTACGGGCGCGTATTCAACAAGCGGGCGTTTTTTGCCGCAATGTCCGCAAGGGGTGAACCCGCCCGCCCCCATGCGCTGAAGCCGTGCTTGTCCTTTGTGCTTCAGATAAAAGAGGGCGGCGCAATAGTTGCATAGTTTAATCAAAGTCCCCACCCCTCTCCCTGTTTGTTCTCCCCGTGCCGGCCCGCTGCGTTACGGGCGGGCATGAGGACGAACCCCTTTATTTTATATGTTAAGCAGTGCCCGCATTTCGTGCTGAAGGTGTAACCAGCCCTCTGTCTCGCCGAGTATTACGCCGTACCGATACCCCGCATAGTAGGCGTCGAAAAGCTCTTGTATTTCCTCCACGGGTCTTTTGGGGTACGATAAAACGGTGTTGTATGCGTCATAAGTCGCGTCAAGAATGTTGTACCGCTCCGCTTTTTCGTCATACTGCAAGTAAAAATCAGTATCGCCGAATTTTTGCAAGCCGCTCATGTCCTCAATTTCAAATAGCCTTGTGTTGTCCTGCATTTTTACACGCCCCTTTTTATCGTTGCCGGCCCCGTTTTGAAGTTGCCGAAGGCCCTCGTTTTTCGAGTGTGTATGGCTATGAGCGCGGCAATATCTTTACCCAACGCGGCGCAAGCCTGTTCGTCCTCGCGGGACAAGCCCGTTTTTGGGTTGATGTTCGCCGCATCCGTAATTATGTATAAGGGTGTCCCGTCCTCTTTCGGCGGCATTTCCCGTCCCGCTTTCATGGCTTCAAAGCGTTCTTCCGCCCGCCGCCTGTCCCTAAACACATGCGCTATCATGTGTACCCGCTCGTTTTCGCCAACGGTCACGGGGTTGGCGGTCGGGTCGGCGTCGGTCACGATTATGTATTGAGGGGTGCGCCGCGTTGTGCCGTCCGGGGCGCGTATTTCGATTTCGCCCGCAACCGCAAGGCGTTCATTTTTTTTGAGTTTCACGGTGTAGTCCTCCTATTGCCGCAAGTTTGCGGGTTGTTATTTTGCTTCGTGCATGGTAAAATCTTTACGGGGTGATTTGCATGGAGGATTTCAGTGAATTTTTATCAAGCCTTGATAAAAACAAACTCTTTGAAGATGTAGCAAGGCGCGTACGTGACGATACGGACGCATATTCGCACTTTACGCCGGAACAATACCGTATTATCAGCAAGGCGGCGGCGGACGTGGCTATCCCTCTGATGGAAGCCTATCTGCGAAACTATCACGAATGGATTCAGAAACGCCTTTAAGCATAGCTTCACGCGGAGTTATGCCTTGCCAATCGGACAGCCCGCTGCGTTCAAGGGTTTTGCCTAAAATTGCCGCCCTTTGTGCGGCTTTTTTTAGTACCGTGTGAACGTCCGAATATGATAAATTTTCTTGCTCTATCAAATAGGTTATAAGCCTTCTTTCAATTTCTTGTGTGTTTTTCATGTAATTACCTCCCTTTGTTCCCGGCGGCGATTAGTGCGCCGCGTTTGTTATGCGGGTAGTTTCCCATATTTTTTCAGCGAAAAAATTTACATCTACTTTTAGCGCAAAGCAAATTGTGAAATACTCTTCAACCGTTATTTTTCGCTTGTTGTTGAGCATTGCGCTAAAAATGTTAATTGGTATTCCCGCTTCGTTGGCAATGAACGAATATTTGATTCCGTTTTCGTCAAGATACTTTTTTATAAGTTGCCCTGCCATGTTCTACACCTCCATAGCTTCATTCTGCGTGGAATAATTCCATGATACTGCATATATTATGGAATGTCAAGAGTTAATTTCATGTTTTATGGAATTTATTATTGACTTTTCACTTTTATTTGTGATATGCTTTGATTGATGATGAAGGGAGGTCGTGCAATTATGTTGACCGTTAGGGACGAAGTGGCGAAAAACCTTTTGTACTACAGAAAACGGAGCGGCATAACGCAAAAATCCCTTGCGGAAGCCCTCGGCGTAAAACATAATTCTGTTTCAGCGTGGGAAAATGGCACAAACTCCATTGATATTGATACGTTACATAAAGTGTGCGCGGTTTTAGATGTGTCTGTCGGGGATATGTTCGGCGCGTTTGCAAATGCACAAGCCGACATTATACTTAATGCCCACGAAAAAAATTTACTCCTTGCTTACCGTAAGCACGTCGCCATGCAAACGGCTGTTGATAGGATATTGGGGATTGAAGCGGGCGCAAGTATGGAAATGGCGGAGGAAATTGCCCCTAATATGAATAGTTGGAATGATGGATTGACAGAGGAGCAAGCGGTCGCGCTGTTACGCAAGCGTTATGCGGACGCTAAAAGGGGGACGGCTTAGTATTTGATATTAGGGAATTGCGGAGCGGTTTAGTAATGACCCCCCCCGCAAAGCCCCCTAGCAACCGAAAAAAAACAAAAAAAATAAGCCGCCCAGATGAACGGACGGCATGAGGGTACATATAAATGAAGTTTGGCGCGTGGGATAGTGTTTTACATGAGGACGGCGAACAACAAAGGCGAATTGCCACGGCAAGGAAAGCGGACACAACGCCCGCTTCGGTTGACCGTGAGAATAGGGCCGCTTTGTTCAAGGGGTCGGGCAAGATACCATACGAAACAACACTTGATTTCTGTACTTGCGGCGATTTCATAAAACGCAAATTACCATGTAAGCATATATACAGGCTTGCGCTTGAATTGGACGGCGGGGACGTTGTGCAAGGCGTAAACAAAAACGAATACGCCGAACCGCCGGACGATATTTTTACCCTACCCGTTGAAAGTCAAGAAATGCTATATGACATGTGTGCCGCGCTAACGCAAGATTGTATAAACATATTTATTTTTGAGCGTAATGAATACAACGAACTGCTTTTACATAAAGGGTTTTGCGTTGAAACAGTATTAACCCTTGAAGCCATAAGCACGTTAGCTGTAGCTCAAATAAAACAAGTTTTGAATATGTCGTTACCCGGTCGGGACGATTTGCCTAAAAAGACGGCGCAAAGAAAATCATGTATAGCATGGTTAGAAAGCAATTATGATTCTGTTGCCGCTATAATCGAAAAGAGCGTTATTTGTTTAGAATGTACTGAACATACGGAAAAGGTAAAGCACAAAATCAAAAGGCGGTATGAAAGAAGATTTGTACGAGATGAAATGGCTCATAGTATGGGTGACGAACACTATTACTCTACGGACATAGTAAAGGTATTTTGGCAAGAATAAAGCCGCCCGTATGAGCGGGCGGCGTGACGAAAGGATTGTACATATAATGAAAAAAGTATTTTGCGTCTTGCTTTGCCTGGCCCTTTGCTTGTCATTTTCCGCTTGCGGCGGCGGTTCGTCTAAAAATGTGGACGTTGCCGCGCTCACGCTCGACGCCGCCATTGATACCGCAATAGAAAAGGCGGGGGCGGAAATAGAAGAAGTAAAAATAAACCCGCATTATGAACTTGACGGTCAAAGCGTTGTTCTCGTATATCTCAAAGGCAAGGACAATTTATCTGCTGACATGATAAAACGCGGAATGTATATGCAAGCCCGTGATATTTTGAAAATATTGCAAGTCCGTGACGATATAGCAGAAATAACCTTTTTTTGGTCTTTCCCTCTCGTTGACAGTCACGGCAATAAGTCAGAGGGCAATGTAATGAAAATTACACTAGAAAAAGATACTTTAGATAAATTAAACTATGATAACTTTATTTTAGACAACTTTCCTACGGTTGCCGATAATTATTTTGAACACGCGGCATTAAAATAGCCGCCCGCGCTGAAGCGGACGGTCATAAGTGGAGTGATTGTCATTAAAGATTTATCCTTTGAAGAGCTTGTCGGTGTTGGAAGCGAAAGCGGTATAAAGCAATTTGCGGGGTATCTGCACGATGCGGCGGAGGGCAACGAGATATACCGTATTAAAACGGCAACGTCCGGCAACTTTATAATTATGAGCGAAGCGGATTACAATGTACAACTTGACGCTTTGCGTATGCTCGTACAAAACGCTTCGACAATCCCGAAGGAATGGCTCAAATAGTATATTCAAGGGAGGGTGGCGGTTATGGGCGTGGCTCGTAAGCTCAAACAGGACAAGCAATCAAACGCGGTTATATATGCCCGCTATTCCAGTCACGGGCAACAAGAGCAAAGTATAGAGGGGCAACTTCGGGACTGTTACGCCTTTGCCGAACGGGAGGGCTTAACGGTCGTTGGTGAGTATATTGACCGGGCCATATCCGCCAAAACCGACGCCCGCCCCGATTTCCGGCGCATGATTGCGGACGCGGCAAAAAAACAATTTCAGTATGTCATTGTGTGGAAGCTTGACCGCTTTGCCCGCAACCGCTTTGATTCCGCCATACACAAGGCGGCACTCAAAAAACACGGGGTCAAGGTGCTTTCCGCTATGGAGAACATAGCCGACAATCCCGAAGGGGCGTTGTTGGAAGGCATACTTGAATCTATGGCGGAACATTATTCGTCAAGTCTTGCCGAAAACGTCAAGCGCGGGCAACGGGAAAGTATATTAAAGGGCAACCATTTAGGGGGTACGCCGCCCTTCGGGTATAAGGTATCGCGGGACGGCGGCAAACTCCGCCTTGTGGCGGACGAACAAAACGCCCCCATAATAAAATACGTCTTTGATGAATACGCAAAGGGCGTATCAAAAAAGGATATTATGGCGGCGTTGACCGAACGGGGCGTGTTAAACTCCCGGGGTAATGCTCTAAAATATTCCAGTTTGCAAACGGCGTTACGGAATAGAAAATATATTGGGGACTATGTTTACGGCGGTGAAAAGGTCGAAGGGGCTTGCGACACCCTCATTGACGAACACGTTTTTAACAAGGTGCAAGAGTTGCTTGACGGTCGAAGCCACGGGAAAAACGCAAAGACGGTACGGCAAGAGTATCTTTTACACGGTAAGGCATATTGCGGGCATTGCGGGACGCGGCTTGTCGGGGACGGCGGGACAAGCAAGACGGGGGCGGTTCATTATTATTACGGTTGCGGTAAGCGGAAACGGTCAAAGTCCTGTGATAAGAAAAACGAAAAAAAGGACTTTTTAGAGTGGTATATCACCGAACAAACCGTTGAGTATGTCCTAAAGCCGGGGTGCATGGAGGAAATAGCCGCGGGGGTTGTCCGCTCATACGATAATGAATTTAACGACAATCAGATAAAAGAGCTTGAAAAGCAAATAAAGAAAATCGACGTTGAGGTTGACGCGCTCGTTGATTCCATCGTTGAAATGCCAAAAAAAGCCCGTCCGAAAATCGGGGAAAAAATAGAGATTTTGGAAACGCAAAAAGCCGATATTGAGCTAAACCTTGTCACTCTCCGCATAGCAAGTGCGCGGCGGTTGACCGAGGAAGAAATAGTCACCTACCTAAAATCATATTGTAGGGGTGACTTGCTCGACATAGACTATCAGCGGCGCATAATTGACTTGTTCATACACAAGATTTATGTGTATGATGATAAGGTGGTAATATACTACAACCTACCCGGCGGCGGTCAAGTGTCATTCATTGAGGTAAGCGAAGAAATGGAAGGGCTTGCGCCCCTTGACGAAAACGCGGTTGACGGGAAGGCGCAAATAGGCTATAATGAGGGGCAGCGGGGTTCGGACAGCGTACCAACCTCTCCGCCAACCGGGACAAATGCGAACTCTACCCGATTTTTCTTAGTCGGGGAGGCGTTCGCATTTGTTTTTCCGCTTAAATAGCCTACGGTGCGGCTGTATTGGACTAAGTCGTCCTATGTAAAGGGAATGGCGTAACGCCGTTCCCTGAATTTCTATTGTGAGTTACATTCTTGGGGTTTATGTTCCTGTCTTTTTTTCCACTCGGCAAATTCCCGTTGTCCCTGTTCACTCTCGAAATACTCCAAAATGGCTGGGTAAATACATCGGGCAAAAGCATCTATTGCTGTCTTAGGCGGTGTGAACGCCGCCTTGTCTTCCACTTTCAACTGTGTGCGCCCCCTTTTGTGCATATTCAATTTTCAAAGTGCCTTAGCGGGCATCCTTCCCGCTAACTGTTACACGCCATTGCGATTTTCTCTGCTCCACCGCCTCCTTCCGTTGCTTGAAAATATCAGCAAAACATTCCTTGACCCTGTTTGGTGCTAACTTCTGAGCCGTAAGAAAATCTTTGGTTTTCGCATAGAGGTTATCAAGCTCCTCCTGCAACGCCCATATCCGCTGCTTTTGCTCAAACATCCGCCGGTTTTGCGCTGCTATCGTCATTTGGGCGGTCAACCCCTCTTTAGCGAGATTTTGCAGCTTCTCATACTCGTCGGCGCTCATCTCTACCTTATCCGAAAACCGCTTTTTTCTGCCAATGGCGGAGATTTCATCAAAAGCAGCTTTAACAGGCTTTACGGCCTTAATCTCCTGCTCGACTTCTTCTAACACGGACTTCTGCTCGGTAATCTTCTCGCCAATAGCATTGAGCCGCTCCGTATCCTGCTTGATTTTGAAGTCTATCACAGGCAAATGCTCATCCGTGCTTCCCCTGACACCGCGCTCGAAGCCGGTGTAACCCGCATCCCGCATATGCTCAAAAAATCTGTCCTGCAACAGACTGTACGAGGGTATCCGTTTTTGGTTGCCCGATTGGGTTAAAACAGGCTTTCCATTCTCATCAAAAATCGGCGTAAATGCCCACTTCTTACTGTGGCTGATTTGGTTAATGACCTCTTTGACCGTGCCGACAAGCGCCTTATCCTTGCACTTTTTCGTCCACTTGACCTCTTTTTCCACAATGGGGAGATAAACGACATGCAAATGATAGTGATAGACGTCGCGCCCTAATTCTTCGGACAGGACGCGGTTTTTCTCATCTGCGTGTATAATAGCCGACAGGATATATTGGCTGCCAACTTCTTTTTCAGCAAAGCGAAATGCATCCTCAAAAAAGTGTTTTGCGTAATCATACCCGCCATTGTTATCGAAGTAAGCCGTGTTGACGTCAAAGACCATTTCGCCAAAGACCTTGGCGTCAGCTTTTAAGCCGCGTGTGCTGACTGTCCCCTCTGCAATCATGCGGTCAAGCGCCTGTGTGTATGTGCCTTCGCATTTCTTAAAATGTACGTTCATGTGAGAGCGTTCAATTTCAATGTCAGGATTGCTATAACTCTCATTTTTGCGCTCGTTGTGCCGCTCCCGGATTCCGATACCGCCTTTTTGATAGGACTGGTTGCGTACAACCGTCCTATCGGTTTTCGCCATAAGCTCACCTCCATCATGGCAGATAATATTGCCGTTATATAATTATAGCAAATGACTATTGACAAGTCAAGATATATTTGCTATAATATATAAAATGCAATACAATATAACAACAAGGTGAAAAATATGCCGCGAAGCAAAACAAAGACACTACCCGGATATGAAACTCCGTTTGCGACAAGACTGCGTGAACTGATTGACGAGGCCGGGATACCTCAATCCGCGCTTGCCGAGCATATTGGCGTTACAAGGCAGGCGATTAGCGCGTATTCGCTTGGCGCGTCCGTGCCGGATATCCGTAAGCGACAAACAGAATGGACATTGACCGATTAATTTTTAGCCGGCATCCGGCAGGTTTCTGAAATCGCATCACCCCAAGGCAAAATCGCGTCTAGATTACCGGTCGTAGTATTTGGCATAGTCTCGAATAGGAATTGGAGATATGCAGCAGGCTTTAGCCCATTTGCCTTAGCGGTTTCGATGATAGAGTAAACAACCGAGCTCGCCCTCGCGCCTTTCTGCGAATTGCAAAACAGCCAGTTTTTCCTACCCACGACGAAAGGCCGGATGCTGTTTTCAGCCCGGTTATTAGATAATTCGCACCGCCCGTCGAGATAGAAGTTCATCAGCCACCGACGTTGCTTAAAGGCGTAGTTAATGGCTTCACCCATAGGCATTTTTGGCAAAATACGCAACGTTGCAAGCCAAGAGAAGAACTCCTCCGCTAAAGGCTTGGATTCCTTTAGCCGAAGTTCCTGCCTCTCATCCGGCGCAAGGTTTTTCCATTGCTCTTCCAAGTGGAACAGCGCCCCTAGACGCCGAATCGCTTCCGGTGCCGAGGATTTTGCCCTTGATTCTACCGGGGTAGCCTTGTATGCCTCGTCAAACTTCCGTCGCAGATGCACCCAGCAACCGATTACAGTGATGTCCGGCGGAAGATTGTGATATCCGGAATACCCGTCAGCGTGCAGATACCCTTTCCATCCACTCAGAAAGCGCTTTGGATGGGAGCTTGACCGGGTCGGC
>Ga0099364_10000765_pt1 | contig 54616 bp, 38 predicted proteins | sample TergutTh196P3_FD_73070 | JGI IMG/M metagenome (GOLD analysis project Ga0099364, IMG submission 73070) | Microcerotermes parvus P3 segment gut microbial communities from Pointe-Noire, Republic of the Congo - Th196 P3 | ecosystem: Host-associated > Arthropoda: Insects > Digestive system > Gut ... | reverse complement strand
CCGTAAACTCAATGGTCATGAAATATCCCCGCACTTCGCCGCGGGCTTTCATATCGGCCGTCGCTTGGGCATGGTTTGCCGCACGTCCACCGGTTTGCCAAACTTCCACCTTGTAAGTTCGGCCATCCACAAGGCCCGTCAGCGTTACGGAGTTAATTCCGCTTGCCGTACGAATGTGCCGCAGGTCATTTTGCAAGTTTCGCAGTGGCGTATTCGTCGGCGCTGTTGCCGTCTTCGCCGTAACATTCGTTCCCTTTGCATTGAGGGCGGCTCCATTATCGCCGTAGACGACGATATTGAAGCGGTAAGATGTATTGGCATTCAGGCCTTCAATTTTGACTGTCTGCATGCCGCCAGTGGCGTTTGCGGGAACGACAATCGTTCCGAGTGCGGGATGCGAAGTCGAGGTGATCTCGTAGTAAAGAACATTCGTTACAGCCCTGCTGGCATGCCGGTTCAGTTCGAGCGTTACGCTGCTAGTCGTCCTCGCATTATTATCCGCGCGTGCTTGGAAAGTACCCGTCGCCGGGGCTGGCGTGACCGGCCGCACATCCACTTCGCCGGTTCCGGCTTGGCTGTTGGAGTAGCCGGCCTTTTCGGTAACGGCAACGACCGTTACGGCGTACTGTGCGTTTGCCGCAACATTCGCGGGCAGGGTGATCGTGGCGGACGAAGTCCATTCTGGAATTCGCAGGTTTGTATTCCATCCTACGGAATTGGTTTCGGTATGGGTAATTGTTTGGCCGCCGCCTGCCGGTGTTAGGGTAACGATGTACTCTTTGATGTCTGCAACGGACATACCATCCGGCACGACGGGTATTTGCCACGAAACCGTTACCTGGTTGGAGGAGGATTGGGCAGCACGAACGTTCGTTGGAGCAGACACCTGTTGGATCGGAATCATTTCCACGGCGACGGGAATCGACATGTTCGAGCGGTTTGCATCACTGCTTTGGGGACTTGCCATGATGCTAATCCAATACGTTCCGTTGGGGTCAATGTTTTGCGGGAAATTCCCAAGACCGCCAGTGGCTGGGATGACTACGGTAGTCGAGCCATCATTCCAATTCACCACATTCCAGCCCGTTGGGCCACCCCACCACTCAGGACTATCTCCCGTCTCTGGTATTGCGGGTTGAGTCGCATCCGCACTGATGTAAACTCTGTAACTGTTCGCACCCAGTACGTCAGGCCAGGTAACAACAATCGAACCATCACCGGCCAACGCGGCTGTTACTCCCGTTGGTACGGCTATGTTGTGTGTCGTTGCACTTCCAAGCATCAGGTTGACGCCGGCACCATTGGTCAGCATAAACGAGTAGGACGTACTGCCAGCAAGACCACTAATCGCGGCTGTAACATTGCCCGCCTGAATATCCGACGCTTGTATTGTATACGAGCCAGAGGTGCCGTATGTAATTCTCCAACCGACAAGGCTCGCGGCAGTCGCCGGGGTGTCAAGCCATTTGTTCAGTTCTTCCAAAGTAAATTCTATTTCCACGCTGCCCGCACTCGTCGCGGTAATCGTTACACTTTCGGCGAAATAGGGTTGATATTCCGCAACTTGCACGGGAATCGACTGCACGCCCTTTCCACCATCGCCCGTAGTCGGGCTTGCCTGAATGGAAATCCAATAGGTTTCGTTTGGATCGAAGTCTTGCCATCTTCCGTCGTCTGCCGCCCAAGACGTGTGTCCCCAACGGGTGATTTCTGCGTAGCCGCCAGTGGAGGTATGCGCCCAATTCAAAACACATTGTGTGTTGCCGTCTCCGCCGCCCCACCAATTATCCGTTCCGTCCGGGCCTTGGATTCCCGGCGCAGTTGCACCGCGTCCGATAAATATCCGGTAACCGTTTGCAATATCCATCGTATCCCAATTTACGATAATTTGTCCATCTGCTCCGAATTGTGCCCGAACATTTTGGACTTGCGGGAACGGGACTTGGACGGATATGACGGCAGGCGTGCTGCTTCTGGTGTCATCGCTAAAGACCGCGATGGCCTCAAACGTGTAATTCGTGTTGACATCAAGGCCTGTAATGCTCGCGGCAAAGCCATCCGCCGCACTGCCGGTAACGGCACCCGCGGGCAAAGTTACCCAAGCACTGGCATTTCCCGCGTCATCGGTTTTCACATACCGGACTTCATATCTCTGCACTTGTACGCCATCCTTCGAGGCGGCTCCCCAGGTCAGATTGACACCGCCACCGGCCGAGAGCACGACATAACCGGCCAATTCGCCTCTAAATGATTGCGGCATATCCGTTTCAGGGCCTGCATAGATGGCCGAAAATCGAGTATTCGCCCACATGGACTCGAAATTGTTCGCATTTTCCCCATCCTGCACGAAAGTGGTATCCCTCGTATCAATGGCCGCCCAAATCGTTCCGCCCGGTTCCAAGGCTGGAATCGTATCCGTTCCCGTCAGTTGCGATACCTGGTCGGCTGCGAATGTATGCGAAGTTCTGGCTTGGCCATCGACCAAGATACTCAAGTCCCCACTGCCTCTGATGTTGTCATTATTCACCCAGGGCTCGAGTCCCGGCGTCGTTGCTCCCGGTGCAGCGATTCCGATAGAAACTCTAAATCGTTTCCCGTCAGTGCCTTCGCTGAGCCATGTAACCGGCTCCCAGTTGACGGTAACGCTGCCGTCGGAATTCGAAACAATCGAGGTAATCGTAGGTTGCGGCGACGCGGTAGCCGGAATCGTGATGGAATCCCAATTACTTGCACGGATAATGTTATCGCCGTCCATTTCGATCGCCCGAACTTCGAACGTGACGTTGGTTTTGTTCGCAACGGCTGCAGCAGGTCTTTCTGCATCTGCAAACCAGATGTTGACAACGGTAGAAGTGCCCTCGACCCGGTATGTATTCCCGCCGTACTGGACCTGATAATGCGTTGCCCCCGCGACGGCATTCCAGTTCAGTTCGATTTCCCGGCCAACGCTTCCGCTGGTTTCGGTGTTGAATTCGACATCGGCATCGAATGTGGGCAGAGCAGTAACTTCGACTCGGACGGGATTTTGCAGGACAATTGATTCGTAATGATTTCGGTTGTCAAAGCCGGTATAGTCGCTTTCATTATCCTGCGTCTGAATGGATATCCAGTAGACACCCGGTGTCAATGTGCCAAAATGGTCTGTGATTTCTGCTGAAGTAGCATTTGCGCCGAACCAGCCGTACATTTGCCGTTGTTCTGCTTCACTGGTGCCGCCAGCCCAGCCGGGATAGGGCATCGAGGGCGGAATTTCGCCATCATCACCGCCGCCGGCCCACATCCATAGCCGAGCCCTTGTCGCGGAGCCTTCGAGGTCCCAATTCACCGAAATCGAGTTGGTTGCCTCATCGAATTCTGCTCTTAAGTTTTCCGCTTCGGCCACCGCAACCCTACCACTTCCGATATAGAGGCTCGTCGGGTTCGCCTCCGCATTATCCGTCAGCGTGAACGAGTAAGTCTCTTCCCGGTTATTGGTCAAACCCGTTACCGTTACCGTGAATAGGCCGGTGGTTGCGTTAAAGCCGTCCATCGTGAGAACGGCATTTCCGTCGCTCATCCTCGTATCCGGGTTCGTCGCACGCACACTCCAGCCAGCATCAACAACTTGCTGTGCCGTGTACGATGTTCCCAGATGCGAATTGAGGTCGGCCAACAGGAATTCGACGGTTCCCTGTCTGTCGCCGACGGTTCTGTTGACGTTTTCGACGACTCGCACCGACTCATTGTCAGAAAATACCTTTGCATTCGTCAAATCAAGTTGTGCCCCGATGGAGAGGATGGTTTCCCCGCCGGCACCGCCGAAATTGCCTGAGATAGCGACCCAATACATTTCGCCCAGGGCCAAGCCGTTGGGCAAATTGCCCGCCCAGGTCATATCAGAGTAGTTAAAGGTGAAAGTTCGATAACCGTCTGAATCGCGAGCGGACACCGAGCCGCCCGGAACCCAACTCCCGGAGCCGTTCGCATAACCCCACGGGTTGCAGTGGTCGAATCCAAACTGCAGGCCGAAGGGCGACTGGGCCGGGTCGGTCGCACTAATCCAAATTTTGTAACTGGTGTCGTCTTGATAGGCTCCATTGATTTGTGAATCCTGCCATCTCACACTCACGATACCGGTCGACTCGTCGAGTGTTGCCGTAACGTTGGTCGGAGCAGCGACATTCATCGCATACTGCATACCAAGATTGACCATCGGCGGGTTCGGAGCCGTATCCGGCGACTGCGTAACCGCGCCTGCCGTTGGCGGAGTGGTCGAAAGGCCGAATCGGTATTGCCCGCCATTCCAAGCGGCAGCGCTGGTAATATCCACCCGGATAACACCGCCGGAAATGTGTGCAGCCGTGATTTTGACGGGCGCCAGTGCCGTATAAGTGCCGCCGTTCTCTTGTTCGACGGTAACGTGCCAATCCGCGATGACATTTGCCTCCGTCAGAGCGGAGCCATGCAGGGTGCTCAAGTTTGCGACCGAGATTTCGACGGTCGAAGTTTGGCCTCGTTCGGTACTTGGCGGGATAATTTGGCCAATCGGCGTAACGGTGCCGAGTTCAAAAACGGGGGCAAACTGGCCGGGCGACTGGTTGAGGGGATTCGTCCGCTCCTGCAAGGCAAGCGTGTAGACCTGACCGCCGCCGTTGAGACCATTTACTCGGATGGAGATCACATCGCCTTCAATGGTGGTGTTTACGGTGCCGGTTCCCGTCGCACCGGTATTGAGCGTCATGTAGGTGGTGATTCCGCCGGGAGTCGACACGGATACCCGCCAGCCGTGAATATCGTTTAAGGTAAGGGCATTATTGCCGGTTTCCGTTCGCAGTGCTTGAAGCGAAACATCGACGTCTGCTCCACGACCGATCGGGGTGATGCTCAGAGCTGCCGCGCCGGGTTGAGGGCCATTTTCGAATGTGGGCGGAGCGACGACAACTTGGTCATCTGTTTCCGGCATGAATGCTGCCCCAGCGAAGATGGAACCGAGTGCTCCGTCGAGCATTTCTCGGTTTTCGAGTTCCTCAAGTCTGAGAGAGCGGCCTTGACGGCGTTTTTTGGCTTTGAGAGCGGAAGTTTTTCGGTCGTTGTTACGGAAGAAGGAGTCGATGTTCATTCTGATGATCTTTGGGTTTGAGTGTGCTTTAGGTTTTGTGATTTGACGGTGCAGCGATGCTCGTGAGACTCCTTCCAAGACCAGCAAGCGCATACCAACACTCTTCGCATTGTAGCAGGTTTTCTCCGGCTGTCAAGCCTGCATTGCGGTGGATTGGCCGTTGCGAATTACTTCCGGTGTTTTTCGGCAAATTTTTTGCTGGCCTGCTTCAGAAACTCACGTTCCTCATCCGTCAAGCCCGATTCGCCAACCTCGCCGTATCGCTTGAGGATGTCATCAAGCCGACGGCCAAACTCATCCTCCGGCACCGAAGGCCCTTCGTCCGGTGTGTGAATGTGTACCTGAAATTTACGCTGCGACCGTTCCCGTTTGGCAGGGGCAACCGATGCCGTCTCCATCCAGCCCGTCAGTTTTAAGCCCTGACGGATAAACAAAAAGTAATATGCCGTTCCGCAGGCCGCTCCAACAAGGTGTACCGAATACGCAATTTGGCCGCCCAAATTGCCCGAGGCTCCCATCGCATCGACAACGACAATCAAAACCCCAATCGCCCACATCGGCAAGGGCAAAATGCCGTATAGCAACAGCGTTTTTCGGGGATACAGCCACGCATATAAAATAATCACGCCGCACACGCCGCCCGAGGCTCCCAGCACGCCGGCATGCTCCGCATTGAAATTCATCAGAGCAAATGCAACGCCGCCGAGGATAATTGTCAAGCAGTAAAAGGCAAAAAATTCCAATTTTCCGAGTCGGCCTTCCACGTTTTCGCCTCGGACGAATCCGAATCCGCCGGGCCCGATGCCCAGCATCATTCCGTAGCCGAACATGAGCAGTCCGAACATATTGAAAACGATGTGCCAGATATTTCCGTAATCGTGAACAAATCCATAGGTCAAATACCGATACCACCCGGTCGGATTGGCGAAGTATTCTTTTTGGAGCAGCAGCAGATTGGTCAGAGCATTGTTTTCAAAGAGCAGTCCGTTGGCCAACCAGAGGGCGAAGTTGACGGCGATGAGGATGAGCACGATGGACCGCCCGTTTTTTCGGCGTGGCCTTCGTCTTTTGCTGTACAAATCGTCGTCATCGGCATAATCGCTGTGCGTGTAATCTCGGTCGCTCAATCCCATTTTTATTGAGTAGTAAACTTCACCTTGCCTCTAATTATACCTTTAATTTTCCGTTTGCGTGAGTCTGTGAGTGCGGACATCTACGGGATTCACATCGGGTAAAAAACCGACGATGCCGCCTTGGGACACTTTTTCGTCATTCCGGCGAAAGCCGGAATGCAGGCATTGCGTGCGATGCCGGTTCCTCTGGGTTCCGGCTTTCGCCGGAATGACGGATTTGAAGCACACTCTCGATTCACGGCGAAGCAAGGGATGTCTTTGAATGTGTTTCCCGCATCATCAACACATCGCGAAGAATATCTGCACTGATGAAACCAAGGCAACGCCCCTGCTCGCTCACCACACAACCAAAAGATGCCTGCATCGTCTGTAATAACACCAATCCCGTCAGCAAAGAATGTTTCGACGACAACTCGACTATACTCCGAAGAGGTAATTCCGTCTGCAATAACGCCGCAAGTTGCCGAGTCTGCTCGTCCAACTGATGCCGAACAGCAATTTCCAAGTCAATCGTCCGAACATATCCAATCGGCAACGCAAAATTCGATGTTACCGAATCGGATTCATATACAGGCAATGCCAAATGATGATGCCGTCGGGTGATTTCCAGCACTTCCTCCGGTTTCATCGCCGTCGTTATCGTCGGTAACTGCGATTGCGGCAAAATGTAATCTTCGATAATACGGTCTGAACAATTGAAAATCCCTTCGGCAAGCCGACGCTGCGTATCCGAAAGCAGGCCGGTATCTTGTCCTTCGGAGAGGACATTGGACATTTCCTGGCGACCGAGCGATAATGAGATTGCGGTATTGGTTTTTTTCAATACGGCAACGATCATTCTGTTGATCCCCCATAACAGCAGGGTCAAAGGCAGAAAAAGCCAGCAGAATACGAGTACAATCGGCGAGAATAGCCGCAGTATTTTGTTGGGCATATTCAGGGCGAGGTATTTGGGAAACATTTCACCCCAAACGAACAGGATGGGGGTCAGAATGAGCGTAGCGGCCAGTTCGGCATAGTAGGTTCCGTTGGCATTTGGCAGAACACATCCGACGAATAGGACCATTGCGACGGACGCTCCGTAGAGGGTGATATTGTTTCCGACGAGGAGTGTTGCGATGAAAAATCCGGGATTATTGGCGAACCAGAGCAATCGTTTTGCATTTGCGTCTTGTCCTATCGCATCGAGTTTGACTCGCAACTTTGACACACGGTAGAAAGCGGTCTCCATGCTGGTGAAGACAACCCCTAGGATGAAACTTGCGATGCCGAGCAGTGTTGCGCCGAGTAGAGGTAGGCCGATCATTGCGGCTTCATGTTCGCATAAAAAGGGAACGCACGCAAGGGGGCAGGGTAATCGCACTCGACCCAGAAGGCCGATTCCTAGTCCAAAACGACTCCGCTTGCAGGATCAAGGGCAACGCCGCGACTGACGCGGCAGAAAATTTCCAAGACCGTAACCAACATCTCCGGATTGATACGCTCATATCCGCTGTCCAATTCCAAACTGTCGGCTGCGTCATCTACCTGACTATGCAGCCGCTGAAAATTGGATTTAGGCATATTCGGCACACCGTCCCTGCCTGACGCTATTGCTTTTGAGAAAACGGCACCCGGTGTGGCCGACTGCTCGCCCGATTTTGGGAATTTGATTTCCGGCAACTTCGTAATGCTAAATGCCCGAGTCTCCGCCGTCTGCTCAAAATGATGCACATCAAGCCGCGTCCGACATTGAAACACCTTTTTGAGTTGCAAAAGTTCCTGAGGCGTTGCCGATGCTTTGAATGTGTAGGCTAAATGTTTGGCTTCGGCCAAAATATCGTTTCCTTCGCGATAAACGATTTCCAGTGCCGCATGATCCTCGTACGATGCGATGGTCATTGCGGTAATATCACCGGTCGGCTCGGCCTTAATATCGAGAATTTCGAGGAAAGGAGCACTTGTTTTCAGCGCACGCCGGACGTCGGCCAATTTCGGTCTGTGGACAGACTCAAAATAGACGAAATAAGTTTCCCGCCAGTCATAACGGTCATCGTCAAACAGCGTCATATGTTGGTGATTATAACCACACATTGGGAAATAGCAATCACCGGATAGCAATCGCCGGTCGTGGGAGTCCGGCCAGCAACGCACGGCTTAAGGCATCGCGAGTTGATCCATCACGAACGACCAAACATCCGTCGCTTGCTCGATCACCTTGGAAATCGGCATGCCCGCTCCATGGCCCGCCTTGGTCTGTATGCGGATAAATGCCGGATGTAACCCCTCACGCTCCCGCTGCGCTTCCTGCACCGCCGCCGTGAACTTGAAAGAATGCGCCGGAACCACCCTGTCATCGTGATCCGACGTCGTTACCAAAATTGCCGGATACCTCACGCCAGGCCTAATGTTATGCAACGGCGAATATCCCAACAAATACTCAAATATCTCCTGACTGTCTTCGCTGGTTCCATAATCGGTCGCCCAGGCCCAGCCAATGGTAAATTTGTGATACCGCAACATATCCAAAACGCCAACCGCCGGGATCGCCGCCCGGAACAAGTCCGGCCGCTGCAAGATCGTTGCAGCAACGAGCAATCCGCCGTTTGAACCGCCCTGACAAGCCAATTTTTCCGGCGAAGTGTACTTTTCCGCGATCAAAAACTCCGCCGCCGCGATGAAATCGTCGAAAACGTTCTGTTTTTGCAATTTCGTCCCGGCCTTATGCCAAGTTTCGCCGTACTCGCCGCCGCCCCGTAACACGACATCCGCATAGATCCCGCCCCGTTCCAAAAACGGTATCCGAAATGCCGAAAACGATGGGCGAACGCTGATATTGAACCCGCCGTAGCCGTAAAGCAATGTCGGATTGTTGCCGTCTTTTTCTAAACCCCTTTTATATGTCAACAAAATGGGAACCTTCCGCCCGTCCGAATTTGTATACCAAACGCGTTCCGTCAGGTAATCATCCTTGTTAAAATTGATTTCCGACGGGAAAAACTCTTCCCTGTCGCCCGTCTCGATATTCGCACGGTAAATCACGGTCGGATAGGTATACGACGTAAATGATTGGAAAAACACATCGGAGTCCTTTTCGCCGGAAAACCCGACCATCCCGAGCGTCGGGAGTTCGATTTCGCGGATTCGCTGGCCCTCCCTGCTGCAAACAAAGGCCTCGTGGGCGGCATCTTTTAGATACGTAACGACGAACCGTCCGCCGATAAACGAAACGCTGGCCAAGAGCGAATCCGCCTCGGGAATGACGTCAACCCAGTGTTCCGATGCAGGACGCGTTGGGTCAATCCGCACGAGCCGCCGGTTCGGCGCATCGCGGTCGGTAACGAGATAAATCGCATTCTCTAATACGGCAACGGGACTCTGCTCCGAACGGAAGTCCGTGATGACGGGAATGAGTTCACCACCGTCAGCCGCATCGCCCACGATTCGCCTCAAATACAGCGAATTCCCGTAGGTCGATTCGCTTTCCGAAACGAAAAGAAACTGCTGGTCTCTATCCGTCGAAGCCCGATTATTACGCAGGGGATGTTCGGGCGTTTCGAAAATGCGGTGGTCGGCAGATTGCGGCGTTCCGAGTCGGTGAAAATAGACTTTGTGGAATTCATTTTTCGCCGTCAGTCTTTCGTCTTCTTGGGGTTCGTCGTATCGGCTATAGTAAAACCCGTCGCCGTGCCAGGCGATGCCGGAAAACTTGACCCAGTTGATATGGTCGTCGAGCGGTTCGCCGGTTGCGATGTCGAGTACGAAGATTTCGTTCCAATCGGAGCCGCTTCGGGCGATGGAATAGGCAAAGTATTTCCCGTCTTTGGAGATGGATGTCGCTTGCAGGGCGACGGTCCCGTCTTCGGAGAGTTTGTTGGGGTCGAGCAGAACCCGCGGCTCGGCATCCGGTGCGTCAAGGACGTAGAGAACGGACTGATTTTGGAGTCCATCGTTTTTGAAGTAAAACAGCCGATCGGATCGCACCCAGGGCATCCCGTATCTGGGATAATCGACCAATTCGGTAATCCGTTCCCGAAGGGCGTCTCGGTGGGGGAGCGTATCGAGGTAGGCCTGGGTGAGTTGATTTTGTGCTTCGATCCAATTTTGGAGTTCGGGCGAGTCGGCTTCCATCCAGCGGAACGGATCGGCGACGGTTGTACCGAAATAATCATCGGTTTGTTCGGACATACGAGCCGGGGGATAGTCGAATGTTTGAGCGAGCGTTGCGGATATTACGGCAGCGGAAAGGCAAATTGCGATAATCGTGTTTTTCATGCATCCCATTATATCAGATGACGATTGCAAGGACACCTCGCAAGGGCGAGGACAGCGCGCAAGAGCGGAGGGCGTTAGCCCTCCGGTTACAACATGGAACACATATCATCAAACGCCTTCGGCACATCCCTGCTCAACACTTCGCAGCCGGTCTTGGTAACGAGCACATCGTCTTCGATTCGCACGCCGCCCCAACCCTTCAAATAAATGCCTGGCTCGACCGTCAATATCATACCGGCCTTCAATTCCGTCTTGTCGCTCGGGGCAAATCGCGGCTCCTCGTGTACCCGTAAGCCAATGCCGTGGCCCAATCCATGTCCAAAATGTTTGCCGAATCCTGCATCCGCGATGATGTTTCGGGCAATAGCGTCAATTTCCTCGCAAATCATTCCCGGCTTGATGGCCGCGATGGCCGCCGCCTGGGCTTGCAAAACCGTTTCGTAAACTTTTTGGAGTTTTTTGTTCGGCGACAATATGAGAACCCGGGTTAAATCGCTCATATATCCTTCGATGACCGCACCCCAATCGAAAAGCAAATGCGATTGGTTTTTCAGGATTTGCGGCGTCGGGTTGGCATGGGGCAAAGCAGCCCTGGGGCCCGCCGCGATGATCGAAGGGAAACTCTTTTCCTCCGCTCCCAACAAACGCATCTTGTGCTCCAGCATAATGCAGATGTCGATTTCACTCAACGAAGGCTGCAAATTTTCCCGGACGTACTGAAAGGCTTGGCCAGCAATGCCAACGGCTCTGCGGATTTTGGCGATTTCGTCCTTGTCTTTGATTTGCCGAAGTTCCTCGACGACATTTTTTGTCGGTACGGACTGCCAGTGCGGGATATGCTGAAAAAGGCGTTCCTGCTGGCCGATGGTTACGGAGTCGGCTTCGATGCCTAACTTTCCGGCAGTCGGACTGTGTTTCTGCCCTTTCGCTCCGCTCGGACTGCCGAGGAGTTTCGCGAGCGTTTTGGAAGTCGATTCGCTGCGTGGCCGGATGACGGCATCAAGATCGGGACATTCTTCCTCGATTTGGATGGTGAATCGGGGATCGCTCAAGAGAATATCGCCGTCGGGTTTCACCAAAAGGGAACTGGCTGTTCCGCTGAAACCCGTCAGGTAGCGGACATTAAGTGGGTTCGTAACCAGCAGGGCGTCCAACTTTTGGCTTTTGACGATGCGGCGGATTTTATTACGCCGTTCTAAAAAATTTTTCATAAAATCAGAGATTCTGTCTTTGCGTCGATCAGGCTTGTTCGGAAAACCGGAATCCCGGCGCACGCCGGAATCCAGGCTTTGAGGGTTGCCGGACGGCCCATTCTACCGCATATCGGGTCGGCGTGCAAGGGACGCAGGACGAATAGGTAGGCAGCCGATTTCTGGTAGGCAGCCGACCGCCGGGCGGGTGCGTCGGCGCAGCCGACTGGGAGGCTCTCTATGCGGAGTGCCGCAGTTGCCGCCCGGCGGTCGGCAACCTACCTTTTATGAAATCGCTTTGTCAATTTGGGCAAATTTTAACGATTTTTCCAATTATTCCGAATGTAACGGCAATTCCCTGCCGATATAGACATTGTGGAAATCTACCCAATGCAACTTGACGAGGCTCTGCCCCGAAATGTTGCTCCGAACAGTATGATGATTCGCTTTTCCCCCCCCATTCCGTTTTTTGTCCTACTCGGTTTATGCACCGCAGCATTCTGCATTGCACTCGTCTTGAATGCGTCCGCAGTTTATGCCGCCGATCACCTGGGACCAGTGTTTCCGCGAAATTCTCAAAGCGAACTGACCTTCCCGGAATCACTGCCGGAACCGCTGCCGCGACCCAACCGTAATCCCCTTTTGCAGCGGCCGCAAAACCAACAAGTCGTGTTCGATGGCATTGACCCGATAGGCTCTCTCGTTTCGCAAAGCCTGATTTATGACGAAGATTTCGAACCGCAACCCCAGGTTGTTCGGCCACGGCAAGTTCCCAACCGAAGAAATACGACTGCCGATACCAGCAACATCATCTTTACCGACGAGGGAATGGTGGTTGATGACTATTCAAGTATGCTTGAAACGGGCTCGCTTTCGTCGGATACATACATCACCGGCCCTTTTCCCGTCGCATTTGGGATGGGATTTTTTGATAACATCACGGCATTCACCGAAACGACTGCGTTCAAGACGGGTTTGAGCGGCGGAGCCGGAAGTTTTGGAATCAGCGAAGGAATCAACTGGTCAACCGCGATGACTCCACAAGGAACGGTAACGGGACAATACGGAGTGCGTGCCGTGCAGGCCGACCTATTTGCCGAACCGATACGAAGCCAACTCTTTATGACGGGTGCCATATTCAGACGATTCGACCGCTTGCCCATTCAAGGCGGTGTCGCCTTCGATTGGTTTGAAGACCGCACTCGGCACTTTGGACCTGTTAAAATACGCCAAATGCGGTGTGAATTAGCGACTCGTTCGCTTGGCCGTTTTGAGGTCGGATTTGCGGGCGCATTCAATGTTTTTAATGACAAACCGACAATATGGGATGCGGAACTCCCGGATGCGGTCGGGGTCTACACGACCGCACCGCAGGATTATTGCCTGCTCTTTTTCCGAAAATACTTGGATAATGGCGGACAAGTTGAATTGCGATGTGGAGCAACGACATACGGCGACTTCATATTCAACGCACTCGGCGAGGTTGCGGTCAGTGATCGAATTGCGGTCAACGGCGGCATTTCCTTTTTGGCACCGTCTAGTGGGTTGAGTATTTATGGCGATCATTTGGAGAGTTGGTCGATGTCGATGGGCATCGTCATCTATTTACGTGGCGGTGCGGTATTCCGACAGGCAAACTCCCATCGTTCTATGTTTAGCGTTGCGGGCAACAATTCCTTCTTCACCAAAGCGGTTTACTGGTAGAGCAACGCGTATGGGTAACGCGTTCAAGAGCCGGGGGCGTCAGCCCCCGGGTGAGTCTATCAAAGAATATCATATGTCGCAAAACCCGGGCTGGGGGCTTACGCCCCCGGCTCGCACGCACACGCTCTTGCAACACATTTTTTGGTAGAATGGGCCCTTTCTTTCCGACTTTCCCGCTATGCCGACCACTCTGCTTGCCGTTTTCCTCCTTTTCGCCGCCAATGCCCTTGCCGAAGAATGGATCGAATTTCACCCGCCAATGATGGATGATGCAACCGTCAATCCCCTCCGATTCTCCCAACAAGGCTCGCCCTTCGATCTGGCCAACCCAATCTTCCAGCCGCTCGAACATCCACAAACCGCCAAAGCAAGCCGATCCGCTCGCACCTCCAAAGAAAAACTCGTCATCGACTACGAATTTACCGGACGCGATGGACTTGAATACCTCGAAATTCAAACGAATCTCAAAATCGACACGCCCGGCTTCAGCCTCGGCGGTGTCTTCATCACCGACCTGCCCAAAGCGGGCGCAGTGCGGATGCGGTTACGTGACCCTTCCGGCGAAATCCATCAACACACACTCGGTTATCCATCAAGAGCAGGGGGTGTCAGCCCTCTGCTCTTTGCGGCCATCGAAACCTCGCCGGACGGCATCTGGGGCGGCGACGGCGACAAACAACTCCAATTCCCCTGCGAAATCGTCTCGATCCTGCTCGACAGGCCGGAGCCGGGTTTTATCGGCAAAGGCACGCTCGAAATCACGGAACTTGCCCTGTATGAGTCGGTCGAGTTGCGCGATGCCCTAAAAATCGAATTCTCCGCCGATTCTCCGCCGGGACTGCTCTTTGAGAGTGAAAATGGAGAGATTCGATTTCGGATTACGCCGAAAAATCTGAAAGAAGGAGAAAGGCTGTTTTATGCGTTGGAATACCGTTCAGCACCGGGCGGTTTTCCCCCAACGAGAAGACCCGCCAGCCCAATGATGCTATCAGGCGAAGCAAACGCTGTTCATCGGATTCCTATGGCGGTTAATTATCCCAGTGCGGTACGAGTCGTTATCACCGGATATGTACAAAATGCCGACGGCGAAAGAGTTAATATCCTTCCCGTCACATTTTCGTATGGTTCCATCAAGCCGAACATGCCGCAGGACGATCGGCTCGGTGTGTGCACGCACTATCAACAGGGTTGGAACACGAACTCCCTGGACTTTGCCGTCAAGGCAGGCTTCGGTATGATCCGCGATGAAATGACTTGGAGCAATGTCGAACGGGAAAAAGGAGTGTTGACCGTGCCGAATTACGCCACTTATATCGACTTGGCACGCGAAAAAGGACTCGAACCGCTGCTCATTTTGAATTATTCCAACCGCTTTTACGACGATAACGGCTTTCCCGTTTCCGATGAGGCAGTTGCCGGTTTCGCGAATTATAGCCGATTCGTTGCCGAACAATTCAAAGGCCGAATCAAGTATTACGAAGTCTGGAATGAATGGTTCATCGCCTGCGGGATGCGGCATGCCGAAGACAGCGGCCAAAACACGCCGGAAAATTATCTCAAACTGCTCCAGGCGACATATGAGGCGGTCAAGTCGGTCGATCCCGATGCGTACATCATCGGGGGCGGCGGCGATCATCCGGTGCATCATCGTCGGCAGATGGAAGGGTTGCTCAAACTGGGCGCACTCAAATACTGCGATGCGTTTTCGATCCATCCGTATCGTCAGCCGCGCACGCCGGAAGAGAGCGGCCTCGTCGAGGAAGTGCTCGGTTTTGCGGAATTGATGAAACAGAATGGAATGAAGGAACCCAAGATTTGGATCACGGAGATTGGTTGGCCTACACCGGCAAAGCATCCGGCCAGGGATGCGGAACTTTTTCAGGCGGCAATGGTGGTCCGCAGTGCCGTACCGCTTCTCGCACTGGACGAGGTCGAAAAGTATATTTGGTATGATTTGAAGAATGACGGCACAGATCGGATAGACCAGGAGCACAATTTTGGTTTAATCTGTCATGACCGGCTGGATTTGCAGGTGAAGCCGGCGTTTGTGGCATTTTCGGTGATGTCGAGCAATACGGCAGGCCGGAGGATTGCGAAGGATGAAGTTTTGTCGCAGGATGGCGTGTATGCTTATCGGTTGACGAAGGCGGGCGAGTCGGATCGTTTGGTGCTTTGGGTGGAGCAGGGAGAAAAGCGAGTGCGTTTGCCTTCGATTTCGTCGGTAATGAATATGTTTGGCACGCCGTTGCAGTTTGGGGATGGTGTTGTTATGTTGACGGAGGAGCCGATTTGGGCGGTGCTGCAATAGTTGCGTACCCGGGGGCGTAAGCCCCCGGCTCTTGCGCACACGCCCGAAATCGGTTATACTAAAGCCCTCTCTAGCGCGATTGTTAAATATGTACTGGTCAAAAACGTTTATCCCCACCATGAAAGAAACGCCCGAAGGAGCAGAAATCCCTTCGCATATCCTCATGCTCCGAGCAGGACTTATCACCCAAATTATGGCCGGTGCCTATGCCTACCTCCCCTTCGGATTGCGTTCCCTTCACAAAGCCACCCAAATCGTTCGGGAAGAAATGAATAAAACCGGTGCCGTCGAACTGCTTATGACCGCCCTGTGTCCCGCCTCGCTCTACGAACAAACGGGACGCATCGACGTCTTCGGCAACGTTCTCATCAAATCCGATTTACACCGCGGCGGAAAAAAAATTCCCGTCGTCTTCTGTCCCACACACGAAGAAGAAGTAACCGAAATCGTTGCCCGATTCGTTGCCAGTTACCGACAACTGCCGATCACGCTTTACCAAATCCAAACGAAGTTCCGCAACGAAGAACGGCCACGGTTTGGCGTGCTGCGGACCAGCGAATTCATCATGAAAGATGCGTACAGTTTTCATCCGACGCTCGAATCGCTCAATGAAACCTACAAGGCCATGTATGCGGCTTACAGCAAGATTTTCAGCCGCTGCGGACTGCCCTATTTGGCCGTCGAAGCGGAATCAGGCCCCATCGGCGGGGATGCGTCCCACGAATTTATGATTCCTTCCGCGCACGGCGAAGACAAAGTCGTCCATTGCGATGATTGCGTGTATGCGGCCAACACCGAAAAAGCGGAAATCGGCGGCGGCGACAAGCCCCGGGACAGCAGCGTGAATTTGAAGGACATTGCTGAACTCAACACGCCGGGAGCGCATACCGTCGAGCAGGTCTGCAAGTTTCTCAAAATAAAGCCGACAAAATTGATTAAAACGCTGATTTATCGTGCCGATGATAAGCCGATTGCCGTACTGATTCGCGGCGATCACGATGCCAATGAGAACAAAATCAAGCGTAATTTGAATTTTTCCAAACTGGAACTTGCCGATGCGGCAACGATCGAGCGTGTTACGGGCGCGCCGGTTGGTTTTGCCGGACCCGTCGGGTTGAAGGAGCCGATTCCCATTTACGCGGACTATTCCGTGATGGAAGCGGTCAATGCCGTTACGGGAGCGAATAAGAACGAAAAGCATCTGGTGAATGTGAATCCGTACCGCGATTTCAAGCCGACGGCACTGGGCGATTTGCGGGATGCCGTTGCGGGCGACTCCTGCCCGCGTTGTTCCGGGAAGTTGTCGATTCAGTCGGCCATCGAAGTCGGCCATGTTTTCAAACTCGGCACCAAGTATTCCGACGCGCTCAATGCCAAGTTTTTGGATGACGACGAAACGCAAAAAACGATTATTATGGGATGTTATGGGATCGGGATTAACCGCATCGTAGCGGGCTTGATTGAGACATCGCATGACGAGGCCGGTATCATCTTCCCGGTCAATTTGGCACCGTATGAGGTCGTGATCTGTCCGATGAAAATTACCGACGAGAAGACGATGGAATTGGCCAAGGCGTTGCATGACGGTTTGGAAGAACGGGGAATTGATTGCATTGTGGATGACCGCGATCAGCGTCCGGGCGTGAAATTTAAGGATGCCGATTTGGTGGGATTTCCGTTGCGGATCGTGATTGGCGAAAAGGGTTTAGCCGAGGGGAATTTGGAAATCAAATGGCGATGGGAGAGCGGCTCGACGATGTTATCGGTATCGGAGGCGGTTTCGGCGATCGCGGCGATGCTTGATGAGGAGCGCAAGACGAGCAAACGGTTCCAGGCGAGCCGGTAGGACGGAGTCCGTCGTCAGTTAGGGCGAATCCGTGATTGCTTTGGGCATTACTCCTTTGCTCCAAACGAGATCCTCCTCGCTCCGTGTTGCCCCTTATCGGCAAAGCACATCCAACTCTATCTGGACGAATTTTTATTCCGGCTCAACGAAGAAAACTACAAAATCGACGTGGTAGACAGAATGGAATCGCTGGTACGAGGTCTATCCCACCGCCCGATGGCCGCCGCAGATTGCCGTATAAATCTGCTCGAATTCCGCATGACTGCCAAACGAAATCACCAATTTCCCCTTGCCCTGGTCGTTCGTCTGCACCAACTGGACCTTCATTCCGCCAAGATAATGCCGAAGTTCTTCCTCCAGTTGCACGACCTGCTCGCTCCGGCGAGCGACCGGCCTGCTCTTGCCGTCCTGATCGACAATCCGCCAAGTCTGCTCCGGGTTTTTCGGCAATTCCGCCTCGCCCGTCTGAAGCAAATCCTGTACAAAACGCTCCGTCTCCCGAACACTCCAATCTTCGGCTTGAATCTTCGATGCAACCTCAATCTGCTCCCATTCCGACAGCCTCAGCAATGCACGGACATGGCCCGACGAAAGTTTTTCCTGACATACCGCATCTTGCAACTGCTGCGGAAGATTAAGCAAGCGGAGCAAGTTCGTTACCGTCGAGCGGTTGACCGCCAGCCGGTTGGCCAACTCTTCGTGTGTCGTGCCGGGATAGGCTTCCAGATAATGCGCAAAGGATGTTGCCTTTTCGATGGCATTCAAGTCTTTTCGCTGGATGTTTTCAGTCAGGGCGAGTTCCGACATTTGCTGGTCATCGACCTCGCAGATTTGGGCGGGAATCTCATTCCAACCCATCCGCAGTGCGGCGCGAAATCGGCGTTCGCCAGCAACGATTTGAAAACGTCCGTCGACCTGACGCACCGTAATCGGCTGCAATAGGCCGTGCAGATGCAGGCTTTGGGCCAATTCTTCGAGTTCGGAATCATCGAAAATCTTACGCGGCTGGAAGGGATTCGACTCGATTTTGGTAATATCGATTCGATTGGTTGCCATTTCCTCCTGTTGTTCGGCCATCGAATCAATTTCGGCTGTTGTTGGACTGCCGATTCGTCCGAGCAGTGTTTCCAGTCCTCTTCCCAAGCGTTTTCCCGTTGCCATATTGCGATCCTTTCTCAAATGACTTTGGGGAATCATGATGAAACTTGCCAAATGCGTCAAGAGCAGTCTTGATGCCCGTAGCGCAATCGCTCTTGTGTGCATTCCCAGGAGTTAACCAACGATTGCGGCTCCGCCAACGTCCGCTATAATATAGTATATGAACGAAACTCCCTCTGCTCAGCGTCTCCACATCGGCTTTTTCGGCAAACGCAATGCCGGAAAATCGAGTATCGTCAATGCCGTTACCGGCCAAGACCTCGCCGTCGTCTCCGATGTTCCCGGCACAACCACCGATCCCGTCCTCAAAGCCATGGAACTTCTGCCCCTGGGTCCCGTCGTAATCATCGACACGCCCGGCTTCGACGACGAAGGCTCTCTCGGAGAACAACGAATCCGCAAAACCAAACAAATCCTCAATAAAGCCGACATCGCGCTGCTCGTCGTCGATTCAACCATCGGCAAAACCCAAACAGATGAAGAACTTCTCGATATTTTCCGTGCAAAAAACATTCCCTACCTCATCGTTTTTAACAAAAGCGATCTGCTGCCTGACCTCCCGAATCCTCATCCCGAGGCAATCTATGTCAGTGCAACCCGAAACCTGCAAATCACGGAATTGAAGGAACGCCTTGCCGCGTTGCCGTTGCCGAACGAAAATACGCACCCCCTCGTTGCGGACTTGCTCGCGCCAGGCGACTTGGTTGTACTCGTTATTCCGCTCGACGAGGCCGCCCCGAAGGGGAGGTTGATTCTGCCGCAACACCAAACGATTCGCGACATTTTGGAAGCCCAGGCGACCGCCCTCGTTGTCCGCGAAACAGAACTACGGCAAACGATGGAACGATTCGCGGTAACACTGTCTGCAACCGACGGCCTAAAGCCGAAATTAGTCATTACGGACAGTCAAATTTTTGGCAGGGTGGCGAAGGAAATACCGGACGACATTTTTTTGACTTCGTTTTCGATTCTCTTTGCCCGATTCAAAGGCTCGCTCAACGCGGCTGTGGAGGGAGCCAAGATGCTCGACCGATTGGCCGACGGTGATACGGTATTGATTGCGGAAGGTTGTACGCATCATCGTCAATGCGATGATATTGGTACGGTCAAGTTGCCTCGCTGGATTTCGGATTATACGGGCAAGCAGATACGATTTGAATTTACGGCGGGCAGGGAGTTTCCTGACGATTTGTCGCCGTATCGTTTGGTGGTGCATTGCGGGGGGTGCATGTTGAATGATCGGGAGATGCAGTATCGGGTGCATTGTGCATTGGATCAGGGCGTGCCGATGACGAATTACGGCATTTTGATTGCGCATATTAACGGCATTTTGCCGCGTTGCGTCGCAGTGTTTTAGAGCACATTCAGAATTGGTCTGGATGCCGCTCCGTCATCCCGGCGCAAGCCGGGATCCAGGGAAACGGCATGCACGCCGCTCGGCTGGTGCCGGAAGGACGATTCTGCTACAATGTGGTGGGGGGAGTGCTTTGTTTTCGCAAACCGATGACTGATTCCGTCGTTTCCCTTGACCGAAAATCGTCTGCCCAGCAGTTGTGGATACTTGTCGCCGTCCAGATCGTAGGACTGTGCATAGCGGTACTGGGTTTTCTCATACAAGCATTTCCTTTGTTTGGTGCTCTCATTCCCAATGGTCTGGGCTGGCAGGATGGTATTGCTCTGTTCACCGCCGCGGGTGTGTGTATGTCACTGGGATCGGCGATAGGAACGTGTCATATTCTTTGCTACTCCAAAATGATGCCGACTTGGATAAAAGTTTACGGCGGTGTCGGTTGCTTGTTGTTGTATATTTGTATGCTCCTCGCACATCTATTGTTGCATTTCCCTTTCCTTGCGTCGTTGTTCCTCGGTTTTTGGTTTTTGGGATACTGTCTGATTCCGCAGTTTCTCATCGCCCGTTGGCTGGCAAAAGAAACGGAAGACGATACAATGTACATAACCTGCTGAATAGTAGAGGAAAATTTTATGCCGGAACTGGCATCGTTTTACGGAATCAAGGTGATGATGTATACTCTCGATAACAAGAAACATCATCTGCCGCATATCCATGCACGGTATCAAAATGACAAAGCGGTCTTTTCGCTTCCAGACGGTGAATTGCTTGCCGGTAATCTCCCCTCGAAAAAATTGAGAATGGTTCAAACATGGATTGACATTCATGAGGACGAACTGATGCAGTGTTGGAATTTAGCGGTTAATGGTATCGACCCGCCGAAAATTGAACCCCTACGATAAGGAACAAAACGATGTTATCGACAGAAATAAGTCCCGACGTTGTTGAGGTCATCCCACATCCCGACTTCACGCTCACGCTGACCTTTGAGAACGGCGAAAAAAAGAAGTTTGATATGAATCCATACATCGGACGTAGTCCTTGGTTTGAAGAGTTGCGTGATTGGGATTACTTTTCGCAGGCGCGTCCTGACCTCGGCACCGTTGTTTGGCCTAACGAGCAAGACCTCTGTCCTGATACGTTTTATATTGACTCCGTGCCTCTGGATTCCGGCTGGTGCCGGAAGGACGGAAGCGATTCCTGACCCATTTGGGATGATTCGCCCTGTCGTTTCAGTCTGTTGCTCTATCTGGCACACCATGCCGCAAGGATAAAACCGGCCAAAACGGCAGCAATTCCCAAAATGTTAATGGATTCATATTTGATAATTTACAAACTCACTTACTGGCAATGCGTATCAGTTGCCAAAATCCCGAGGCCATTCCGATGATGACTCCAATCACCGCAAACAGAACGACGGTTCCAAAAAGCCGATCAAGTCCAACGCCGATGATTGTCGGAATCACCATTCCGATTGCGATGACCGAAGCCCGAGCGGACCACTGAAACATAAGGGATCGAAAAGATTCATCGCCGGATTCGTCTGACATGGTGCCATTGTATATTTGACCGATTGGAGTGTCAACGGGAACAGATTGGGAGCGTCGATCGCAAGAGCGGAGTGCTTATTCGACAAAAATCGGAACCCTAAACGGACGCGGCAACTCCGGTACTTCTATGCTAAAAAAACCATCAACCTGGCGGACGGCATACGGCTCATTCGTAAACGGATTCCGGTATCCGCTCGTGTTTCGCTGTCCCAACGAATGGAGCATCGCTACCAATGCACGAGTCAATGCGGATTGGTCCTGTGCAAAAAGATACATCAAACGATCCACATCACGAAGCAGTATACTCGCAACAACAGGTTCAGTGGAAATGCCCGAGTCGTTGTATGTGTCCCGCCTCACTTGCAGTTCCCGATTGATTTGATTCAATACATCAATTCGGTTTACATAAGGTTTTTGGCTAATATCTAACACCTTTTGCATTGTCTGAAGATAAAATGCCGTGTCTTGTTCATGATTTTGGCGAAAATTTCTGTTGAATGTAAGCATCAACCCGCGTCCTTCCAGTTCATCAATGTCGTTTTGTTCCAATGCGTCGAGCGGTCCACCTATCATAATCCGGCGGTACATCATAAGTCCGGCGGCTCTGTCTCCGAACCAGGTCATATGTTCTGGATTCCAATTTTGGTATTGTTCTGTAAGTATATTTCGCAATAGGGTCATGTGCCGTCTTTCAAATTTCGGGTCAAGGATTACCCGTTGCATGACATCATAAGCCCTGAGACGCACGATGACAGAATCAGCCCGGGTTCCAACATCTTCGAGCCGCGAGGCTAAATAAGCGATTCGGAACATATAAGCCAAAGAGTCGATGGCGTCATCAATATCTCCTGCAAGCAGGGCGAGCGCGACATCGTATTCTTCCAGCAGCGCATAATCGGCAAGATACTTTGAGGCCAGCGTGTTCACGGTCGTTCCGGTATAAGAAGCCGCATCCGCCTCACGTTCAAAAACGTAATAAAAAATCGTCCCAGGTTGGTCTAACTTATTGCGGATGGAATAGAGTGCTGCTTCAAATTGCAGGGACATTTGCCGAGTGTTGTTGAGTTTTTCTGCATCAATGTCCAAAACTCCGACCGGATTAGTTCCCCAATCGACGTGCCAAGCACCGATCGGGCTTGCTTCCCAAAGTTTTTGCAAGTCATCCCGAAGCGGTATGAGTTCATTACGGGGATCGGGCCTATAGTATGTTTCAAAATACTCATGGAGAGTGGCTGCAATGTTGTTTTGTTGCAGTTCTTGTTGCCAAAGTATGTCTTCTTCGGAAGTTGCGGCGAGTCCGTGAAAAACATCGACGGGTAAACCGTTTTGTTCGATGAGTTTTCTAACTTCTTCGATGAGTTCCGGCGACCGTGCGGATCGCAGTTGTTCTGCTCCGGTGAATCGGTCAAAGGGAACGTCGAATCGGGGCGTACGGGCTGGCCGGGAAGATAACGAGGAGTAAACGTAGAACAGCACCAGGAGGGTGATGATCGTTCCCGACAGATAAATTCGCTGCGTTTTGCTCATGCTCTGCATTATATCTTATGCACAGGCATTGCGCAAGCCGGAATGACGGTTTCCGAACGGGTCTTGTGGACAAATTGAAAAAAACCGATTAAACTGGTGCCGTTCGCGTAGCGATTTTCCTTCGCCGTGTACACTCTTGCAAGAAACTCGATTTTCATGCCCCAACACGCAAAACGAATTTTGGCTGTATTGAAAAAGTCGTATCCCGATGCGGCATGTGCGTTGGATTTCCATTCGCCGCTGGAGTTAATGGTCGCAACCATTCTCTCCGCCCAGTGTACCGACGTCCGCGTCAATCAAGTTACGCCGAAATTGTTCAAGCAATTCCCCACGCTGCACGATTATGCAAACGTTCCCCTCGAACGTTTGGAAGACGCGATCCGATCGACGGGATTTTTCCGCAATAAGGCAAAAAACATTCAAAATGCCTGTCGGGAAATCATCGAGCGGTTCGATGGCGATGTTCCCGACACGATGGAGCAACTCATCACCCTGCCCGGCATTGGCCGCAAGACGGCCAACGTCATATTGAGCAATATATTCGGCAAGAACGAAGGCGTCGTTGTTGACACGCATGTTTTCCGAGTGTCCCGTCGGCTTGGCTTGGCCCAGGGCAAAACGCCGGAAAAGGTTGAGCAGGAATTGATGCAACTGATTCCGCAGTCCGACTGGTCGGCACTGGGCCATGCGTTGGTTTTTCATGGCCGACGGGTTTGCAATGCCCGAAAACCGCGATGTGCCGACTGTCCTGTGGCAAAGGATTGTCCGGCAAAGCGTTAGGGGCATATTTCAAATTGCTTTGGACAAAAAATCGTCATTCCGGCGCACGCCGGAATCCAGCCGAGCGGCGTGCATACCTATTCCCTGGTTCCCGGCTTGCGCCGGGATGACGAAAACGCGTCCAGAGCAATTTGAAACTCGCTCTAGGGGCATCGCAGGGCGTGAGCCCCCAGCGAAAAGGTCCAGAAACAGCTATCCTCTCATCACCGCACCTCAATCTCGTACCAAACGGTCTGATATTCCGGGCCCAACTCAACACGGTTGCCCTCCACTTGAATCCGCTCCCGACGGTTGCCACTCTCGTCCAAAGGATACACACAAATCGACTCCGCCCGCAAAAATCGCAACTCAAAAGGTATTCCCTCACACAATACCGGCTCGCTGCCAATCCGATTGCCATACGTGATCCGAACGGCATCAAGATGCTCCAACTCCATATCACTGTTTTCTACCAAACCCGTTGCCGCTACCAAAATCCGAATCGGCTTGCCCTGCGATTTCGCCGGGTCAAATCCGTTGCCATTCATTGAGACCATCGAAATCGTCGCCCAATTTAGCCGCGTTTCGCCCACAAGCAGCGTTACGTCGGAGAGCCCCAGTCCCATACGGCTTCCGTTAAATCCCGTAAAAACCTTCGTATTTTCGGTGGTGATTGCCACCCCGCGGTCAGGTCTTCCCAGCGCTGTGTTTCCTGGAAACCACGAAAACCCCCTGCCAAATCGCCTAATCGCGGCGGGAACCCCGGGAATCTGTTGCTGTACCGTATGATTTCCCGATACATCGAGTGCCGTCCGGTGAAACAGAGCCAATCGCGGGTCCAAGCCAATCCCGCCGAAATTGAAGTTCCAAGGGCCAAGTTGCCGTTGGAAAAGTTCAAGTTCCGTTGCAGGATTGAATGTTCCCAGCGCAAGCGATTCGCCAGTTCCCACATCGCCCCGGACGAACATCGCAACGCATGCCGGAAGATGCACCAACTTGGCCGTATGTCCAACCATATCGAAAAAGCCCGTTATCCGACGGGATTCCAACGCATTCCGGTTATGCGAATACGCGAAATGGAAAATGCCGTCCCAATCTTGAAATCGGCCAAACGCTGCCAACATCGGCAACGCTTCCGCCGCATACTGATTAGGAAACGGAACATCAAATTCGCTGACCGTATAAGGCTTGCCAAATGGCCGAGCCGTTGCAAGCCGGGGGAAAATTTCCCGGTCAAGTTCGTTGACCAATGCCCGATTGCTGACCGTCCAGTCGTTCATATCCCAAGGCCTGCCGGGAAAATGCGGATGATTCCAGTACGCATGCACATCGACGTAATCGAGTTGCGCCTGGATGGTCGTCGAACCGTAATAAAGTTGCGTTCCGCTGACGGGCTGCCGGACTTGGAGGTCGTCTTTGAGGAAGCGGTACATTCCGAGCCAATAGGTTCGTTCAATTTCGAACAGAAATTCGCAAAAATCATCTCGGGCTTCGTTGGGCAGAGCCAACGGTTGGCCAGCCGGGTCAATCGGAACGGTGAGGCCGTCGCGGTTAATAAGCGGAATTGCTCCGTCCGCGAGCGTGATGCTTTCCGGCAGCCCGATGGTTCCGCCCGGCTTGAGCGACGAGTTGCGAAATTCATACGTAAAATTTTCGGCGAGATTTCCGATGTCGAATCGGGCACGTTGACTGGACTCTTTGGGAATGAACGTAAACGTGAACGTTTGCCAATCCGTTGTCAACGGCAAAGTTCCGGCAAAACCGAGGTTGCCGTAATCGTCTTCATCCTTTCGAGGCCCGATTGACACTTCGCCGGGCATATCCGCTCGGGCTTGGATCGAAAATGTATACGGTTTCCCTTTTTCAAAGGCGTGCGGCCGCGAAATGAGTTGCGGACGCCAAGGTTCCCTGCCCATCCTGTCGATCTCAAAACGGAACACACCGTTTGCCAACGCGAGTTTGCGAGAAATGCTCACCTCATCGGTTTCGGCATACCATCTTTCCGCTTCGGTGTTGGCGGCTTCGATGTTGCAGGGCAGCATTTCGTTGCCGAGGGGTTCGTTATGGAATTGCCAGGCGGCACGCAGTGCTTCATCGGTTCCGTATTTACGCTGCAAAAAGTCGTTCCATTGTTTTTGGAATTCGGTAATATACGGCTCCGGCATGGTCATCAACTTGGAATTACGCCCGGCGGCCCATTGTTCGACGACGGAATTTTCATTACTGATTTCGATCATGGCAACGGCGGGCTCCTCGAAGTATGCCGTTTGAGTGTACGGATTGACGTGCGTCAAAAGGTCTCGGGCAAACTTTTTTTGCAATTCGATGAATGGCGGATAGAAATTGTTGAGCCCTTTATCGTAATCAGGCCGTTCGGCAGCGTGGGGAAATCCATCGCGGTCATCGAGTTTTCGGGAAACATGCAGGTTTATGTTGACGTAGATGCCGTGCAGTTTGAGTTTGTAAATGAGGTAATCGAGTCGATCGAGTTGGGCGGGATCTATGGTTGTGAGCGTTTCGGGATTGTCGCCCCAGATGTCTCGGCTGTCCATATGATGGAGGCGGACGCAGTTGAATCCGAGTCGAGCGAGGCGGGCGGCGAGTTTTTCGGATTGCTCTTTTTCGGGAAAATTTGCGGAAAAGCAGAGATTTGTCCCCCAAATTCGGAATCGCCCCTGTTCGTGATGGAAGGAACCGTCTTTGGCGTGGATGAATCCGTATTTCCCGGCGGGTGCGTGGTTCCAATCAGCGATGTTCGTGATATTATTCGGGGCGTCGTGCGAAATAACGAAGGGAAAGAGGGGAGGAAATTCGTGTTCGGCACGGGCTGTGGTTGGCCAAACGAGCAGGGCAAAGAGAAGCGGCAAGTATCGCATTTTGGAGCATTTCAGAGAAGGCAAGATGTGCCGATTGTACAAAACTTACGGCAGCGTATCAAGTACGGCAAGCGGCTTGTCCTTTCGCTCCGTATCGGTTAAAATACTGACACGGTCAAGATACCCAGAATACAAAAAATGCAACAAATCAGCGAATGGATGAGCGGTCGCGTCTTTCGATTCGTCCACGGAAATAATCTCGTTTACAATACCTGCTGGGAAGACCCAAGAATTGATAAGCAAGTCCTCGAATTGACACCAAATGACAACCTGCTCGTCATCACCTCGGCCGGATGCAATGCCCTTTCCTACGCCCTGACCGGCCTCAATCATGTCTATGCCGTCGATATGAATCCCCGGCAAAATGCCCTGCTCGAACTCAAAATATCCGGCATCCGCAACCTCGATTACGAAACTTTTTTCATGCTTTTCGGCAACGGTCGACTCAATGGCATTAAAAGCATTTACCACGCCAAACTACGCCGAGACTTGTCGCCCTGGTCGCAAAAGTATTGGGATCGACGCATCCGACGCTATTTCGACGGAAAACGCAAAAGTTTTTATTTCTGCGGTACGACCGGGGCTTTTGCCCGACTGATGAATAGCATCATCGACAAAGCCAAAATGCGGGCCGATGTCCATGAAATCCTCAATGCACAGACGATGGAAGAGCAACGCCAAATTTGGCAACGGCTGCGCGATAAACTTTGGAGTCCCAAGGTCAAGTTCATTATGAATAGGGACACGACGCTTTCGCTGCTCGGTGTGCCCAAATCGCAACGCAAGCAAATCGAAACGCAATATGAAGGGGGCGTCGTCAAGTTTGTGCAGGATTGTCTCGATTCCGTGTTTGGGACGTTGCCGACGAAGGATAATTATTTTTGGCGGCTCTACGCGACGGGGTGTTACACGCCGAGTTGTTGCCCAGAATACCTGGAACGCGAAAATTTTGAGGCATTGAAGGGCGGATTGGTCGATCGGATCAGCGTGCATTCCAATACGGTCGAAGGATTTTTACGCAAAAGCGATGCCAAGATTTCGCGGTTTGTTTTACTGGATCATATGGATTGGCTTTCGTATCATCTTTACGATGCGTTGGTATCGGAATGGGATGCGATATTGGGTTGTGCGGCGGAAAACACGCGGATCATTTGGCGGAGCGGCGGATTGCGGACGGAGTACATTGATTCCGTGCCGGTCAAGTATCAGGGCAGAGAAACCCAGTTGGGGGAGATTTTGACATACGATACCGAACGAGCGGCTCAGTTGCATAAACTCGACCGCGTGCATACCTACGGGAGTTTTTACATCGCGGATCTGAAAGGAGGGTAATCCGTTGGACTTGTTCGGAACCCTCACAATCGTCATCCCGGCCCCATCGTCATCCCGGCGAAAGCCGGGACCCAGAGGAACCGACATCACTCGCAATGTCTGGATTCCGGCTTGTGCCGGAATGACAGTTTCCGAACAAATCCGTTACAAAAACGTCAATTCCGAGATGTTCGTGCCCTGAATGCCGATGTATTTCTTCGACTTTGCGGTGTCGGTTTTTTGCGACTCCGCATAAATTTCGTCCGATACATCTAAAAACGCCTCCACAATGAGCGGATCAAAACACGTCCCCTTCCTGTCCGTAATGATTTGCAATGCTTTTTCATGCGTGTACGACGGCTTGTACGGACGAATCGAAACCAACGCATCATAGACATCGACAATCGACATACAACGGCCCTGAAGCGGAATGTCTTGGCCGGACAAACTATAGGGATACCCCGTGCCGTCCCATTTCTCGTGGTGCGAAAGCGCGATCGACTGGGCATAACGAATAAACCGATGCTGTTTTAATTCTTGCTCGATTCCTTCGATGATTTGGGCCCCGACGATCGTATGCGTTTTGATGGTGTTGAATTCTTCCGGTGTCAACGTTCCCGGCTTTAACAAAATAGCATCGGGAATCGCAACTTTGCCGATGTCGTGCAACTGCGACGACATCAGCATGAGCGGCACGTCCCAAGAATTGACTTCCTTGCTGTAAATGTTGTTTTTTAACAATCCGTCGATCAATGTGCGAAAAAAACGTTGCGTTCGGCAAATATGCGTTCCGGTATCGCCGTCGCGGTACTCCACGACATTTGCCAACACGGAAAAAATCGCCTTTTGCAAGTCCAAAATGGCGAGCGTTTGCCTTTCCACCATTTTGCTTAAGTCGTTGCAGTGTTCGTACAACTGCTTTTTTCTCGTTTCCGAAATCAGATGGCTTTCGATGCGTTTGAGGAGCAGCGGCGGCGAAAACGGTTTGGTAATGTAATCGACCGCTCCGAGCAAAAGTCCTTCGAGTTCGCTATGAACATCCTGTCGGCCAGTCACGAAAATGACAGGGACTTCTGCGACGAAAGGGTTCTTTTTGAGTTCTTGCAGCACGCAGTATCCGTTCATCACTGGCATTTCGACATCGAGGAGGATCAGGTCGGGAATAATTTGATTATGGATCAGTTCAAATAATTTTTCGCCGGACGGAACGGTAAAGATTTCGTATTGGTCTTTGAGGACATTTTTTCCGCTGATGAGATTTGTCGCATCATCATCGACCAGTACAACTTTTTTGCGTTCTGCCTCCGGCATGTGTTGGTTTGTAGCGGTTCACGGTGCTATTCTATGCGGCAATGATACCATTTTGCACAGTTTGTATCTAGTCCCCAGGGCAGAACGCTATGCTGGAGAACAAGGGCAAAAAACGCCGGCTTGTCGTTGATTCGAGAGTTTGGAGCGGTTCGTTGCCGTCGCTCTGCCTATTTTGACAAAATGCCCTCTTTTTGGCAAAACAGGGAGTCTGATAAGGACTGTTGAGAGCCGAACTGTGCAAAAAGTGTAAATGAGTTACCGCTCTCAAAATTTCCGTGTTTTGCTCGGTATTTTTTTGCCCCATTTTCGGAAATCGCTCAAATTAAAGGAGAAGCCTGGAAAATCATTGTTTTCTAGGCTTTTTTCTTGAAAAAGACATGTTTACCATTGTAATTCCGAACTTTTGACACAAGGTCGCCTCTTGTGTGATAACCATTTGCCGTTTAAGGCAAAGTTGGTAACCTCGCGTAAAGAGAGTTTTTTTCCTTCCCTTCCCTGAAAAGGAAAAAAAACGGTGTAAGAGATCGTTCGCGTTTAGGGCGTGTTGGTACTAATTTTTCATGAAGACGATGATATTTGCGAAAGCAATGAACGCATTGTAGGTTTCATCGAGTTTGTCATGCCTCGTAAACACGCGATGGAACTCCTTAATATAGCGAAAGATACGTTCGATAACATTTCTTCCCTTGTACAACTCCTTGTCATACTCCCACGGCTCTTTGCGGTTGCTTTTCGGCGGAACCACTGGAAACATCCCGCACTCCATCGCCTTCACGCGACACTTATCTTCCTCATACGCCTTGTCCATGGTCAACGGCTTGCCCTTCGCTAGTTCTACTATCAATAATTCTACTTCAATATCTTCTGCTACTAATATCAATAGAAAGATACATACAATCGGCTACTTTCACCTGCTACTGCCGAAGTCGTGTTAGTAGTTAAATCTCTTCTACTTTTAGTAGCGGACTAGAGTTTTTTCGGCGCACCGGCTCCATCAGGATGCACTTTGATATAAGTGCTGCCCAACACAAGTGCCTTAACTCATTTTCTGTAAACAACTTACATTTGGAGTTGTTTTTCGATGCGGTCGAAGATGCCGCGATCCATCCAATAGCGAAAACGGCAGTAAATACTGTTCCAGTTGCCGAACTTTTTCGGCAAGGCTCGCCATTTACATCCGTTTTCAGCGATGGAGTGCAAGGCTTGAAAAAACGAAAGAGAATCAATCTCAACATTGCCGCGTTGTTTGGGCAACAAGTGTTGGATACGGTCAATATGTGCTTGAGACCATTCCATAACGCATACTATAACGATTGCGATAATATAATGCAAGATTAGTGCCAACACGCCCTAGCGACGACATGGCACTTTCTCCAGCGGTGGGCACCGCCTGTCAACTTCACGTTTGGTCGTGTTGTGTCCGGTTAGTTTATCAACGCCTCGGCCAACTGACTCGCCTAAAAACCTAACCATTTATAGCCGCCTAAACCTACCTCGCTCGCGATGGCAACTGGCAACCGTTGGCTATGGACTTGGCTGGCAAATCAAGAATAATCCATGACACCGTTGATATTGGATGTTATGAGTACGATGGACTCATTCCTGCAATCAATTTTCATTATATCGCCTTGACAGCAACTTTTGTGACACTAACATGGAACTCTGCCGCAAGAGCAACAGGTCATCAAATCAGATATCGAGAGTCTAATGGCCAATGGGGGACAGCGGTTGCTTATGTGAATCCGACATCTATCGGCAATCTTATCACCGGCATTACGTATGAATTCCAAATTCACAGAGTAAATGACGATGAACATTCTGGCTGGTCTCCAACGCTTCGATTAATGCACACTATAAGACTAGAGCGAATTAAAGTTTACTCTGGAGTTATTTTTGAAATTTGTTAGACTCTGTTTGTTTTCACGTTTTATTTTGTTTTCAGGGAGGGGGCAATGCCGCAAGCGTATTCATTGGATTTGCGAGAACGCGTGTTAAAAGATTGCGATGGCGGTCTGTCCAGCGAGGCCGTCGCGAAAAATATAACGTCAGTCCCTCCTGGGGCTATTCATTGTGCAAGCAACGCAGTGAAACCGGAAACATCACCACCAAAGAATACAAATGAGGCAGGAAAAATAAATGAGCACCCTACGAACAAGAAGTGCGACAACTTGTTTCGGACCATCCCGATGCGACGCTCGTTGAACTTCATGCATTGTTGCCCAATAAAGACAATGTAACAGTAGTAACGCTTCACAATTTTTAGAAGCGATTGAAGATTACATGGAAAAAAACTCTTGTTGCGTCAGAACAGGAATTGGTTAAGACGCTCAAAGAAGGAGCCATTGTCGTGTTGGACAATTTGAGTTCGCATAAAGTGGCGGGTGTGAAAGTAGCGATAGAAAGAGTAGGAGCGAAAGTAATATATTTACCTCCTTACAGTCCTGATTTGAATCCGATAGAACAGGTCTTCTCTAAACTGAAGACGATGTTGCGTAAGTTGAAGTTGCGAACGATGGAGGCACTATGGCAAAGACTGGGTGAACTGTGCGATGTTTTTTTACCGGAAGAATGCAAAAACTATTTCAAACACGCCGGATACAAAACCAGAGAAAAAAACATACTAAATTTTAATACGATCTAGATAAAATCCATGATACTTTGCGAGAACAGGTTCGTATCCAAGCGGGACGCGAACCCACACCCCGTGCGGGAAATATTGATTTACAAAGCGTCAAGTCTGCACGCACTGCCGACATCCGTGGGTTCGATGCAGGAAAAAATCAATGGTATCAAACGGCACATTGCCGTTGACACGCTTGGATTGTTATTGGCGGTTGAGAACTATCGTCGGTTGAATCGCAACTATGAATGTTGGGAGGAAACAAGCGAGGCGGTCGTCAAAATGGCCATGATTCTCGTTATGCTTCGCAGACTCGCCTAAAAGGCCGCACTTGCTCTGAGTACGGACTCATTGTGGGCACGGAGATTCACGCTGCCGTCATGAAAGGACACGCCGACTCCGCCGGGATGATTGCTCGCGGCAGACATCCAGGCATAAATGTATCCGCTCGAACAATTCGGACTGTTCGGCGGCATAAGCGTGTAAAATTGGGTCGCACCCGGAAAATTATCCCAAGCACGCTTTCCAAGCCAATGGTTGGTATCGCTGTGCGTTTCTTGATTGGGATCCCTGAACATCCCGTTGGGGCCCCGAGTATTCAGGCAGTCTTGCGGAATTTGGTTATAATGGGCATGTATTCCCCAGGTCATAAGTTCTTTGAATCTTCCGCCTCGGTTATCACCGCCGGCGGGCCCGTTGCTGCCGATGATGCCTTCGCTAAATGCAACCGTATTGCTGGTCCCGCTGGTTATGACCGTGAGACTGGCAGTAAAACCTGAGGCACGCAACCAACTGCGAGGCATGTTGATGTGCCGTCGGCTCGTTAGGTAATCAGCGGAGTTAACAAGGGGGTGGGGTAACCCGGGGGCTGACGCCCCCGGCTCTTGCGCCAGCCCTCCGGCTCGTGCCTGCAAATATGAACCGCATCTAAAATCCCAATCCGCCGAACAACGTGCGGCGTTGCGGCGGTTGACGAATCGACCGCTCCCGTGGAAATGCAATGCCAAACTCCTGTGCCGCCTTGAGATAATCCACCGTGATCGCCAATACCTCGTCAACATAAAAATCACGCTTGATCTCCCGACCCTTGTTGGCTAAATCCTCAAACTCCTCCCGCTCCCATTCGTCAGCGTTAAAACGTTTGATCTCCTCCATATAGCGATCTTTGTTCAGCGGCGTAACTCGCCTTGCCCGGGCATCCCGATAGGCGGAAATCCGCTCTAACTCTTTCTCAAAATCTTCCGATTGGCCTATCCGCTGATTGGAACGTCTCGTCAATTCGGCAATGATTTGCGGCGAAACGAACGGCCGCTGGCTAAATCCCGGTGCCGTTGCAATCCGCTGCAACGTCAACGCATTGTCCAAATCGGATTCCAACACGCCTTCCATCGCATCGGTCAGCGACGGCAACACGATGTCCGATTCGACGCCCAATCCCTGCGGCGAAGTCCCGCTCGGCCGGTAATACCCCTGAATGGTGATTTTGCCCGACCCAAGATTGCTGCTCGCGGTCATATTCAAGTCCAATACCGACTGCACCGTACCCTTCCCGTGCGTTATGGAATCGCCGATAATCAACCCTCGCCGGTAATCTTGGATGGCCCCGGCGAGAATTTCGCTCGCACTGGCACTGAATTTGTTGGTCAAGACGACGAGCGGGCCCGTCCAATCGGTCGTCGTGTCTGTCGTTCCTCGCGCCTGCGGCCGAGTACGCGATTCATCCTTCACCTGCACAACAACGCCGGCACCGAGGAAAAGATTGGTAATTCCAATCGCTTCCTGCAAGACGCCACCGCCGTTGAAGCGTAAATCAAGAATAACCGCATCGACATCTTCTTCTACGAATCCGGCCAGGATTTTTCGGACATCCTCCGTCGCGCTTCGGATATTTGCGGCTCGTTGCCGAGCAGCCTGCATATCGAAATAGAAGTCAGGCAATTCAATCATACCGATTCGGAAGGGCGTGCCATCCGGTTTGAGACCGGCTTCAAAAATCGCAGAAAGTGCGGCTTGCTCATCCAAATTGATTTCGTCCCGAACGATTTCGACAATTTTAGAAGGCCCTTTTCCGCCGGGCAAAATATCCAGGCGAACCACGGTTCCTTTTTCTCCCCGAATGAGTTTGACGACGTCGGTAATTTTGAAGTCGATGACTTCCTCGATTTTCCCGTCTCGTCCTTGCCCGACACCTTGGATTTTATCTTTTGGCCGTATTTCGCCCGACCTTTCGGCGGGACTGCCCTTGATAACATCCCGAACGACAATGAATCCGTCTTCGGCATACAAAGTTGCCCCGATTCCCTGGAAATTTTTCCCGATTCCGGCATTGAAACTTGCTTCTGTGGACGGCGACATGTAACTCGAATGGGGATCCAAAGCCCCGGCAACGGCATTGAGGAATAGTTCCATCACGTCATCGTTGGCTTGTTGCCGAACACTGGCAAGGATTTCCGCATTGTCGATTCGGCCTTCGAGTAGCGTTCGCCGCTGTCGGCTAATGTATCGCTGCCGCAGCCGGTCAACGGGATCGCGGTCATCGAGTTCTTCCGGCTCACGCCCGGCGGCAATGTCTTTTTCGCGTTTTTGCTCGCTGGAGGTTCGCTCGGCCATTAGGGCCAGCATTTCGCTTTTGATTCGCTTTCGCCAGCGTTCGTATGCCTCTTCGGTCGTTTTCGGGAAGGTCTGCAATCCGCGTTCTCGGACGACATTTTCGTCGATCGCAAAATCAGCCAGCCTATCGAATGCATGATATTCATCGGCGGTAAAGTCGATGGGATTGGCCAAAATTTGCAGGATCATGCTGACTCGCTCTTCAAGTCGGGTCAGGTAACGGTTGTATATTTCAAACGCCGGCCGGACATCGACGGGCTGCTGTTTCATCAAATCCGTCAACCGCGATTCGTATTTCATGCGGAATTCGTCAATATCGGACTGATAGAAAAAGATTTTTTGCGGGTCGAGTGCTTTGATATAGAGCCGGAATGCTTCTTTGGAGACGGCTTGATCGAGTATTCGCTGCGAAATGTGGTGTCTTTCCAGGGCATCTACGAAGGAGCGTGTAACGAGCCGTTCTTGCAGATTTGGCCGTAGGGGCAAGAGGGGTTCTTGCGAGCCCTGCACAGTTCCCCGCCAGGTATTCGTGCTAAACATTGCGGCCGAGAGCAGGAACGCAAAAACGAGGAGAAGCAGCGTCCGATGGGTGCGAATTGTTGTCATTATGCGAGTATTCATTGCGTGAATGTTGGGGGCAGTATTATCCCGTCATTGTAACGTTTTTGAGCATTTTATGCAAGAGTAATTTTGGGTAATTTGGGCATAAAATCGCTCTTGCAACGCCTACGTCAATTTCCTATCATTCTCCGCAGTATGAGCGACATGGAAATCAAAACCATATCCGTACGTCTCGACAATCCAACGGTACTCGCTACCGACTGGAATCGGCGGATGCACCCAAAAATCGAAGTCGATCTGCGGCCCGATCTGCTCAAATCCCTGCCCAACGCCCGAATTCTCATATCCGGTGCCGTCAGTTCCAAAGTCCGCGTGCATTCGAGAAGTTGGTTTTTCATCCCGCCCAATGATGAAGCACAAAACGAAAAAATCAAAGAACCCAAACTGTGTCCCATTTCCGAGCCAGAACCATCGTTAGACGCGGAATTAGACCCCTATTTTGAAGTCTATTTTGACACGGAACACAGCCAAGCAGATGAGCAAACGGACGTTGCAGAACCCCATACGGACACTGCAGAACCCCTTACGGACGTTGCGGAACCCCATGACGATTCCCCGCTGCACAAGGAAGAAATCGAATCGCTCACCCGGATTCGCATTCCCCGCGATGCCGTTAAGATTCAAGACCGACTCAACTACATTTTGCAGCCGCCGATTGAGTCCATTTTGAACCTGCCGACGCTGGAAATGCCGTTTGACCCGTTCCCCTTTCAACGGGAAGGCATCGCCTTTTTGTACAGTTCGCACTTCGCAATCCTTGCCGACGAGATGGGGCTCGGGAAAACGATGCAAGCGATTACGACGATCCGCCTGCTCATCCGAACCGGCGAAGTCCGCAGCGTGTTGCTCATTTGTCCCAAACCGCTTTTGACGAATTGGCAACGGGAATTTGAACAATGGGCGCCCGAAATCAACGTTAAGCAAATTGATGGGTCGCCGCTCCGCAGAAAATGGCTTTGGCAGGTGCCGGGAATTCCCGTTCGGCTTGCGAATTACGAATTACTGAACCGCGATAGGGAATTTTTCGATCCGCCCGAAGGCGAAGAAGCCCCGAAGTTCGACCTCGTCGTGCTGGATGAATCGCAGCGAGTCAAGAACAAAAACAATGCGACGTCCGAGGCGGCCCGGTCAATACACCGCGTTCGAAATTGGGCGTTGACGGGAACGCCCGTTGAAAATTCGGCGGAAGATCTCGTCGGAATTTTTGAGTTTCTCTCCACCGGCTTTTTGCAGTCGGGACTCAAGCCGACCGAGATCAGCAAAATCGTCGGCGAACATATTTTGCGTCGGACGAAAGACTCGGTGCAACTGCAAATTCCGCCGAAAATGATGCGGGATGCGTTGCTGTCTTTGACGCCGGAGCAATCCGAAACGTATCGAATTGCGGAGGAAGAGGGCGTATTGCGTTTGTCCGAAGCGGGCGAAGAAATTACGATTCCGCAGGTGTTTGAACTGATTCTTCGGTTGAAGCAGATTTGCAATTTTGATCCTGCAACGGGGGAAAGTGCAAAATTGCAGCAACTGCTTGCGGATATGGAGGAAATTGCCCAGAGCGGACGCAAGGCGATTGTTTTTAGCCAATGGGTCGATACGCTCTATCGGCTGAAGGGGCCCTTGGAACGCTTCGGAACGACGGAATATCACGGGAAAATACCGTCAAACAAACGGGACGAAATGATTCGGACGTTTCGCGAGGACAAGGATGTGCATGTCATTTTGATGAGTTACGGAGCGGGCGCGGTCGGTTTGAACTTGCAGTTTGCGGGCTATGTCTTTTTGTTTGACCGATGGTGGAATCCGGCAGTGGAGGATCAGGCGATCAATCGGGCGCATCGGATAGGGGCATCGGGCCCTGTAACGGTAACGCGTTTCATATCGACGAATACGGTAGAGGAGCGGATCAACCGGACGTTGGAGGAGAAACGTAATTTGTCGGAACAGATACTTTCCGGCGCTCGGGGCATTAATTCGTCGAATGGATTGAACCAGGAGGAGTTGTTTGGCCTGTTTAACTTGCAGGTTCCGGCAAAGTTGATCGCCAAGAGCAAAAAGGCCGCGTGAGCAAGAATGGATCGTATGACCGGAGGGCTAACGCTCTCCGCTCTGGCAGTCAACTCGGCCGGTTTTCGGATAGAATAGAAAAAGCAGGCAAGGTTTGACCGCCAAACTGCCGATACAGATTATGGTGTATCCCGTTCTTTATGTGAATCGAACGCACAATGTACCGAATTGCACTCTTCATCGTTTTCTCCTTCGTCGCTTCCGTTCTCGGTGCTGACGAACCCAGCGTCCAGCCTTCCGAAGCGTCTGCCGAAGTACAGCCCGTCATAGAACAACCTGACGAACCGCCCGCCGCACAAACTCCCACCATCCTGCCGTTTCATACTGCCAACTCGCTCGCTCGGATTGTCGACCCCTTCGTTGCCGACCGACTCGCCCTCGACGAAACACAGCGCAATGAGGCAATCCGGCTCATCAACGTCCAAACCCGCGATGTTTCCAACGCCCAAGCGGCCGGAGTGCCGCCGGAACAGATTTTGGAAATTTACAAACAAACCGAAGAACGTCTCGCAAATCTGCTCACCGCAACGCAACGAGCCGTTTTGGAACAAGGACTCGATGGGACCAGAATCCGGCTCGTCTTCCGAAATCAACCCTGGCGGGATGTCTTGCAATTTATCGCCGACCAAGGCAGTTATCACCTCATTATGGATGCTCCGCCGCCAGGACCCTTCAATTACTCCGACGCCGAAGAACGAACCATCGTCGAAGTGCTTGACCTTATCAACAGTATCCTCATCTCGAACGGTTACACCGTCATTCGGCGTGATCGGATTTTGCAACTTCTCGATTTGCGAAGGCCGATTCCCGTTTGGGTATTCCCTGTCGTCAGACCGGAAGAATTGGTGGGGCGAGGCTCCTCGGAATTCGTTTCCGTACAATACGAACTAGAACGCCGGGATATGGCGACTGTCCGGCAAGGCATCGCCCATCTCATTTCACCGCCCGAAAACCCCTATGCCCGAGTATTTGAGTTAGGCGGCAACAATCTTCGGGTCATCGACCGGGTCGAAGTTCAGAATGCGATATTGCGGATCATCAATTCGACGGACAATCCGCAACCGCCGCAACGCCAGGAGGAACCGCGTCCCGAGCCGCCGCCCCCTCCAAGATGGGAAACCTATACCATCGCAAAAAATGACCCCGAAAAAATTGAAGCCGTTTTCAGAGAGTACGTTCCGAACATCCAAATGCTTCGTTTGCCGAACTCGCGGGAAATGCACGTTTTTGCACCTCCGCCGGACCATGAACGGCTCGAAGATATTCTCAAAATGCTGGAAACGGATACCGGAGCAGGTCGGGGTGCGGATTTTGTGTTCGTTCCCTATCAACTGACGAGCGGAACGTTCGCCGCGTTTTTGGTACAACTTGAGCAACTCGGCACGCAGGATCGGCTGCAAGGCCATATTGCCGCCCAAGATGCGCAACGCAATCTCGTGATGGTTTGGGCGACTGCCGAACAGCATCAACTGCTCGAGCAGATTTACGCTCAAATGATGGGACAATCGCAACAACAAGCCGCCGGGGCCGCCTCGGGCGACGGCGTCGTCGTTTTTTCGCCGAAAAACATTGCCCTGGATACCCTGCAAACCGTCATCGAAGATATTTATCCGGCAGCCCGCATTGTGTCGGATTCGCAGCGAGGACAAATTGTGATTCGCGTCCGTGCGGAACAAAAGGAACCCCTGGAATTGCTCCTGCAGCAACTCGACGCCGACGATCCCGAAGCACAGCGGCGATTTTTCAAATCCTATCCGATTACGACGGGATTTTATTCGATTCGGGCAAATTGGAGCCGATATTCGCCGGTTCAATTCATCGCGGATTTGCAACGCCTCGCGCCCGCTGCCCGTATTTCATTCGATGAACAATCCCAACAGTTAATCGTTTGGGGAACCGAAGGGGAACACGAAATTATCGAAGCCGCCGTCTCGGATTTGATCGGTGACGGCTCCGAAAAACGATTTCAACGGTTCGAACTTCGGCGAATGAATTCCTGGACGGCTCGGCAAATTTTGCGTCGGATGTTTCCGACCGTCGAAATTTCGCTCGATGATGCAGGCCGGACGCTCATCGCAGAGGGACATCCCCGATTATTGCCCCGAGTGAAAGAACTGCTCGATGTGATTGACCCATCGGAACCTTCGGAGCACGATCCCGTTGTGATTTTTTATGCACTGCATGCGGAGCCGACACAGCAAATCCTTGCCGTGCTTCGGCAATTTGCTCCTTGGCCTTCGCAAATCGTTCCCGACATTCAGGGAAAACAGATTATGGTGCTTGCCAAGCCTGCCGAACACAAAATCATCGAAGCGAATGTTGACTTGATCATCGGCTCGTTTACGCCGCCCGAGGAGCCGGTGCTGTGTATCTATACGGCAACACGGGAAGAGCGAACCCGGCTTGAGGCGTTTTTTCAAGTTGCGTCGGCGGAACTTCGGGGAGCGAGAATTCTTCCCGACGGCACTCCGTGGCCGGGACAGCAGGGCCGCGGAGCGCAGCAACAGCAAGGAGCCGCTCCGACCAACCGGATTGCGATTTGGGCAAGACCTTCGGAGCATGAATTGATTGCGACCGTATTGCAGCAGTTTCAGGCGAGTCAAGCCGGTGTTCCTGACCGGCAACTGCGGAGTTTCCCGATGTCCGTTGGCGATATGACGACGGCATTGAATATCCTGCGGGTATCGCATCCCGATGCCATGCCGTTTCCTGACACGTCGGGCAACCGCTTGATGGTTTGGGCAATAGCCGATGACATGAGAAAAGTTGCCGAAACCCTGCGAATCCAGGGAAGCATTGACGACCGGGAAATGCTTGCGTATTCGGTCGTCGGCGTATCGCCGGAAACGCTGCGGACGGTGATTTTAGAGATTTTTCAGGGCCTTCGGGTAACGCCGGAGCCGCAGAACCGAAAAATCCTCGTTTGGGCATCGCCCGAAGAACACGTCAAAATTGCCGAAATCGTCGAACAAGCAAATAAGCAAGTTGACCCGGATTCGGAACTTGCGGAAAAGTTCGCCGTGTATTCGGCGGCGAATCTTGATATTGACATCATTTTGCCGCTCTTTCAAGCAATCATCCCCGAGGCCGACGTACACCCCAGCAACGAACGGATTGTCGTTCGGGCAATCGCACGGGATCATGCCCGAATTGAAGAATTGTTAACGCAACTTCGCCAACGCGATGAGACGTTACGGCCAAAATTGGTCGTGCATCCCTTTGGAGAAACGGATCCCGTAATGATTGAGGCATTGCTTCGCAGTCAGTTGCCGAATGCCGAATCCATGTCGCCGGATGATTTGGTAATACGGCTGGGCTGGTCATACTACTATGAACGTGATCCCTGGTCACGTAACTATTTTGGCATACAGCAAACGCCTAAAACCGGATATTATAAAGTTGACCCGCCAACGCGCTCGGTTTATGTTTTCGCAACCGAAGAACAGCATGAATTGCTTGCCGAAGCGATGAAACAACTCATCGCCGCCGGAAATATGCCGGGAGTACAACTGACCATCCGCCGATATTCCTTGAATGATATAAGCAGTTTTTGGAATGTTGAGACGCTGCTGCAAAGAGTTGCACCCTCCGCAATCTTTCAACCAGTATTCGAACTGGTTCAGCTTACGCACCCAGAATGGGGCCCATACTGGTCGAACCGGTTTAGCGGCGAAATGTTAGTCTACACATTTGAAAGCGAACACGAAAAATTGGAACAACTGATTCAGGAAATGAACGATCGGACGGGAGGAGGCCAGCGGCAGATGCTGACCATCACGTTGCCGGAAAATACGCCGTTTAGCCGGGAACGGATTATGGAAACCATCCAACAGGTTCATACCAATATCTCGCCAATGCCGGGCGGGATGCCGAACCAAATCCTTGTTTGGGCGCAGCCGCACCGCTTGGAACAGATTCAAAAAATAGTCGACGAAATCGCTCAACCGCTGCCCGTCGGGGAGCGGACGGTTCCGCGAAGTTATCCCTTGCAATTTATCAGCACCGAAGATGCCGTCGCTTGGCTTTCGGCATTGTATCCGAATGTTGCATTCGATCCATCGCGGGCGGGCGGAATTGCCCCGACGCAACAAACTCCGCAACAGCGGCGTCAACAACCACCCGCCCCGAGTGCAGGCGGTACTCGATTTATCATTGCCGTCGCAACGCCGCTCGAACATATCGAAATCGCCAAAACCATCCAGGAACTCGACCGGGATATGCCTGATTCGCACAAAATGGTGCCGCGAACCTATTCCGTGGATGATGTTCCGCCGGAAACGTATTGGCAATTTTACGATTCGCTCGTTCGGGCATTTCCCAATGCCGTGGCAACTCCGCGACAAGCCCGAATGGCCGTGCTCGTCGTTGCAACCGAAAACGACCATCGAGAAGTTGCCCGATTCCTGGAGGCCTATCGCACAGACAACGAGCGGAGCCGACCACGTTTGGAAATTTACATCCTCGCTCGGCATAATTATTATTTCATCCTCGGCCTGCTTCAGCGAATTGCTCCGGCGGCATTCATTTCGCAGGGGGCAACACCGCAGATCGTGATCGTTTGGGCAACGCCGCGCGAGCAATTGGACATTGTAGATGCCTTGTCGATGCTGGAAACCGCTGCCGTGAATATGGAACTCGACTATAAGATGGCAGTTTACAAAACGGGGACGGGCAGGGCAAACCTTGTTATCGACGTAATACGCGGTCAATTTCCCGGCGTTGTCGCTTGGGCCCTCAACCCGAACGAAATCTTCGTTTGGGGAGCCCCCGCCGTCCATGAAGGCATTGCACCGTCGCTCGAAGCGATTGCCGGAGTCTTTCCCGAACCGGAATTACGGCCGTATTTCTTCAAACACGTCCGAATGGAGGAAGGATTTCACATTTTGAATCAAGCCTTTGTCGGGCAGGTCGTTTCCATCACGCCCCGGCACGCGACGGATGATTTGCTCATCTTCGCAACGGCGGATGTTCATGCAAAAATCGAAGCAAGCATTGCGAATTTCGACATTCCGCGTCCGGCGGATACGGAATTGCAAACGCGGACATTCGATATTACCGATCTTCCCTCCGGGATGTTTTGGCATGCAGTAGGGCAAGTTCACAATGCCCTGCAAGGCCGTGTCCATGTTTCGCAGGGGGTTACGCCGGGGCAGTTGATCGCGATTGGAAAACCCGCCGACCTCGATAAGGTTGGCCAGATGGTTGCAGAAATGCTCAGAACATACATCGAACTGGAAACGCGGGTTCATGATTTGAGCGAAATGCCCGACGGAAGCATTTGGAATGTCATCAATCAAATCACCGCCGCATTGCAGCATCGTGTGCAAGCGACGACGGGAGCGGTACCGGGACAGTTGGTTGTCATCGGGCGTCCTGCCGACCAAATACGGGTCGATAAAATCGTTGAGCAAATTCTCGGCCAGCATGTCGTGCCCGTCGTGAAAGCATACGATTTGAGCGATTTGCCGCCGGGCGCTTTTTGGACGGCATTAGATCAAATTCGCGAATCGATGCAATGGCGTGTCCAGACAACACCCGGCGTAACACCGGGACAGTTGGTCGTCCGGGGAAGGCCGACGGATATTAAAAGAGTTGACGAAATGGTTGAGCAGATGCTTACCGAACGCCCCGAAGCGACGGCCTCGACGAAAGTCTATACGCTCCAACGGGCCAGCAATGTTCAAAACATTATGGCAATCATTCCGACGATCACGCCCAGTGCAAGACCGCAGATAATAACGGGTTCCAACCAAATTATGGTTTTGGCCCGAGCGGCGGATCACGCCAAAATCGACGATGCGATTACGGCATTGAATGAAGCGGAGCCGGATGTTTTGGTACATCTGCATCCGCTTAAAAACATCAATCTGACTACCGCAACGTTGATTTTGAACACGATGCGTGCCGAACGGGGACATGATATTCGGGTATTCTATGACGGATACGGTTATCAATTTGTCGTGCTGGGGAAATCTGAAGACCAGCAAATGGTCGCCGAAATTTTGGACAGTATCCGAGCAGAGGATCGCGATTTGCTGGCCGTCCGATTGGACTATGTCGATCCGGTCGATGCGCAGAGTGCGATTAACACGCTGTTTATAGATGAGCCGCTCTCCGTGAGTCCTAGTGTCAACGTCAACCTGAACACGAATATGATTTTCGTGCAGGGCATGCCGCCGCAACTGGAACGGGTCAGCCGGCTGCTGCGTGAGATGGGCGAAAATGTTTGGTATCCTGTTGAGCCGGCGAACGGTCAGCAGTCCGGTGGCAATATGCGTCCGGCGGCATCGAATATCCGAACGATAAATCTACGCGGCGACGCCAACATACTGCGAGAACTGCAACGCCACTGGAATCAGCCGAATCCGTTGCAGATCGTCCGACCGGAGGGAGAGGGAGGGAGCGAAACACCCTCGCAATTCTCGCTGGAAGACGAAATCCGCCGGGATGCTCCAATGCAAACGGAGCCGCAACCTGAAGGAGCACCGCCTGTCTTTGTCGTTGTCAACGCCGACGGTTCCGTAACGATCACCTCGGCGGATACGGTCGCATTGGACCAACTCGAATCATTGCTACAAAGGATTAACAGCGGAATTGTTTTTGAAGGTCGGGATTATACGATTTATTCGGTACGGAACATCAGTTCAGATATTGTGTATGGCCGATTGGCTTTGGTTTTGCGTGATAAGTTGATGCAGCAGATGCCGCCGTCTCCGGGAGTGCCTGCTCGTCCGCGATTGGATATACGGCCGGACTTGACTACAAACACAATTTTCGTACAGGGTTCTCGGGTGGATCGCCAGGAAGTTGGCCGACTGATTGCTCAATTTGACGTGTCGGAACTGCCTGGAACGCAACAGGTTCAGAGGCCTGTCAGTGTGCAGATAGAGAACACCGAGGCTACGCGAGTGCTTAATGAAGTCTTGAAAGTATATCAGCAAAAAATGTGGCAGACTTTCTTGCCGGGTGGAGTCAGACCGCGAATTGAGGTCAATACGGTCAGCAACTCGCTGGAAATTATAGCACCGGAGCCTTTGCTTTCGGAGTTAAAGGAGTACATAGAGGAGGTGGACCAAAAGGCGCAGGACGAGCCGGGCCGGAAATTGCAGGTGATACAACTTGGCGTGAGGGCACAGGTGATAGACAGGGCGATGCAGGAACTTCGTCAAGCGTATATGCAGCAACAGCAGCCGTTTTATGGTTACGGAATGATGCCGATGCAGGGTTTTCCGATGCAGGGAATGCCAATGCAAGGATTCCCGATGCAGCAATTTGGAGGGGGATTTGCACCTGGTATGGGCATCCCGATGCAGCGTCGGTTTTAGGCAACGAGTCGCGAGTGGATTTTATTGGCCGTGTAGCGTCTGATGGTACGGAGCCCGCGACGGGCTCTGTTCACGTCTCTGTTTGTTTGCGGTAAAATACTACTCACCATCCTTCTTCCCGTGTAAAACTATCATGCAGAAAATCACTTTCCTTCTGATCTGCTTGCTTGCACTGCCGATTGCCGCCGAGCAAGCCCCACCGCCGGAAGCCGAACGCAAAGCGGGCGACCGTATGGAGTTGAAAATCAACGACGTCGAATACGCATTCCGCTGGTGTCCGCAGGGTACATTTATGAGGGGTGATGAACCGGGAGAGGTATCCCGCGGTTTTTGGATGCTCGAAACGGAAGTTACGCAAACAATGTGGGAAAGCGTGATGGGGAATAATCCGAGTTATTTCAAGGGAGTCAACCTGCCGGTAGAACAAGTCTCATGGAACGATTGTCAGGAATTTATCGCAAAATTGAATGCGGAACTAAAGAGCGGGGGACGTCAGTCCCCCGGAGGAACCGCTTCTCCCGATTCCACCGGCAGGCTGACGCCCGCCGCTCTTGGTGAGGGCTTCAAGTTTTCGCTGCCAACGGAGACGCAATGGGAATATGCCTGCCGAGCAGGAACAACGACGGCATATCATTTTGGCGACACCCTCACGCAGCAACAGGCAAACTTTGATGGCGAGCAAACGCGGGATGTTGGTTCATTTCCGGCAAATGCTTGGGGTTTGCGGGACATGCACGGCAATGTTCGGGAATGGTGTTTGGATTGGTGGGGGGATTATCCTAGTGAGGTAACGGACCCAACGGGGCCTGATTGGGACTCGGATCGGGTGATTCGTGGTGGGAGTTGGTACGGCCTTGCCGTGCATTGCCGGTCGGCATATCGGGGCGGCCACGCTCCGGCAGTCCGGGCCTACTTCGTAGGCCTCCGTCTTTGCCTGATTTTGGAGTAACGGCAAAGGGGCTCCGTGTCTTTCTCACGATTGCGGCTCTGTCAGCGGGGACTCCATAATCCGCCGGATGGGAATGCCCGTTGCATCCGCAACGGCTTTCACAGACTCAAACTCCAACGAAATCCTTTCCGTTCCATCCGGCAAGAATGCCTTCTTGCCTGCAACCTCGCCCCAAGACGTCGCAATCCGACACGACTCTCGCTGCAAAACCGTCCGTTCCACAGAATAACGCCGAATGCCCAACGTTCCCGTCTCCAAAAACAAACAATTTTCGACCGCTCCAATCTGTTCCGCTCGGCATAAAACAGAAATCAACACGCCAGGACGCTGCTTTTTCATCTGAATCGGCATCACCCAAACATCCAACGGCGAAAGCGTCCAAAGCCGTTCTACACAATGTCCGACCAACTCACCCGACAGATCATCCAGGTTCGTTTCAATCATCCAAACCGTTTCGGCGGCCATTGCGTTCTGCGAAGTCAACTCGCCAAGCAGGATACGAAAAATGTTGGGTTGCTGCTCTAAATCGCGGCTGCCAGCACCGATTCCCGTCGATTGGATCGTCATAGCGGGCAGCGTTCCAAATTGCTTGACATAGTATTTGAGCAGGACGGCTCCGGTCGGCGTGGTCAATTCAAAGGGGATTGCCGATGCCGCCAGGGGAATGCCTTTGAGCAATTCCGCCGTTGCCGGTGCAGGAACGGGACATTCGCCGTGTGCCATCTGAATCGTGCCGCACCCGGTGGGAATGGGTGAAGCGGCAAAACCCGTGATGCCGAGATGGTCAATTCCGACGACGACACCAACGATGTCGGCAATCGAATCGGCGGCACCGACTTCGTGAAAATGAACTTTTTCGATGCCGGTTCCGTGAACTTTTGCTTCGGCTTCGGCAAGCAGGCGAAAAATGTCGCCGACTTGGCGTTGGTTCTTGGGCGAGAGTTTTGAGTGTCCGACTAATTCCAAAATGTCCGTCAGGGTACGGTGGACGTGCTCGTGGGGAGCATGTACATCGGCCTTGGTGGCCCGAAAGCCTCGGCGGTAGACGGGCGATGCCGAAATTTCGACTGATGGGATGACGGATTGAACGGCATCGTTGAGCACATTGACGGGCACGCCGAGGTCGATCAGGGCACCGAGCATCATATCGCCGCTGGTTCCCGAAGGGCAGTCTAAATAGGCAAAAGGCATAGCGGTTGTTATACCATAAACGGGAACTATCGGCAATTAAAATGCGGGAATAAACCGCGATTGTGCGGTCCGTCGAGAAGTTTTCCAAAACCGTGTCATTCCAACACATCAGGGCGTTTGATGAACAAGGAAATGCAGACACGGCACTCGTTTATCGCTCCGCCAACGACTGATACGCCGTATAGGGGCCAAGATGGCGTGTTTTTTCGATGATTTCGGTTATAAATTTTTGGAATTTTGCCCCTTCAGCCGCGGAAATCCAAGAAAAATGGACGCGTTGCGTGTCGATGCCGAGCGTGAGCAACAGTTCCCGAAAGAGTATCCAACGCCTTCGTGCGTGAAAATTGCCGCTGGTGTAATGGCAATCGCCCGGATGGCAACCGCTGACCAACACGGCATCAGCACCGGATTCCAAGGCCTTGAGCACGAGGTTAAAATCAATCCGTCCGGTGCAGGGCAGCCGGATAATCCGCAGGTTTGTCGGATATTCCAATCGGCTCGTTCCCGCTAAATCGGCACCGAGATAAGTACACCAATTACAGACAAAGGCGATAACTTTTGGTTCAAAACCGATTTTTTCAGGGGCAGTTTGGCCGGACATCATTCGGGTACCATAAACCGTGCATTTCCGTGGATTGTATGCGAAAATGGAGTTGTTGTCAATGCGATTGCAGTGATCAACGCTTTATAATGAAATTGCTTGACTAAACATGACGAACCCATTTTCGACAAAATTTTGGACGGCTGGTACGCTTCCCTTTCGGTTTCCCGAGGAAACGCAAAACATTGATACGCTGCTGGAACAATTTCAGCAGTACCGAATGTGCCAAATTGTCGGGCCGCACGGGTCGGGCAAGTCAACGCTACTGTCCTGGATTGCGAAACGACTCGAACAACGGGGCGAAGGCGTTCAGTGTTTGCTGTTTAATGAGCAACATCGGCAAATTCCCCGTGATGTCGTGTTTTCCCAAGACATTTTGCTGGTCGATGGTTTTGAGCAATTACAGTTGCTCGATAGGGTAAGACTGTTTTTTGGGGCGAAGCGTATGCTTTTAATTGTGCATCGTCCTATTTGGTTTGTGCCAATTCTTTTTCGGACGCAGCCGCAGTTTGCGGTTTTTGAGCAGATTGTTCAGCAGTTGCAGCCTGATGTCTCGGAAGAGTATCTGCGTGCAGTGTATGTCCGTTCGGGCGGCAATTTTCGCAGTGCATTTTTTGAGTTGTACGATTACTGGGAAGAGCAAAATCGGCGTGCGTCTTCATAGCGACGGATCGACGGGTACGGAAAGCATCGGCAAAAAGTTACTTCCCGGCGGAAGCCGTTACTGCTTCCTCACCCGCGAAGAGCCCGACACGTCCTGTTTCATAATCATCGGTGTTCCGCCGTAACGAACATTGCTTCCGCCCGCCGCTCGAACGGACAACTCCCGACCGATATTGCCGAAATCAACCCGCGACGCTCCTCTGGCATCCACATCGCAATAGTTGCTGTCAAAATCCGATGCCCGCAGCCGCGATGCTCCGCTTGCTTGAATGTGGACAGAATCCGACTTGCCCGAAATATCCACAAAACTCGCCCCAGAAATGCGAAGATTCAACCTCTCGCTTTCAATATGTTGGACATGGACTCGACTCGCCCCACTGCAATCAAACGCGATCGACTCCGCCGTTGTCGGTTCGGGAATCGTCAAACTTGATGCACCGGACACGAAAAACGCATCGGGAACATGCTGATAATACACAGTAGCCTGCAATTTTTTGATGTTGCGAAGCCGATGGTTGAGCCCGTAAATGGTTAGCGAATTATTTTTAACTTCCGTGTTGATAAACGGCATCACATCTTCATGCGTTTCGATAACGATCAAATTCTGGTCGGACTGCTTAAATACGACGGACATTGCCGAGTTAATGTTGAGCAGGGCAAAGTCGCCGCCGATTTCCCGTTCCTCGGTAATAATCGGGCCGGAGGGAGTTATCCCCCAATCGAACCATTGTGCAAAGGGCATCTGTTGCACATTACGGGCAATGCCGACCACACCTCCCACGATTCCCACGATAACGAATGACAGAAACACAATCAACAAGACGAATACCGCCTGATGCAGTTTGTTCGTCCTGTTGATTGCTCGGATTTCATTTTGCACGAATTCCTTGGACAGGCCGTGCCGTTCGGCTTGCAAGAACACTTGCCGTCGGTAGTACTCTTCGGCTTGCCGTGAACCTTTTGAGAATAGCGTTACAAAGGCTAATATGAGAAAAACGGGGGAAGCCGCCCAGCAAAAGAACGTGGACAAAATGCCAAAGCCGGGAGCACCAAAAGCACCGGCAAAGATCGCTACTCCCAGCCCGATTATGGGCAGTCCGAAAGCGAGGCCCAAATAGAGTGCGATCCGCGTCGCTTTGGACATCGCCGGTCTCGTAAGTATTACGGCAATTTCGGTGCCGTTTGGCTTTGCTGTCCCGTTGCATGTTCCGAGCAGTTCGTCAATATCGCCGATGCCGGAAAGGGCGATGTGAAATGCTGCGGTCGAATCATAGCCGTTGGCAAGCAGGTCGTTGTACTTGTCATTGAGATTCGTGAGCAGTTCTTCTTTGATTTCTCCCGTTTTGGCCGTTTTTGGGGCCGCCGCAAAGAGGATATTGATATGGTTGCGTAGTTTTTCGTTCATGGGGTTCTGTGGGGGGTAAAATGTTCTGCCAGAAGGTCGATTGCCGACCCTGGTTTCAGCCTGCCTACCGTTTTTAATTCACGCAAATCAGTTGGTCGATGACGGTTTTCGCTTTTTCCCAATCCTGGCGGTTTTGATGGTATGTTTCCCTGCCGAGTTCGGTAATTGCGTAGTATCTCCGTCTTGCACCGGTATTTTCATCGCCCCAATAGGAGCGGATGAGGCTCGCATTTTCCAGACGTCGGAAGGCGGAATAGAGAGTTGCTTCCTTGAGTTCGTAGCGTCCGCCGGTTTTTTCTTGGATTGCTTTATTGATTTCGTAGCCGTAAGAATCACGCGGCATCAGTTGCGCCAGGATGATGGTTTCGGTATGTCCGCGAATCAAATCGGAAGTCATGAACATTCGCTGCCTCGTTGTCGGAAAATGCTTCCTCACGTCCGGTACATTGTACAGCAACATACCTCGCCTGTCAAGGCATGCTAGAGCGTGTCCGTCTTGTCAAAAATGGAAAGATCCCATTCGTCGAACCATTTCAGCACAGGAAGTCCATTTTCAAAGAAAATCGGCAGCCAAACATATCTGCCGTCAATAGGATTACGCGGTCTCCAACGGTCAGCCATAAAAATGAACGCATCCTTTTTCCCCTGCACCGGAAGGATAAACGTCCCTTGGGAATGGAACGTCAAGTCCGCACCTTCCCCGACACAAGGATTCGGATGCAGCGTCCAAGGGCCCCAAATATCCGGGGCGGTGAGCAATCGCGCCGCATTGGGTTCCCAGCCGGTACATCCCGAAGTGATCATAAAATACGTGCCATCCTTCTTGAAAATCGCCGGGGCTTCGTTATGGCCGCCCGGTGCAACGAAAATGTACTTGCCAGTATAGTTAAGATAGTCGTCGGTGAGTTCGGCTATATGCAATGTATAGTTTTCTTCGGAAGCGTAGATATGGTAGGCTTTTCCATCATCATCGACAAAGACGGTTTGGTCTCGTGCCATCTGCCCGCCTTCAAAATCACGGCGAATATAGAGCCCATTGGCAATCGCCGCACGCCAAGCAGGTGTACCCGATCGAACGTCCGCAGGGGTGATAGTAGCCGTGCGTCCCGCTTCGGGTAAATTTGCAGGCCACACACCGGCATTTACTCTTCCTGCTCCGAGAAAGGTGTAAGGGCCGGTAACATTGTCGCTGACCGCCCGACCGGAGTGAGCCGCCGTATATCCTTGACCACGCAGTTCGAGGTGGAAGTACATCACGAACTTGCCGGTTTTTTCATTGTAGATGACTTTGGGGCGTTCAATCACGCAACCTCTTACGATAGGACTTTCGGGATCGTCCGAAACGGCGAGTGCGACGCCTTCGTATTTCCAGTTGTAGAGATCAACCGAAGAATAGCAGGTAACGCCGACAAATGCTGCATTACTGCGTTCGCCTTTATGTTCGCCGAACCAGTAGTATTTACCATCGTGATAGAGGAAACCGCCGCCGTGTGCGTTGATATGCACACCGTTGTCGTCCGGCCATATTTCGCCCGGTTTGAAAGAGTTCAACGGGGTAGTTTGTGCCGAGAGTTCGTTACTGAAACCGCTGGCACTTATGGCAACCGCTAACACAATCGCGGAAAGTAGCAGTGAAAATTTTCGTTTGTTGGATGTCATATCGTTCGTTTAGGGTAATGATCATTCTATGTTTGTGTCGTGTTCTTTGAGATTTGTTTGAAAATTCTCAAAACCATCGTTCCGGCACAAGCCGAAATGGCAATAATGCTACTTTCTGATGAAAGCCTAATTAGTCGGGACAACGCGTTTAATCGTTCCATCGACATTGAAGTACATCGGATCAATGCACACTTCGCGGTGATAGCCCGGGCCTTTACTGCGCTCGATAAAATGCCTGTTGATGCGGTGATAAACAACATACCAATCATCCGTTTCTGGTTTCTGGATGACCGAATGATGGCCTGTGCCATAGATATGCTTTTCAGGGTCTTGTATCAGCACAACCGGCTCATTCGCTACTTCGATAGGGCCCAACGGCGACCGGGCCGTTCCATAAGCCACGTGATAATTGGGCGAACCGGTATCATCGACCGACCACATAAAGTAGTACACTCCATCGCGGTAGAACACCACGACGCCTTCTCGATATGCCCAATCCTGCAACGTGCCGCCTTCAGGAGTCATCACCGTGAGAGTATCCATTTTCAGAGAAACCATATCATCATTCAGTTCAGCACCGGCCAAATAGCCGTTGCCCCAATAAAGGAACGTTTTTTCGGAAACCGGATCCGTAAAAACAAACGGATCAATTTGCTGTCCGCGGCCAGTCGGCGATTCGGTGATGATGGGACGTCCCAAATCAGTAAACGGCCCAAGCGGGTGGTCGGCCGTCGCAACTCCTATCTGTTTTCCGCCACCAGCAACAGGCTGACCGCTAAAATAAAAAAAATACTTGTATTCCCCATCGAGCAGTTTTTCCTCGATGGCCGGCGCCCAAGCATTACCGTTTGCCCACGTTACCTGGTCAGACCGCAAATCAAGCATCACATTTTCAAATGTCCAATTTATCAGGTCATCGGACGAATATACGGTAAAATACCAGCCGCCCCAACCCGGATGGCCATCCGTCGTGGAATAAATATAGTATTTTCCTGTTTTCTTGGAATGCAAAATTTCCGGGTCGGCATGGAATCCGGGCAGCACCGGATTATTCGGCAACTCGCCCAATTCTTCCGGTTTTCCCCATTTTTCCGTGAGGCGTTTGAGTTCCCAGCGAGTAATCGGAATGATGGAGCCGTGCCGCGGCCTGAAATTCATAGAAATGTCGTGAATACGAGTGAAGTTTTCCAAATCCGTACTTTTCGTGAAATGGAATTCGCCTCTCATGTACACATCGTACATGAAAACATAAGTATCCGACATGATCATTCTAAACACGCTGGAACCTTCGACGGCATCGTCCGTGAGTTGTTTGTAGTTTTCTTTTTCTTCCCATTGTCCAGAGGTCAAGGATTTGGTGGTTGCCAATTTGATGCCATTGCCGTGCCCTTCGGTTTTGTAGAACATGTAATAGAGTCCATCTTTATAGATGATGTCCCCGTCAATGCATGATCTTCCATTTTGCGGAAAAAACAGTTGTTTCGGCTCCGTTGCCAAATCGGTAAAATCTTCATTGGCGTAGGAATAATAGATGATGTCTGGACCATCACCGTGTTTCATGGACCAGTATATCATATATTTTTCTGCTTCTTTATCATAAATTGTTTGCGGTGCCCAAACGCGTAAAAGGTTTTCTTGCCCTTCATATTTTTGCTGGATATTTACGACCGACGAAGTCCAATTTATCAAGTCGTCTGATTTTAGCAGTACCATTGCTCGGTTTGATTCCCAGCCCAGCCGCGAGGTCATATCGGTAACGACCATATAAAAGCCTCCATCTTCGCGTCGCAGGATATGCGGGTCTCGCACGCCGCCCGTCGAACTGATTTCTCGCGAATCAAGCACAGGTCGGTTACCATTGAGCGCGTAGTAATTGAAACCGTCTCGACTCACGGCAAAATGGATGGCTTCCTCCGGCACTCTGTTGCCTAAAAAATAGGCGAAAAAATAGCCGGAAAAATCTTTTTCGACGGGCACCAGGCAGTGCTCTTGAAGAACTTTCGATGGCTGCTCTGGGTTAGTGCTTTCGCCCTGCGAATTTGGGGTTGAAAGTAGCAGTGCGGCGAGCAAGTAAATTGCTGTTGGCAAAAAAATCTTTTTCGTCATTGGTGGTTTACTCCTGTTTCGGTATCAAATAGCATCGGCAATATGCAACAAGTCTATTATCGTCAGATTACTCAGGCTCATCAGTGGTTGCGAGGTAAATCTGATTCCCGTCAAACAATAATCCAAATATGCAACAGGTATGAAAAACATACGAATACGGTGTTCCAAGGATGTCAAAAAATCAGAGGTGTAAATGGTATCTGATTTAAGCGGCAAATATGCATACCTTTGAAAATCGGGTTTGTCGGGTTGCACAATATAGTATGACACACGCGACAAAACCAAATGAGTGCCAACATATAGCAACAGTAGAATCAACACACAACGCACAATTCTGTCTGTTTCCCAACGACAAGATGTCATCACTCGCAAAAACATACTCATAACAGCACTCATGTAAAAAGGATAGGCAATCTTACTGACTTTTTTGTAGCCGTTCACGGCATTTCCATTTTTCAACGATGTCTGCCGAAGCCATGCTACCATGCAAATGGAAGGAAGTCAAGGGGAGTCAATTGTGGCCTGCCCCCTCCATCACTTCTCTAACAGGATTGCACTGTGTCAAACTGATTTTTGTTTGAATTGCCGTAAGTCATTTCATGATAGATTATTGGTTTACAATGTCAATTTTAAATTTGGAAGCGATGTCCAGCCTTGATAAACTGTACCAAAGACTCTTTAACATTGGGTGAGGTATTTCTTCCAATAATTTAGGCAACATAAGACGCTTCCTCCAATAATTATAACACACAGTTACACCGCCCCAGAGCGGCTTGCATATCAAGCATTTCAAACATACGATAAGTCTCAAGACAAAGCCCTACTTCCAAATCAGGACGCAGACGCTTTGCCACTTGAAATAAATACCGATAACCTTTTACACGCAGTTCTTCAGAATAACGCATTCTACCATCTTCCGTTTTGCTTCGTTGCATATTTTGAGCAATCACATTGATAGATCCAAGTTTACGATTCATTAACTGATGTGCCGCCTGATACGAACAGATCGCACCAATGGTTAACCGCTGAATCGGAATTGATTCTAATAGTTGCATCAAAAAATCTGCATATAAGTCGAGCCAACCATCGACTGGAATTAACGGCATCAACACTGCACGAAGAGGATAGCCGGCTTTTGCACATTGTTTCATCGCACGAAGCCTATCTGCAATAGTCGGCGTGTTCGGCTCGAATTGCTGTGATATATTCGGCGGCTGGAGCGTCCATGATAAAATAGTATGTCCATTGTGATCAAGGTCAAGTAGATTATCGACATCAGTAGATTTTGTTAGTAGTATCTGCCTTGCAAAGGGATGTTCAGCAAAGAAGGGTATCAACTGCTGTGAATAACCAGTGAGAGGATCAAGAGCAAGACCATCTTGCAATTTGCCGTGATAAAATGCTGTCGGCCTGGCAATTCGTTGTACAT
>Ga0099364_10000764_pt1 | contig 54619 bp, 37 predicted proteins | sample TergutTh196P3_FD_73070 | JGI IMG/M metagenome (GOLD analysis project Ga0099364, IMG submission 73070) | Microcerotermes parvus P3 segment gut microbial communities from Pointe-Noire, Republic of the Congo - Th196 P3 | ecosystem: Host-associated > Arthropoda: Insects > Digestive system > Gut ... | reverse complement strand
TTCGAGCCGGAGGACACAGGTCAAGAAAATGAAGGGTCTTCGGCGGCGGCAACAAACTATAGATACAGCCGTACCATGAATTATTTTCAGTTACCTTTTTACACGCATGTACAGTTTGGAGGCGACAATGTGAAAGGTTTTATCAATGCAGGGCCTCAGATCGGTTTTCTTATAGGTGAATCGACACGTGAGAACCTGAACGGAGCGCAACCCGGCAGGGTAAACATACAACACGATATAGCCGCACAAAAGAAATTCGAATGGGGTATCAGTGGTGGAGCCGGCATAGAGTTACGTACCGGCATTGGCTATTTTACTTTGGAGGGTCGTTATCTGTATTCGCTCGGCGACATCTACTACACTCGCCAGGAAGACCCTTTCTCAAAAGCATCCGGCCAGACCATCACCATAAAACTATCCTACCTGATAAAGGCCGCTCGCCCAACCCCCCCAAAGTAGTAAGGCAGTCCCCGTTCGTGCCTTCGCGCGTTCGCCCCTTATTTAATAATAATCTCCTCCTTATTGATTTTTCGTTCGCAATAACGGCACTTGATAGTCCCTAACAATTTATCCGTAACATAAAAGTGAGTAGTCATCGGCTCATTATTAGTGATACATTTGGGATTATTGCATTTTACGATTCCGTCCAATTCATCCGGAAGCGTGATATTTTTCTTTTCAACGACTTCGAAATCGCGTATGATATTCAGTATAACGTTTGGCGCTACCAACGCAATACGGTTAATTTCATCCTCTTCGAAAAATTTATTTGCAATCTTTATCATACCTTTTCGCCCCATTTTTTTACTTTCCAGATTATTTCCGAATGTGATACGGTTTTCCATCTTACTCAGTCCAATCAATTGGGCTACTTTAAACAGATGCTCCGGGGGTATATGATCAATGGCCGTACCATTCTCCAAAGCCGCAACCTGTAATTCTCTTTTCTTTTCTCTTTTCATAATTATAGTTTTCAGTTTTCAGTTTTCAGTTTTCAGTTTTCAGTCAATTCTTCAGTAGAAACTATCGGTCAATAAAGTGTCGTGTGAAGATAATTCCTAATTCTTAATTCCTTAATTGTTCATTGTTCATTGTTCATTGTTCATTAAACCTCAATTCCCAGCACATCGCAGAGGATGGCTTCGCGTGTAAAAATGCCGTTACGCGCCTGTTGAATATAATAGGCTTTCGGGTTATCGTCTACATCGTAGGCTATTTCGTTCACACGGGGTAATGGGTGAAGCACCCGAAGATTCGGTCGGGAATTCTCAAGCATTTTATTATGCAGGATATAAACATTCTTTACCCGCTCATATTCCACTAAATCTGTAAATCGTTCCCGCTGCACTCTTGTCATATATAAGATGTCAGTCAGATTGATGATTTGCTCCGAAAAGAGAGTATGTTCCTGATATTCAATTTTATATGCAGTGCAAAAATGCCGTTGAGAATCCGGCATTTTCATTTCTTCGGGAGCTATAAAGTGAAACGTAGGGTTAAAATGCGACATGCCCACAATGAGTGAATGAACGGTTCGACCGTACTTCAGGTCGCCTACCATTGTAATCGTCAGATTATCAAGCGTTCCTTGCGTCTTCTGAATAGAATACAAATCTAACAGCGTCTGCGACGGATGTTGATTGGCGCCATCGCCCGCATTGATGATTGGGACATCAGTCACTTCGGAGGCATACCGGGCCGCTCCTTCCAAATGATGTCGCATAATAATCACATCGGCATAATTTGCGACCATCAGAATGGTATCTTTCAAGGTCTCTCCTTTAGCCGAACTGGTAGTCGATGGGTCCTGAAAGCCCACTACACGACCGCCTAAGCGGTTGACGGCTGTTTCAAAACTCAGTCGTGTGCGGGTGGAGGGCTCGAAAAACAAGGTAGCGACTACTTTCCCTTTTAAAAGCCGCTGATTAGGGCTTTCTTCAAATTTTTGTGCATTCCGGATGATACGCAGAATATCATCTTTCGAGCACTGATCAATTGATACTAAACTTTTCTTTAACATAGCGTTTTCTATTTCTTAGGAACATGAGTAAAATAATTTGCTCAAAAAGACGATTAATGTACGGATGTTCGATGGCAGCTTTCACGACCAATAATTATTTGATTATTTGCTGCAAAAATAGGATTAATTTTGATATTATCCAAAAATTTTTTTACTATTTTTTTGCGGTGAACGCGCGAACGGGCGAAAGGGCGAACGGGCGAACGGGCGAAAGGGCGAAAGGGCGAACGGGCGAAACGGGGGAACGGGGGAACGGAGAAATGGGAAAATTCTTAATTCCTAATAACTAATTCCTAATTCCTAATAACTGAATTATGAATTCGTCGAAAAGCGTCAATTTCTCTACACCTGAATCCGTTACTATGTAACTGTTCTCGATGCCGACAGCGCCTACTTGCGGGATAACAAATTTTGGTTCTAAGGCAAAGACTATGTTGGATTCCAGTATTTCGTTTGAACGGGGTGAAAAAACGGGTGGCTCGTTTATCTCAAGGCCTATGCCGTGACCCACAAATTTCGCTTGTTGTTTCATTCCCATATAATTAGCTGTTAGTCCTTCTTTTTCGACAATAGCGTAAGCCAGCTTGTACAAGTCGGCGCATGCAACGCCGGGCTTAGCGCTTGCTTCGATGGCGTGCTGTATATCCAAAGCAACCTGGTGTGCACGAAAAGCAATTTCGGGTAATTCGCCGATGGCATAGACGCGCGTCATATCCGAAAGATAGTCTGTGAAATTTCCGGCCATATCCACCATAACGGTCATACCCTCTTTCAAAACAGTACCGTTAGCACCGACAGGACAAAAGGCGGTTTGCCCGCCGCCGCCTAATGCAAAATCAAAAGGAGAGGGTTTGCCTGCATTATCACCGGCAAGTAAGCTCCCCATAAAGATGTCATTGAAACCAAAAGAACGAAACACGCCTCTGGAGCCATGTAGACGCATCTGATTTTCTATTGCGATCTGAAACTGCAGGTCGGTCATTCCCTGACGATAGCATTGCCTGAAATGAGAATATGCTGCTGCATGATGCGTTGCCGACAGCCGGATTTGCTCGATTTCCCACGGGGTTTTTATCATACGGATACGCCGTAACCACTGCGAAGCATTTTCAATCTTCTGAAAATGAAAGATTGATTGCAAGCGCATCCATTCATTGTAGGATAATAAATCCGTCTCTAACAGGACATATCGGGGAAGCGGCCAGCCTTTTGATGCGAATATTTCAGGTATCTGTTCCGGTTTACGGATGTAGTAAATGCGCTCGCCAGAAAGATCGACCGGACGTTTCACAAAAGAAACATGCTCATCATCAGCCGGCAGATAATAATAACCGCTAAATACCCGACCGGTCAGATAAAAAATATTTACATCAGTTGTAAGCAAGAGGCAATCCATACCGGCGTCGCGAATAGCTTTTTGTACACGTTGCCTTCTGATATTCAGGTCATTCAAAAAGGGTTCGTCATTATAATTCATGTTAGTTATTCGTTTTTGAAGCGCAAAGTAAACCTTTTCTTTTGAGAAAACCAAAATATGCCTGGGAGTGCGGACGTCCCGTCCGCACATTTTTGACGATGCGGACGGGACGTCCGCGTACCCAGTAGGATTGCTTCATTCCTCGCAATGACGATGTGCTTGCGAAGCAACTCATAATACTGATTATCTGCGTATTTCCACATTCGCCTCAACGACGAATAAAAAAAATTATAAAAAAAATGTCAAAAAATTTTTTTATTTAAAAAATACTCTCTACATTTGCTAACTGTTTCGACGATAGAAATTCATTTTATTACAATATTTACTAACTTTTTAAAAATGTTTCGCCATGGAAGAAAATTTAACAGTTGACCCAAAGGATGCTCAGGACAATAAAATTATGGGAATCCTCGCTTATTTAGGTATTTTAGTTTTGGTACCGATCTTTGCCGCAAAAGAATCTCCTTTTGCCCGTTATCACGCCAATCAGGGGCTTGTATTATTAATCGCAGTAGTTGTTTTGAGTATCGCAATTAGCATTTTAAGTGTTATCTTTGCGTTTATCTCGGTTGCGCTTGTAATAATCATTACAATTTGTAATTTTGCATTAGGGATAGGCTCCCTCGTTTTTGTGATTATGGGAATAATAAACGCTACTAATGGTGTGATGAAGGAGCTTCCGATCATTGGAAAGTTCAAGATTCTCAAGTAATCAAAACTAAATTATCGTAGTAAACGATAGGGAATAAAAAAACGGACACTTTATTCAGGTGTTCGTTTTTTTATCTTTTTTAAAATCTCCTGATACCGAGTGATAGTAATAAGCGCACTTTATGATAGCTATTATAGGATTTCCGGCGTTTTTAACTATATCCCTGATAGTGTTGTACTGCATTACTATCACGGGCTTAGTGCTGGTGATTATGTTAGAGAACCGTAATCCGTTGAAGACGATACCCTGGGTGATCGTCCTCATTTTTGTTCCGGGTATCGGGTTGATCATTTACTATTTTTTCGGACGCGACAATCGCCGGTTACGCATCGTATCAAGGCGGATGTATAAACGGTTCAAGAAGCAGGTACGCATTGAATATCAGCCACAAGATGTAAATATAATTCCCAAGGAGTATCTTCCCTTGGCCAAATTGTTAAACAACAGCAACTATTCGGCCATATCTAATGGAAGTCTTCTTGCGGTCTTTACAAGCGGAAAAGAAAAATTTGAGGCGTTACTGACCGACATAGCCAATGCCCGTCACCATATCCATCTACAATATTACATCATTGAAAACGATAAGATCGGAAATCAGGTAAAAGAAGCGCTAATAAAAAAATCGCGGGAAGGCGTCATGATACGCGTACTATATGACGATGTAGGCAGTTGGAACGTCAAAAACCGCTTTTTTAAAGAGATGAAAGCGGAGGGTATTGAGGTATTTTCAATTTTGAAAGTGGCGTTCCCTGTTTTTACCAGCAAAGTCAATTACCGGAACCATCGTAAAGTCGTCGTCATCGACGGGGAGATAGGTTTCATGGGAGGCATGAATATTGCTGACCGTTACATATACGGCAACGAATTAGGCCTTTGGCGCGACACTCATTTCCGGATTACGGGACCCGGTGTTTACGGTTTACAGGCCTCATTCATTCTCGATTGGTATGCTATCAGCAATCAACTGATTAAAGGCCCTAATTATTACCCTGTATTACAGACCCTTACTGACACGAAGATGCAGATAGTCGTATGTGGCCCGACGAGTCAATGGCGGACGTTAATGCAGGCTTTCAACTTCTGTATCTCGAATGCAAAAAAATACATCTACATTCAAACCCCTTATTTTCTTCCGACGGACGCACTCAACCTGGCGCTTCAGACTGCTGCGCTCGGCGGTATTGACGTTCGTTTGATGATACCGAAACATTCGGATACAAAATCAGCCAAGATGGCCACCTTCTCGTACGTAGATAAAATGTTGAAAGCCGGCGTAAAGGTATATTTATATAAAAAAGGCTTCCTTCACTCCAAATTATTATTGATTGACGACATGGTCAGTTGTGTCGGCTCGTCCAATTTCGATTTTCGCAGTTTCGAGCACAACTTTGAAATAAACGCCTTCGTCTATCAGAAAGAGTTTTCGTTGAAACTCAAGGCAATGTTTATACAAGACATGCATGATTGCGAGGTTATTTCGTATGCTGTCTGGCGTAAACGACCGATAGCCGTCCGCCTTGCCGAATCATTCATGCGCCTATTCGCCCCACTGTTGTAGTTTTCAGTTTTCAGTTTTCAGTTTTCAGTTTTCAGTTCATTGAGCCGATTGTAGTTTTCAGTTCATTGTTCATTGTTCATTGTTCATTGAGCCGACGGAACGTCGGCGTACGTTGGCGTGAAAAAGCTGAAATTCACTGCGCCGTAGTTACGATGTTGATTAAAAAAGGGGGATGATGAAAAATCATGCTCTTTAGCGTGTTCCATGACAAATACGCCCTCTTTGCGGAGAATATTTCTTTCAAAAACCAGATGGGGGATGTCGGTCAGGTTTTTCAACAAATAGGGGGGATCGGCAAATATAAAATCAAACGATTGTTCCGGGGTCGTTTGCAGAAAACGAAACACATCTCCTTTGATAAGATTCAAAGCATCCGTCTGCAACTCTTTAGCTACTTTCGTTATGAAGGCGGCATGAATATGGTCTTGTTCGACGGCTGTCACCCTACGGCAACCACGCGACAGCAATTCGAATGATATACTTCCTGTTCCGGCAAACAGATCAAGCGCCACCGCATCACAAAAGTCAATCAAGTGAACCAAAACGTTGAAAAGGCTTTCTTTCGCAAAGTCGGTAGTAGGGCGCGCTCTCAGAGATGTCGGCAACTGAAAGCGACGTCTGCCATAAATGCCACTAATAATCCTCATATTTTTTTTACATCCTCACATTCGTAGAAACATGGAGACGTAGCATGCTACGTCTCTACTGAAAACTGAAAACTGAAAACTGAAAACTGAAAACTACACCCCACACTCAACCAAAGCGATCATATCCAAGGTCAGTTCCTGGTCATAAGCGACTTGGTAGCCATGAAGGGTCGAGGGCAGGTAGACAGTCTGTTTTACATATTTATCAATAATAGACAAAACCTTCCTACAGTCTTCATTATTACCGCTAATCGTCAGATAATCTTCCAACTGGTTAAAGCCAGTTTGTTTGCATATATACATTATATAATATATAATATCGTTCGTATTATTGTTATCATAATAGAACGAGTTCACAAACAGCAAGTTACCCTGTTCCACACACAACACGTCAATCGAAGCCTTATTTAATACTACATGCATCAGTTTCGGGAAGATATGGAGGCTCTTTTTATACCACGCGACCAACAAGGGCGACAGCGAATAGATAAACTGCGGATTCGAAAGCGAACGTTGCAGAAAGGCATAAATCTCCTTCTCGATACCGAAAAGGATGGAAGCGTTCAACTCTTTTACAGGTTGAACGAGCGTCTTGAGCGTTTTATCTTTCGGGTGACAAAAGAAAAAAAAGCGTTCTTTTTCTTTTTCGACAAATACATGGTCGGAAGCCATGGTATATTTTCCGGACACACAGATCACATAGAACGATTGGTAGATATATGAAAAGGCGGGATGATTGAAGATGATATTTTTCAAAGATTCTACCGTAGGGCTTGTGTGATCATAGTGGAATGTCTCCATGAAAAAGCTGTCTTTTTCGGATGGGATATACCCCCAAAAAGAAATTCCATCCGGCATGAGCCGGATGGATACTTTATATTTCTCCGAATTATCCGCTGTCAGCTTGTCCGGAATCATGGTAAGATGATTAAAATTCCCAATTACCTGCGTTATTATTTATTTCAGTTATTGAGCCTACGCGAAGTCCGGCATAGCGGTTCAATTTCTTCCTCTCATCTTTCAGGTTAATCAGCAACTGTCTGTCGAGGCCTGCCAAATAGACGTCATATAGGACGCCTGCCTCAAAAAGCGGAATGATATACCCCGCATTTGATGCTTTGGTAGCGGTGTCCAAGTCAAATGTAAAATTTTCGAATCCGGGCACCTTCCCGATATCGTTCACATTGAAGTCTTTGGGCAATAAGGTGTCTTTTGCCAATATCCATGTTGTATCACGACGGATAAGGCCTTTAGTCACAGCTTCTTTATCCGTCATTCCGGCTTTGAGCTGTTCGTCTGTCAATTCACCTTCCTTGATGAGGAAAGGGATACTATCCTCATTCAAAAATTTCCGGAGGTCTTCAAAGCTACCGGCGTATGTGCCGTACATGTTTCTATACCCGTTCTGAACATTGCGTATAGCAATCAGACGGTCTCTGATGAGTAACTCCCTCGCTTCTCTTTCATTTTTAAAAGTTATCGACGACATGATGCTGCTAATGCACATGTACGAGAGGAGGGCAATGGCTGCCAACATTAAGATTCTAAGTGCGATTTTCATATTCTATACTGTTTAATTTTTATTATTCAACCCGCAAATATAGAAAATATTATTTTAATAACTATCTTTATCGCCAAAAATCTTTCATTTTTTTATGAAAAATTATAATTTGACCCAAAAAATAGCCGATTTTTTCCCTTTTGAGCCTACTTCGGAGCAAATTTCGGCCTTAAAAACGCTGTCGGAGTTCCTCTCTTCGTCCGAAAAAAACAGCATTTTTTTGTTTAAAGGATACGCCGGAACCGGAAAAACGACGATGTTAGGAGCGGCTGTAAAAATGATGGATTCGCTCCATCAAAAGGCGATATTACTTGCCCCCACAGGCAGGGCGGCGAAAGTATTCGCCGACTATTCCGGCCATATCGCGTACACGATTCATAAAAAAATCTATCGTCAAAAACAGTTCGAAGCCGGTTATTCCGGTTTCACGCTGGCAGCCAACCTTCATAAAGATACGCTTTTCATCGTTGACGAAGCCTCCATGATAGCCAACGACAATCCGGAAATAGCCGTTTTCGGCAGCGGACACCTACTCGATGACCTGATACAATATGTTTATTCCGGCGACAACTGCAGGCTGATCCTGATGGGCGATTCCGCACAGCTTCCGCCTGTCATGCTTACGGAAAGCCCTGCTTTAAACGCAGCATACCTGAAACGGTATCTTCTGCAGGTGACCGGAGTAGAGCTCACCCAGGTTGTACGCCAGCAGGAAAATTCCGGTATACTGCTCAATGCGACTAACCTGCGTGATGCGCTTCGCAGCGGAAAGATGGACGTGTTCCCGAAAATCAGGACAGCCGGATTTGCCGATATCCGCCAAATCGACAGCAATGATTTAATCGAAGAAATAGCATCGGCCTACAGCCGCGACGGGATGGACCAAACGATCATCATCTGCCGGTCGAATAAATATGCAAACATCTATAACAACGGCGTCCGCAACCGTATCCTGTATCGCGAAGAAGAACTGTCGGCGGGCGACCGGCTGATGATCGTAAAAAATAACTATTACTGGGGGAAGGAACATAGCGACATCGATTTCATTGCTAACGGCGAAATCGTTCAGGCGCTACGAGTAGGGAACATCGAAGAGATGTACGGATTTCGCTTTTGTAACCTCAAAGTGCGCTTCATTGATTACGACCTGGAAACACAATTCAAAATAATTTTAGACGCCCTTCAAAGTGAATCCCCTGCGTTATCAAGAGAATCCAACGACAGGTTGTTTGCATCCGTTGCCGAAGACTATATGGACATCCGCTCCAAATCGGAACGTATCAAAAAGATAAAAGATGATCCATACTTCAATGCGGTACAGGTAAAATACGCTTATGCCGTAACATGCCATAAAGCGCAGGGCGGTCAATGGAGCAATGTCTTTTTAGATACTGGCTATGTCGCCGACGACATGCTTGGCGAGAATTTTTACCGCTGGCTATACACCGCTTTCACCCGCGCCACCCAACGCCTTTACTTGGTCAATTTTAAAATTGAGAAGTAACACTTGTTTTGCCTCTCAATTTTTACTACATTTGCACTTTCATATTCACTGAATAAAAAAAGCGATGATTAAAAAAGAAAACTGGAAGGCGTATTTTTTGTTTACCATCCTTGTATTTGCTTTGTACGGCAATACATTAAGTCATTCTTATGCTGGCGACGATGCCGTTTATATAACAGGCAACAAGTTTACCCAACAGGGTATCAAAGGGATTCCCGATCTTTGCAGGTACGACATGAATTATGGTATATTACTGAGTTTAGATGAGGGACTGACAGTTGATAAATTTAACGAACTGATGAGTGTTATCGGAAATGACGGAGGCAATCGAAGATTCCGCCCTTTGTCGTATATTACATTTGCATTGGAAGTTGAGTTTTTCGGCAAAGAAATTATAGTTCCAAACACCAACAATCAAGCACGTTTTAAAGGAAATGCTTTTGTCAGCCACTTAATCAATATTCTCCTGTATTTGTTTTCAGCCTGTTTTTTCTTTTCAATCCTGTGTTTTCTCACTCCCGCAAAAAAATTCTTTTCATTCCCGCTTATCGTTACCCTCCTGTATCTATGCCATCCCATTCATACCGAAATAGTGGCCAACATAAAGAGTCGCGCTGAAATCATGGCGCTTCTCGGCGCGTTTGGCGCATTATGGTTTACCCTTAAATATATTGATACCAATAAATACCGAAACATTTTGTTCTCGGGCCTCTGCCTGTTTGCGGGATTGCTGTCCAAAGAAAATACCATTATTTTCCTCGCAATAATACCGCTTACCCTTTATTATTTCACGGATTCGAGCCGGCGTCAGTTAATGATTTCGATTGTACCGCTTTTGGTAGCTATCGTTGTATTCTTTATGATTCGCATCCGTATATTTGGCTGGGCATTTACATCGGAAATCTATCCCGATATTTTAAATGAGCCATTTGTATTTGCTACAACAGGTGAAATGCTGGCGACTATTTTCGTTACGTTGCTACACTATGTAAGACTGCTGATTTTTCCGCATCCGCTGACTTATGATTATTCTGCACGACATTTTGAAATCACAGGATGGTCGAATCCCGTCGCTTTATTTTCCCTCCTGTTATATGTAAGTCTCGGTCTGTACGCCGTTTACGGAATGATCAAAAAAAAGGATGTAATCTCGTATTCAATCTGGCTCTATCTGATACCGCTTTCGGTTGTCAGCAACATCTTTTACCGGATGGGTACACTCATGAACGAACGTTTTATCTATTTTTCATCTTTAGGGTTCGCAATGCTTACCGGCTGGATAATTTATAAATGTATTCCAAAAGATCCCTCTTTGTACTGGCGTTCTAAGTGGCTTACCATAGCTGTCCTGGCGCTCGTTCTCGGTCTGTATTCAGCCAAAACAATCAGCAGGAACAGGGTTTGGAAAGATAATTTCACCCTGTTGACAACCGATGTAAAAACCTCAAAAAACGGGGCTATGGCAAATAATCATGCCGGAAATTCTTATTTGATGAAAGCCATATATCCCGACAATAACGACGAAGCCCGACAAAAGAATGAATATTGTGAAAAAGCGACTCAATATTTACTTCATGCTGTCCAGTTGGACACGCAATATATTGCTGCTCACGAAAATCTTGGTTATCTTTATTTGAATTGTCATAGGGACGTAGCCCTGGCGATTCATTACTTTACGAAGTTGCATCAACTTCAGGCGCTAAGAATCGACGCACAAATTGATTATCATGTAGATGCGTTAAACGTGATTCCTGCGTTATTGAATGAAAATAAAATTACATCTACCCCGGAAGCGATCATTCAATCGTTGGACGAGCTGTTGAATGTACGACCGGATATTGGAGAAGCCTGGTATGTAAGAGGGGTGATATACGGCCAGCGCCTTAATAATATAGAAATGGCATTAGTTAACTTTGAACGCGCGCTTTCAATGGATTTCCATAAAACAGAAGAATTTTATGTAAACATAGGGGTTGCTTATGCAAAAGCGGAAAATTACTCCAAGTCTATTCAATATTTATTGAAAGCAGAGGAGTTGGGTGGCAACGCCCCAATAATATACTTAAATTTGGGCGTGATTTATCACCGGTTGGGCGAAAGCGACAAGGCTGACTTTTACATCCGAAAATTGAACGAGATGAGGAATAAATAGTTATTAAGAAGTAAAAAAACTTGTTTTTTTGTTTTACTTCTCATTTTGTACTATCTTTGCAACGCTGAGGGAGTTAATAATTTTCACTAATGTAAAATAATTTAAGATAATACGTTATGACGAATAATGATAGGTTACAGCAGATAATTGCTAATGTACAGTCATTAAGCGATTTAATTAAAAGTATGATTGATGCGGAGATGTATCCCGTATCATTTTTCAGTCAGGGTTTCGACCTGATTCAAAAAATACAAAGTGATTTCCATACATTAGAAGCCGACCAGGTTGATATGTTTGCGGAGCAATTGAAAAAGCATCAGGCGCTGATTTTATCTATTCATCAGCAAATGCGCATTTTTTCAACACAAACACAAGTATTGATACCCCCAGCCATTGAAGAGGCTACACCGGTGAGTCATCAAAAACCATTTCCTGAACAACCGACGAATGTCACCCAAGCAGAAAGTTCGCTACAACCGGCAAGAATCCCGGCCCAAACCGTTCAAACTAAGGAACAAATCCCGAAACCTGAGGAACAGATCAAAGAGCAAACGATACCGCCGTCAGGACAAACCGTAAAAACTGCGGAGCAAATAACAGAGCAAACGAAGCAACCACCGGTGCAAAGTCAGGAGATTATACCTTCGGCTACCGAATCTTCGGCACAAGGTGAACCATTAAAGCCTGCTGCAATACAAACAACATCTTCAACAGTTAAAGAGGAAGCAACGTTAAAAGGTGAAGCGGAGCAAAATAAGGACAAAACGAAAAAAAACACGTTTCTTAGCCGTTTAGGATTTTCGCCTACTTCAAAAATCGCATCAAAACCTGAAACGCATGATGTCTCATTAATAGAACCAGAGAGACCAATGCCACCGGAACCTCCGGTAGCGCCTCAGACACCTCCTCCCGTACCGATGGAAACGCCGGTAACGCCAATGGTAAGACTTGTACCACAGGAACCACCAGTAACACCTCAGACACCTCCTCCCGTACCTACGGAGACTCCGACAGCAAAACAGGTAAGATTTTTGCCACCAGAGCCTCCAGTAACACATCAGGCGCCACCTCCCATACCCAGAGAGGCACCGGTAGCAAGACCGGTAAGACCATTACCAACAGATAACCCGGCAGCAAGACCGGTAAGACCATTACCCACAGATAGCCCAGCAGCAAGACCGGTAAGACCAACACCCACAGATAGCCCGGTAGCAAGACCGGTAAGACCAACGCCACCAGATTCTCCGGTAACACATCAGACACCTCCTCCCGTACCCACAGAGGCGACGTCAGCAAGACCGACAAGACCTGTTCCCACAGACAGCCCAGCCGCAAGACCAGTAAGACCTGTACCACAGGAACCACCGGTAACTCATCAGGCGCCACCTCCCATACCAATGGGGGCGTCGGCCGCAAGACCGGTAAGACCTGCTCCGGCAGACGGCCCGGTAGCGCGACCGATAAGGCCAACACCTCCCGAAGCGTCGGCTTCTGTCTCCCACCCTATGGGGGAGGTTCAGGGTGGAGCTTCCGTCCCGTCATTTCTCGCCTCCGTGGGCGCTACACGAAACGAAACAATTAAAGATTCTTCATCGAAGGATGCGCAACATCCTTCTATCAATGATGCGATTGAAAAAAAGAAATTATCGGACTTACGGAAAGCGTTCAGTCTCAACGACCGTTTCCGCTATCGAAAAGAACTGTTTGGAGGGAGTGAAGATGCTATGAATAAGGTTATTAACATCCTTAACAACAGACAATCATTTAACGAATGTGTTCAATTTTTAGAACATAAGCTTCATTGGGATTTTAACGATCCGACAGTGAAAGATTTTGTCAAAATATTGGAAATAAGGTTTTTATAATTGAAAAATCTTGGCTAAACTGTATGTTGTCCCCACTCCGGTAGGTAATCTGGAAGATATGACCTTCCGTGCGATTCGTGTGTTAAAAGAAGTCGATTTGATTTTAGCTGAAGACACACGGACAACAAGTATATTATTAAGACATTACGATATTCAAAACCGAATCCAATCGCATCATAAATTCAATGAACATCAAACTGTAGCGCATTTTGCAGGTCGAATCAAAGCCGGTGAAAACATCGCATTAGTCTCGGATGCCGGTACTCCCGCAATATCGGACCCCGGTTTTATGCTGGTACGCGCTTGTGTACAAAAGGGTGTCGAGGTGGAGTGTCTACCGGGCGCTGTCGCATTCATTCCCGCGTTGGTCGTATCGGGGTTGCCGAATGACAAATTCTATTTTGAGGGGTTCCTTCCTGTGAAAAAAGGTCGCAGGTTGCGTCTTCTTGAAATAGCTTCCGAAAAACGCACCGGGATATTCTATGAATCGCCTTTCCGTTTGTTAAAAACGCTTACACAATTATCCGAGACATGCAGTCAAAACCGGCAGGTATCCGTTTCGCGCGAACTATCGAAGCGATTTGAAGAAACCATACGCGGCTCGCTGGCAGAGGTGATAAGTCATTTTTCCGAAAACGAACCCAAAGGCGAATTTGTTATCATACTTGCGGGCGAAGACCGTAAGACCGTAAGACCGTAAGACCGTAATCCCTTACACCCAAGCTATAATGAAAATTTACCCATTAATCATTAATCATTAATCATTAATCATTATTTTTACGTATGAAAAAAAATTTATTTTTTTGTGTTTTTTTGATAGTGTTCGCTTCGTGCGCTCAGTTATCGTCTGAATTCAAGCGAACAAAGCTGGAAAATGATTCGTTAAAACTTCATATCCTGAAAAATGAGGCGGAGACGAACGAATTGCTGAGCACGCTGAACGCAGTTGAAGAAGATATACAATCCATTCGGATTACCGAAGACCTGCTTATGATTCAGAAGGGTTCGGAGCTTTCTAACGCTCGGCGGGAGCAATTGAGAAGCAATTTAAACGTGATAAGCGAAGCGCTGAAAAAAAACAGACAAAAATTAGCCGAACTACAGGAAAAGCTGAACACCAGCGAACTCAACTTTTCAGCCTTGCAAAAAACGATAGACCGGCTGACAAAAGAGATGAACGAAAAAAGCAATCTTATCATTGTACTTCGTAGCGAAATTGATAAAAAAGAGATTAAGATCGAAGAACTCTCGTCACAAATCGAAGAATTACATGCCGACGTGAAGGAACTCGAAGGTGTCAATCTGTCTCAATCCGATCTCATTGTCGAACAAGACCAGGAATTGAACACTGTCTATTATTGTTTCGGAACCAAGAAGGAGTTGAAGGAGCAAAACATTCTGACAGGAGGAGGTCTGTTCTCCAAAACAAAAACAATGCAAAGCGATTTCAATTTTGATTATTTTCAGACTATTGATAAGCGTAAGGTCACATCTATCCAACTGTATTCATCGAAAGCAACCATCAAAACAAATCATCCGACAGGGTCTTATCAATTCGTCAAAGATTCCGATGGTAAATTAACGTTGGAAATCATATCCACGACCCTGTTCTGGAGTCTGAGCCATTATTTAGTGGTCGAAGTCAAATGACGCATAGGTATAAATCCTTGTTTTTTGATTTGGATGATACGTTATGGGATACAGCTCATAATAATAAGATATGCCTTGAAGAGATATACACCGATTATCAATTGGGCAGTTACTACCCCTCCTTTGAAGAATTTTTCAACATATACATGCCTCATAATCTGCAATTATGGGCAAAATACAGAAATCATGAGATCGACCGCAACACGCTCATACTCGAGCGTTTATTATTCGTGCTCCGTCCAATGGGAATCCATGATGAAGCGTATGCATGGCAACTAAACAACGACTTCCTGTCTCGAACCGCCACAAAGACTAAATTAGTGGACAACGCTATCGACCTGCTGGAATATTTAGCTCCCGGATACCGTCTTTTCATTTTATCAAACGGGTTCAGGGAGATACAAGCGCTCAAAATGCAAAACTCCGGACTGGCCCCTTACTTCGAGCGTATTTTTCTCTCCGAGGATGTATCCATACAGAAGCCGCAGAGGAAAATCTTCGATTATGCGCTCAAAAACTCAAACTCGCGACGTTCCGAATCGCTGGTGATAGGCGACAGCTTTGAGGCTGACATCCTGGGAGCGCAAAACGCCCGTATCGACCAATTATGGTTCAACCCTTTGCATGAAACCGCCAAAGGAAAACCGCCAACCTTCACCGTCCATTCATTAGCCGCCATAAAAGATTTACTTTAGCCTTTCTAACGGTCTTCCTCACCCTCTAACGAAGGGGGCCGAGGGGGAGGCTCTATCAAGAGAGCAATTGGTGAGAAAAATAATTGTAAATTATTTTGTTATTCAAAATAATTGTTATATCTTTGCGGCATTAAAATTGGCAGTGCTACGGCTCGGCCACCGGTATAGAGAGCGAAAGCTCTCTATTGCTTTTCATATATCAAGTAAACGTTTCCCTTTTCATAAACCAATACTTCATCAATGTCCTGGTTTTCATTCATAACCCTGTTATAAATATTTTTCTTTATATTTCTATGTATTGATCCGTTATTATTGTTTATAATTATGCGAGATGATTGCTTTATACCCCTTGAAATCATATTGGATATTTTTTCAGCCTTAAATGGCGGTGTATAATTTTCGTATTCGTAAAATTCTCCGTTAATAATCAAATCTGGGCATTTTCTTTCATACTTCGTTCCATTTAATGCTCCAAATACCACTTTGTACTTCTCGTCCTTATAATGAATATTTGTTGTAATTTTAACGTTAGCGCCCTTTTGAGCATAAAATCTTGAAATTGAAATCAAGTCCCTATGGTCTGATTTCTTAACATATCCGTTGATTATTTCAATTTTACCTCCGCTTTTATATTCCTTGTACATGATTCTTTTTTTCTCACATCCCCACTACCGTCACAGTCTTCACCCCTATTCGCACTTTTTTTTGATAAATTTTATCTTTCCAGGGGGTCTTTGTACGTTGGTCAAATATCACCAACCAGCCTTCTTTGCAGCCGAAGGTGTCCATGTATAACAACGTCTTTTCTATCCCTTCAGCTTGTGTTTTTTTACCACGGCGTATTTTTAGTTCGATAGGATATTTTTTTTCATCATACACCACACAGATGTCTGTACGTCTTGTCCCGGCTGCCGGTTCGCGGATAATCTCGCCGCCGCCATTTAGCACCCGTTGCAGAAAACCCTGCAATATCAGGTGGGGCGCGGCTTCCCTGTATTTAACCTTGTCTACCCAGATCGCGCTATTCTCCCGCCAGAACTGCTGAAATTCCTGCAAAAGATAATCCATATTTATCTTGCCGTCTTTCAGATAACGTGGGATTTCAGCTTCGGGCTTTTCAAGCATAAATTTCTTTTGTATATCGAAACTTAGCGTGCGGGCTATTACTTCGGCATATATTGGGTTAGAAGGTTGAATCTTATGGTCCGTATCTTTTATCAGTCCCAAATCAGTCACATATTGATAATCGTCCGACAACCGGTCAAAATATTCTTCGCCTGTAAGGACAGGTTCGATTATGCGGCGCACCCGCTCTTCTTTCAACCGCTCCAACAGACTGTCGATATGTGTGTCACGCCGAAGGATAATATTTTGGATAGCCTGATGCGTCAATGAGGCTGTAACAGTTTGGGTATAGTCCGACTGTAAAATTTTCACAATCACTTCGCGGGCAACGGCATTGACCAACCAAGGCTGTCCCTGCGTCTGTTCATAAACCAAATCTATTGCCTCCGTTTCAAATAGTTGTCCTGTATCGTCTGTATGTTGCCGGTAGAATGAGGTGATTTCCTTTAGGGTGAAATTTTTTAATGTATAATTTTCCGTAATAATATTGAACGGACTGGTCGAACCAAGCGTTTCGCTGTCGAGACGCACTTTGGCTTTATAATCGCGAATATTACGCATTCCCACCAAAGCGACCGAATGAACAAAAGGCGTCAATGCCCTGTTTATATATCCTGCCCGCATTTGACGTAAAAACGAGATAAGCGTTCCTTCAGACAAGCAATCGGCTTCATCAAAAAATATGACCAATGGCTTATCCAATTGTTTGCAATATTTTGTTAATTCGACATGTAGCACTCCCGTAAAATTACTATAATTTGCATTTTTCGCAAATATCTCATTTTGAGGAACATCACAAGTATTCAATGCTTCTTTTATACATTCGATAATAAGCGGAATACTTTTTTCTGCTTCATTAATAATTTGCAGTCCCTCTAACGTACAATAGACCGCATAGTATTTTCCTTCTGCGTTCAAACGTTTAGTTAAGTCAAGCAGATAGGTTGTTTTCCCGCTTTGGCGCGCCGCATGAATAACAAAATATTGCTCCATGTCAATTAGCTGCTCGACGCCCTGCAGTCGCGAGGCGGCGTCAATCATGTAATGTTTTGCCTTATTACAAGGTCCTGCTATGTTAAAGTATCGCATATCGTTTTAAAATCCCAAGTGCAAAGTAAACCTTTTCTTTTGATAAAACCAAAATATAAAAGAATTTCCCAGAAAAAAAACCCCGACGCCTTTGTCAGGCGACGGGATTCTTTTTTCATAATAGGGTTTAAGATTGTTAGTTGATAATAATCTTATGTACGGTGCCATTTTTGAGGGTCACCATATATACTCCTCTGTCGAGGGTCAGTTTCTGCAGTCCGGCAGGGATTTCAAGTTTCTGATAGAGTACGCCGGTCACGTTATAGATGCTCACGACGTCATCTTTATCTACATTGATAAACAGTGTATTCCTGTATGCCCAGACACGTTTGCCAAAGAAACCATCATTTATTACATTGCCCGAATCCGTGTCTATGTCTCCAAAGTACACATCATAAGGTTCGACGACCTGGCGAATTCTGTATTCGTAGATACCGTCGAGAACATAGGTTGCCGGCAGTTTGGTCGTTCTTTGCGAATAGTAACCGGTAGCCAATACTTCCAATGCGGTCTTGTTGGTATAAGTAGCATTAAACACAAAATCCTGATGTCCCTGTACGTAATGGTATATTTCGGCAACCGGATCGGTTTTCACGCCTTCAACCTCATGTATAAGCACATAACGTTGAACGGTAGGCGTCTCCAATTCCGTCACGCACAAGTATATGCGCCCACGTTCCGATTTATCAAGTGTAAGATAAAGCCCGTTGTGACGGGTAGTCATCAGCACAAGATTCTGAACATACTCAACGCTTGCATCCGTATCATTATATTCCATGAACAGATAGCATCCGGGTTCGATATATTCGGTTTCGACCAGCACATGCATCTCAATACGTCCGAAGAAGAATATCGAATCATTTACCGACAACGTATCCATTCTCGTACAATTCAAATCATAAGCCTTCGTATCCGGATTATAATCGCAGTTATTCGGGTCGAACCTCATAGAGACGCGCAAAATGGCGTCTTTCTCCATATACAGGTTATGTACTGACAAGCGACCTTGCGGGAAGCCTGTCTGGCAGTCTTGTTCCATCAACGAGGCATAGCCCGGGGCGATGATACCATTGGCAAGCACATGAACGTTCTCATGTATATTGCCATAGCCACCTACAGTAGTTGTCGAGATGACGATCAACGAATCTTCATCAGGGATACTCAGTTCGCTACCCGGTTCCATATGCAGGTGACGCGGATAGATACCTGTTGCACTAACGCTTGGCATCTGTTCGTTCGAGGTCATCCGAAGAGTTCCGAGACGGAAAAGCGACGGGTCGGGATCAGTATAAAATTCAACTTTATTCCTGATTCTCAGCAAGTCTGTGCGGATAAAGGTTTCCACATATTCGCCGCCACCTACGCCATCATGAAGGTCGCCTATAAAGGAGATGCGTGCATGATTAGCTACTATCGTATTATAAATCGGCAAGGCAAAATCATATTTGAAAGCCACGATGACGTCGCCGCCCACCATAGGAGTAGGTTCTTTTCCATCTTTTGAGTGTCTGTTAGGAGCCTGTGTCGGAGCATAAGGAGGCTCATAGCAGCGTTGATAGCCAAATTCGAGTACCGGTGTACCGCGGTCGGGCATCTCGATGGCTTTTCCATAGGCCAAGTAGTGCTCGAAACCTACATCATCATTCACTACGCCGTAGCGCATGATGCTCTCTTTACTGGCATGACGTACTGCCGAGTCGGTGGTAAAGGGCAACATCTCCAACGATTGGCCTGCAAAGATGGCGCTGTCGTGGAAGATAAGGCTATCTGCTTTGACGGTCAGTTTAGTCCTGTTAATAACTTTATCCGATTCAGCATCTAAAAAGGCATGGCCGAAGAATTCGATAACCGGCGCTTCAATCAAGCTCTTTTGTCCCTGCGTATGGATACGTGCGTCGTCGTGGAAAGTGATGACGGGCCATTCCTTCCAGTTATAGTCGTCCTCTTCACTACACAAGAAGCAAGTATTGCGACGATTTTCAGGGGTCGCTCCGTTGAAGAGCGATTTGATATACAATCCATAGCCTTCTACTCTTTCGCCTTTCAGCGTGTTCATCTCCGGTACCCGTGCAATACCTGCACCTGAACCGCCCTCAAAGGTGAACGCCGTAAACATATCGATATAGTTGGATGCGACAACTGCCAGACCGCCTGTCTGGATATCAACGCCTGCATCTGTTTTGTTAAAGTTGAACGTCAACGGACGTGCACCATTATCGACGGTATAACATTCGCCTGTCAGCGGCGAGCAGTTAATATTCGACTGTCCGGTGCCAGGCGCTCCTTCGCAACCTCTGTACAAGAGGTGTGATTGTCGGCGCGGGGCGTAGTTTTTATACCACAGGTAACCGTTCGTATTTACATTGAATATCGAATAACATTCGTTAAACGAGTTCGGGAACTCGCTCGAATAGAAGGGGTTATTCTGATGAATCAAGCCTGCTATAAGACCGTTATAAATACCGTTATTATTGGGGACATAATGTTGATACCCGGGTTCATATCCGTTGCTGTAGCCATAGTTCAACATGATATTATCGTCTGCGCCAAAGTATACACTACCGCTATATTCTACCGGCGTATATTGGAAGTCGCGCTGGCTCACGTCGCCCCATTCGTTCAGTTTCTGTGATGCGGGAGTAATACCGGCATAAATCAGCAGGTGTCCGGTCATATTTGTTGCATTAAACCTGTCATAGATGTCGATAAATCCTTCGCGGGTGCGGAAGAACACATTTCCACTACCCGGGCCGCCGCCAGACACATCATTCATAAAGTCGACAGAGCCGCCTTTTAGCATAATATTACCGGTGCGCCATTCGCCTCCGGGATCGCAGCAGAACGGCACCTTCGTATTCAACATATCTTCACTGCCTGCTCCATACCGGTCAGGGAACTCCGATGCCCAGCGTACTGCGTGCCGTGTATCTTCGAGCGAGCCGGCGCCTGCATCGATGCGCAGGTTGCCGTGTATACCATGGAATTGAAGCGAATCTTTACCCCAGATATTACCGTTAGGCGTACTTATCCAGGCATAACCGCTACTATTGCCATCGCCTAACGCCATATTGATTTTCATAAAATCGAAGGTGATATTACCGCCGTATCCTTTCCCTCTATCAGCCGGGCGGTTGTCGAGCAGCCCCGAATTTATCCCTGTTACCGGATTATTATAATATCCAAGGTATCCGGCCTGGATAAGCAAGTTCGCGCCTTCCGTATTCGGATTGGAAGAGAAGTCGAATAAAATAACATCCTTGTCAGTATCTTGCGGGTCACAATCCGAAACATAACCCAATACGATATGACCCTGATGGATGCCCCGTTGGTCGGTTGTATAGTCGGATTCTCCGCAAACCGTATTCGGTTTGTGCTTATCGGAAGTAATGAACACGCTACCGGTATCGGTCTGGTTCGTATAGCTGATATTACGGGTAAGAATAGAGTCGAATGCCGCCATTTGAAACTGACCGTTCTTCAAAGCGTTAGCAGTGTAGCCACTATATTCTAATATATCATGCAGTTTGATGTCGATAGCTTCCATCCGAACAACCCCTTCAGCCGTATCAACATTAAATATAATCGGAGCGCCTCCTTTATAAATGCCATGCAGGTAAGGATCGCTCTCGATGTTGCCATTCAAAGCGGTTAATAAAATATTACCTGTACCCGAATAATCGACTTTCAATGAATCAAACAATAATATACTGCCATTCCCTTTTCCTCCGGCGGCAAATTCATTTAGCGAATCCGGATCAAACGTATATGACGCATCATAATTATAAGCAAGATTGGTTGCCAGTTCAGGCGCTTTGCATAAAAAGAAATCGCAACCTCCAGATAGATGGCCTGCTTGCATCGTGATATTGTTTGTAATAGATTTCCCTGCTTGTGAAAAATCAAACCAGTACGGAGCATGTGTTTCGATGTGCCGTCCAGCTGTAACTTTCACACTGTCGCCTTCGCTCAAATCAGGATTTGTATAAGTAAACGTAAAGTTTGCGTCTACCTGATTTTCAATATCGCGCGATGCGGAAATTAAAGTCGGGCCTACCCCGTCGTGATTTATAGTAAACGCTTTATCATTACCAAACAAAACATTTCCATGCCATGGTGATGTGATAGGTAGTGTATCGCATTCTGTTGTACCGCAAGGATTACCGAGCGTATTACCGGCTTGCAACAGGAAATAGACCGAATCATTTGCACTAAAGTTAAATACCACATTGCCGGTAGGGGGTACAACGCTTGAATTAATAGCTTCATAATTTCCTGTTTCGGCATAAGTCAAGGTAGTATCTCTTTTCGCCCCTAATCCACTGGAATGCAGACTATTACTCATCAAAGTATGTTGATAGTCGCCATCCACATAGATAGAATTATAAGCGCGAATGAATACATCTATCGAATCAGATATTTCAGGGGTAAGGATTATCTTCACACTATCCTTAAACCAGATGTCTCCGCCAGAATTTTCGTGCCTGTGATTCTCATCACGATTCCTATATCCGGGTTCAACACATCCGTCTGAACGGTTCCAATAAGGAAAAAGGGTAAGATCGCTAACATCAGCAGTTGGAAGAAAAAACAGTCCACCCAATCCATCACTGCCATAACCGGCTTTTATAGTCAGGTCTCCATCCACCATAGTATTACCCATTGTTGCATTAAATTCTCCTAAAGCAATCGTTTTTCGGGCTTCAAACAACATGGAGCGCGCTCCGTCCTGTACTAAGTCAGTCTTTCCATATATGCGAATATCCTGTCCGGCTTGCACCATTAACTCGCCGCTTTCATCCGTAGCTTTAATATTTGTAAACGAAAAATCACTCCACATAAATATATCATCATAAGCGGAACGAATTAAGACGAGACCTTTACCTTTATTATTACCACCCTCATATTCGATGTTTATCTCTTTATCAAATACAATAGATCCTGATTCACAGTCTTCAGGGGTATTACCTCGATATTCATGGTCACTTCCGTTTGCCCAAATTGTCAGATGCGCAGAATCCGCGTCCATGAAATTAAGTGCATTCTGAATATGGATATAACTTTGGTCAGAGAGAATTTTCACTTCATTATCTCGCTTAAGTGTAAAATCCAATGTTATGGGTACTAAAGAAGGATCATTATCCATAAATTTAACATAACCCAATGACTGGATATGCAAATCACCGCCTCCTGCAGCATTGGCTATTGCATCATTTATGCTGTCTACACCGGAATAATTAAACACGATGCCTCCACAATTTATAACCTGATTGTTTCCTGAACCATCCCCATCATAAATAATGTATAAAGTAGTATCCGGGTCTCTGCTTAAATAAAAGCCCGGAGCGGTCGAAACGCCGGGAACAGAACTTTCTGTTCCTATTACAAGGTCGCCAAAGTTCGGTGAGCAGTCTGAGCGGAAGTTTTTCAACATACCGCCTGAATAAATCTTGAAATAATCCTGATTAGCTGTTGACGGTCCAATTTCGATGATATTAGTTGTATCAACTCCGTCGATATCTTGCGTATGAATATTGGTAGCTCCAAAATAATCGCCCCACACACCATATACCGAAGCCTCTGTTGAAGCAAAAGGCACCCATTGTGTTTTTGGTATTGAAGTGACACTATCAGTTAATGTCAGCGGTTCGCGCGGATGAAGGTAATCCCACTTCATGCCGACAACTTCGTTATTCCAAGGTGAAGCATTAGCTCCTCCGCCTGACAACCAGATTGGCACTTGCTCCCTTGGGAAGTTAGGCCCTGGCCCGCCATAAAGTGTACTATCGCTATATAAATAGTTCTCATACAACGGATCACTAACACCGGGAGTAATTACATAAGAACCGCTATCTTGGGTATGCAATATATTAGCGTCGCCACCAATCTTCAATCTGAAATTAGACCTCCTACCCTGCGGGTCATCCAAGCCTGGTAACACAAGCACCGCCGAAGTAATATCATCTTGCCCCTTACCTAAATTAGTTAAAATATTAGGATTAGTAACTTCGGAAGTAGTAACATTTCCAACCACACACACATTTGCGTTATCCAATAACCGTACCGCAGCATCAACATACCTGTATGAATTGTAAAAAGTAGTATCAAACTGATAATTATCTCTCTGATAAGAGAAATATCCGCTAAAATGAGCGCAATTATAATTGAAATAACCATATCCTCGTGTTCTATTATCCGGTACAAAGGGAATAGAAGGATTGTTTACAATTTTATCTGAAGCTTTCAATCCAGCGACATACCATTCTACATCTGAAATTGCAATACTGTCAAATGTATTAGTCTCTGATATAAGCAAAGTGGTAGGACGAAAATAATCCTTTAAAGCAATAGAATCTGCAAAGTCTTGTTTAGTAACATCACCATGTAAACGCACAATCAATTCTTCGCCATCATCTTTTGAAGTATTATCCCTTGTTGATGTATATGCCCCATTAATCTCTTCACCGTTAAATGAAAATGTATTTATATTAATATTATAGGGACTTAAATGATAAAAAATGGGCAAATAGTAATCATATTTGTTAATAAGTCCAAAGGGACTATTCGTAGGATCAGGAATTTGTACAGGTGAAAAAATAGTACCGTTAGTTGAAATACCTGTAAGCCTGAAAATAGAAGCTTGAGCATTTGCGTTATCTAAAGATGATAAAGTTGTCCCCGATATTTCACTTACAAGAGAATTCCAAACATCAGTATGCAAATCACCTATAATCCCAGTGTAAGTATATCCGAGAGGATAGTGGACTCTCAAAACATCTTTCGATGGGTCATATTCCAAATTCTGTAAATACAAACGAACGGCTCGTTGAGTAGCCCCATTGGGCTCTGCGGGAATAACCGGAGTACCTGTAGTACCACCTGGGGCTAACGCTCCACCATGCCAACCACCCGCAGCATTGGCATGAGTTGGAGGAACCGCCCAACTTTGGTGACCACCATCAGTCGGACCATTTGTATAATTAGGGCCTGCAGTATATTGAGGCGACATTCCATTAACCGGCATGTCAGGTCCTCCCCAGCCGTAGCTGTTTGTTCCTGTTCCACCATTTACCTGAGTTCGGGTATTATTATAAAACTTAATATCAAACAATTCTCCTGTAGCAAATCCATCTTGATCCGCAAAACTAATTACAGCATTTTTAGCCCATTTGCTACCAAGAAAAATAGTTGGATTTGTTGCTGCAGGAGTAATTTGTTGTGCAACCGTTCCTCCCTGACCCGGCCATTCTACAGTACCACTGATAATAGCAGAAGATTCGCCGGCACCAAAAATGACATTTACATCATCCGGTCCTTGAATTGTAAAAATATCGTCAAAATCAGGATAATTAGGATTGGAAATATCCCCTCTTCTCGGCGTTATAGATGGCTGAGATTTTTTATTATCTTCCTGAGATAAGCTTAACATTACTGGCTTAACTGTTTTAAAAAGTTCATCAAAGGAAGTTTCATGATCATGCGTACAATTTTCATCATGCACATGTTGTGCTTGTTTCTCCGGCAACAATACACCTTGTTGCCCAAATATCACATGGCTACTTAGCATCATAAAAGCCAGGCAGCACATCAAAAGTAAAGTCTTTTTTCTCATACTCCAAATTTATAAGGTTGTTAATTAAACAAATAAATCAATTCAATAAAATTCAGAAGCACATTACTAACATGATGAATAGAACTAATTTTGCTACTCAATCCGCAATAAGAACCCTCTAATAGCTTGCAAAAATAGAACTTTTTTTTTAATTAAAAACAATTATTATGTTAATAATATATAATAAATATATAAAATTCATAAATTATCACTATTTCATTTCTGTATTGTGTACAATATATATTTAGAGGGCTTATAGAGCGGTATTTTTCTATGTCAGGGGGATGGAGGAAATGACATTATGTCAATTCCTCCGTCCCCCTGACATAAAATTTTGAGGTTTCTAAAAAATCCGTATCTTTGTATCAAAAATAGGAAAAGATGAAAAGAAAATTTAACGTTACAGGAATATGTGTGCCGAATATGCACTACATGGTGGACATCAGCGAAAAAGTGGAGAAGATATTTCAATTGGTTGATGACGGTTATTACTTCACTATCAATCGCGGACGTCAGTACGGGAAGACAACAACCATCGGAAGATTAGAAAATCGGATTTCTGATGAAGGAAATTATATCTGTGTGAGTATCAGCTTTCAGTATGCCAACGATAAAATGTTTGCCAACGAAGCGGGCTTTTGCCAGGAATTACTTAATAAAGTCTTTAATTCTATGGAATTTATTAACCCTGAAGAAGCCGAGAAATGGGTAGATAAATCGGTTACAGACTTGACATTACTCAGCAAATTTATTACTAACTTATGCAAAAACAGTGAGCGGAAAATAGTTCTTATAATCGACGAATCCGACGAGGCATCCAATAACGAACTCTTTGTCAGATTCCTGAAGATGTTACGCGACAAGTTCCTCTTTCGCAATGCAGGGAAGGATTTTACGTTTCAGAGCGTCATTCTTGCTGGCGTCTATGACATCAGGAACTTGAAACAGAAAATGATCCTAACGGGTAAGTATACCCCTGCCACAGGCGAAAGTTTGATGAACTCGCCCTGGAACATTGCCGCTGATTTCAATATTGACATGTCGTTTTCGGCCAAAGAAATTGAAACGATGCTTGTGGAATATGAGAACGACCACCATACGGGGATGAATATCAGCGAAATAGCACAGGAAATACGGTTCTTTACGAATGGTTATCCCTATTTGGTTTCACGAATATGCTGGATGATAGAAACCGAATTGAGTCGTAACTGGACTATTGATGGTGTAAAAGAATCTATTCAGTTGATTTTAAGAGAAAGAAGCACGCTGTTTTCCGATTTATTTAAGAGGATTGAAGAAAACAAAAATTTGAGCGATTTAATGTTTGATCTGGCCGTAGGTAGAATACAATATCCATATAATGTGGATAATCCGGTTATGGATATTGGCGTGATGTTCGGATTTTTACAAAGTGATACGGAAGGACTGAAGATTCACAACCGCATCTTTGAGATTCGAATAGCCGACTACTTTGTCTCTAAAAATTTATCGCAGTGGCGCGAAAAGGAGCTCGCCCAAAGTCCTGCCTCCGAAATCATCATAGACGGTATTTTTGACATGGAAAAGTGTCTGACGAAGTTCAAAAAACATTATGCGGAGATTTATACCGATAAAGACCTCAAATTCCTGGAACATGACGGCAAGCTCATCTTCTTGACTTACCTCAAACCGCTCATCAACGGCAGGGGGTTCTATCATTTTGAGCCGCAAACGCGCGACAATGGGCGGATAGACCTGGTGGTCGATTTCCTGCAACAACAGTTTGTCATTGAAATGAAATTATGGTACGGCGACAAAAAGCACGAAGAAGCATACGACCAGTTGGCCGGGTACCTGCACTCGAAGGACAAAGAACGCGGCTACCTGCTGACCTTCGACTTCCGCAAAAAGCGTGACAACAGTTACGCAGATAGCCAATGGGTTACATGGGAAGGAAAACAGATTTTTGACGTCATACTACGGTTTGGTTCTTCAAAACGTATGTCAGGGGGACGGAGGAAATGACATTATGTCATTTCCTCCGTCCCCCTGACATAGAAAAAAAATCCCGGCGTCAAAAAAAGTGACGCCGGGATTTTTTTGTTAGAATCAATTGATAGTGATCTTGTGGACAGAGCCGTCTTTCAGCGTGACGATGTATACGCCTCTTTCGAGGGTCAACTTTTTCAATCCGGTGGGGATTTCAATTTTCTGAAAGAGGACGCCGGTCACGTTATAGATGCTTACTACATCTTCCTTTTCTGCATTTATAAACAACGTATTGCGGTAAGCCCAGACACGTTGACGAAGGAAGCTGTCATTGCCTACGTTGCCTGCCTTGTCGTCTACATCGCCGAAGTAGACATCATAAGGTTCAACAACCTGAAGAATCCTGTATTGATGGGTTCCGTCAAACAGATAGGTTGATGGCAATTTGGTTGTTCTTTGCGAATAGTAACCGGTAGCCAATACTTCCAATGGGGTCTTGTTAGCATAGGTTGCCGTAAAGACGAAATCGTTGTGGCCCTGTACATAGTGGTAGATTTCGGCGACCGGCTCGGTGGTTACGCCTTCTACTGCATGGATATGTACATAACGTTGAACCATAGGCGTCGGGACTGTCGTTACACACAGGTAGACACGTCCGGGTTCCGATTTATCAAGGGTGAAATAGTATTCTCCGTGACGGGGATTCATCAAAACCAGGTTATTGACATATTCTACGCTTGCAGCCAGGTCGTTATATTCAAAGAACAGGAAGCAACCGGTTTCTATATATTCGGTTTCGGGCAATACCCACAATCCAATCCTGCCGAAGAAGAAGACCGAATCCTGTACAAACAAGGTATCAGTTTGCGTACAATACAAATCCCTCTCATTGGTATCCGGATTCCAGCGACAGTTTTGCGGGTGTGTTCCGATGGAGACACGCATAATAGCGTCTTTCTCCATGTAAAGGTTGTGTATGGACAGGCGACCTTGCGGATAACCTGTCTGGCAGTCGTATTCCATCAACGAAGCATAACCTGGGGCTATGATACCGTTGGCAAGTACAATCACATTCTCGTGTATATCGCCATAACCGCCTACGGTAGTTGTCGAGATAACGATCAATGAATCTTCGCTCGGTATACTCAGTTCGCTACCCGGTTCCATGTGCAGGTGATGCGGGTAGATACCGGCATCATAAACGGAAGGCATCTGTTCGTTTGATGTCATCCTCAAAGTACCACGGCGTGTCGGCTGGTTAATATCTGTAAAGAACTCCACTTTGTTACGGATACGGAGCAAGTCGGTACGGACGCAGGCGTCAAGAAACTCACCGCCACCAACGCCATCTACCAGGTCGTCCATGAACGAGATACGGGCGTGATTGGCTACTACCGTGTTAAGTATCGGCAGGGCGAAGTCGTACTTGAAGGCTACAATAACGTCGCCTCCAACCATGGGGGTAGCTTCCAGTCTGGATTCCGAGCGCAGGTTGGGAGCAGCGTGAGCCGTAGCCAACGGTTCGTAGCAACGCTGGTAACCAAACTCGATGACCGGCATATTTCTGTCGGGCATGGTGATTGCTCTTCCATATTCGAGATAATGACTTGTCGCTTCACCACGGTCGTTGATAACGCCATAACGCATGTCATTATCACGAAGGTCGACATCGGTAGTATAGGGGAGCAGTTCCACTCCGTGGCCCGAGAAAACGGCGCTGTCGTGGAAAATCAAACTGTCGGCTTTAATCGTCAGTTTAGTACGCGAATCTCTATCGTAAAAAGCATCCAATTCGGCATGGCCGAAGAACTCAACGATAGGCGCTTCAATCAAACTCTTCTGGTCATTGGTATAGATACGGGCGTCGTCGTGGAATCCGATGTAAGTCCATTCATAGGTCGAAAGGTCGAGATCCGAACTGCCGCCGCCTATCTGATAACCGTTATTTTTCTGACCGCAATCTTCGCATGTGAGGCGGCGTTTTTCAACCTTCTGACCGTTATATATGGATTTCATATACAATCCATATCCGGCTACCCGTTCTCCTCTAAGTGATGTCATACCCGGTACTGAAGCCAGACCTGCGCCATCGCCGCCAAAAAACGTGAACTTGGTAAACATATCAATATAATTCGTAGCGACAACAGCCAGACCGCCCGTCGCTATCGGATTATTATTTTCATCCGTACGGAAGTTGAACATCAGCGGACGTGCAAAATTATCAACCGTTTCGCACAAACCGGTGAATCCCGAACAGGCTGCAGAGCCATGCGGCGTATCGCTGCAACCCCTGTACAACTTGTGGAATTTACGCATCCACTGGTTAGGAGTAAGATTTTGATACCACAGGTAACCGTCTTCGTTCACATTGAATACAGCGCGATTCGCGTCGATACCCTGTTTGTAGGTCGTCCAATAATACGGGTTAGGATACTCTGAAAGCGCTGTAAAAGAGCCGTTTTTAGTCGAGATATCATACAGTCCTCTTCCGTAGTAATGATAACCGTCGGCCACCGTGTGATTATCATTGCTATAACCATAGTTGAGCATGATATTATCATCTGCGCCGAAGAAAACGCTTCCGCTATTATCGACCGGTGTGAACAGGAAGTCGCGCAAGCTAACATCGCCCCAATAGTTGTTGGGTGATTTAGCGTTGTTAGTACCGGCGTAGAATAACAGGTCGCCGCGCATACCTTCGACGGTAAAGGCGTCATACATATCAATAAACCCTTCGCGGGTGCGGAACGTAGCGTTACCTAAGCCATCCTGGAAGTTAAGGTAGGCGCCTTTCATCATGATATTACCCGTCCGCCATTCGCCCGGGAAGCTACAAATATCAGGCACATTCGTATTCAGCGTATTCTCCGTACCACCTGCGCAACCGACGTCTGCAAAGTTCCAGCGTATAGCATCATAGTCTTCTTTCGAACCATCGCCTGCATCTACCTTAATATCACCGTCGAAACCGTGATAAACGACAGAATCCTTACCCCAGATATTTCCATTCGGGGTGCTTATCTCCAAGTATCCGCCTGCTGTATGGTTACCGCGCGCCATATCAATTTTCATAAAGTCGAAAGTGATATTGCCGCCATACCCTTTGCCTCTGTCTTCGGGAGTGGTAAACAGGTTGGTTTTCGCTTTTCCCTTATCTCTATTCTTCTCATATCCTTCATATCCTGCGAGGATATAAACGTTAGCGCCCTGTGTGTGTGGATTGCCGCTAAAGTTGAAGACAATGCTGTCGTTCTTATTTTCTGCATCGTCCGTACTGTCCCGGTCGGCGCCATAGCCCAATACGATATGTCCCTGAAAGATAGGAATGTTATCCAATCCGCAGGAATCTGTCCGGCTGCAATAGTCGGTCGCACAGTTAATTCTTGTCTCTTTGTATTTAGCCGTTGTGATAAACACGCTACCGGTATCGGTCGGGTTCACATATTCGATGTTACGTGTCAGTATCGAATCGAAAGCCGTCATATAGAACTGACCGTTTTCGTTGTTCGTGTGGTGGGCGGTTGTATAATACGCGATCTTGTCATGCAGTTTGATGTCGATTGCTTTGAGTTGTGTCACGCCCGAACCTCCATGGTTGAAGGTGATCTGTGCATCGTGCTGTATTGGAGCGGGGGTGGGAGCTACGGAAGGCGTCCAGCCAATGTACGGGATATATCCGTCGCCATAGTTACCTGCCCATCCGCCCATTCCCGGATTCGCCGGTTCGTTTTGCTTTCTGTGCAGGTAAGGATCTGATTCGATATTTCCATTCAAGGCTACCAAATATATTTTACCAGCTCCGTTATAGTTGAACTCCAATGAATCGAATATCAGGATACTGCCGTTTCCTTTTCCGCCTTCTGCTAATGTGTTGTTCTTATTTGCACCATTCTCGCCGCCTGTCATAACATCCGGGTCAAAAGCGACCTCATCATTTAAAGAATCCGTAAGGGTGGTTCCAACTTCGGTCGCTTTGCACAACATCGAATCGCCTGCCAAGAAATCACGGTTCAGACGTCCGGCCTGCATGGTGATATTGGCACGGGTCTCATCTTCATTATAATTGAATTGCATCATAGCATGCGTTTCGATATGGCGTCCCGCTGTAAGGGTGAGACTGTCGGTATCGGTATGGTTGCTATTGTCGAAGTCGAAAATGACCGGCGCCATGATCTGTGTTTCGATGTCGCGCGCTGCGGAGATAAGCGTTTTCCCTTTGCCTAAATTATGCATATAGAAAGGTTTGTTGAGAAGGATATTGCCGTTAAACTCGGCTCCTTCAGCGCACCCTGTCTGCCACCAACAGCCGGGGAAACCTGCCGGCGACGAATTAATGTCGCCTTCTGCCCAAACCAGATTACCCGCCTGAATACGTATTTCCGCATTAAAATCGACACTATCAATAATAAATACGATCGAATCATCGGCAATATATCCGCTGCTGTTTTTGAATTCCGCCTTGTTCTGACGGGTAACAGCCGCTTCGATGTTGCCCGTTTCGGCAAACAGCAGCACATCGCCGCCTTCTTCTACGTTCGTAAGATACATAAATGTAGAATCGATAAAGATAGACTTGTGCGCCCGTAACGTAGTTTTAATTTTATTGCTTGTCGGCTCCGAAGTGGTCAGGTCGATTAGTGTATGGGCTTCGAGCCAAATATCGCCGCCTTCTCTGGATGCCCAATTATTAGCATTGTTATATGGCCTCATATCAAGCTCATAAATATCACAAGGGAATCGATTCAAATAGTTGTAGGGGAAAGGACAATCACCCTTTATGTCCCATGTGAGGTAATCCATTTCGGCTGATGGAGGCGGGTCCTTCTTGTCTGCACTTTGAGAAATAACCGTTTCGCCGAAAGTAACATCAGCGAGCCTGCTCGAAAAAGTCGGATACCCTGCTTTAAAAGTAATATCTCCGGAATCAGCGCCTTCGCGTGTTACAAACAGATTTTGTTCGAGATGAATTGTTTTCTTCGCCTCAAAAAGAATCGATTTATTACCCTTTTGGTCTATGGTGATAGCATCAATAAATCCCTGGTCATGGTTGCGTCCATAGATGTCTTGCCCTGCCTGAATGACAATTTCGCCAAATTCAGGTGTAAACGACGGATTCTGATATGTTACCGTATCGCCAAAGTAAACGTCATCATAGTTAGAACGTATCCATGTAATCCCTTGACCTTCGTAATTTATTTTAAAAATACTGTCGTACAACACAAACCCGCCGTTAATATCACATACATCATAAAACTCCCAGCAAGAACGGCGTCCAACATTAGGACCATTAGCATACGTAATATAATTGCCGTTAAATCCGGTAAATTCTACTGTATCCTTATGCGCTATCCAACCATACGGCGAGAATATTTTAGCATTCCCGACGGAATCCAAGTCAGGTCCGCCGCCGGGCAAGGTCGGTTCGCCGCTTTGTTTCAGATCCATTTTGATTGTCACCGAATCGCCAAAGAACACGCGTCTGTATCCTTCTATCAGCAATGCGTTTTGGGTCGTATCGCCTGTATAAAGGAACGGCGTATTGTACCGGTTTTCAACTTCGCTTAGCTGTTTCGGCCCGTAACCGAAATCAACGTATCCCCTTTTAGAGAAGTAAGTAACAAATCCTTGTTGTTCATTAGATATGCGGTAACCGGGGGTAGAAGAATTTTGGGTGTCGGTCGGTTTGCCGGAAGGATTGTACGAATTGTTTGCCAATGCGGTTGGCCCATACGTGCGGATACCCCACTCTCCACTTACAAGGAGATTAGAGCCTTTCGTATCGCTAAACGTAACCGAATCAGCAAAATGAACCACATCGACATACGAGCGTATGGTTGCATTCCCGTCATAATCTTCGCCGTTTGTCCCGTCCATCTTGATATTCACATCATTGCCTATCCATATATAACCACGCCCTTCATGATGGGTGTCAATCGGATCGTGCGTTACCCAAAGATGATTTTCAGGAAGAGTAACACAACCAGTATCACAGGCTCCTCCTCCCAGTGCCAGAATATTCATATCGCCACTCATGCCGGTATGCGTAAACCGCCCTAACCACCAGTTATCAATACTCGTTCCATTGATAGTATCAAGTCCGATGCGAACATAATGATTCATTGATTTAATGGTAGTAGTTCCCAACTCATCATTGGTAGTATTCACATCACTTTTAAGCCAAACATAACCGCCTCTCTGCGTTGAAATAGTAGGTGGTGGTAGCATGCAAGTATCAAATATACAAGGACCCATCGCCAGTATATCGAATCCATTCGTATTTGACGCACTGTCACTGAATTGGTTATAAGTGAGCGGATACTCTACCATTACACTACCGCCATGCGACCAGATTGAATCCTTACCGATACCTATACGATTGATGAAAACACCTTCATTTACGCCCGCTAATCCGGGTAAAGCAATTCCGTTAGCAGTCGGATTATCGGGGAATGGTTTCTTTATATCAACATATGTATAACCTTTTACAGTCATATTTCCTTGAACGCCCTCATGAACGAATCCACTATCCATCGATACATAATGATTATCCGACACTATCCTTACATGGCCGTGATCCACATTTTTAGTTGTCACAAACCCTTGTAACCAAACAAAACCGCCCGGATAGCCGCAATATTCTAAACAAGGTTCACCGATACCATTAATAAATAATCCGTTATATGTAGAATCGGTAGTTTGTGTATACGTGACAGAACCTTCAACCCGCACCTGCGTGCCTATAATTGAATCCCTTCCTGTACTATCTCTATTAATGACCAAATTACCAAAAGAGGCAGGGTCGTTAACAGGGCCTAGAATATGAACGGCGCTATTAGGCGCATAAACAAACAAATCGCCGGCTTTACCTTGATGGTCGAACCCATCGGCCATTTCAATAAACGAGTTGTTTGATTGTATGGTTACACTGCCGGCATCCTCATTTGATGTTTTCACAAAACCGCTAAACTTTACAAATCCGCCGTATTCCCCACAAACTTCTTCATCACATTCGCCTTGGGCATGAATTAAAAGACTACTTGTCGACGCTTTGCCGACATATCTGAATGTATCTTCTATATCCTTGCCAAATTTAATCCAACTATTTCGTGAAATAAAACTCATATTATCCGTATTTGCATCAAGGTAGGTTATACTGTCAACCTGAATCCACCCTTTTACATCTACTGAATGTGTATTTGCGGAAGTGCCTCCATTATGCGTATATCTACCTGTAACATGGACGTGACCAGTATCTAAAGAATTTGTATTTGTAATAAAAATATTACTTGATCCGTTAGGTGAAATAGTCGTGATAAAATTCCCGCTGACATCGAAAAATCCGCAATCATCACATCTGGGTGTTTGGTGATTTCCTATATCAATACGTAAATTTCCTGATCCGTCGCTAGTATATATAAAATTACCTGTGTTAGTAATTTTATGAGAATTTATCGTGACATTTCCATTTTGGGTCGTATTAAAAGTAGCTCCTGCATTAAAATTTGTCACATTCGGGTCTATCAATAAGTTCCCGTTACCGCTAAAAATGGGTTCGAACACGATTGGGCAAAAATCAACAGCATAACAACCTCCTATTGTATTTGTAATACGTAAATTATTATTATTAATAGTGGTTGTTGCTATCCCTTGCGGGCCAACTCTATATCCAACATGGTGCGAAAGCACCTCCGGGTCTGAATTGGTAGGAGGATCGCAATAATTGGTTAAAATTTTGTAGGCATCGACAAGTACATTAGCGTTAGAAGTTGCGATAGTCATATTTCTTTCAAGATTGCAATTAGGCCCTAAAGCGACCTCGCCTCCCGTAACCGGAATATTAGAACCTGTATAACTACTCAAGAATCCAATCGCTCGTCCGCCAATCACGCCGTCAGTCCAAGGTATCCAATCTGAAGAAACACCATTAAAATTTCCATTCCATGTTTGATCAAAATAAAGCTTTCTATTGGTGTTGGTAAATCTCAAGGTAGCAGTCGGTATGTTACCTGGTTTTGCTATTTGCCTATTCGCACCTGTAAGACGTAATCCGTCTGCGTGGACATTCATTATTCCTTGAGCAACAAGATTTGGTCCATTGATTGTGGTTGACCAACCTCTTGATCCGGTTGAAGTATTTAAGGTATATGCTGTGTATTGTGTATGTGTCCATCTTGGAGTCCACCAATGTATACTATCTTGTACAGGCATAAGACTAACTGTAATAGGAGTATGAGCATGGTTTGGTTCACCTAATCCGGTAACTCCATTCCAACTGGTACAAGAAATTCTAACCGTATCAACAGGTGTGTCTTGTGCAATCCAATTCGGAGTTCCATTATTACAGCACAAAGAACCCATACCCGGATTACCCCAAGCATCACAATCAAATGTTGGGTTGGATGACCAAGAAGTAGCAGTATAATATGTTCTATAAACAACACCATTCGTGCCAATCCAATATGGATTTGAAGGATAAAAAGTCTGGGGCACAGAACAATAACCACCACCCCCATTCGCTGGTCTAGGATAATCTGAATTCAAACTTGCAAAAGTAACATTTGACCAATTCCAATACCGATCTCCATCAATCCTGACTGCATATTTGCATGTCGCAGTATGAGGGCCTAACTGACCATTTCCACAATCACATCCAGAATTCCAAAAGATATTGGTTTGTCCCCAAACCTTTCCGCTGCCGAGCAGCAGTAGTGCAAGGCAGCAGCCTAAGAAAATTTTAATTTTGTTTCTCATAGTTTTTTATTTTTAAATTATTAATCTCGATTTTATAATCTCTGATAGTAATTCGGGCGATAACACCCTGTCTCGCCTTTTAGTCACATCGCTACGAAGCATTAATTCGTAGTCGCTCATTTTTAACATTTCCTTTTCCATACCGCTTGAATACTTAATTGATAATCACATATTTAAAACAACTCAACATCAAAAATAATAAATTTCCGGATAGCTACTCGTCATTTCTTTCGCTACTTTCGATTCTTTTTACGGCACAAAAATATAACATTTTTTTTAAACCAAAAGATTTTTTATATTAATAATATATAATAAATCTATAAAATTCTTAATATCTGTAATTATTTCAGAATGAAATTAATACAATATACGCCTCTCAATATCTGTATTGCGGTTTTTAAAGGTTATTTTTTCAAAAAATGTTCTTAAACATGTTGATAACTTTTATCTTCTGAATAATCACTTTTTGAAGAAAAAAATTATCTGATACTCTTTTCAAACTTAAACTCGTCTAAACGATTTGATATATCCTCTCTTTATAATGATATATCTACTCTTCAAAACTATTTTATGGCGTCTTCGTCACAACAAATGTGCAAAAATTCTCAATTATAACAGAAATTTTTCACCTTTTTTAGCAATTTATTATGGTTGTTTGAAAAAAATACCTATTTTTCCGATCATTTTCTCCGTTTTTTTTACAAGGCAACCCCCATTAGTCAGTCCTGAAAAGCAATGTGTCTCCTCCTGCCTTAGTCGTCTTCGACTGTCATTGCACCGGGCGTCTCGCGGGCGTCTCGCCCGCACAATGCGGACGGGATGTCCGCGCACCCAGTCTGAATCGCTGGGAAAAGTCAGCTTTTTTGGTTTTGCGCTCCACTTGTACTATCTTTGCGGCATAAACGATTATCAGTCATGGAGACAGTCAATAAGTCACAAACGGAAAATCAGAATGAGACTACGCAGGTTACCTTATCAGAGGTAATCTTCAAAGAGGCTGGTGTCTATATCAATCCGTTGACGGACTTCGGGTTCAAACGTATTTTTGGGACGGAAGCCAACAAGGATTTATTGATAGACTTCCTGAACGCTTTTTTAGATATTGAAGACGGGATAAAAGACCTGCAATATACCAATACGGAAAAGCAGGGTCGTGCAAAAAAAGATTGGCGAACTGAATAACTCCGTTGAGAAATGGACGTTTGTACTCAGACGACTGTCAAGGCTTAAAAACTTGCCTAAGGAACTGAGTAACAGTATTTTCAAAAAGCTGTTCGAGTTGGCAAAGATTGCCAATATGAATAAAGAAGAGTTAGATGATTATCAACAATCACTTAAAAATTATAGAGATATGTACCTGATAGAAAATGAATGGAAAAAAACCCTTGCTGAAAAGAACAAAATTATTTTAACAATGGGGAAAGACCTTGCTACAAAGGAAAAAGCCCTTGCTACAATGGGGAAAGACCTTGCTACAATGGGGAAAGACCTTGCTACAAGGGAAAAAGACCTTGTAACAAAAGAGAAAGCCCTTGTAACAAAAGAAAAAGCCCTTCAAGCAGCGCTTGCAAGGGTTGCTGAATTAGAAAGAAAAAATGGAGTGAAGTTAAATTGATGAAGACAAAACGTCCTCTCCTTTTTCCAACACGACCGTCCCCTTGCAATCCGGATATGTATCCGCTCTGAATCGGCGGGTGGAGGCGTAGCGTGCTACGTCTCTACATTCCTGTGTCGTTCATCGAGGAACGGCGTTGCGTATCTTACTTGATTAATCATTGGTATTATCGCGTTTATCGAAATAGTTTTTGACGAACATTGTTTTGTCTATGTCAATGAGGGATGTGTTATCGATGGTATCTTCTAATGTTTCCATTCTGTCTAATTCCAATTTTAAAGGCCAAATGTCTGAATCAATAAGCGCTTGTTTCAGTTCGGGAACTTGATCGAAATCAACCCGAATAAAAAAATTCAACTTATCCATTCCCAAATAAATAATTTCTTCTTTGCTAAGGGATAGCAGTTTTTGGAGTTTTTTTCCCTCCGGAGTGTTATCGCCTATCAGGGGTATAAAGGTATTGATTACTAAATCGTCGCCACGAATTAAAAATGTAAAATAGCCGACAGGGGGACAATCATCCGCAATCACACAGGAAAATAAATCACGTTTATCATATTGTACCAGATTCAGGTTGCGGGTGAAGGTATATTGAAAAAGAAGATTGTGATCGGTAGGACTAAATGTATTCAGGCGTTCTTTGAAGCGATGAAATACGTGTGATTGTACATACATGTTAAATACTTTGTCTTCTTTTTCATTTGGGAAAATTGCGGTTTGATGAAGTGTCAAAGGTTTGGGTAAATACAATCCATCGGCAGGCTCAAACAGGCGGAAAGTCTTACGGTATATGTTGTTGAAAGAAAAATATTTTGTTTCAGATTCCTGCACAGTGATACGATAAGATATTCTATATTCGAAGCAATGACCACAATTACATCGTTTACTGAGAATTTTATCACAGTCCATCGTGTGCCCGTACATTCGGAAGTTTACCCTCGAATATCCTCTGGTTAAGTAGAATATGTAAGTAGAGACCTTATTGCACGATTTATTCAGAAGTTCGTCCCTGTCGAACTTTTCACAGATGCGGCTTGCAGATTCATATTGAGGCGTACCGGATTCAAAAAGGTTGTCTTCTTTGAACATGCCTTGTATGGAAGAAAGAAAACTTAATCCGGCAGTATAGAACTCAAAGAAAGTAATTTTTGCTTCAGGTCTGCCCCAAAAAGTGGTTTTAATAAAATTATAGGCATCATTATTAATGTTCCTTACATATTGACGTGGTACTGTCCGTTCTTTTTCCGGTTTAATGATTGGGGTTAAGTAGTAAATATGATAAAGTCTTTCTTTTTGTCGTTTAGTGAAAACATCAAGCAGCTTTGGGTCTAATTCAAAATGATAAAGCAATTTTTTGGCAACAAGGTAAGTTTGTTGCATTTCTTGGGGGGAAGGCTTTCTTCTCTTCATAGTTCCACCCGATTGTGGGGTGAATTTTTTATTTCTCTTGTTTGCCATGGTAATTTCAGATGTCGTCTAACTTCAGGTAGATTTTGTTGTATAGACAGTCGCAGAAGGTAATCTGACCGTCGTTTTTGGTAATCGTGTATATCTTGCCGACGCGGTTATGGCCTACATATTGCTTGTATCCCTGCAATGGGTTGTCTAATTCGCTGATATCCGCCCAGAAAATGCCTCCAACAGTGAACCAGGGGCCACCCCGCGCTTCGCCGGCTTGATGTAAGGGGCGTAGTTGTTCGGGCAAGGGGTTGTTCAGTTGCTCGGCAATGTTTTTGGTAAGATCGCCCTTAAATTCGTTGATAAACCAATCGTGGGCTACTCCGGCATGTGTGAAAAGATGCTTGCCCTCCTGAAAAGCATAGGTGAACAAATGCAGGTTTTTCGTAAATAAGGTCTTAACTTCGTCTTCTATCCTGTAATTAAAGCGGCCGCTTGAACCGGGTATGTCCGGGCAGAAATAATGTAAATCGTGGTTGCCTAATATTAGAATTATATCATCCGGCCTGTCTTTTTTAAGCTGGATAATCTCTTTTAAATTAGCAACTAACTTTTTATCGGAGATGGTTTCGTAAGGATCGAGATAATCGCCTATGAAGATAATACGCGAGCCGGGGTTTTCTTCTACAGCCGTTTTCCAGTAGGTCGAGCCGTGGACATCGCCTATTACAACGGTGGGTCGATGGTTGATTTCAATTGTTTCGGTGTTCATATCTATTTTTTTTAGTTAATAATCGCCTACAAATATAGTACATGTTGGGAGAAATACAAAATTATTGTGGTTATTTCAGCAATTCAGATGCGGACGACCGCACTCCCAGGAAGCTAAAATTCTGATGTGAAGTGGAAGTGGATTTCGGGGAAGTCTTGCTGTGCCATGGTCAGGATATAGGCGGAATCGGCTAAGTAGACATCGCGTCCTTCTTTGTCGACAGCCATGTACTGGGATTTACGTTTTTTGAAATTTTCCAATACCTTCGTGTCGTCGCTCGCTATCCAACAGGCTTTGTAGAGGTTGACAGGCTCCCACCGGCACTGGGCGCCATATTCGTGTAACAGGCGATATTGGATGACTTCGAACTGCAGTTGGCCGACCGTACCGATGAGCTTACGGCCATTAAAACGGTTGATAAATAATTGTGCTACACCTTCGTCCATCAATTGGTCTATTCCCTTGTTGAGTTGCTTTGTCTTCATCGGGTCGGCATTGTCAATGTATTTGAATAGCTCCGGGGAGAAGCTCGGCAGTCCTTTGAAATGCAGGTCTTCGCCTTCGGTCAGGCTGTCGCCTATCTTGAAGTTGCCTGTATCGGGCAAACCGATGATGTCGCCGGCAAACGCCTCATCTACAACCTCTTTCTTTTGCGCCATAAAAGCGGTCGGACTGCCGAAACGCATCATCTTACCGAAACGGACATGTTTATAGTTGACGTTGCGCACAAACCGACCCGAACAGATTTTGACAAAGGCAATGCAACTGCGGTGATTCGGGTCCATGTTGGCATGTATCTTGAATACAAATCCTGAAAATTGCTCTTCTTCAGGGTTGACAATACGCTCCATGGCTTGTACTGGACGGGGCGAAGGCGATATGTGGATAAAACAGTTTAAGAGTTCACGCACGCCGAAGTTGTTCAACGCCGACCCGAAAAATACGGGCGCTACATCGCCCGACAAGTAATCGCCGACGTCGAAAGGGGGATAGACGCCATTGATTAACTCTATATCCTTCCTTAGTTTTACGGCCAACGCCGCATCGATGTATTTCTCAGCTTCAACGCTGTTAATATCTTTTATCTCAACACTTTCGGTTATGGTTTGCTTGCCGGGAATAAATAAATCCAATTTTTGTTCATACAGGTTATATACTCCCTTGAAACGTTGTCCCATGTCGATAGGCCAACTGAGCGGTCGTACCTGTATCTTTAGTTCAGCCTCTATCTCATCCAATAAATCAAACGGATCATTGGCTTCGCGGTCCATCTTGTTGATAAAGACAATCACAGGGGTTTTGCGACTGCGACAAACTTCCATCAGTTTTCGTGTTTGCATCTCGACGCCTTTGGCTGCGTCGATGACGATAATGACACTATCTACCGCCGTAAGCGTGCGGTAGGTGTCTTCGGCGAAATCCTGGTGGCCCGGCGTGTCTAATATGTTGATTTGAAAACCTTCATACCCGAATGCCATGACAGAAGTGGCGACCGATATGCCGCGTTGCTTTTCTATCTCCATCCAGTCGGAGGTGGCTGTACGGCGAATTTTGTTTGACTTTACTGCGCCGGCTATATGAATAGCGCCCCCGAATAACAAAAGTTTTTCGGTTAGCGTTGTCTTGCCAGCATCGGGGTGACTGATTATCGCAAAAGTGCGACGACGGTTGATTTCTGCGGTCATAGGAAAATAATCTTAAAATAAAGGGAAAAATAATCTTAAATCTTAAATTTTTAAATTTTAAATTGGGTAATCGGACGTCCCGTCCGATTACGCTGCCCTCGCGCGCGTACATTATATTATTATATATATACGCTTTGTAGAAATTTTGCCAAGCTGACTTCCCATGGGGGAATTTGGATGGAGAATGTTTCTTTTATTTTTGTTTTGTCGAGAACGCTGTACATCGGGCGTGAAACGCGTGTGGGATAGGCTGCTGTTGTGATTGGATTGACGATGCAACGGATTCCTTTGAGTTCAAATATCTTCACGGCAAAATCGTACCATGTGCAGGAGCCTTCGTTTGTATAATGATAGATGCCGGGCGTCAAACGGTTAGCTGTCAGCATGGTTTTGATAGCTTCGGCTAAGTCGTGGGCGTAAGTGGGCGTGCCGTACTGGTCGCTTACTATGCTTAAGGTATCGCGTTCTTTTCCTAACCGGAGCATCGTCTTTACAAAATTTGTTCCAGTGCCTGAATATAGCCACGCTGTACGGATAATAATCGCATTTTTACATGCAGCCATAAGCGCCTGTTCGCCTGCTAACTTCGTCTTTCCGTAAACGGAAAAAGGACATGTTGCGTCTGTTTCGAGGTATGGACGAGTGTTCGCAAACCCATCGAACACATAATCGGTCGATATATGAATCACACGGGCGTCGACCTCCTCAGCTAATTCGCCAATGATACGGACTGCTTCGGTATTGATACGTGCGCATAGCTCCGGTTCATCTTCCGCACGGTCGACAGCCGTATAAGCGGCACAATTGATGATAATACCAATGTTGCGGGAATGTATGAAATCGCTCACGGCTGACTTGTCGCAGATGTCTAACGTGTCAACATCAGTGAAATAAAATGTAAAACCGTCCATTCCATCCGTACTATTCCGTAAGGCGGCACCTAACTGGCCATTAGCTCCTGTCACTAATACTTTCTTCATATTTTCATATTTAGGCGGACAAAGGTACGATTTTTTTTCGTACCTTTGTCCTCTTGCGTAAAAACCCGGTAAGAGAAATTGATTATAAAACTATAACAACTATGATAGTAGCTCAGCAAAAAAGGAAAGAGAATATCGTTGAATACCTGATTTACCTATGGCACATAGAAGACCTGTTGCGGGCTTGCCGGTTCGATATGAATGAAATAGAGGCTCATATCATTTCAAGTTATCAGCAACCTGAAAACATCATGCAGGAAATTCGCCAGTGGTATCAGGAACTGATTGATATGTCACTTCGCGAAGGCATCAGGGAAAAAGGTCATCTTCAGATTAATAAGATTATCGTTTCGGAGCTTGATGAATTACACAAACGGTTGATTCATTCACCGCAGGAAATGGTCTACGGTTCGCTCTACTACAAAGCATTACCAGCTATCGTTCAACTGCGCTCCAAAGCGGGCGATACGGCGATGTCAGAGATAGAAACCTGCCTAACGGCTGTTTACGGTCATTTTTTATTGCGTTTGCAGTCTAAGGAAATCAGCGCCGAAACAACCGAAAGCATAAAACAAATCAGCAGTTTGCTCGCTTGCCTCGCAGCCAAATTTTAATTATGAATTATGAATTCCACCCCTTCCCCCCTTCACCCCTTCGCCCCTTCGCCCCTTTCCCCCCTTCACCCGTTCCCTCTTTTCAACATTTTTCGCAAGTTTTCAACACGTCCATTGGTAAAGATGGAAAAAATGACTATTTTTGCAGGCTAAATAAATGTTTTCAAAGGGCGTTACTTTGAAGATAGTTCTGATGTAAGTGATTCATTAATAACAAATAATAATATGAAACATGGGTAAAATTATAGCATTAGCAAATCAAAAAGGAGGCGTTGGCAAAACGACGACTACGATAAACCTTGCGGCGTCCTTAGCTGCGCTCGAAAAAAAAGTGTTGATAGTAGACGCTGATCCGCAGGCCAATTCTTCTTCCGGTTTCGGTATTGATGTGAAAACGCTAAAACATTCTATTTACGAAAGTCTGATAAATGGTTTAGAACCGGAGATAGCGATCCTTAGTTCGCAGATGGAACACTTGGATATATTCCCGTCGCATATCGACTTGGTGGGCGCCGAGATAGAGATGCTGAACTTGGATAAACGCGAATACATCCTCCGCAATCTGCTCACACCACTCAAAACGAAATACGATTATATCCTGATAGACTGCTCGCCTTCGCTGGGACTGATAACCGTCAATGCGTTGACGGCGTCTAACTCGGTGATAATCCCCTTTCAGTGCGAATATTTTGCGCTCGAAGGAATTAGCAAACTGCTGAATACCATCAAAATCATTAAATCGAAACTAAACCCTTCGCTCGAAATTGAAGGTTTTCTGATCACGATGTACGATTCGCGCCTGCGGGTCGCTAACCAATATTACGAAGAGATAAAACGATTGTTTCAGGATTTGGTTTTTACAACGGTGATTCAACGGAATGTGAAGTTAGTCGAAGCGGCCGGTTCGGGCAAACCCGCCCTTCTATATGAGGCCGATTCGAAAGGTTCGATCAACCACATGCAGTTAGCAAAAGAGTTGATCGAAAAAGATGCAAACAAAAAATAAAATATAAATGGAGAAAAAAAAGAAACAGATTGGACGCGGTTTGGAGGCGCTGCTGACAAGCGATGGCCTGAATACAAGCGGTTCGTCGTCGCTGAACGAGATTGCGCTAAACAAAATTGATCCCAACCCGAACCAACCACGGACGGTCTTTGATGAGGAAACACTCAATGAACTCGCCGCCTCTATCCTTACTTTCGGAATCATACAACCTATCACCCTAAAAGAAACCGGCACTGACAGATATATGATTATTTGCGGTGAGCGCCGTTACCACGCCGCCCTGAAAGCCGGCCTCGAATTCATCCCTGCCTATATCAAAACGGCTGCCGATGAGAATATGATGGAGATGGCGCTGCTCGAAAATATTCAACGTGAAGACCTGAGCGCCATTGAGATAGCGCTTGCCTATCAGAAACTGTTAGACGATTCGGGGCAGACACAGGAGCAACTGAGCGAAAGGGTCGGCAAAAAACGCGCCACCATCTCCAATTACCTGCGTCTGTTGAAACTGCCGGCCGAGATTCAGGTATGCCTGAAAAAACGAAGCATCGACATGGGACATGCCCGCGCATTGCTTTCGATAGAAGACCCCGAAGTGCAACTCGCCCTGAATGACCGCATTCTCAAAGAAGGTCTCTCAGTACGAACCGTTGAGGATATTGCCCGAACGATCAATACTACCGGCAACTTTCCCGGAAAAAAAGCGAAGAAACCACAAGGACAAGGTCTACCTAACGAGTTTATGATACTGAAAGACCATCTCTCGACTTTCTTCAATACCAAAGTGCATTTTAGCTATAACGCCGAAGGAAAAGGAAAGATAACGATTCCGTTCGATTCAGATGAACAATTAGCCTTTATCATGAGTTTGTTAGACCGTATGAAACAGGCATGAACCAGGGAGTAAAATCAAAACACTTCCGTGGAATACATTGGATTGTTTTTCTTCTAACAGTCGCAACACCAGTAATTTACGGACAAGTACAAGTGAAAACCGAGGTGGATTCGCTTTTACTTAAAGGAGATACGGTGAAAAGAGGTGAAGAAGGGGAAATATGGGGGAAGATGGAGGAAATAGGGGAAAGAGGGGAAGAAGGAGAAGAAGGAGAAGAAGGGGAAGAAGGAGAAGAAAGAGAAGAAGGGGAAGAAGGGGAAGAAGGGGAAATAGGGGAAGAAGGAGAAGAAGGAGAAATGGAGGAAATCGGGGAAATGGAGGAAATAAGGGAAATGGAGGAAATAATCCCCTTCAAACCAAAACCAAAAACTGCTACTATTGCAGCGGCCTTATTCCCGGGATTAGGGCAAGTCTATAACCGTCAATATTGGAAACTACCCATTGTATATGGCGGGTTGATGGGCTGTTTGTATGCCATCACTTGGAACAACAAGACATATTCGGACTATAAAGAGGCCTATTTCAGTATCATGAAGGACGCCAAAGCCGATCCGCAAGCGGAACATCCGGAAGATTGGAGCGACAGATGGCAGGTTTTTATTCCGGGCAGTGTCGATCCGGCTACCCGACTGCACGATACTAATTTCCAGAACAACCTGAAAAGAGGGAAAGATTATTTCCGGCGTTACCGGGAACTGAGTTGGATTATTATGATTGCCGTATACGGGATTACAGTCGCCGATGCTTATGTGGATGCACAAATGTTCGATTTTGATGTTTCACCCGATCTGTCGTTACATGTGACGCCCTTCTTTTTGCCAGAAACAATCTGCCATTCCCGGAGCTATGGCATTACTATTTGTATGAATTTTTAAAAAATAACCTGCGCCTATGAATAAACTACGCTTTCATATACTGATAATTACCAGTGTGATCGTTTCTTATTTCCAACTGTCAGCACAACAAATTGGTGTGGATGTTCAATCGGGAGAAGCCGCTCAATTACCTGATACCATTTCGTATGTTCAAATACCTGATTTAGTTGCAGACACGTTATTAACCGATTCGCTGGAGGATATTTTGCCCGAAAGCATGGAAGTCGACTGGCAAAAACTTTTTGAAGGGTGGCATGCGTCCCATTTTTATAACCCTGAAAATTTCTGCGTAGACGACGATGTCAATCCGTTCTTCCCGGATTCCATTTACCGCTTTCGTATGAATCGTATGATGACGGTTATTCCCATGACCTACAACGAGACTGTACGTAAATATATTGATTTTTATGCCGTGCGCTCCCGCAAAAATTTTCGTTATATCATGGGGATGGCGGATTATTATTTTCCTATGTTCGAGCAGATACTCGACGCTAACGACATGCCGCTCGAATTGAAATACTTAGCCGTAATTGAAAGCCACCTCAACCCTATCGCGCTGTCGCGTGTGGGCGCCAGCGGCCTCTGGCAGTTTATGCTGCCTACCGGTAAAAGCGTGGGTCTTGAAATAAACAGCCTCATTGACGAGCGGTTTGATCCCGAAAAAGCGACGGTAGCCGCCTGCCGGTATTTGAAACAATTGTACAACATGTACGATGACTGGTATCTAACGCTTGCCGCCTATAACTGCGGACCGGGTACCGTCAACCGGGCCATCGCACGGTCGGGCGGAAAAAAGGATTACTGGAAGATTTCCTCTTCGCTTCCCCGCGACACACGCGTCTATGTGCCGCTATTTATTGCAGTAGCCTATATCATGACCTATCATTGCGACCATAATATTTGTCCCGTCCGCTCGAATTTCTCCGTGGCCACCGATACCATCATGGTCGAACAGGCGCTCCATTTCGACCAGATAGCCGAAGTCATGCAGATAGACAAGGGGATCATCCGCTTTTATAACCCGCAATACAAACGTGAGATTATTCCCGGCAACATACAACCTTCTACCTTACGCCTGCCGATAGAAAATACAATAGATTTTATTGAACAGGCCGACAGTGTGTATGCACATCGCGTATATGAGTTGCTGGAGTATTGCGTCCCTGTTGATGTGAATGACCCGAAAAGTAGGCAGGAACTGATTTCACACACAGTGAAAGCGGGCGAAACCGTTTATACCATTGCCAACCTGTACGGAGTGACAGCGCAAAACCTGCGCAAATGGAACGGCTTTTCCGGTTCACGGTTGACACAAGGCCGAAAGTTGAGGGTTTATATTGATAACGGAGGCCTTACCTACTCCGCCCCCAATACCCCAACCGCAACACAGCAAAAATCAACCGCAGTAACAACCGCCGCCACTACAACGTCCGCACAGCAAAAACAGTCCGCCGGAACGACCAGCGCCTCCGCACAACAAAAATCAACCTCCGGAACTTCCGCCGCCACAACAACCTCCGGATATATTAGCTACAAGGTAAAATCGGGCGATTCATTGTATGCTATCGCTAAAAAATATCCCGGCGTAACCGTGCAAGGCATCCAACAAGCCAACGGAATGACAACGACAAACCTCCACATCGGACAGGTTCTAAAAATCCCGACAGGGTGATTTATTAATTAGGAATTAAGAATTAGGTATGTCGACCCAAGCAATAATGAAAATTACCCATTAATCATTAATCATTAATCATTAATCATTAAATCATTAAATCATTAATCATTAATCATTACCCATTAGTCATTTTTTTCGAATGAAAAATGAATATCTGATACAAAAAGAGTTTGAGGCGTTGATGTACGATTACTTATGTACGAATCATCGCCGTCAGATAGACCGTATCACGAAAGCGTTCCATTTTGCCAAACAGGCGCATACAGGGATGAGACGGCGGGATGGTGATCCTTATATCATGCACCCCCTTGCCGTAGCGCGCATCGTATGCAAGGAAATAGGACTCGGCTCTACTTCTATTTGCGCCGCACTGCTGCATGATGTAGTCGAGGATACCGAATATGGCGTAGAGGAGATTGCCGATCTGTTCAACCGGAAGATAGCGGATATTGTCGACGGACTGACAAAAATATCGGGAGGGGTATTTGGAAATAGCGCTACCGCACAGGCGGAAAACTTACGAAGGCTGCTCCTCACGATGAGTAGTGATATTCGCGTCATCTTAGTTAAGATGGCCGACCGTCTGCACAATATGCGAACGCTTGGTTCGATGCGCCCCGACAAACAATTTAAGATTGCCGGCGAAACCATGTTTATCTATGCGCCATTAGCGCACCGCCTTGGGTTATTCGCCATCAAAACGGAACTCGAAGACTTATGTTTCAAATACGAACACCCCGAAGAATACCGCCTCATCAATGAGAAACTGATACAATCGGAGAAATCAAGGCAACTACTGTTCGACAACTTTGCCAAACCGGTACGCCTCGAACTGAAACGCTTAGACCTGACCTATGAAATGAAAAGCCGCGTGAAGTCGGCCTATTCGATTTGGAATAAGATGAACAGCAAAGGCGTCCCGTTTGAGGATATATATGATATTTTCGCGGTGCGAATCATCTTCGAACCGACAGGCGAGGTGGACGAAAAAAACCTCTGCTGGGATATATATGCTGCGATAACAAACATTTACCGTACACGTCCCGACCGCCTCCGCGACTGGGTAAGCCGGCCTAAAGCGAATGGTTATCAGGCGCTTCACCTTACCGTCATGGGACCCGACGGACAATGGATCGAAATTCAGATTCGCAGTAAACGTATGGACGAGATCAGCGAGAAAGGTTTTGCCGCCCATTGGAAATACAAGGAACATAGCATGGATGAAGAATCACAGTTAGATAAATGGTTGCAAACCATCACAGAGATATTGGAACAACCGAATCCTAACTCGCTCGATTTCTTGGATACTATCAAAATGAATCTCTTCTCGTCCGAGATTTTTGTTTTTACACCTAAAGGCGATCTGAAAACACTGCCGAAAGGCGCTACGGCGCTTGACTTCGCTTATAACCTCCATACTACTATCGGAAATGGTTGCATCGGCGCCAAAGTGAATCATAACTTAGTCTCTTTAAGCCACAAATTAGAAAGCGGCGATCAGGTTGAAATCATCACCTCTAAAAATCAACACCCTAAAAATGAATGGCTTAACTTCGTATCGACCGCCAAAGCAAGGACAAAGATAGAAGCGGTGCTGCGACGCGACCGGAAAGAATTAGCCGCGCTTGGATTTGAAAAAGTGAAAGAAGCCTTTATCCGGTCATCGCTCGAATCATCGCAATCATATTTGGATAAGTTAACTATCTATTTCGGATTTGCGAAACGCGAGGAGTTCTATTATGCCGTCGAAAAAGGAGAGGTGGCTTTGCCCGATAACCTGCGTAAAATATTGAAAGAAAAAAATACAAGCTCCATCATCAAGGGGTTAGCAAAAATTTTCGGTATAGGAACTAAAAAAACGGTTTTAGATGAAGCAGAACAGGATGAGGAAGACAAAGTCGTTTTCGACAAAACAAGACCTTATGCGTTACGCGAGGATTTATTAGGACAACGAAATTATGTAGTAGCCGACTGCTGCAAACCTATTTCGGGGGATGATGTTTTCGGGTTTATCAATGACGATAATACTGTTATCGTCCATAAACATACATGCCGTATCGGATTACGCCTGAAAAGTAGCTTCGGCGACCGTATCCTGTCGACCACATGGAGCAGCCACTCCATCACTTCGTTTGAGGCGACACTGAAGGTAGTCGGCATTGATGCCGTTGGCGTACTTATGGAAATAGCCAAAACCATTGCAGGTTTTCAAGTCAACATGATACGGTTGTTGTTGGAATCGAAAGACGGTGTCTTCGAAGGGAGAATCAACATGTTAGTGAACGATGTGGAAGACCTCCAGAAAATGTGCCTATCGCTCTCCAAGATAAAAAATATCAAGTCGGTGTCACGGGTTGTTGATTAAACTCTTATCAACTTCCCCCATCGCGTCGCTCAATGATTTCAGTTCGGCTCTGATATTTTTAAGCCGAAAAACTACTTTCGCCTGTTTTACTGCGCTATCTTTATTGTTTTTGAGTTTTTTACGCACCCCGTCTAACGTAAGACGACAGTCTCTGATTAAATACCGGACCATACGTACATTTTCAATGTCGTTTTCTTTATAAAAACGAACCCCACGCTCATTGCGGGTAGGAGTTATCACCTCAGGAAACTCGTCCTCCCAATATCGCAACGTCGATTCCGGCTCACCCACCGCCTCCGCTACCTCCTTAATAGAATAATATAACTTCATGAAAGTTTTCAGTTTTCAGTCTTTAGTTTTCAGTTTTCAGTTTTCAGTTTTCAGTATTCAGTATCCCCATCATTGCGAGCCCGTAAAGCAATGACAATACAACGGTTCATTGTTAATTGTTAATTGTTCATTAATCATTAATCATTAATCATTAATCATTAATCCATCACTTGTCCATGATTCTCGGCTATTTGGGTCATCATGTCAAATTCTTCCGGTGTCAGGTCTTGGAAAAAATATTTCGTGGGATTGTCATAGCGGTCTTTGTATATCACCTCATAATGTAAATGATAGCCGGTCGTTCGCCCTGTATTACCAACGGTAGCAATCACTTCTCCCCGCTTCACTTTCTGTCCGACGCGTACCTTATATTTATCAATGTGACCATATAAGGTTTTGTAATCATATCCGTGGTCGACGATGATACAATTACCATAACCCTGATTCCGTGATGCCATGATAATCGTTCCATCACCCGTCGCATATATTTCCGAGCCTCTTTCGGCGTTAAAATCTATTCCCGTATGAAAACGCGGAATACGGTAAATAGGGTCAGGACGCATACCGTAACCGGATGAAATATATTTAAAATCTTTATTGGCAATTGGCTGAATAGCAGGGATACACTTGATCTTATTCTCCCAATCCTGCCCTGAACTGATAAGTTCTTCTAATGAATTTGACTGGATATACATTTGTTTTTTAAGTAAATCCATCTTCCTTGTCGTCTCAACTATCAACTCGGAATTGGTAAATCCCTTCAGATGTTCATAACGGTTTGAGCCGCCAAAACCCGATTTTCGTATCGACATGGGAATCGAATCGGCATTAAAAATTGCACGGTACAGGTTTTCATCCCTTTGTATCAAATCTTCCAACACCTCGTTCGCTTGGTCTATCTCTTTCGTAAGTAATGTAAACTGTATCTGAAGCAACGTATTTTCCTTCCTCAACATCACTTCCATCGGCGATTCGAAGAAGTAGAGAAACCCCAGGAAAGCGATAATACCAATAGCTAATCCTATGCTTAAATTCTTGATAGCTATCATGAAACGCTCTTTATTTGAGGGGAATTGCCTTTCGTATTCAAGCGTTTTAGGGTTGAAAAAATAGTATGTTTTTCGTGATTTAAATAGTCCCATAAAATTCACTTCTTAAAAAATTTGTTCTTTATCGCTGCAAAAATAAATTATTTACCGTACTTTTGCAAACTGTTTACGGATTATTAACATTTAAGTATTAAAGTATGCTTACAGCAAAAGAGATTAGAGCCTCATTTTTACAGTTTTTTACAACAAAAGGCCATCATATTGTACCCTCCGCCCCCATGGTTATCAAAGGCGACCCGACCCTTATGTTTACGAATGCCGGCATGAACCAGTTTAAAGATATGATACTCGGTCATGCGCCCATCAAATATCCGCGTATAGCCGATACGCAAAAATGTCTGCGCGTCAGCGGCAAGCATAACGACCTCGAAGAAGTAGGACACGACACCTATCACCATACCATGTTCGAGATGCTTGGCAACTGGTCATTCGGCGATTATTTCAAAAAAGAAGCCATCGCCTGGACATGGGAATATTTGGTCGACAGGCTGCAACTTCAACCCGACAGGCTTTATGCCACTGTTTTTGAGGGTAGCGCGGCCGAAAAGCTGGAACGCGATGACGAAGCGGCCGGTCTATGGGAACAATTCCTGCCGAAAGAACGTATACTCGAAGGTAATAAGAAAGATAATTTTTGGGAGATGGGCGATACAGGTCCGTGTGGTCCCTGCTCGGAAATACATATCGACTTACGACCTGACGATGAACGCGAAGTCGTTCCCGGCGCACAGTTGATCAACAAAGACCATCCGTTAGTTGTCGAGCTATGGAACTTGGTTTTCATGCAGTACAACCGTAAAGCGGATGGCGCCTTAGAACCGCTTCCGAACAAGGTGATCGACACCGGTATGGGGTTTGAACGCCTCTGCGTCGCGGTACAGGGGAAAAAATCAAACTACGATACCGATGTTTTCCAGCCCGTTATTAACGCTATCTCCGCCTTCACAGGTATAATCTATGGTGCTGATACACAAAAAGATATCGCCATGCGCGTCATTGCCGACCATATCCGTACCATCGCCTTTTCGATTGCCGACGGCCAACTGCCGTCGAATGTAAAAGCCGGATATGTCATCCGCCGTATTCTGCGTCGCGCCGTCAGGTACGGATACACTTTCCTTGAGCAGAGAGAACCTTTCATGTTCCGATTATTACCTGCGTTGATCGACGTCATGGGTGACACATTCCCTGAACTGACCGCTCAGCAGGAACTGATAGGCAAGGTGATGAAAGAAGAAGAAATTTCGTTCTTACATACGTTGGAGACAGGGATACGCCTGTTAGACAAAAAAATCGAGGAAGCAAAAACGTCAGGGAACAAAACGCTTGCCGGCGCGGATGCTTTCGTTTTGTACGATACATTCGGGTTCCCGCTCGACCTGACGGAACTTATCCTGCGTGAAAACGGTATGAATGTCGACATCGCAACTTTCCATTCCGAGATGCAAAAACAAAAAGACCGCGCCCGGAACGCGGCAGCTATCGAAACAGACGACTGGGTTATCATCCGTGACGGCGAAACTGTTTTCACAGGATACGACAGCTACGAATGTGAGACTGGAATCCTTCGTTATCGTAAAATAAAACAGAAAAATAAAGAACTGTACCAGTTAGTGTTAAGCCAAAGCCCGTTCTATGCCGAGATGGGAGGACAGACAGGCGACAGCGGTCGGTTGGTAGCTTCCGACGGCGAAGTGACGGAAATAATTGATACCAAGCGCGAAAACAACCTTCCGGTACATCTCACCACCCGACTGCCGCACGACCTGACCGGTTCATTTACGGCCTTTATAAATAAGGAGTTGCGGGAAAATACCGAATGTAACCACTCTGCCACACACCTGCTGCACGAAGCCCTGCGCGAAGTGTTAGGCGCACACGTGGAACAAAAAGGCTCGTATGTTTCACCGGAATCATTTCGTTTCGACTTTTCTCATTATCAAAAAGTATCGGATGCGGAAATTCGCGAAGTAGAGAAACGGGTCAATCACCGTATACGCGAAAACTTTCCGTTAGAAGAATTCCGGCAGATACCGATGGTAGAAGCGCAAAAGATGGGCGCCATAGCGCTGTTCGGTGAAAAATACGGCGACGAAGTGCGGGTCGTGCGCTTTGGCTCGTCGACAGAGTTATGCGGTGGTACACATATCTCGTCCACCGGACGAATAGGGTCTATGTATGTGGTGAGCGAGAGTTCCATCGCCGCAGGTATACGGCGTATCGAAGCTGTCACAGCCGGAAATGCGGAAAATATGTTGTATCGTACGCAGGATATGATTCGCGAACTGCGGGCGATGTTCAATAATGTACCTAACCTGCAGGCTACTATCAAGAAGTCTATCGAAGAAAATACGGAACTGAAAAAGCAATTAGCCGATTACCTGAAAGAAAAAATAGCTTCCATCAAAAAAATCATCCTGTCGCAAGCCATTGACAGGGATGGCGTTAAGATTCTGAGATACAGGGGAAGCGGTAATGTGGAAGCGTTCAAAAACATCGCTTTACAAATTAGAAGCGAGGCTACGGGCGATGAAAAGGTTTTGTTTGTAGCAGGTATTGAGGAAAATGACAAATGCAGTCTGGTGGTCATGGTCAGCGATGCCTTAGTAGCCGGAGGAATTGACGCCGCCAAACTGATCCGCGAAAGCGCAAAACATATTCAGGGCGGCGGCGGAGGCCAAACCCACTTCGCCACCGCAGGCGGTAAGAACAAAGACGGCCTCGACGCCGCAATGGAAGCGGTAGAACTTTTTATAATTAGGAATTGAAAACTAAATTATCATAATAACAAATAACATCGTTTCGGAACTCAGCGCTTACCTATCGTCGCACAGGCACGACAAGGTTTTTGTCCTTTCCGATACTAATACGTCTAAGAAATGCCTTCCGCTTTTGAACGAGGCTTTTCATAGCGATG
>Ga0099364_10000763_pt1 | contig 54634 bp, 55 predicted proteins | sample TergutTh196P3_FD_73070 | JGI IMG/M metagenome (GOLD analysis project Ga0099364, IMG submission 73070) | Microcerotermes parvus P3 segment gut microbial communities from Pointe-Noire, Republic of the Congo - Th196 P3 | ecosystem: Host-associated > Arthropoda: Insects > Digestive system > Gut ... | reverse complement strand
CTCAATTCCCCTCTCCCCAATATGATTCCCAAGGCCCGGTTTACGCGAGGACAAATTCTGGGAAATGTGGTACATTACGCATGATGAATATGTTACATTAAGTTCAATAAGCGGTTGCTTTGAGAAAAACGAAAAGAGGCGTGATTTTGGGTAAAACAACCCTTGACAAACACGAAAAACCGGTCATAATCCTACGGGCTACGGGCTACGGGCTACGGGCTACGGGCTACGGGCTACGGGCTACGGGCTACGGGCTACGGGAGAAGTATGTTCTAAACTATTCAATGTAAAAGCAATCAAATTCAATTGCGGTCATATCAGCGTCGCGGCGTGTATTTCGCCGCGGCGCCGTTTTTTTTGGCCGCCGGGGGAGGTGACGCCCGGCGGTGAATAACGTTTTGGGGTTTCGTGACGATTTTTTTATTTTTTAAAAAATAACAAGGAGGAATTTTGAAATGAAACACAGACGTAACGGGGGGTTCACCCTGGTTGAGCTTTTGATAGTGATAATGATCATCGGCATCCTGGCGGGGTTGGTTCTGCTGGCTATGGGCGAGGCGCGGGACACCGCCACGGCGACGAGGATAGTCAGTGACCTGCGTACCTTGAAAGCCGCGGCGACGATGTACTACGTCGATACGGGCAGTTGGCTGGAGCCTGGCGGGTCGAGTATAGGTGTGTTTTACAGGTTCGAGGACCAGAGTGAAAAGGTAGCAGCATTGGAGAGGTATATGAATAGTAGTATACATAAAGACAGGTACTACGGGGTTGTGTTACGACACCTGTACCACCCCAGCCTCGGGCAATCCGGATCGAATAGGAGCGGGAATCGGTTGATAGGCTTGATGATGGCTTCACAACAACAGATAAGCCGCGGCGTAGTAGAGAAACTTGCAAAAAATGCATCCACCACAGGCATCGTTGATGGCGAGGGCGACCCATTCACCGTCGTTGATGTTGTACCTGGTAGGTCTATTGAGGTTTATATGCCCTTGCAGTAAAAAACCCGACGCTCGAAGCGCACCCGGTGGGCGCTCTATTTTCATCGCGTGAGGCGGTGGGCAATCCGCCGCCTTTCGCATCGCGCGTCCGTTGCTATAAAAGGAGAGACCCCAATGAGCCAGGAATGGAAACATCTGAAACTAGGCGACTTGCTGGTTGAAGCCGGCGCTATAGCCCAGAACACTCTGGACGCGGCGCTGGAGGAACAGAAAATTTCAAGGATGCGGCTCGGGGAAGTCCTGCTCAAAAACGGCTGGCTCTCCGAACGGCAACTGGCGGACGCTCTGAGCAGGCAGCTCAAACTGCCGCTCGTATCCCTCGCGAAATACAAGCCGTCGCAGGAGGCGTTAAAGATAATACCCGAGTCGGTGGCGCAGAGGCTTGATATAGTCCCGCTCGCCGTACTCGGCACGGGGAAAATTTCCATAGCGATGTCCGACCCGCTGAACATTATGGCGGTGGACGAGCTGCAAATGATGACGAACGCGGATTTCGAGATCAGCGTGGCGACGACTTCCGACGTGCGGCGCGCCCTGATGAGCTTTTACAAGATGCAGGGAACGATCAGGTCCGCCATAGATGAATACGAGGCCTCGACGGCGGACTTCGTCGCGTCCATCACCTCGGCCGGTCTCGTGCAGGACGTCGCCGGAGTTTCGGCGGACGACGCGCCGGTTGTAAGGCTCGTCAGCAACATTCTCGAACAGGCGGTAAGGGATCAGGTATCCGACATCCATCTGGAGTCTTACGAAAGAGTCTCAAAGGTGCGCTACCGCCTCGACGGGTCGCTTTACGAATATATGGAATTTCCCGCGCCGCTCCACGCCGCCGCGGTGGCAAGGCTCAAAATCATAGCCGGCATGGACATATCCGAACGGCGGAAACCACAGGACGGCCGCATCATAGTGAAGGTTCTGGACAAGCGAATAGACCTCCGAGTTAACACTCTCCCGACGATATACGGGGAAAAGGTTGTAATGAGGCTTCTGGATCAGAGCGCGTCAAAGGTCGGGCTGATCAACCTGGGGCTTTTCGAGGACGATATCGAGGTCCTGAACCGGAATATCGCGGCTCCCCACGGAATATTCCTCGTGACGGGACCGACTGGTTCCGGCAAATCCACCACGCTGTACTCGATCCTCGACATCCTGAACCGGCCGGGCAAAAACGTAATAACGGTTGAGGACCCGGTCGAATACACAATGCTGGGTATAAATCAGGTTCAGGTGAACGAAAAGGCCGGGCTGACGTTCACGGAGGCGCTTCGCTCGATGCTGAGGCAGGACCCCGACACGATAATGGTCGGGGAGGTCCGGGACTACCCGACCGCCGAGCTCGCGATACGCGCGGCCCTGACCGGACATCTGGTCCTCTCGACCCTTCACACCAATGACGCGCCCAGCTCCGTCGTCAGGCTTCTTGATATGGGCACGCCGTCGTATCTCATCTCGTCGTCGGTCGTCGCGGTGGTGGCTCAAAGGCTTCTTCGCAGGCTGTGCCCGAGATGCAAGGCTGAATATCCCCTGTCCGAGCAGCTCGCGCGCACATACGGCCTCAATCCGGGGATGCCGGTATTCGAGGCCGTCGGCTGCGACGAGTGCCGCGACACCGGGTACAAGGGGCGAGTCGCTATCGTGGAGATAATGGAGGTCAACGAAAGAATCAAGGAGTTGATAAACGCAAGCGCCCCCGTGCCGGTAATACGCAAGGCGGCGATGGAAAACGGGATGCGCCTTCTGGTTCAGAGCGCGCTGCGAAACGTCATGATCGGCACGACCTCCATCGAGGAAATGCTGGCCTTGACCGTGCAAAGCGAATAGGAGGCGGCAGTCGCATGGCATATCCCATTCAGGTTTTACTCGCCGAAACGCTTAAAAGAAACGGCAGCGACCTCCATTTGAGCGTCGGCGTCCCAGCCGCCATAAGATTGGACGGTAAGCTCAATTTCTTCGGCGAGCCGATAACATCGGATGAACTCTTTGAAATGATCTCGGCCGTCCTGTCCCCGAACCAGATCGAAACGCTGCTTAAAGAAAAGGAATTGGATTTCAGCTTCACATTCCATCCCTCGGAGGAGATGAACTCCAGATTCAGGGGCAACTGCGCCTTCGAGCGCGGCAACCTGTGCGCCGCGCTGCGCGTGATCACGTCCAACATACGAACAACCAAACAACTGATGCTGTCGTCCGCCCTGGAGGACATAGCCAAGCGCATGAGGGGCCTCTTTCTCGTCACCGGTCCGACCGGTTCGGGTAAATCAACGACTCTGGCGGCGCTGATACAGCAGATAAACATAACGCGGTACTGTCATATCATCACGATTGAAGACCCGATAGAGTACATGTATTTTTCGGAAAAATCAATAATCCACCAGCGGGAGATAGGGAGCGACACCAAAAGTTTCTCCGAGGCGTTACGAAGGGCTTTGAGGCAGGACCCCGACGTGATACTGATAGGAGAGATGAGGGATCTTGAAACAGTCTCCGCGGCGGTTACTGCGGCCGAGACGGGACACCTTGTCTTTGGGACGCTTCACACTCCTGACGCGTCCCAGACGATAGACAGGATAATCGACGTCTTCCCGCCCCATCAGCAGCAGCAGGTGAGGATGCAGGTATCGAATATTCTTGTCGGTATATGCTCCCAGCAACTCCTGCCCCTTCCGGCGGGCGGCCGCATGATAGCCGTGGAGCTTCTGATTGCGAACGCCGCGATAAGAAACACGATCAGGGAGGCAAAGACGTCTCAGATAAAGGGCTTAATCCAAACCGGCGCGGATCTTGGGATGCACACGATGGACCAGGACCTGGCCCGCCTTGTCAAGGAGGGCTATATCACGAGGGCGGACGCTTTCGCTTATTCCTACGACCAGAAGGAACTGGAACGGTTGTTGGGTTGATAATTGATAATGGAGAATTGAGAATGGAGAATGTGGAGTTGAGATTGGAAAATGAAACCGGAAGCGGCAGCGTGCTTGTCGTGGACGAAGATGTTTTACGCGTAAAGACGCTCAGGGAAGTCCTGCGTCCTGAATTTACTTTTTACGCGACAAGAAACAGGCGGGAGGCCGTTAAAGTGGCGGAAGAAGTATTACCCTACGTGATTCTGCTTGATATTCCCGAGGAGGAATTTAACGGGTATTCCGTCTTTGCCGAGCTGAAGGGCTCCGAAAAGACGCGGGACATTCCCGTTATCTTAATATCGGAGCATAGTGATACTGAAAGCGAGAAAAGAGCGCTGCGTTTCGGAGCCTCGGATTACATAACAAAACCTTTCGATCCCGCGATTGTAAAACTGCGGGTACAAAACCAAATAAAGATAATAAGCCGGATACGCCTCCTGTTCGAGAAACAGATCGAGGAAATGGACCGCATTAAGAACGAGATATTGACGCATCTCAACACTGTTCTGCAAATGACAAGGACGCTTGAAACGCTGGACAGCTTGAGAAAAGAAGATCCCGACGACCCCGCCGCAACGCCCACCATCCGCCGGGGTTAACCGGCGATCTGCGCGATATTACGCGTAAGGGGACGTCGAGAGCGACGTCCCCTTCAATTATGTTTTTCGGCGGAAGCGCACGATTGTTACGCCGAAACTGCCCTCGCCCTCTCCGGCCAGCCGGTGGCTTTCGACGTAGGGGAGGCGCGCGCACAGGTTTTGAACTTCGCGGCGCAGGATTCCCTCTCCCCTGCCGTGGATCACCGACACCTCTCCGAATCCGGCGCGAAAGGCGCGGTCCAGGTATTGTTCGCACAGAGGCCCGGCTTCGTCGGCAGTCATGCCCCTGATCATAATCGACCCGGGGACTCCCACCGGCGACGGGGGGGCGGTTATATTCACTGCGCCGCCGCCGCCCCCGAGAGTAATGCCGCCCTTGCGAAGCGCGCGCTCGGATTTCCGCGCCGAACGGTTTTCCTCGCCTGTCGCGCGCCGCAGCATCTTTAGCGGAATCTCCATTCGAGCTGCGCCGGAGACCACTATCGCCTTATCCCGGCGTATCTCCTCCAGCACCCCGGCCGCCGCCGTGCCGGCCACGACGACATTCTCGCCCGGTTCGAGCGGTTTGTCGTCCTTCCTGTACTTGTGTTCCGCGCGCTCCTCCTCGCGGCGCTCAGCCTGTTTTTTTATTCTGTCGAAGTGCTTCCTCGTGCGGCCCAGCTTTCTGTCGGCCTCGGGGCGTGAGACGCTATCCATTGTCTTTATGAGTGATTTCGCCGCTTCCTCCGCGTTTACGACTATACCCAGGGCCTTTTTGTCGGCCTCCTCAAGCATCTTGTCGCGGCGCTCGACCAGCCGCGCAAGCTCCGCTTCGTACTCACCCCTCGTTCGCTCTATCTCGCGGCGGGTTTCGTCCAAGCGCTCGCTCTCTTTCTCGATGGCGGTGCGCTTCTCCTGAAGCTCGCCGATTATCTCCTCCATCGAGAGCTCCCTGCCGCTCATTGCCTCGTAGGCTCTGTCCAGCACCGGCCTGGGCATCCCAAGTTTTTCGGCAATCAGGAGGGCGTTGCTGCGCCCCGGTATCCCGATCAGGAGTTTGTACGACGGCGACAGCGTGTTTATGTCGAACTCCACCGACGCGGACTCCACGTCTTCGCATGTGAGGGCGTAGTGCTTTATCGGGTTGTGGTGGGTTGTGGCGAGCGCGAGCGAGCGTTTGGCCCGCAGCGCGTCCAGTATCGCGATGCCCAGCGCCGCCCCTTCGTCCGGGTTGGTCCCCGCGCCGAGTTCATCCAGCAGGACGAGCGACCCGTCCGACGCCGCCGCGAGTATTTTCGTTATCCGCGATATGTGGGCGCTGAATGTGGATAGGTTCTGCTCGATGCTCTGTTCGTCTCCGACGTCGCTGTAGATATCGAGTATCGGGCCCAGCGCGGAGCCGTCCGCGGCAGGTATCGGGAATCCGAACCAGCCCAGCGCGACGCAGACTCCGGCGGTCTTGAGGGCGACGGTCTTGCCTCCGGTGTTGGGGCCGGTTATCACAAGTACGCGAAAATCCTCTCCGCATGATATGTCGATCGGCACGGCGGACTCCTTGAGGAGAGGGTGGCGCGCCCGTTTAAAGTCAAATCTCGCGGCGCGGATCAGGGCGGGCATACGCCACTTGTCGCGGCGGATTTTTTCCGACAGAGCGTAGAACAGGTCTATCTGCCCCAGGGCGCGCTCCGCGTCCTTAATGGCTCCGGCGCGCTCCATCACCCGATCGGTCAGCTTGTGAAGGATGCGCCGCTCCTCGGCGTTTTCGTCCTCAAGGCTCACCGCGTGTTCGTTGTTGAGCGCGACTAGGGCGTAGGGTTCCATGTAGACGCTGTTTCCCGAGCCGGACCTGTCCAAAACCAGTCCGGGGAAGTTGGGCATCGCGTCCTGACGCACGAGCACCGCGTGCCGCCCGTTGCGGAGGGACAGCACCCTCTCCTGGAGCATACCCGATATCGACGGGTCCGACAGGATAGCCTGCCCCTTGCGCCGTACCCCTTCGCGGAGGCGGCGGATATTTTCGCGGACGCGCCTCAGCCGGTCGGAGGCGGCGTCCCTCAATCTGCCGTCGTCCTCGATGACGGAGAGCATCTCCTCCTCGCGCGAAAAATCGTGCAGGTCGCGGATGATGAGGGAGAAAACCGGCCATTCCCTCCGCGCCTCGGTGAGCGCCTCCTTCAAGTGGCTCGCGCCAATCAGCAGGCGGCGGACCGTTACGAGCTCCTCGCCTGAGAGCATACCCGACGAACGGGCGTCCTCAAGCATATAGCCGACCGCCGAGAGCTTTTGATTCCACGGCAGTTCGCCCCTGGCATCCCTGTAGCGTTCGACCGCGTCGAACAGCTCCCGGCGGGCGCGCAAATCGTCCATATCCCGCGCCGGGGCGATGGACTCCAGCCGGGACATGCCGAGGTCAGAACGGCAGTCGCGCCTGATTATCGAAAAGATTTTGGATATTTCGAGGGATTCCCACGTTGATTCGTCGATTATCACGGTGTTACGTCGTTGCTTGTATCCGCTTTGTCCAGGCTCTCCAGGCTCGCGGGGATATCGGGGTTTGCCCCGGGAATGACGCCGCCTTCGGGCGTGCCCATCAGCACGCTCTCCGCGTGGCGGTAAATGTAATCCCTCGCTTGTTCCTGAATAGCCGCCAGGTCCGGCATCAATCCCGTTTGTTCAAGCAATGGGCTAACGAACGGCCACGTTACGGAGGTCACGGAGAGGACACGGCTGCTTTTCATCCATGCGTCGCCGGTCATCGGGGTGGTTATGGCTCCGGCAATCAGCACCGTCAAGGTTAGGAAATACAATTTTATAAGACCCACGACTCCCCCGAGAAACTTATCCGTGACGGTGAGATTGGTCTTTAGGATGACCTTTTTAATTACCGTATCCAGCAGAGAGCACCCGAAGAAGATGGCAAAAAATATCGCGAGCATCGAGATTATGGTCGCGGCGAGGACTGAAGCTCCAAATTTTTCGATAAGTATTTCGGCAAACGGATCGTAGAAGCGTATCGCGCAGAAAAACCCGCCCAACGTGCCGACGAGGGAAAAAAATTCGCCGGACAGCCCTTTCATCAATCCACGAACCAAAAAAAACGCTCCCGCCGCCAGCAGTACGATGTCAACCGCAGTCATGGCACTCATGATTTTAAATACATCCTTCTCAATATTCGCTGATTACCGGCTCGTTATCGTCTGTTTCCTCTTTTCGCGCGTCTTCGCCCGGCAATTGCGACGCGATGCGGTCAAGCCGCCTGCTTGCCACCGCCAGCCTGTTCGCCAGCACCATGCAAGTCAGCGCGAGCCGTATCTCCTGTTCGCCCGCCGTACCCGTTTCGCGCACGACGTCGTTCACTATCTCCTGAGCATCCTTAAGTTCTTCGTCGCTCAGGGCGGTTTTCATGCTGTACGATTGCCTGCCTATCAACAGCGATACTTGGCGCATGGCGTGTCCTGCCTCTTTCTACGTTTCGTCGTGCGGCGAAACGTACTCGTCCTGTTCTTCGTCGGAGTATTTCATCACAAGCGGCATAATATTTTTAAACTTCAAGGCCACCTCTGCCAGCCTGTTTTCCAGATCTTCACGCTCTTTGCGTTCCGCGGCGAGCTGCTCCTCGCTCGCGCGTTTGAATTCCCGCAGCTCCTCGTCGATTTGCAGATACTCCATTTCCCGGTCGTCCAGCGAGCGTTTCATCGACTGAGCCTCCGCTCTCGCCGTGTCGCGCTCCTCGCGAAGCGTCTTGACCAACGCCTCGATCTTATCCATGCCGCTTTCTATGTCCAAAATTGAATCGCTCATCGCGTAATGACCTCCTTGTGAAGAAATTGTCAAAATGTGCGGTTCGGAAAAAAATAAGTTGACTTACTGAAATTATAGCAGATAATTCTCATGATGAAATTACGGCGTATTGCAAATAAAGTATTTTCATAATAAATAAACGGATATTTCTCATTGGAGGGTAATTCTGTGGCGAGGAAAATGAAGGCCCGCGCTCGTTCCGGGTGGGTGCTGGTGGAAGTGTTGTGCAGTATGGTTATCGTATCTGTAATCGCGGCGCATATTGTCGAGTCGTCCGGTATGATGGCGCTTGCTTCGGCAAAAGGGCTGGAGACCCGGACGCGTACTTTGGACTTCAGCTCCATCGCCGGAGAGGCGGAACGCGTGAACGCGTCCGAGAGCGTGTTTCGCGGGTCATGGCAGGCGAGCGCGGAGATGTTCGCGCGAAAAAACGGTATCAGCCGGGTGGAGGTATCGGTGTCGCTTGAGCCGGATGAAGGGGCGTCGGACGCTATCCGCTGGACCGCTTGGGACATAAGCGGAAGAACGAGATGATAAAGACGGTGGATGCGGATGAAACGGAAGGGTTATATTTTAGCCGTAGCGTTTTTTTTCATTGCTTACGCGGCGTTCTGCCTTGGGTTCATGTTGGACAGATCCATGAGGAGGCTCAGCGTGGAGGTGGAACTGGCCCGAAAAAAGTCCGTCTCGGACCGCTCTCTCATCGGAATGAAATACGCGGAGGACTGGGTCATATCCGCCGTGCTGTCGGAGGGTTTCCCCACGGCTGTCAGATATTCGGCGGACGATGATCCCATGAGGAGAATAGAAGCGGTACTCCGCTGCGGCACTTCCGCCGCCGGCGCCGGGAACGGAATAAACGCCGAGATTTATGTCGCGGACGCCGATTACGAGGAGGGGCTGTTTACCGGCTCGCTGAAAAATAAAGACTCGTCGCCGTTCGTGCCGGTCATGCCGTGCGTGGATACCGACGACGAGACGCGCCGATACTACTATTTGAGAAGCTCGGCCCCAAACGGCGACGGAGTGATCGCGACTCGCGAGGAAATGCTGGCTGTCACGCTGGACAAACGTACGCTCAATGTCTCGGCGGAAAGGATTTTTTTCAGAAAGGCCGGCAATCCGAATTAACATAAACGCAACGTAATACTTACCGAATTTTTATTGACAATGTCGCTTATTTCCTGTAAGGTCTTCTGGCTGGGCGTTAAGAATGGCTGGTTTGGTTTAAAAGTTTATTTGCCCGCCCGGTTTGTGCGTATTATCACCAAAAATTTTAAGGAGGTTGTGATGTAAGTGAAAAAAATTTCGGCTTTGATGGTTTTAGCGGCAATACTTTTTTGCGGGACTGCTTTTGCGAGCGAGGCGATTAAGATCGGCGTTATCGGGCCGCTTACGGGAGGCGTCGCCTTTTACGGCACCTCGGTCAAGAACGGCGTGGATATTCTCACGAAACTCGTGAACGAAGCAGGCGGGCTCCGCGGACGTCAGATCGAGATCGTGGCCTACGACGACCGGCACGACCCGACGGAGTCGCTGAACGCCTATAACAGGCTCGTCACCCGTGACGAGGTCGCCGCGATCATCGGACCCGTGACCAGCGGACCCACGTTCGGCGTGGCGCAGGCTTCCGCCGCCGACAACGTGCCGTGTATCACCGCGTCCGCCTCGCACCCCGACGTTACTTCCTACGGGGATAACTTCTTCCGCGCCTGCTTCGAGGATCCGTTCCAGGCGCGCGGCATGGCGCGTTTTGCCAAAGAGGTGCTGAACGCCGGCAAGGCCGCGATCATATACGACGTGACCATGGCCTACTCGACCGGGTTGTACGAATCGTTCATAGAAGCCGCCGCAGAAATCGGACTTGAAGTAGTCGCGGTGGAAAGCTACTCGACCGAAGACGTGGACTTCAGCACTCAGCTCACCAATATAGCGGCGGCGAATCCCGACGTGCTCTTCATCCCCGACTATTACAACAAGGTTTACCTCATCTGCCAGCAGGCGAGACAAGCGGGCCTTAACGCGATCCCTCTGGGCGTCGACGGCGCGGGCAGTTGGCAGGAGATGGAGGACGCCGACTTTTCCGTGTTTAACGGACTCTACTACGCGAGCGCCTACTTCGGCGATGACCCGGCTGAAATAGTAGCGAATTTCCGCGCGAATTACCAGGCCGCGTTCGACGGCGCGACTCCGAATATGTTCGAAGTGCTCGGGTATGACGCGGCGGCCATCATGTTCGACGCCATAGGGCGCGCAATCGACGCGGGAGTGGAGATAGGCGCGACCGAGGAATCCTATCAGGCGATAATCGACAGTCTGAAATCGACCGACCTTGAGTGTGTTACCGGGCATATCACATTTGACGAAAACAACAACCCGGTCAAGGACATTACCGTTATCAAGATAGTGGACGGTGTAGAGACGTTCGAGGCCAAGTTATAAGCCTGACGGAAAATGACCGGTGCGCGGCGGGCGCGAATTTCGTGTCCGCCGCGTGCCTGCGGTCGGGGTCTTAGTTTATGACATTCATATATATCCTGATAAGCGGCATCCAGTTAGGCAGCATATACGCGCTTGTGGCTCTCGGCTACAGCATGGTGTACGGAATAATCAAACTCGTTAACTTCGCGCACGGCGACATTATAATGGTCGGCGCTTATTTTATGTGGTTTGTCATGTCGAGGCACAATATCCCCCCCATACCGGCGGCCGTTGGGTCGGTGTTCTTCTGCGCGGCATTGGGCGTGCTGATAGAGAAGATCGCCTACAGGCCGCTCCGCCGCTCCAGCCGGCTCTCAATGCTGGTTACGGCAATAGGCGTGAGCCTGTTCCTCCAAAACACAGTCATGCTGATGTTCAAGCCCGATCCCAGGATGTTCACCAACTTCTTCACCGGTTTTGTGATGATAGGCGACAGGCAGTTTTCAAACGTCACTGTCGCCACGATAGCTATTTCATTCATAATAATGATTGTCCTCACTCTGCTCGTGAGATACACCAACATAGGCAAGGCGATGCGGGCCGTTTCCGAGGACAATGAGACGGCGCAGCTCATGGGCGTCAACGTGGACACCACAATTTCGTTCACGTTCGCCATAGGTTCCGGCCTCGCGGCTGTGGGATCGCTGTTCTATTGCTGCTCTTACTCGCAGATAGAGCCGACTATGGGCGGGATGCTTGGTCTCAAGGCGTTCGTCGCGGCGGTTCTCGGCGGCATAGGTTCCATCCCGGGAGCTATGATAGGCGGGCTCGCCATCGGAGTGGGGGAGAGCCTTACAAGGGGTTATATCAGTTCAAGGCTGACTGACGCGGTGGTGTTCGGCATTTTGATAATAGTTCTTCTTATAAAGCCGTCCGGCATAATGGGACGCGGCGCGGGTGAAAAGGTATGAAGAAGGTAGCTTTCAGATACGCGCTCAATCTTGCGACGGTCCTTTTGATCTACGGCGTAATAATGTTTCTAATCGGGCGCAGGATAATCGGGCGCTACAACGAACAGATATTGATGCAGATCGGATACAACATAATACTTGCCGTGAGCCTGAACCTGTCCGCCGGTTACATGGGACAACTGCCCCTCGGACACGCCGGCTTCATGGCCATCGGCGCCTACGCGTCCGCGTTGTTTACCATCGCGGGTATACTGCCGCCGGAGATAGGGTTTCCGGTATCGCTTTTTCTGGGATTCTGCGCCGCGGCCGCCTTCGGCGTGCTGATCGGCCTTCCCGCGCTCCGGCTGAGGGGAGACTACCTCACTATAGTCACTCTGGGCTTCGGCGAGATAATACGCGTGATAATAATAAATCTGCGCTTTACGGGCGGCGCGTTCGGGCTGAGGGGAATTCCCAGATATACGACTTTCACGTCGGTTTATATCGCGGTGCTCGTAACGCTGTTCGCTATGAATACCTTAATAAAGTCGCGCCACGGCAGGGCGATCATCTCCATTCGGGAGGACGAGATCGCGGCGGAGGCGTCGGGCATACCGACCACTTACTATAAAGTGCTGGCTTTCGCCATATCCGCGGGTTTCGCGGGCTTGGCCGGGGGGCTTTTCGCGCACTATCTGAGGATACTCGACCCGACGAAATTCGGTTTCATGAGGTCGGCCGAAATACTGGTGGTCGTGGTGTTGGGAGGACTCGGTTCCAACTTCGGCTCCGCCGTCTCGGCAGCCGTGCTCACCGTATTGCCGGAGTGGCTCCGCGGTTTCGACCAGTACAGAATGGTCATATACTCCCTGCTGCTCATTATCGTGATGATATTCAAACCCTCGGGATTGTGCGGGCGGTATGAGTTTTCGCTTGGGGACTCTATTGACGCATCGTGCGCGGCAATCCGCAGAAAGATTTTAAGACATAAGGGGGGAGATGCCGATGCCTCCGGTTCTTGACGTCTCCAATCTCGGAATAAAATTCGGCGGCTTACAGGCCCTTGACGACTTCAATATCCAGGTGGGCGACCGCGAGATCGTGGGGTTGATAGGCCCAAACGGCGCGGGAAAGACCACGGTTTTCAACCTGCTTACAAATGTGTACCACCCATCGCGTGGCGGCGTCCGCCTCAAAGGGCGCGACACGCTGGGCAAGGCCACGCACAAGGTTACTCACTACGGTATCGCCCGGACGTTTCAAAACATACGGCTATTCAAGTCGCTCTCAGTGCTGGACAATGTAAAGATAGCCCTCCACAACAGCATGAGATACTCGCTGCTCTCGGCCTGTCTGAGACTTCCGTGGTACTGGAAGCAGGAGGCGGAGGCGACCGCCACGGCGATGGAACTGCTCTCGGTGTTCGAGATGGAGGGCCTCGCCGGATCTCCGGCAGGGAGCCTGCCCTATGGGGCGCAGCGGCGGCTTGAGATAGCGCGTGCGCTCGCGACCAACCCGCAGGTGCTTTTGCTCGACGAACCGGCGGCAGGCATGAACCCTTCGGAGACAGCCGAGCTTATGCGGACGATACGGGATGTGCGCGACAGGTTTGGCGTGGCGTTAATCCTGATAGAGCACGATATGAGCCTCGTTATGGGAATTTGCGAGAGGATTCTGGTACTTAACTACGGCCTCATCATAGCGCATGGAACGCCCGAGGAGATACGGAACAATCCGCTCGTCGTGGAGGCGTACCTCGGCTCGCAGAGGGAGGAATAGCCATGCTTGAGGTCAAGAACATCAACGTGTACTACGGCTCGATACACGCCGTCAAGGATGTGTCCTTCGATGTCAGGGAGGGCGAGATAGTGACGCTGATAGGCGCCAACGGAGCCGGCAAGAGCACGATACTCAAGACCATTTCAGGCCTCCTGCGCTCAAAGACGGGCAGTATAAATTTTATGGGAGCCGATATAGGTTCGACAGAGGCGTATAAACTCACAAAGATGGGCCTCACCCACGTGCCGGAGGGGCGGAAGATATTTCAGCAGTTGACGGTGCGCGAAAATTTGGACATGGGCGGCTACATAAGGAGCAAAGAGGAAAACAGACGCCTCCGCGGCGAAGTTTACGACCGCTTCCCGCGCGTAAAAGAAAGAAAAAGCCAGATTGCGGGCACGCTCTCGGGCGGCGAACAGCAGATGCTGTCGCTTGGCCGCTCGCTGATGTCGGTTCCAAAACTTATAATGATGGACGAGCCCTCGATGGGCTTGGCTCCCGTTCTGGTTCAGCAGATTTTCGGAATAATTAAGGAACTCAACGAATCAGGCGCCACCATCCTGCTTGTCGAGCAGAACGCGCACATGGCCCTCACAGTAGCCCACAGGTGTTACGTGCTGGAAACCGGCAGGGTGATAATGTCCGCGAACGCGAACGAACTCCTGAACAACGACGAGGTCAAAAAAGCATACCTGGGCGGTTAAATAACATCTATTCATCAATTCCTTTGGTCAACTCACCCGATTAACTTATCTCCGTATTTTAAGTGGTTTTGTTATAATGTGTTTTTGTTATAATTGTAAAGAACTGACCACACAAAATATTCGGAGGTTGATAATGATGAAATTAAGCCGTATTTCGATTGTTTCACTCGTACTGTTCGTTTCGGTAATTTCGGCGTTGCCCGCTTTGGCCGCTATGGGCGGGATAGACCGTTTCGCTTTCTCCGACGCAACCGACAAGGACATGGCGGGAGCCGGTACTACAATAGGCGCGGACGGGAAACCCGACGCGGAGTTCACCGTCAGCATAAGAGGCACGGCGGGAGCGATCTCGGGCTTTACTCTCAAAAATTTGACGACAGGCGAGGAGTGGGCGACCTCGGGCGGGCAGAATGTCCTTGTGGCGGTTAACAGCAGGGGCGCGGTAGTGAATGGCTCATTCCCAATGGTCGCTTTTTTGCTTATGGAAGACTTCAGGCTTTATGCCAATGACAGGGAAGCTATAATGGCGACAGGCGGTGAGTTTGAAATCGCCGTCAGGTTCGCGGACAATTCGACGGCCACGGCCCGCACGACGATAGAAGCCGTCGCTCCGGCTGCGGATCAGGAGCCCGAAACTCCAGGTTCCAGGAGAGACAGAGATCGGGGCGGCTCCGCGCCGGCGACTCCCGCGGCTCCGGGCAGCGCAAAAGTCATCACTTCTTCGTTTCTCGGAAAGGGCAATTTCGACCTTACCAACGAAACGAAGAGATTGAGTCCCAATATTAACCCCGACTACCGGATCGACGTCAGCCTTGCGGGTTCGGATACGCTAACCGGGGTTAGGGTACGTTCAACGGGCGGCGCGGCGGAAAGAATCTGGGATACGGTACCGACCACCACCAACCCGCTTATCGCCGTCACCGAACAGGGCAGAGGAACCCCGCTCAATTCCGCCGACGGTTCTATCTCAATACCAATCAGGGATCTGCGCGACCTCAGCTTCTGGTTCGACGGCAATGACGAAGTGGCCCGGCAGGATTTCCGCGTCACGCTTCTTTATACAGGCGGGCGTGTGGAGGAGATCGATATCAAGCAGGCAGCGCCGACTCCTCCCGCCGAAACAGCAAGACCTCCGCAGAGGAGCTCCCGGCGTTCGGTGCAAATGCTGGCAAAGCCGGTGGAAATACAACTCGACGTGGTCGGTAAGGACAGGCTGAAGAGAGTGAGCGGACTTAAGGACTTCTCGCTGGTGATCAATGTTAGCGGGCAGGGGACGTTAAAAGCCATATCGGTTGCCAACCAGACAGGCAACAGGGGCAGATGGGATACCATCCCCGGCAGCAGCGCTTGGCTCACGATTGTCCGAACCGCGCAGGTGAGCCAACCGAGACAATTGAATGACCCAACGGACTTCAGCATATCAATTCCGGTGAATGGCAATGACAATAAGTTCGAACTGCTGATGGAAAACGACGGAACCCTCGCGAACAACCAGGGACGACTGCTTGTGTCCGTAACGTGGGATGACGGCGAAGTAGTGGAGGAATTTTTCTCCTGGTAATCGAACAATCAAACAAACAAAAAAGGAGGCCTCCCGTTATTTGGGAGGCCTCCTTGCCGTTATTCAGGGTTTACCACGGGCAGGCCGTTCAGGTGGGGTCTTTTTGGATTTATCCCGTCGTCATAGTGCCAGATATTATCCTCGTCAATGATGCTCCAGCTCATCCGGGCAAATAGCTCCGCGTCGCCGAACTGCCCGGTGGAAAACGCCTGTGTATCCAGGCCGTCCGTAGCGTACTCGTTGATGCCTTGCTTGTCCTTGCGCCACACGCAGTTCAGTATACTTCCCGTCGAATGAGAGCTGGTGAAACCTTTGACATTGGGCGACAGCTTGCCGAACGAGTAGCACGCGGCGATAACTACGTTACCCTCTCCGCCGCGGTTCGTCGTGCCTATGAAACCGCCCGCCTGCGTCGTTTCGTCGTATGAGGCGACCTCGCTCAAGGTGTAGCAGTTTTCTATGTTCGTGGAACCCTCGACGCAGTGCGCCATACCCGCAAAGCCGCCCACGCAGCTCTCCGAGGCGACAGTCCCGCAGGAGTAACACCAATGAATCGAAGCGCGCGAAACTTCCCCGACAAAACCTCCCGCCACGCCGTGCTCCCCGCCCATTAAGACGTCGCCCGAAGCGATACAGCGGGTCACGACACTGTTAGTAAAGCCTATGAAGCCGCCCGCTATGGAACTCATATCGTCGCTTGCGGTTCGGACATTGCCGGAGGCCATGCATCGGTCGAACGTGCAGTTCCTCCCGGAGCCGCAAAAACCGCCGACATTGCTGCAGTCCCGGCACGTCACGCTCAGCTTGGCGCGGCAGTTTTCCATCCCGCAGTCCTTTACGGAGCCGGCAAAGCCGCCCGCGCTCGCCATATTTTCCGCGCGGAGGCTCCCTTGCGACTCGCAGTTTGTGAAGCGCGAGGCGTTGTACGCCAAGCCGCAAAGCCCGCCCGCGGTGCTTCCATTATATACGTTCATCATGACGGTGGATGCGCAGTTTTCCACTTGGCTGTTGCATGCGATTCCAACCATACCGCCGGCGTTCGCCGATCCCGATTCTATCCTGCCTTCCGCGTAACAATTCGAGATAGTGCTTGTTTCCGAGTAACCGGTCAGGCCGCCGACAACCGCCCCGCCGTTTATCTCGAACTCCTTGACGTAGAGGTTCTGGATCACCGCGTGCTCAATGTACCCAAACAGTCCCGCGCTCCTGTTCCCCTGATCTTCTATCCTGAAATTACTCACGGCGTATCCACCGCCATCGAAGAATCCCTGAAACGCGTGTTTTTCGTATGGCCCCACGCAATATCCTATGGAGGTCCACTCCATACCCTCCAGGTCGATGTCGCAATCTATCCTGAAGTAGAACCCGCTGTAGGACGTTCCGTTGTTTACGTCCCGGGCGAGCTTCATCATTTGACTCTTACCGGAAATTTCGTACGCCGTATCAGGCGTTTTCCCGTCGCCCCCGCCGAACTCCGCCGGTGACATATCGTCATACGGCGGTTCGGGTTGCTGCTTTATAATATTGATTCGTTTCAGCGTTTGAATCTGATTCCTGATCCTCAGCTTGACAATAGCGGGAACGCACGGCTTTGTTATGTAATCCGCGGCTCCCATGCCCAGCCCTTTCTCCTCGGCGTCCGCGTTTGTAAGCCCGGTAAGGAAAATAACGGGAATCGCCAGTGTTTCTTCCGTTTCTTTCAACACTGAAAGCACTTCATATCCGTCCATTTCCGGCATAAGAATATCCAGCAGAATCACGTCCGGTAAGTATTCCTTCGCCAGCTCGATCGCTTCCTGCCCATTTTTTGCCGCGTAAATATTGTATTCAGGACTTAAAATGTGCGTTAAGCTCATAAGATTTGCGCTTTCGTCGTCAACAATAAGTACGCTGTTCTTATCCGTCTCTTTCAGCATCTTAACGTATCTCCTTTTATAGTTCGCTATTTACAATTGCGCGCACGCACAAATCGCTTCCGGGACCGATTTCACGACATGATGCGGCAATTTATTCAAATTGTCGCATCACAGGTAAGGTAATATTAATTATTGTACGTTACAGAAAAGAATTTGAGAAGCGGTTTTATAAATTCAATTCCAAGGTTCATTTATCGGCATCCGTTTTAGGATTTTTACGGTTTATCCGCTCCAGAATAAGCCTGGCACAGTCGATCTGGTTGGGGACTTTGCCGTTTTTATCGCGCGCGCGCCAGATATCGGGAGTGATTTCATCCACGACATATACTTTACCGGCCGCGTCGTAACCCAACTCAATCTTAAAGTCGATGAGTGCAAGCTCCATTTCCGCCAACTCTTTTTTTAGAATCTCGCCCACTTTTATTAGGACGTCCAGAGCGTTATCGTACTGTCCCTCTGAGAGCAGCCCCTTCATGATACATAATCTCTCGCTGATCAGCGGGTCGCCCTGCCCGTCGTCTTTGAGCGTGACCTCCGTATAGGGCGGGTCAAAGGGGATGCCCGAATCGAGGGTAAACCTGCGGCACATGCTGCCCGCCGTTTCGTAGCGCAGCACAAATTCAAGCGCGGGTATGGTCAGCTTGCGCACATGCATGACGCCCTTGTCAATGTCCGCGCCGAGATAGTGGGTGGGAACGCCGGACCGTTCCATCAATTCAAAAAAATACCGCGATACTTTCAGCCCCGTTTTCCCCTTGCCTTCGACACTTCCGCCAACCACGTTGGCGCCGGGGTCGAATACGCCGTTTTCGCCGGTAGCGTCGTCCTTGAATAAAAGGCAGACATCGCCGGTATCTTCGTTAACAAGCACATCCTTGGTTTTCCCGACATATTGTGTTTTCATTTATTACTCTCCTCGTAAACCTCATTTTTCTAATGGTTTCCGTAAACGTCTCCTTTGGTCCCACACAAGGGCTCAGTGAGCATTCTATCACTCCTTCATTTGATCTACCCAATTTTCCAGCCTCAATCCACGAATCCGCGCAAATTCGGAGATATTATTAGTCACAAGAGTATAATCCCTGTTTATGGCTTGAGAGGCAATTTGCAAGTCATACGGGCCGATCGGAACGCCGCGTTGTTCCAGGTTTGCCTTCAATGAACCGAAAACTTCCGCGTCGGTGTCATCGAACGGAATAATCTCGAACGGCGAGGCAAAGGCTAAAAGCGCTCGGCGATTTCGCTCGCGGAATGCGCTTTTGGAAGCCCCATATTCCATTTCCGCAACTGAAACTGAAGATAGTTTAATTTCCCGGATATCCGTTTTTTCAAAAATATCGAGGACGTGTGGAGGACGCTTATTTATTATGTAAATACAGATATTGGTGTCCAGCAGGAACATTTCCTTATTCCGCGAAGATAGGTTCGCGTTTTTGGTTTTCCGGCTGATTTCGCCCTTCCGCAAAGTAATCATCAGAAAACGCGGTAAGACTCTCCCTGAAAAGCGTCAATGGATCCGTTGCGGGCAAAAGTATCAGCGCGTTTCCAATCTTGTGTATCAACAGTTCGTCCGATACTGAACAAAAATCCTTGGGCAAACGTACCGCTTTGCTATTCCCGTTTTGGAACACCTTCGTCATCTTAATTGTTTCCATCGCCATCGCCTCCAAATAGAGTATATATGAACGTATGTACATTAGCAACCGATATTCTCCAATCGCTTTGTTATAACCTCCGCCGCGCGCCCGATCGAAAATCCCGTGACGGCCGCCACGAGAAGCAGGGGCGGGAGGTAAGCGAATATTCCGGGGACGCGCAGCGTCGCCGCTATTGCCGCGATTTGGCCGAAGTTGAACGCGAACGCCCCCGCCGTGCTTATCGCCGGTATGCTAAGGTCGTTGGGGAAAAATTTATAAAGGGCGACTATTACCGGCAGCGAACATGCGTGTCCGCCCGCGCTGCACAGCGCCGCCACTGAGTTCCCGGAGAACAGGAACGACAGCGCGAGCTTCATGAGCGCGACCGCCGCGGCGTCCGCGGGGCCGGACATTTTGAGCGCGGTGAGGATGAATATGTTGGCGATGCCGAGCCTCATCCCGGGGAAGGGGAGCGGAAAGCGGGATTCGATTGTTCCCGCGATCAGCGCCGCCGCCGTCAGCAGTGATACCATGACAAGGCGTTTTGTAGCGTTCATAATTATCGCGATACCGCGTCCACCTCGGGCCTTTGTGGGGAGACCAGCCTAATTACCAGCCTGTTAGGGACGCATACTATCACCCCGCCGTTTTTTTTGATCTCTCCCGCCCGGAGGCAATCGCCGCCGGGGCAGTCCGCGGAGATCATCCGCACCCCATCGCCAATGGCTATTTCGTTCAAATTTCCCGGTTCGCCGAACGTCATCACGGAGCCGCCCATTTCGCCGAGATTTCCCAAGGAAACGACTTCCCCGTCGCGAACTGCCTCGACCGCGAGTCCCTCTCCGCCGCGCCCGGGATATGCGGCGCCCAATACCGACGCGGCAAAGAGCACGGCGAGCACGAGGTATAGCGCGGGGTCATATTTCATTGAATATCCCGGAACTCGATCGGGCCGACGCCCGGCATTGGGGTGAGCGAATCACGCAGTCCGCCCGTCGCGAGTATCCTGTATTCCCCATCCTCATTTTCGGAAATGAAAATGGCGTCGCATCCGGGGATTATTTGAAGGAGTTCAAGTGAGCGGGATTCTCCCATCACCATGAAGGCCGTCGAGAGCGCGTCGCCCTGCGCCGGGTCATTCGAGACTATCGTCACTGATTTTAGCGCTCCCTCTATCGGACGTCCGTTCGCGGGGTCGAATATGTGAGTGTAACGGTCGCCGTCCACCTCCCAGAACCGCTCGTACACTCCCGCCGTGATGACTGCCCCCTCGTATATTTTAAGCGCGCAGATAGGGGTGCCTCGCGGTTTCGACGGGTACTGAACGCCGATATTCCAAGGCGAGCGCGCGCGTTCCCCCCGCTCGGCCCGGCCCCCAATCACGACTACGTTGCCGCCGAGGTCGATCAGCGCGGATGTAACGCCCTCGCTCCTGAAATAGTCGCGCACCATGGCGGAGACGTGGCCTTTTACGATGCCCCCCAGGTCGAGCTGTCCTACCAGGCTGAGAAAGACGGTGTCGGGCGCGCCGAGCCTCAGCCTGTCGAAGCCTGTCGTCAGCAGGGCGAGCGATATTTCCTCGTCTGTGGGCAGACGTCCTTCATCGAGAGCCTTCCGCCATGTGGATGTGACGCGGCCTATCGTCGGGTCGAAAGCTCCGTCCGTTATTTCGGCGGTGTGCAGGGCGGAGGCGAGCGCGGCGAAAGTTTCCGCCGATACCTTCACCGGCGTTATCCCCGAAGCCTCGCTTATTGCCGAGATTTCAGAGCCGGGATCGTACATCGAAAATTTTTTATCGGCGTCGGTTATAAGGCCGAATGCGCCGTCCAAAATTTTTTCCATGGCAGCCCTCGGCTTGGGGGCGGCGGCTGTTAACCGTATCGCCGTGTCCATTGCCACGCCGTCGCGCGTCGCGATGTGAACCGGATCAAACCTCCTGATGAGAAATACTCCGGCTATGCCTAGAATGGAACAGATAATCACGAAAGTGTTAAAGTTGAAAATTTTTTTCATTAAGGGGCTGCCTCCGAGCCGCATGGAAATTTACGCCAGTCTATGATAACATCAAATTTGTAAGCTTATTAACGAAACTAATCTTACCAAAGGGGGTGCGCGAGATGGAAGCGGCCGTTACAGCGGGGAAACAGGCGCCTCGCGAAATGCTGGTGTCGGTGCCCAAACTCGTGTCCGCGTATTACACAGATCATCCCTCCCCGGACGAGCCGGGCGCGATGGTCGCGTTTGGCACGTCGGGACACAGGGGGTCGTCGTTCAAGAGGTCGTTCAACGAGGCGCATATATTGGCGATATGTCAGGCCATCGCCGAGGTGCGCTCAAAAAACAAAATTTCAGGGCCTCTTTTTATCGGCATGGATACTCACGCGTTGTCGGAACCGGCGCTCCGAACGGCATTGGAGGTGCTGGCGGCTAATGGGGTCGAGCTCCGGGCGCAGAAAGGTTTCGGTTTCACTCCGACGCCGGTCGTCTCACACGCCATATTGGGATGGAACAGATCCAACGAAGCCAGGGCCGACGGCATAGTAATCACACCGTCGCACAACCCTCCCGAGGACGGCGGCATAAAGTACAACCCTCCGTCGGGCGGCCCGGCCTCGCCGGAGATAACCAAACAGATAGAGACCCGCGCTAACGAGTTGATAGCGGGCGGCAACAGGGACGTGAAGCGGATGTCTCTTGCCAAGGCGATAAGCGCGCCCTCCACAAAACTCATAGACTACGTCACTCCGTACGTCTCGGATTTGGACAGCGTCGTTAACATGAAGGCCATCGCGGGCGCCCGCGTAAGGGTGGGCGTGGATCCCATGGGAGGCGCGGGCGTGGCGTTTTGGGAGCCCATAGCGGATATGTACGGCCTCGATCTGCAAATCGTGAACAAATACGTCGACCCGACATTCTCGTTCATGTCCGTTGACTGGGACGGCAAAATAAGGATGGACTGCTCATCGCCTTACGCGATGGCGGGGCTTCTCGCGAACAAGGACAAGTACGCCATATCGTTCGGCAACGACACGGACTTCGACAGGCACGGTATTGTGACGGAGGAGGGGCTGATGAATCCCAACGCTTTCCTGGCCGTCGCGGCTAATTATCTGATGACCAGCCGCGCTGGATGGAAAGGGGATTCGATGATTGGCAAGACCCTCGTGTCGAGCTCGATAATCGACAGGATGGCCTCCGGCATAGGCAGAAGTGTCTGCGAGGTTCCGGTCGGCTTCAAGTGGTTCGTGGAGGGACTGATGGATGGTTCTTTCGGTTTTGTTGGAGAGGAGAGCGCGGGGGCGTCGTTCCTCCGCAAGGACGGTACGGTGTGGACGACCGACAAGGACGGTTTCATTATGGATCTGCTGGCGGTCGAGATACTCGCGGTTACAGACATCTCCCCCTCGCGGCACTACCGGGACATGACGGAGAAATACGGCAAACCCTTCTACGAGCGCACGGACGCCCCGGCGACCAAGGAGCAAAAAGCGGTATTAAAACGCCTGTCGGCCAGGAACATTAATGCCGGTTCGCTGGCCGGAGAGCCTATAACCGCCCTGATGACAGAGGCCCCCGGCAACGGGCAGCCCATCGACGGTCTGAAGGTCGTCACTGAGAACGGCTGGTTTGCCGCCCGGCCCTCGGGCACGGAAGACGTGTACAAGATTTACGCGGAGAGCTTCAAGAGCAAAGAACACCTTAGCCGTATTCAGGAGGAAGCGCGGGAGATAGTATCAAACGCGATACAAAAGTAAAAGGCGTAATAAAAAACCAGAAGGAGGTTGTATTGATGGGAGTTCTTGAGAAATTCAAACTTGACGGGAAAAACGCGTTTGTTACAGGCGGGGCCCGCGGCATAGGCAAGAGCATAACAACGGCGTTCCTTGAGGCGGGGGCCAACGTGGCGATTGTGGACGTCGATATAGCGGAGGCGCGCAAGGCGGCCGACGAACTGAAGAACATCGGTCCCAAGGTCATTGCAATAGGTACCGACGTGACCGACCAGGCTCAGGTTGAAAGCATGGTAGCCGAGGTCGTCGACGCGTTCGGCGAGCTGAATGTGGCGGTCTGCAACGCGGGTATCTGCATCAACGCCAAGGCGCATGAGATGACCTTTGAACAGTGGAAGAAGGTCATGGCCATCAACGCCGACGGCGTGTTCCTCTGCGCTCAGGCCGCGGGCCGTCAAATGATGCGTCAGGGAAACGGCGGTTCCATAATCAACACGGCTTCCATGTCGGCGCATATCGTCAACTTCCCGCAGCCTCAGTGCGCGTACAACGCCTCGAAGGCGGCGGTCATACAGTTGTCCAAGTCTCTCGCGGTCGAGTGGGCCGGTAACAATATTCGCGTAAACTCGCTCAGCCCAGGATACATCGGCACTGACCTCATCATGAATGAACCATCGCTGAAGGCGCTCATAACGGAGTGGGAGAAACAGATTCCGATGCACCGCCTCGGCCGCCCCGAGGAACTGCAGGCGATATGCGTCTTCCTGGCGAGCGACAGCAGCCTCTATACTTCAGGCTCGGACTTCGTTATCGACGGAGCTTTCACCTGCGTTTGATTTTTAATTAACCCAAGGCAAGAGCCCTTCGTAAAGAAGGGCTCTTGGTTGAATTTAAGCTTTATTTCGGGGGGTATTATTTTGGACGACATGCAAGGTTCCGTCTTATTGCGTAAACTAAAGAGCAGCACGATCCCGTTTGTCGTGTTGCTCGTGTTTTTCGTGCTGTTGGCGGCGAGAGTCATATGGCCGATGGTTAACGCCTTCGCGTGGGCTGCCGTGTTGTCGTTCTTCACTTACCCGGTCTACCGCTTCATACACATTCGGATTTTCCAGGGAAGGTGGTCATATCTCGCGGCCGCGTTTAATACGGTGCTGATAATATTTTTGCTGGTGCTGCCGATGTTTGGCATACTCACCACCGCGATAAAGGAATTGGGCAAGTTGTATCAGATCTTCGTCGAATGGCTCCCGACAGTGAGCGGCCGTTCCCTGGGGTCCATATTGGCAATACCTCAGATCGACTGGCTCCTGTCGAAATATCCCGATATATTTGAACTGCCGCTTTGGAGCGACCTGCTCTCGAATCTTCCGGGGGTTTTGATGTCGTTTATAAGCCGCCTATCCACTGGAATACTGGGCAACACCTTTCAGTTGTTCTTCAACCTTTTCGTTATAACCGTGGGGGTATTCTTCCTCACTGTCGACGGCGAGAAATTATTGTCATTTGTCCGCGAGATATTGCCGCTGTCGGCGTCCGAGAGAGATGTGTTTTTTACAAGAACCAGGCAGATGCTTTACGCGATATTTTACGGGATCATAATGACGGCTGGGGCGCAGGCCTTGCTGGGCGGCATAGGGTGGTGGTACGTGGGACTGGCAAACGCGGTTATTGCCGCGATAGCCATGTTCTTCCTGGCGATGATCCCCATGGTGGGCGCGTCATTGGTATACGTGCCGGGGGCAATATATCTGTGGGCGACAGGCGACACGAAGAACGCCTTGATACTGTTGGTCTGGGGCCTCGTGTTGGTCAGCTCCATTGACAACTTTCTGCGGCCGCTGTTCATTTACGAGGGAACGAAAGCCCATGTCCTTATGATTTTCGCCGGGATACTGGGCGGATTATCGGTATGGGGTTTCCTTGGGTTGTTTATGGGGCCTCTGGTGCTGTCGGTGGCTTACTTTATGCTTTGTCTGTATCGCGACGCGACCTTTTCGCCGGAGGAAGCCGCGCCTCCGGCGAACATGGACAATGCTCCGCCCTCGCCATGAATCATTCGATGCGGGCCACAATATTCAAAAATACTTGTACCAGTTTGTCGTGCCTGGCGTAGAGGTCTTCCTCGGGCTTATACGCTCCGTTGTCCACAACCGTCTTGCGGAGCGACTGTTCGTTGTCAATCAATTTGCCAAGAAGACGTATTTCCTCTTTATAATCACGCCCCGTGCCCTTCTCCGCAAGGGCGCGTTTTAATTCCCCAACCTCTCTGGCGAGTGCGTCCCGTTCCTCTAACATGTGTTTGTGCCGTTCAAGGAGGCGCGTGAACTGCTCCGCCAATTCGTTTTGCTTCTCCTGCGGCGCCGGTACCATGGCATGTGCCGGTGCGGGCGGAACAGGCGGCGCTTCATTAATCGGCGTATGTTCCGGCTGCTTGATGATTTGTGAGAAAAACTGGTTCAGAGGCGAATGTTCCGCAGCCGGGGGCACGGCGGGAACCGGTGGCGACGGAGGCGGCGCATCGGCGTTAGCCACATTTTGAGCTTGCGGCGGCATCGGAAACCCGGCCATCGGTATTTGAGGGACTGGCGGAAGCGAGCCGTCCGTCCCCTTGTTCGCAACCGCGGCGGCGATAGAGGACACGGGCGGGTTTTGCTTTGTCGGAACAGGAGGCGGATACGCGGTCAATTCTCGAAATTCCTGCTCTGTCATATATATTTCCTCCTCATAAAATATTTCACCTTATCTGGAATAATTATCGCCAAGAGTGGGAAAATGTCAAATTTGTAAAAACAGCCTCGCCGGGATTGGAGAACGTGGCTCGCTTTACGAAAGCTGCTCATTTGTCGAAATAATGTCCGTTACAATGTGCTATTAAAATATTTCCATTATCAAGTATCTTATATGTAAGACGGTTTTTTTCATCAATTTCCCGGCTCCAGTAGCCGGATAAATTACCTTTAAGCGGTTCCGGATGCCCGATACCCTTATGTCCGTTGCGCATAATATCATGGATGAGCATGTTAATTTTCTTTAATGTGCGCTTGTCTTCGGTTTGCCATGCCGTATACTCCTCCCATCCGTCTAATGTGAAACTCAAATTATCAATCATTTTCCATAGCTTCCAATTCCAAAAGCGTTTTTGTTACTAATTCCCCCCGTTCCGCTTGCGCTATAGAGTGCATAACACGTTCCAGCCTGGCTCCCGAATAATAATCATCATAAGGTTTTAGTTCAAAGGGTATTGACTGCTCACGGATCGCTTGACGAAAAAAAACATTGATAGCAGCGGACATATTTAATCCGATTCTGTTAAACAGTACCTCGGCTTCGTGTTTTATTTCCTCGTCAATACTGATAGTTAAATTTGTTTGCGCCATAATAATACCCTTCTTTCTTTTTTGTTTTCAATCCCAAAATGGAACGTTATCACTTACATATCGGCATTCGCCTCATCATTTTCCACTGTTTCGCGCCTCATGTATGTGGAGTAATCGTGAATGATGGGCGAGTATTGCTCTCTGAAAAGCGGCGAGCTTATCACAAAATCCGCCGTCGCCTTGTTGCAGGCCAGGATGGTGTTGTACACGACGCAAAGTCTAACGAGCGCCTTCACATCCACATCGTGAGGCTGAGTCGTCATAGGGTCGGTAAGAAAGATCAGCACATCGAGTTCTCCGTTTGCAATGAGCGCCCCCATCTGCTGATCGCCGCCTAAGGGGCCGGACTTGAGGCAGGTTACATCCGGTTTCAGGCCGGGAAAATCTTTTTCGAACATCTCGGTGATCAGCCGTCCCGTCGTGCCGGTGCAAATCAATTTATGCTGCGCGAGCGATACCGCGTTGTACTTCACCCAGTCCAAGATGTTCTGCTTCCTTGCGTCGTGGGCCACCAGGCCGATTTTTTTTGTTTTTTCCATATCTTTCTCACCTCATTGCGGACAGTATTTTATGGAACACGTCGGTGTTCTCATATTCTCCGGAAAATAATTCCGCGCCGTATCCTATGGCCGAAATCGGCACGTCTTTTCCGGTATGGTAATAGGTCGTCCATGTTATTCCCGCGGCCGCTTCGGCGGCTTTCACGCAGGCCATAGTGAACGGGTCGTAGGTCGCGAACAGCCTGTTGTAGTTGGGCTCGATCGATTCCCGCCGGTTTTTGGGCGTCATGCTGAGGCGAAACGCATGTCTTACCGCGTCCGTTTCGTTAATATACGGGCCGAAGTAATCCCTCGCCATTTTTAAGTTGGAATCAAAATTTGAATCTCTGTTTGGCGACACTCGCCCCTCGAACCGGGCGTATGAACCCTGCCGGGTCGCGAGCGTCCGAAAGAACATAGCCGCGTTTGTGTTTGAAGCGTCAAAAGTCATGCCGCCCGTCTCGTGGTCGCTCGCCACAACTATCAGGGTAGGCTCGGGACGATTTCTCATGAAATCCAGCGCGCGGGCGACCGCCTCATCCATCGCGAAAATCTCGTGGATTGTCGCCGCGGTATCGTTGGCATGACACGCGAGGTCTATCTTCCCTCCCTCGATCATCATGAAAAAACCGTCGGGTCCGTCCAGTCGTTTTATCCCGTAGTCCACGAAGTCCGCGAGCGTGGGGCCGGACGGATTATCCATCACCCACGGCATATAGCCCCCGGAGGTCTTGGGGTGTATCGCTATGACTTTTTCCGAGGATGGATTTTCACCCAAGTCTTTGATAACCGAGTAACCCTTCGAAGCCGCTACGTCGTAGAGGCTTCGCGATTTGCCGTCTCTGCCGTTCGGCTGCGAGAAATCGCCGCCCCCGAAGTATTCGAAGCCGCTGTCCGCGAGCTGAAGCCCGAGGTCGTAGCGGTCGGAACGCCTTGCCGAGTGTCCGTAGAACACAGCGGGGGTCGCGTCCTGCATAAAGGTCGATGTTACTATGCCGACCTTCATTCCCATGCCGTGGGCGATTTTTGCGATCGATTGGTATTTTTCGCCGGTGTCGGGATTCATGGCGACGGCGTTGTTTTTTACCTTGCGCCCGGTGGCGAGCGCGGTTCCAGCCGCCGCCGAATCGGGCACGCCGGATAATCCTCCCGTCTTTATGAGGCCATTTACCGGAAGCGTGTTCATCGCCATCTGCGCCTCTCTCGCGCGCGTATCTCCCGCGGATTCCCTCAGTCCGGCGAGATATATCTCGGCGGCGTTTCTTTGCGCGACGCCCATGCCGTCCCCAATGAACAGAAAAACATATTTCGCCCTGCTCTCGGCCTCGCCGGCAGCTATAAACGAAATAAAGATAATCAGGAACATGATCGGTATTCCGCAAAATTTTCCTTTGAAACTAACGCGCATTAACGTTCCCTCCGTTTGTATCCTAAATAATGAACATTTACATCTTAATTTGACGTATGCGGCATAACTGATACAATAAAAATCAGATCATACTGTCTGCCTATAATTATATTTGAAACGTAACGGTTTTTTACAGTTACAAATTATAAATTTGTTTCGGAGGTATATCAGATATGGGGTTTAACGTCAATGTGATTCATGCGGATCATGAAAGCAAGGTATATTCGGATACGCCGATAATGGGGCACGAGGTGCTTGCCCAGTGCGATTTGGGAGATACCGCGAGAGATGGAGTGGTGGCCTGGCGCGTCAACCGGATTCTGCGCCCGATGTGCTGGATGGTGGAAGACGACTCTGACGTCGAATTCGTGGACACGTCCTCGTTTGAAGGCGCGGAGATTTACAGGAACACGCTGATTTTCCTCCTGGTAATAGCATGCAGGAGGACGCTTGACAGGGATGTGGCGGTCAGATACTCGATGAGCGGCGGTTATTACTGCGAATTTCCGGGAGAGGCCGTGACGGAGGAGGAAGTCGGGGCAATCCGCGACGAGATGAAAAAGATGGTCGCCTCGTCCCTGCCAATACAGTTGGCGATTCTCGCGCAGGACAGAGCTCGCAGGATTTTCGAGCGGCAGGGCAACTCCGACAGGGCGCGGCTGATTCAGTGGACCGGCAGCGATCCTGTAATGCTCTACAGGTGCGCGGGAATTTACGGCTTCTTCGGCGAGCCTCTTGCGTCGACGACGGCTATGTTGAAGACCTTCGACCTCAACTGGTACGCCCCCGGCTTACTGCTTCGCTTCCCTTCGCTCACAAAGCCTGACACCCTTCTGCCGCTGCAAGCCGCCCCCAAAATGATGGAAGTGTTCCGTGAATACTCGTCATGGTTGGACGTGCTGGGACTGTCGACGATGGACAGCCTCCACGAACGGGTGGCAATGGGAAAATCGCTCGAACTGATGCTCATAACAGAGGCGTTTCACGGCGAAGCGCTCGCCCGTATGTCGAAAGAGATAATAGATAGGGGAAACGTGAGGCTCGTCTGCCTCTCGGGTCCCTCCAGCGCCGGCAAGACCACCACATCGAAGCGGCTCGCGATACAACTACAGGTGAAAGGCAAGAACCCGGTGGCGCTGGGTCTGGATAACTATTACGTGGATAGGGAAAATTCTCCGCGCGACGAACACGGCAATTACGACTTCGAGGTGCTTGAGGCGCTCGACGTCGACCTGATCAACGAACACATCGGCGCGCTCCTGGCGGGTAAGGAAGTGCAGCTCCCACGCTACGATTTCCTGGAGGGAAAGCGTAAGCTCGGTTCCAAACTGAAGCTGAACACTAACGACATTCTCATTATTGAGGGTATTCACGGACTCAACGAAAAACTGACGAAAGATATACCCTCCGACAATAAATACAAGGTGTTCATATCGCCGCTGACGGGAGTGAGCCTTGATGCGCACAACCGAATCGGCACGACGGATATCCGCCTGCTGCGCCGCCTCGTCCGTGACTACCGCACCAGAGGCAAATCGCCGGAGCGGACATTCATGATGTGGCCTTCGGTCATAAAGGGCTCGCACAAGTATATATTTCCCTACGTGGAGGAGGCGGATCTGCTGTTTAACACATCGCTGATCTATGAGATCTCGGTGTTGAAAGGTTACGCGCAGCCGCTGCTCCGCGCGGTGCATGAGGATTCGCCGGCTTATGGGGAAGCGTCGCGCCTTCTGTCCATGCTGCAATTCGCGCCGGTCATCCCGTCGGAGAACGTTCCCAATCTTTCTATACTGCGGGAATTCATAGGCGGAGGATGCTTTGACGATTAACATGAGGGGCTGGTTGTAAATTTGATCGTCATTCACTGCGGTTACGGATCGCATTTTTTTCTCTGGGGCGAATGTTCCTTCGAGACGAAAAGTTTTCGCGGACGCCGTCGTGTCGGACGCGGCGGTGTGCCCGAACATTTATTCGATCCCGGGGCGGAAAAGATCGTTGGCGCGCTCTCCGATATAGGTTTCGAGTATCCCGATTTATCGCGCGCCCGGAAGCTGAAAATGAAACTGCCGTCTCTTGCCGGCAAATATCCAATCCCCTCCACCCCCATGCTGGGAGAACTGCCAAAAACTTATGAGGTTAAAGCTCATAAGGGCGGCATGGGCGAACCGCGCGAGTGGCTGGTAGACGCGCTTCCACTGGGAGCGGCGGAACTGCTTGGTCTGCGGGGTATATTCACCGGCCGCTTTCTCGCGCGGGGCGTGATAGCCTCACTGGACCTCTGCTACGTGATGGAGTGCCTCGCGTACGCTGTATCCCTGCTTTCGCGCGGAAGATTCCTGCCCGGAATAACGCTCTCGGCGGACGGGAAGTACGAACCCATGTGGAGCCCGTTGTTCATTGGAGACGACGCTGCAAGGCTGGGCCGCCTGGAGGCGCTCGCGCCGGACGTAATACGCGGGCGGGAGGGGGCCGAAGGTAACGCGGGCGGCTTCTCCCTGCGAGGTATGTTCTCCGAGATGATGGACAGCATCATCAGGCTCGCGTGGTCAAAACGTGGCGCCGGCGACCGGAGCGCGGCCGGCAGGGTAGCGAAGGCCATAGTGAAGAACACGCTTTGCGCGGAGTCGTCGAAGAAACGGGGCAAACTGGTGAATGCGCTGAATCCCCACGAACTCTGGATACGTTCCCTCGGCTGGATGGGGGAGACAAACGGCCTCTCTCTGTCCCTCGGGTCGATTTACCCCCAGGTTCGGGACTGGCGTGACAGATATGAATGGTTCGAGCACGCGCCCTTCAAGATGATCGTGAAAATGCGGGGAGATGCTGATAAAAATAGTGAGGCCGTAAATTGGAGACTCGATTACGCGTTGGGGATACCCTGGATGAAGGAGACGCTCCCGGTTGGCGTGGTGTGGAGAGGTAATGGGCAAATCACATCGCGCGCCGGTTCTTACATGCGGCGTTATCTCCTGCTGATACTGGGCAGGATAGGAACGATTTTCAATCCGGTAAAAGAAAGCCTCGAAGGCGCTTCTCCTGAGGGATGCGCCATGTCGCATATTGAGGTGGCGGATTTCCTGCAAAATTGCGCGCCCCTCCTGTCCGAGATGGGCGTCGAGGTCGAGTATCCCGACTGGTGGGTCACGGACGCGCGGGATCTGCTTTCGATAAAGGGGACGCGCGGAAATGGCGCCGGCGAGTATAAATGGAAACTCGCGTGGCGCGACGCCATCCTCTCCGCGGACGAGCTCGGCGCGTTGCTCTCCGGCGACAGTCCCCTCGTGCGGGTAAGAGATGAATGGGTGTTCCTGCCGCGTGAACATTTGGAGGAGATATCGAGTCACATGGCCGGCCTGCCGGAACGTCTCCCGATGACGGATGCCGTTAAGCTCGCAATTCGGGATCCGCTTGTGGCGGGTTTCGACGGCCTGCCGGAACCGGAAAGCGTCTATGACGCCCTCCGCAGGGGAACTCCTCCCGAAATTATGGACGAACCCGGAGACATCAGGGGCGAACTGCGGCCGTATCAGCGGCGCGGATATTCATGGCTGGTTTTCCTGTCGGGGCTGGGCATCGGCGCTTGTCTTGCCGACGACATGGGTTTGGGCAAAACGCTCCAGACATTGTCACTCGTCCGAAGATATAATGAAATGGGGCAAAACCGCCCGGTGCTGCTGATCTGTCCGACGTCGGTAATAGAAAACTGGCGGACGGAGATGATGAAATTTTTCCCGTCCATGACGTATTATGTGCACCACGGACACGAGCGCCTGCGAGGGGAAAGATTCGCGCGTGAGGTGTCCGAAACCGCGATGGTGCTCTCCAGTTATTCTCTGCTGCATCGTGACTGCGAACTGTTCAGGAGTACGGACTGGCTCGGCGTAGTATTGGATGAAGCGCAGAACATCAAGAACCCCGATACCCGGCAGTCTAAAGCGCTTCGCGGCATACGCTCCGATTGGAGGGTGGTTCTCACCGGAACGCCGATAGAGAATCATGTGGGGGATCTGTGGTCGATCATGGAATTTCTGATGCCGGGGATATTGGGGAGCAGAAGGCGATTCGCCGATATATATGTCAAGCCGCTCAGGGCCGGACCGAACGCAAGGCTTGCCGATTCGCTTAGACGAATGATAAGCCCGCTGGTGCTTCGGCGGCTCAAGACCGACCCTGAAATAATTCCCGAACTTCCCGCGAAGATAGAGACGAATCAGTATTGCCAATTGAAAAAGGAGCAGTTGAAGCTGTACGCTTCCGTGGCCGGCGAACTGACGCGCGGAATCGGGCGCGTCTCCGGTATTAAGCGCAAGGGTATGGTGCTGGCCGGGCTCACAAAGATGAAGCAGATATGCGACCACCCGTCGCTCGTAATGAACGACGGCGACTACGGAGCGGAGCGCTCGTCGAAACTGGAGCGCCTGCTGTCTTTAGCCGAAGAGATGTTCGACGCGGGGGACCGGGCGCTTATATTCACGCAGTACGTGGGAATGGGGAGTATATTGAAGTATCAGCTTCAGGAGCGCTTTGGACGGGAAGTGCCGTTCCTGCACGGAGGAGTGCCGAAGGCTGGCCGGGACAAAATGGTGAGAGATTTCGACAGGGGAACAGGACCGCAGTTTTTCGTGCTGTCGCTGCGCGCCGGAGGAGTGGGGCTCAACCTTGTGAGCGCGAACCACGTCGTGATGTTCGACAGATGGTGGAACCCCGCAGTGGAAACTCAGGCGGTAGACAGGGCATACAGGTTTGGCCAGACGCGCAACGTGCATGTTCATATATTCTGCTGCCGGGGCACGCTCGAAGAGAGGATCGACGAACTGATAGCCTCCAAACGCAGGATAGCGGACAGCGTTATATGGGAGAGCGATGACTGGGTGACGGAACTCTCGGATCGCGACCTCCGTTACCTGGTTTCCCTGTCCCGCGTGGAGTCGGAATGAACCAGCGAATCACGAAGCCCGCCGCCGGATCGGAAGCCGCGCCCGCTCTCAAGCTGCCACGCAGAAAGAGGGGGCGTCCCCCGGGGATAAAAAACCGCGCGGAATTCAGCGGACCGACGCGCTGGACGGAGGATCTGGTAAGCCATATGGACGAAGTAGCCTCGCCTAAGCAGATCAACGCGGCGAAAAGTTACGCGCGATTGGGCCGGGTCATCGAACTGTCCGTATCCCTGGGCTTAATTGAGGCTCGGGTGCAGGGCAGGGGCAAGACGCCCTACTTTGTCAGGCTGGTTACTTTTCGCCCCGATGAGAGCGCGCTGGAGAGAATACTGCGTAAGCTCGGCGAGAAGGCGATATACAAAACTACGCTGCTGATGGGGGAGTTCCCGATCGAGCTTGAGGAGATATTCCACTCGTTGGGCGTGACGCTCTCCATAAAGCGTTTCAAAAAAAAACAGCAGATGTGTACCTGCCGGGAGCCGGACAACGTCTGCAAACACATACTGGCCGTGATCTACGTGGCGGCGCTTGCGTTTGACCGCGACCCTTTTCTGCTGATGAAGTTAAGGGGACTGGACAAGCAGGTTCTGATGAACGCGCTCTGCGCTCCGGTCGGTTCCGACGTGGTATCGGCGAGGCTGAATCCCAATGGATCGCCGGAGGACGAGTATCGCGCGCCGGATGACGCGCCGGAACCGCCCGCGCGGCATGACGCCGCCTTCTACGGCACGCTTGAGCTCGCCTCCGCGCTGGAGGCTCGGAAGACGCCGCCGTCAAAATCAGGGCACCCGATGCCCCTGCCGGACTTCCCGCTGTGGCGCGGCGAAACCACCTACGCAAACTCCATCGCCCCGTACTACAAAGCAGTGAAAAAGTTTATAGAATACGGAGATTGAAAAAAACGAAACGGGCGGCAGGTTTGCCGCCCGTTATAATTTTATTTCTCTATCTCTATGCGATCCTCGCCCTTGAGCTCGATGACGTAGCAATCTTTCGCGTATGTCATTTCGGGAAGCCCCACGAGAAGATTTACCGGTTTGTCTCCCGTTACAAAGGGGGCGTGATGCCATACGCCCGGCCTGAAGATAATCAATGTGCCTTTCGGCACATGAAACGCGCGGTATTTTTCATAATCGGGAGCTTTCGACGCGGGGCCGACGTGCATGATTACGTCTCCGTCCAAAGGCAGCATTGCCTCGCCCGTATTGAAGTGATTTTCAGTCTCGGCAATTATTAAGGGCCTCGGCCCAACTTTGCACACGGAATATGCGATCGAGCCGGACGTTTCAAATGTCTGGATCAGCATATCGCGATAAAATTCGCAGGGAGCGTCGCCGAGCCTGGGACCCGACGGCTCCAGAAAATCCGCGTATGTGCCGAAGTCCTTGAATGTTTCCAACGATAATTTCTCCGCTTTGATTTTTTTCATTTTTACCTCTCCTTTACGTTTGTTTGATTTACTTCGCTATAGCGTTCCTGTTAAGGACATATTTGCATTCCCCGCCGGAGAGCACGTCAATGAGATTTCGCACGGCCATCTCGGCCATGTTCTCCGTGGCTTCGCGGGTTCTGCCTCCTGTGTGGGGTGTCATTACGACGTTGTTCAACTCGCGCAGCGGCGACGGCGGCGGGGGCTCCTTATCGAAGGCGTCAAGTCCAAGTCCCCCCAGGTGTCCCGACTTCAACAATTCATAAGCGGCGTCTTCGTCGATCAAGCCTCCTCGCGCTGTGTTCACTATAATTGCTCCCGGTTTCATTCCACGCATCACGTCGGCGCCGATAATGTGGCGCGTTTCGTCATTCACCGGAAAGTGCAGGCTGAGCACGTCGACTTTCTTTGTGAGACAGTCAAAGTCCGAAACTTCAATGTCATTTATCCGGGCATATGTTTCGTCCATGAGCGGATCGTATGCCATCACCTTCATCGAAAAACCTGCGGCGCGTTTGGCAACAGCCTTGCCGATTGCGCCAAGGCCGAGGATGCCAATCGTTTTTCCGTACAGCTCCAAGCCGGTGGTACGCGGCCATTCTCCATTCTTTACCTTGCGGTCAAGCATTGGGATACATCTCGCCACGCAGAGTATCAAGCCGAAAGTGAGGTCGGCCACCGCCTGCGCGTTGACTCCAGGCGTGTTGCAAACCGCTATGCCTCTCGCGCTCGCGGCGGGTATGTCAACCCTGTCCACTCCGACGCCGTAGCGCGAGATGACCTTGAGGCTCTCGCACGACTCGATTGCGCGGGCCGTCACAAAATCGAGCCCCGCGACGAATCCGTCGCATCTCTCCAGCAGAGGAGGAAGCTCGTCCTCGGTGAGCGGCCTGCCGTGGGGATTGTAGATTACCTCGTCAGCGAATTTTTCCAGCGTCTCCAGCGCCGGGCTTCCCGATCCCGGTTTCAGGGATGTGGGCGTCACAAGTATTTTCATAGGCATTCTCCTTCACGTTCTATTTGAGTTATGATGTAATTACATACTAGCATTTTTTTACCTGACACACAATGAGGACAATTGACGCGCTAACGCACGGTGCGTTTTAATATTTACTTTTTTCAAGTGCGTAATAATATCCATATGTTATGATATTATTATAATATACATTTACTTGGAGGTGCTATTCGTGTTTTCAGGAGGCTATACGCTCAAACTGCTTCGCATTGACCTTTCCTCAAAGTCATACCGGACGGAGGATATACCGGAAAACTATTTCAGAGCCTTGCTTGGCGGAAGAGGCGTGGCGGCAAAGTATTATTATGATGAGATAGGGCCGGAGGCGGCTTCGCTTTCCGGTGAAAATAAACTCATATTCATGACGGGCCCGCTCACGGGCGCGCCCGTGTATTCCAGCACGAAATTCCAATTAGCCACGAAATCCCCCCTCTCGGAGCGTTACATATGCAGTAACTCAAGCGGTTTTTTCGGGCCGGAGCTAAAATGCGCGGGGTTTGACGGCATCATCATTGAGGGCAGGGCGGCGCGGCCGACATACATCACCATAAAGGACAGCGAGGTCGAATTTCACGACGCTACGGCCATCATGGGCAAAACCACCACCGAAGTGGACGAGTATATAAAGGCAAACCACAATATCGGCAGAGGCATAATGAGCATCGGCATAGCCGGAGAAAAGCGGGTTGCGTATGCCTGTATTCAGGTGGACGGGCGCAGTTTCGGCCGCGGCGGCGGCGGCGCGGTGATGGGCGACAAAAATTTAAAAGCTGTCGCGGCGCGGGGCACGGGCAAAGTAAAGCTGCACAACGAAACCGCGCTCAAAGAGTACATTTCAGCGAATATGAAATCTTGCAGGGAGTCGAAACCGATTCATACGAGCCACGGAACGGCGCAGTACACCGAAGTAATGAACCATTTAGGCTGCTATTCCGTGAAAAACTTCCAGACGGCCGTTCTGGATAACGCGGATAGTATCTTTGCCACAGAACTTGTCAGCAAGTACAAGGTTAAAAATGGGGCATGTTACCGCTGTCCAATCGCCTGCGGTCAAGTTTGCGAGGTGAAGGAAGGCCCGTTCAAGGGCGCTCGGAGCGATCCGGAATACGAAACAATCGGCGCTTTTGGCGGACAGTGCTGCGTATTGGACTTGGGCGCCATCATCGCGGCGAATCAAGTCTGCGACGAAGTGGGCATTGATACCATGCAGGCGGGTACGATGATCGCCTTCGCGATGGAGTTGTACCAGCGGGGTTTGTTGAGCAGGGAGGACGCGGACGGACTCGATATGTCCTGGGGGAATGGCGAAACTGTGGTTGCCCTTCTTCATAAGATTGCCGTGCGCGAAGGCATCGGCGACCTTTTGGCGAAATCGGTCTACGAGATTTCCAGTGAGCATCCCGAAATGAAAAAATACCTGATGCACGTAAAGGGTATGGCTTATGCTGCGTATGAACCCCGGGGCTTCTACGGCATGGGTCTTGCGTACGGCACGTCCGCACGCGGCGCTTGCCATAACGTCGGGGGCTGGACCATCCGCGACGAGCTCACCAGCGGAAAGTTCGACCGTTTTGCCATCGAAGGCAAGGGCAAGATGGTGAAGGACATTCAGGATACGCGCGGTTATGTGGACTCGCTGGGCATTTGTACTGTGGTGCGCTCCAGCCTGGGATTCACCGACAATCCAAGCGGCAAAATCCTGGAATACGTAACGGGCGTGGACTTCACTCCCGAACTCATGGAGATCGGCGAGCGGGTGTACAGCCTTGAACGGATGATCTACCAGAGGGAAGGCGTCTCCCGGGAAGACGATTATCTGCCTGAGCGTACCATGACGGAGAAACTGCCGTCCGGCATGGCCAAAGACAAGGTGCTCACCAAAGAAATGTACGACGTCATGTTGAACGAATACTATGCGCTAAGGGATTGGGATGAAAACGGACATCCCACGGAAAAAGGGATTGATCGCCTTGCGCTTTCCGGGCTGATTTAATAAGCGCCTCCCAAACCGTATGTAAAGTTTTTATGTTTCTCCACAACGGATGCGGATTGATTTGGAATTGAGATAAATTTTACTAAGAGGGGTAATGAATAATGTCAAGTGTTGCGAATGTAAACAATTTTGACTGGATAAGGGGATTCGTGGCCGATTTTTCCATAACGGACGGTTTGTCAAAGGTCGCGGTTTCGACTAAAAGGTTTCTCTCCAACATGAAGGGCATGTATGTCGACGGGGAAGCCTATGAGAAAATATTAAGCGCCGGCGATCCTATGGCGTACGAGTTCTACGAGCTGGGTGCGCCGGATGACCCGGGAGACGTTGCGTTCGGCACCTCAATCACGTATCCGGGGGTTGTAGGCAGGGAGTATTTCATGACAAAGGGCCACTTCCACACCATACTGGAGACCGCCGAGGTTTACTACACGCTGTCCGGCGAGGGTTTCATGCTCACCGAAAGTCCCGAGGGCGACGTCGTCGCCCACCCTCTCGCGCAAGGCAAAGCCGTCTACGTGCCGAAGCGTTACGCGCACAGGACCGTCAACACCGGGAACTCGCCGCTTGTCACATTCTACGCCTTTCGCGGAGATGCCGGACACGACTACGCAACGATAGAGACCAAGGGCTTCCGTAAACTCATTCTGAAGGGCGCGGACGGCAAGCCCGAAATAGTCGACAATCCGAAATGGAAATAGCGGGAGGATAAATATATGTCTGCGGGACGGTATATTCTGGCGCACGACCTGGGGACCAGCGGAAACAAGGCCACGCTGTTCAGTCTCGACGGAAAACTCAAGGGCAGCGTGGTTTGCGACTATCCCGTTCATTATCCCCACGACGGATGGGTGGAGCAGAACGCGGACGACTGGTGGAAGGCCGTCTGCGATTCGACCGGGCAGCTTCTGGAAAGAACCGGCGTGTCCCCGTCCGAGATTGCCTGCGTATCGTTCAGCGGCACGATGATGGGATGCCTCATCGTGGACGATGACGGCAACCCTCTGCGCAACATGCTGATATGGGCCGATACGCGCGGTTCGCGCCAGGAAAAATTCATGCTGGACGCGGTCGACACCGAGACCGGCTACAGAATAACCGGACACAGGCTGTCCGCGTCGTACTCGGCGGCAAAGCTGCTGTGGATTCGCGACAACGAGCCGGAACTGTACGGCAAAGCCCGCTGGATGCTTCACCCAAACGAGTATATCATCCTCAAATTAACCGGGGAGGCCGTGACGGAATTCTCCAACGCGTCGAGCACCAACCTGCTGGACATAGGCCAAAGGAAATGGTCGGACGAATTGCTCGACGCCTTCGGTATTCGTAAGAACCTGTTGCCGGAACTGTATCCGTCGGCGCATATCGCCGGGCGCGTCACCGCCGAGGCCGCGAACTTGTGCGGGCTGCTGGAGGGCACTCCGGTGGTGATCGGCGGGGGTGACGGTTCGTGCGCTTGCGTCGGCGCGGGAGTCGTCCGCGAGGGCAAGGCTTACAACGTCGTCGGTTCGTCGTCGTGGATTTCAATGGCGGCGCGCAAACCGTATTTCGATCCGGAGATGCGGACGTTCACTTGGGTCCATCTGGATGAAAACCTGTACACGCCCTGCGGCACAATGCAGGCCGCAGGGTACTCATACGCGTGGTTCAGGGACGCGCTGTGCGCGGAGGAGCGGAGCGAGGGGAAGGCTTCCGGCACGAGCGCTTACAATTTGATAAATAAACTGGTGGACGAGTCCCCGGTCGGGGCGGGCGGCCTGTTGTTTCTGCCGTACCTGCTGGGCGAACGGTCTCCCCTCTGGGACCACGACGCGCGCGGCGCTTTCGTCGGTCTGGGTATCTCGTCGGGGAAGGGGGACATGGCCCGCGCGGTGCTGGAGGGCGTCGCCTTCAATCTCCGCATGATCCTGGAGATACTGGGGAACTATACCGCGGTCGGCGACATGGTGATGATAGGCGGCGGCGTAAAGGGCGAGACCTGGCTACAAATCTTCGCCGATGTGTGGCGCCGTCCGTTAATGGTCCCTCAGTATTTGGAGGAAGCGACCAGTTTCGGGGCGGCTATCTGCGGAGGTATAGGCATAGGCGCTTATCCCGACTTTCTCGTTGCGGAGAAGTTCAATCCTCCCGAGAGAATAATCGAACCCGACGAGAGCAAATCCGACGCCTACGATAAACTTTACGCCATATTCCGCGACGCGTACCTTCAGTTAAAACCTACCTATAAATCCCTTGCGGATTTTGTGAGGTAAGCGCGTGCCGTCATTGGACTCGTTAAAACTCGACAAAAAAATCCCGGTTCCGTTGTATTACCAGTTGAAGAATCTGGTGCTGGATATGATAAAGGATGGTTCCTTAAAAGAGGGAGACTTACTGCCGCCGGAGAGTGAATTGTGCGCCGCGCTCGACGTGAGCAGGCCGACAGTGAGGCAGGCGTTCAGCGAACTTGTGTCCGAAGGTTATCTCAACAGGTACAAGGGGCGTGGAACATTCGTCTCGAAGCCTAAGTTAAATGCGCGCTTCCTCAGCAAACTGGAGACCTTTAACGACGAGATGCGCTCGAAGGGCCTTGATCCCAGCACGACCGTGCTGAAGCTTGAGCGGATATTCGGGCCCTGCGAGGCTAACGAGCGCCTCGGCATCCCTCTCGACGCGCCGCTGATATATCTGAGCCGTCTCCGTTTCGCCGACGGCGTGCCGTTGGTCTATGTGGAAACTTTCCTGCCTTACGAGCGATACAAGGCCCTTATGGACATCGATCTGAGCGAGGGTTCCCTGTACAACTCGCTTGAGAGCCTGTGCGGCGTCAGAGTGAACCGGGCTCACAGGCATATAGAGTCCGTGAACGCCAAAAAACCCGATGCCGAATTACTGCGGATCGCGACTAACAAAGCCGTGAGTCTGGTCAAGACCGTGACGTACTCGGACGACGTCCCGGTAGAGTTCTCCATCGCCCGCTACCGGGGAGACCTCAACAAGTTCAGCGTCATCACTTACAGGTAGAGTTTTTTCCGTGCCCTAATGCTCAAATATACATGAATTGCAACGGTTTCTTTTATTATAAACTGGAAATTTTGCGCTAAATTGAAATTCAGTAATTTATTATAGGGAGATTAGACCGCTTGACGTAAAAAGCGTTGTTATTATATTATCATGTAATCAAGATTCAAAGATAGTCTCAACAAAATTACTGATAATATGGAAGGCAGGTAGTTTACTCATGCGGGGTCTAATTACCAATACGCTTGATAAGTGTGTGGGCTGCAACCGCTGCATCAGAGTTTGCCCCATTCAAGAAGTGAATATTTCATCGAATAATGACGGAAGGACCAGCGTTGAGTCAGACAGCAGCAAATGCATCGCTTGCGGAGCGTGCCTTTACGCGTGCCATCACGGTTCGAGGCATTATGAGGACGATACGGAACGTTTTTTTGACGACTTGAAACGCGGAGTCGCAATCAGCGTGTTCGCGGCTCCGGCGGTAAAGACCAATTTCGATGAGTGGGGGAGACTGATCGCATGGTTGCGGTCAATGGGCGTCAAGCTGATTTATGACGCTTCGCTGGGGGCCGACATTTGTACTTGGGCGCATATACGGTACATACAAAAAAACGGTCCCAAACCGATCATATCCCAGCCATGCCCGGCGATAGTCAACTATATCCTGATGCATCACAATGAACTCATGAAATATTTATCTCCGGTACATTCCCCTATGCTTTGCACCGCCGTATTTATGCGAAAATATGAAAATGTAAACACAAAAATCGCCGCGTTATCTCCATGCATCGCTAAAGCCCATGAATTTGAAGCCACCAGGCTTGTGGATTATAATGTGACCATAAAAAATTTATATGAGTATATTGAGCGTAATCACATCACATTTCCCAGAGAAAAAAGTGATTTTGACAACTATAACGCGGGACTCGGCACGTTATACGCGTTGCCGGGCGGACTCAAGGAATGTGTTGAACACTATGTGGGAAGATCGCTTCGAGTCGATAAATCCGAAGGTCTTCATGTTTACAAAGCTCTGAATGAATATGCAAAGAAGCCAGAGTCGAAACTTCCCGTTTTGTTTGACGTGCTGAACTGTCCGGAAGGATGCAATATGGGTACGGGTTGCAAAAACGACGGCAGTATCGATATTTTTGATATTGGCAGCACGATGGATAAATTTCGCCAATCGGCCGTTAAAGAAGACGACGGGAAATATCTCGACGAGCTTTTTGAAAAATTCGACAAAACATTTCGGTTGGAGGATTTTATCAGACGCTATACGCCGGTTCCGGTTACTCCCATCCCAATTACGCAGGATAAGGTTAATCAGGCGTTCGTTTCGCTGGGCAAACTCGATGACGTTTCAAAGCGGTACGACTGCAGCGCGTGCGGATACGATACTTGCCGTGATATGGCGGAAATGATCGCAAAAGGTATAAATACTCCCGCGAACTGCATGGAAAAGGCACACCAGGATATATTGAGGGATCATGAGGAAGCAAAAGGCAATTTGAGCCATTTTGAAAGGATACTCGTCGATACCTCCAGTATCAAGGAGACTACAGGGAATATCGTAACTCATATAGACGAAATAACCGACGTAATTACCTCCTACAACAACATGGTTGCGGATATCGAAAAAATAGCCATGAGCGTCAATATAATAGCCTTGAACGCTTCCATCGAAGCTGCCAGAGCCGGACAGCACGGCAAAGCGTTCGGAGTTGTCGCGGACGAAATAAGAAAGCTCGCTCAAAGCTCGGACGCCTCGGCCAAACAGACAAAAGATGCGTCAGCCAGAGCAATCATCGCAATAGACGGTATTAATGACATGGCGGCAAAAATCAGCGAGAACGTAAATGATTCATACGATCATATAGTCGCCATTTCGGAAAACACGAAAAAAATATTGGGTTAGTCAGGGAACCCTGGGAAAAAAGCGCGCCTGCGGGACATGTCACTGCCCCGCAGGCGCTTCTGTTATCCCCGCTATTGCGGATTGTTTATCACTGTTTCCTGTTCAGGTGAAGGGCGAATCCCATGAACGCGCGGTCAACGTAGGCGAACTGAATACGCCCGCCCCTCGTTCTCACGGTCTCATCCACGGGCTTTATGCCAAATCCAGCGAACCACTCCAGCGCGCGCTCGACCGAGATCGTTTCTATGGCGATGTGTCCGTGCGCGCCGCGTCCCGCTGTTTTCATTATCTCGAATGACTTGCCCACGTGGGCCGAGTTCGCGCCTTCATTTAAGGACATTCCAATGAGTGACGACAGGAACCGCGCGTCTCCCATCGCGTCCGGGCCGTCGGGATTGAGACCGAGGTGGAGCAGGGAGAAGCCGAGTGACAGCATCCGAGCCTCGCGGCACAGCTTTTCGACGCCCGCGAAGTCTCCCGCCTCGATCAATTTGCCCGGCACCATCCAACTGCCGCCGACAGCATGTACGTTTGGCTGGGAGAGATACTCCGCCACGTTTTTCTCGCTCACTCCGCCTGTGGGCACGAAGGAAACCTTGTCTCCGTAGGGCCCCGCGAACGCCTTCAGCATCGCGACGCCGCCCGAGTTCTCGGCGGGGAAAAATTTCAGCACCTTCAGCCCGTACTCCATCGCCGCTTCAATTTGCGACGGCGTCGTTACCCCAGGCGTCACCGGGACGCCCTTCTTTTGGCAGTATTCGACGACCTTTGGGTTGAAACCCGGCGAGACGATGTAGCGCGCTCCGGCTGCGACGGCTGTGTCGACCTGTCCGGGAGTGAGCACCGTACCGGCGCCCACTATCAGTTCCGGCAGTTCCTTCGACAATATCCTGATGGATTCCTTGGCCGCGTCGGTGCGGAACGTTACCTCCGCAACAGGCAGCGAACCCGCGAGAAGCGCGCGTCCCAAGGGCAGCGCCTGGTCGGGGGAGTCCAGTTTGATCACCGGTATCAGTCCAATATCGCCGAGTTTTTTTAGTACGTCATCCATAATCACACACTCCTTGTTAATTTTTTCTAAAGATAATCATCAATGTTGTTTTTCATTATAACGCCGAGCCGTATCGGTTCGACGCGCAAGGGGCGGCCCGACAAATATTGATGCAGCAGTATGACCGCGCGCTCCGCCTGCGACTGCTGGTCCTTCCAAATGGCGGCGTGAAGCGTGTCGTCGGAGAAGAACGGTTTCATCTCCTCGAATACGTCGCTGCCGACTATTTTGACATGCCGCGACATGCCAAGCGCCTTCACGGTCTCGCAGACGTTATATGTGTCGTGAGCTGTTATCGCGTAAATTCCGGTGACGCCGGGCGTGTGTAAAAGAGCGTGAGTCAGGTCGTCGGAAAATTGGTTTGGGCTTTGGTGATAGTTGTATATCTCGGTGAGTTGCGCCTCGGGCCGGATTTTTTTCATGTATGACGCAAATCCCCGTCTGTTCGCGGCCAGATTTTCCGCCGGCTTGATGCCTCCCGCGACGATGTTCCGCCCCTCGGGCGCGATATGTTCCAACACTTCAGCCGCCAGGCTTCCCACCCGCTCGTTGGGGGCGCTGACACAGGCTATCCGTTTGGAGTTGGGGGCGTCGGAGTTGGCGGTGACGACCGGTATTCCCTGTTTGTACAGGAGATCAATAGCGTCGTTGAGCTTATTTTCGTCCCAACAGTTTAGGATAGCGCCATCCGCCGAGCGGGTCCGCGCTATTTCGCGCAGTATCGCGTCCTGACTCTCCCAACTGTCCTCACACTCTATTCTGTTTATCCTGACGTGGTAATCGCGAAGATTGCGCTCGGCCCTCTCGATGCCGTCCCACATTTTATAAAAGAAAAAGTTTCGGGGGTTGGCCTTGCCGCGGAAAATCGCGGCGATTTCCACAGCCTTTCGTTTGAGGGATGAAGCGGCGATGTTTACCGTGTAGTTAAGATCACCCGCTATGCCGAGAATCTTTTTTCGCGTTTTCTCCCCGACCCCGTCCTTCGCGTATAGAACCTTGTGAACCGTGACGGCCGAGACTCCCGCCATTTTTGCTATATCTTTCAATGTTGCCGGTTTATGCATGCGTTCACTTCCTGAACATTTTTGAAGAATAAACGTTTATTTTAATCATACTAACATTGAGAACGGCATATTGTCAACGAATACCGAAATTATGCCGTTACAATCGCAAGCCAATCATATAAAATTGACTCATGGAGGTGATATCTATGGAGACAAAGATTATCAAAATCGGAGGCATGTCGTGTGAACATTGCGCCAGGGCCGTTACTGACGCCGTCGGTTCCGTAGCCGGAGTGGAAAGCGTCAAAGTGTCGCTCGAAACCGCTTCCGCCGAAGTGAGTTACGACCCCGCGCGCGTATCTCTGGATCAAATCAAAGCCGCGATAACCGAGGAAGATTACGAGGTCGGGGATTAGGGATAAGTATGCTGACTAAAGACGAAATAAGCGAGGCTGTGCGGCCGGTAGCCTCCAAATATAATATTGAAAACGTATATCTTTTCGGATCATACGCGAGGGGGGACGCAACCGAAGACAGCGATTGCGACTTACGCATAGTCGGTGGAGATATTCCCGGTCTGTTTCAACTTGCCGGCCTTTATCTCGATTTTGAAGAAGCTATCGGCAAGCGGGTTGATGTGGTAATAACAGATAACATGACAGAGTCATTTTATGATCTTATTAAAGATGAGGAGGTGCAAATATATGGCTGAATACAATAATTGGGAATATTAGACGTTCATAAGAAGTATAGACCACCGATGTTGTGGATTATTCATCAAAACACCGCGTAATCCGCGTCCTTTTTATCGGCGATGAACATATGGCCGGGGGCGTGGGTGATGGCGAAGGGGGGTTTCGATTTCATCACGGCTGCCTGCGGCGTCACTCCGCAGGCCCAGAACACCGGAGTTTCCCCGGGATGTATCGTAACGGGATCGCCGAAATCGGGGCGGTTTATATCGCACACGCCTATGGCCGTGGGGTCGCCCACGTGCATCGGGGCGCCGTGTACCGCGGGGAAGCGCGCCGTGCATGTCGCGGCGCGCGCGACTTGACCGCGCGGGATCGGCCTCATGCTCATAACCACATTGCCGGAGAATCTGCCCGCCGGTACGCATGGCACACCCGTCAGGTACATCGGGACGTTCCTGCCTTCCTCGATGTGGCGGATGCCTATTCCAGCGTCAATAAGCGCGCTCTCGAATGAAAACGAGCACCCTATCATAAAGGCGACAAGGTCGTCCCTCCACACGGACCTAATATCCGCCGGCTCGTCCACGAGGCTGCCGTTCTCCCATATGCGATACCTCGGCAGGTCAGTCCGAATATCCGAACCGGGCGCGATGAGCTTCGCCTCCGCGCTGCCCGCGTCCGTCACGTCGAGGATCGGGCAGGGTTTGGGATTCCTCGTCGCAAAGAGAAGGAAATCGTACGCCCAGTCATAAGGCAGGATTATCATATTCGCCTGTACGTACCCGAGGGAGAGCCCGGCGGTAGGTGAGGTCCACCCGCCTCCGGCGATTATCTCGCGGACCTCCGGCGCCGGCATGTGTGCCATCGACTCTGCCGTGTATGACATCTACGTCGCCTCCCTCAAGGGTTTGATTTCCGCTCCGGCTTCCTCAAGCGCGCGGCGTATGGCAACTGCCATATCGACTGCCTCTTTTGTGTCGCCGTGCAGGCAGATGGAGTCGGGGCGGAATTGAATCTCGGAGCCGTCGTCCGCCGTTACCGTGCCGTTCGTTACCATTTGAACAACTCTGCGGGCGGCCAGAGCGGCGTCGCGGATGACGGATCCCTCCCTCGAACGCGGCATCAGCGAGCCGTCATTGAGATAGGCTCTGTCGGCGAAAGCTTCCGCCGCGAACTTTACGCCGGCGGCTTCCGCCGCCGGCGCGAACTCCGAACCGGCGAGTCCGAGGAGGAACAGGTTGTCCCCCGTGTCTTTTACCGCGGCGGCGATAGCGTCCGCGAGCTTTCTGTCACTCGCGGCCTGATTGTAGAGAGCCCCGTGCGGCTTGACGTGCTGGAGCTCCACGCCTTGGGCGCGGCAGAAAGCGTTCAGAGCCCCGATCTGATAAAGGCAGTAATCGTAGACCTCCTGGGGTGAGCATGTCATGTTCCTTCTTCCGAAGCCGATAATATCCGGGTACGAGACATGAGCCCCGACAGCGACGTTTTTAGACGCGCACAGCTTAACCGTCTCGCGCATTATGGACGGGTCGCCGGCGTGGTATCCGCAGGCAACGTTGGCCGACGACACTGAGGAGAGCACGCCCTTATCGTCGCCCATGCTCCACGCGCCGAAACCCTCTCCCAGATCACTGTTCATGTCGATTCTCATGCTCACCTGAAACACCCCTTATCTTGATCTGTAAGTTGCGCGCAATTCTATAAGCCGCCGCAGATCGTCCTCGAATTTTATCAGATACCCGGTCGCTTCTTTCTCGGATACCCTGTTGAAGCGAACGGTCTCACCGGGCATTTTTTGCGCGAGCGCGGCGACCGACCAAGTGCTGACTACGGCGATTTTCGTGTACCCGCCGGTCGTCTGGCAGTCGGACATCAAAACTATGGGCTTTCCTTCGCCGGGTATCTGGACAGCTCCGGGCACTATGCCGTCGGACACTATGTCCGCGCCCGCCTTGTGCTCGATTTTCGGCCCGTCGAGACGGTAGCCCATTCTGTCTATCTCGTTCGTGATCACGTAAGACTCGCCGAAAAACGTCCGGATTCCGTCCCGCGTGAACGCGTCGATTTGGGGGCCTTCGAGCGTGTGGAGGGGCTCGTCCCACGTCCGGGATGGCCTCAGTTCCGGCGGGCAGACGAATCCCGCCGAACGCCGCCAGAGCGGTTTGGGGCCGAGCATTTCGACAATGTCTCCGGCTGCGAGCGCGCGTCCCTTGTATCCGCCGATCCTGCCTCTCGTGAAGGTTGAGCGGCTTCCCATTACGACCGGAACGTCAATGCCGCCGCTCACGCAGAGGTACGCGCGGCATCCCGCGCCTGAGTGCTCCGGCAGGCCGGTTATTGCGAGGCGGCTGCCCGGAGCGACACGGTGAACTGTCCATGACGCGGCGGGGACTCCGTCGATATTCATTGCGAGGTCGGCCCCGGCGAGTACAATGCACCTTTCATCGCGAAAAGTAATTTCAAGGCCGAAAAGCGTTACCTCCAGAGCGGCGTCGTTTTCGCCGTTACCAAGCATCACGTTACCCATTCGCAGAGAGAATTGATCCATCGGGCCTGATACCGTGAGCCCCCTGGACTGATGCCCCCAACGCCCGAGGTCTTGTACGAGCGTGAACACTCCCGGTCTTTCGACGCTGAACGGCATTATCCGCCGCCTCTTTCGACGGCGCGTTCGGGTTTGTACGTGCCGTCGTCCACGCCGCGCTTTATGGCTTCGTATTCATCTTTAGTTATGCTTCGGAACCTTATCCACTCTCCCGCGTCTGTCAGAGTCGGATTATCGCTGTTGCCGGGGTCGAACAGCCTGAGCGGGGTGCGGCCTATCAACTGCCATCCGCCGGGGCTGTCGATGCTGTACGCGCCGGTCTGGCTTCCAGCGATGCCGACGCTTCCGGCCGGTATGAGCGTGCGGGGCGTTTTGAGCCTCGGCGTGGCGAGGCTCTCATCGAGTCCGCCGAGGTAACTGAATCCCGGCGTGAAGCCCAGCATATAGCAATAGTAATCTGTACCGGTGTGGCGCTTTACTATTTCGCTCTCGTCGAGTTTTGTGTGCTCCGCGACGTTTGACATGTCGGGGCCGAATTCGCCGCCGTAAGCGACCGGCATTACAAGAACGCGCTTTTCCGGCGCCCCGCTGTCTCCGAGACTCTCCATCGCTCCGCTGACGATTGTTTCCAGTTTTGCGCGCGGCAATTTTATCGGATCGTGATGTATGGAAAGCGAGCGGTACGTCGGAACCAGCTCCCTTATTCCCGTGACGCGAATCTCCGCGAGCCTCCGCCTCAGCTCCTGAAGCCTCGTGCCGGCATCCATCTCGATGCGGTCCGAAAATTCTACGACGAGGCAACTGTCGCCTGAGCTCCAAAATTTAGGATGATCGTACATGTCGGCGGGTATTTTCGCGGGTGGCCCGATAAGCGGCGTTAGTGGGTAAGATACCAGGATGCCGCGCCAATGATGAGGCCGATTATGAAAAGCGCGAGGAAAGAGATGAATAAGAGCGGTGATTTAAACGATTCTTTTTCGGGATGAGCGGCTTTCCGCGGCGGTGATTCAGCCTCTGCCGACTCAGGCCGCGCCGGAGGTTCAAGTATGGCTTCGGGAGTTGGCGTTTCTTCCGGCACGGGTTCCTGTCCCAGCGGTATCGGAGGCAGTCCGGTCTGCGGCGTGCTTGGCAGATCGTCAGTCGAAAAACCCTCTGAGAAATGAGAGGCGAGCTGTGTGTCGTACGCATAGAGCCATTCCTGCCCCTCGTTTTTTGTATCCGAGTTCCACACCGGCGTGACGAAAGATACGCTCCCGCTGTCTATCATTTCCTTCATTGTTTCCTCGGGGTATGGTCCGAATATGCTTCCTTCTTGCGTGTAGTACCATGCAGCCATCCCATCACCTCCGGATACCGAAGAATTTTAATGGTTTCTCCGCAAAAATTATACATCAATAAATTTCGAAATAGCAGACAGAGGATAGTTACTTATACGTAAATGTTACGAGGGACGTTTTTTTTGAAACTATTTGAAATCAGGTTTCTTATGAGCTATAATAATTTACACAGTCACATACCAAAAAAACCAAAATTTTAAGGAGGGTTTCTTTAATGAAAAGAGCACTGCTGGTTATGATCGCCCTAATCTTTGCGTTTGGGGTAATACTCGGAGCGTCAGGTCACGCTGCCGCCGCTGACAGGAAATTTACGTTTGGCTATACCTGTATGACAATTAGCAACCCCTTCTTTACCATTCTCGAAAAAACTATCCGTGACGACGTCGAGGCAAACGGCGATACTCTCATCACCACCGACCCCGCTTTGGATCCGGTCAGGCAGATCAACCAGATCGAAGACATGATCAGCCAGGGGATTGACGCTCTCTTCCTGAATCCCGTCGACTGGGAAGCGATTCGTCCCGCCCTTGTGGCGCTGAATAACGCGGGAATTCCCATCATCAACTTCGATACGGAAGTCAAGGATCTGGACATGGTAACAGCCTACGCGGGATCCGACAACTTTAACGCCGGTTACGTGTGCGGCGTCGATCTGGCGAAGCGTTTCCCCGATGGAGGTCCCATCGCCATTCTCGACTCTCCCACGATGAACTCCGTGCGTGACCGCATCGACGGATTCACGGAAGCAATCGAGGGGAAAAATTTCACCGTCGTGTTTCAGAGAGACGCTAGGGGAGAGCTTCCAATCGCTCTTAATCACACGGAGGACCTGTTGCAGAGCAATCCCGAGGTAATTGCGATAATGGGAGGCAACGACCCGACGGCCCTCGGCGCTCTGGCGGCGCTCAGAACCGCTAATCGACTCGATGTCGCCATCTACGGCGTCGACGGCTCTCCCGAGGCGAAGGCGGCAATAGCCGCCGAAGGGCCGTTCGTCGGCTCGGGCGCCCAGAGCCCCATCTCCATAGCTCACGAATCCGTGATATTGGCATACAAAGTTCTGCGCGGCGAGCCTTATGACAAGCGAGTTCCCGTTCCGACCTTTATGATCAACGAGGAAAACGTCAACGAATTCGGTATCGAAGGCTGGCAGTAAAAATTCCCGGTGAAGCGAGGGCAGCTCGCCTGCCCTCGCTTTTAACCGATTTCTTATAGGAGTTCCCAAGTTGAGCGAGTCCATTCTTTTGGAAATGAATAATATAAGAAAGGAATTTCCCGGCGTCGTAGCTTTGCGCGACGTGTCCTTCCAACTGCGGGCGGGCGAGGTTCACGCCCTGCTCGGCGAGAACGGAGCGGGAAAATCAACCCTTATTAAGGTTCTGGCGGGGGTATACGGCGCCGACGGCGGAGAGATACGAATCAACGGGAGACCCGTGGTTATAGAATCCGTGCTGGACGCTTATAAAAACGGCATTAGCGTCATCCATCAGGAATTGGTTCTGGTTCCCCACATGACGGTGGCGGAAAACATTTACCTGGGCCGCGAACCCGTAACGCATGGCGCGCTTGTGGATCATGAAAAAATGAACCGTGACGCCAAAGCAATTCTGGATTCCTTCGAGCTGGATATTGCCCCGGATGACAGAATATCCCGGCTCAGTATCGCCCAGCAGCAGATGGTGGAAATTATTAAAGCGCTTTCATTCAACGCCAAAATTCTCGTCATGGACGAACCTACGTCGTCCCTTTCCGAAAAAGACGTGGTTTTCCTCTTCGATACCATCAACAAGCTCCGAAAAAGCGGCGTGGGGATTATCTATATTTCCCATCGAATGAGCGAACTGAAACAAATAACCGACCGCATCACGGTATTACGTGACGGGGAGTATATCGGGACGAAGGATACGGCAACCGCTTCAAACGACGAATTGATCGCCATGATGGTGGGACGCCAACTGACGAAATATTACACGCGCACCTTCGGCGAGCCCCGAGAACCGGTTCTTGAGGTAAAAAACCTCAGTGACGGAAAACTGCTGAACGACGTATCCTTCGAGCTCCGCAGGGGTGAAATTCTCGGCTTTGCGGGCTTGGTGGGAGCGGGGCGCAGCGAAGTCATGAAGTGTTTATTCGGAATCGAGCCTTACGCGGCGGGAGATATTCTCGTCGATGGAAAACCGGTGAAGATTCGCAACCCGGATGACGCTATGAATCTGGGAATTGCTCTGGTGCCGGAAAGCCGAAAACTGGAGGCTGTTTTTCAGGTACAGAGCGTCATGTTCAACATCACTATCAAAGTCCTCAAGGAATTTATCAAGGGCATTTTCGTCGATAAATCGAGAGAACTGGACATCACGAGGAAATATGTGGACGGCATGGCAATCAAAACCCCTACTTACGCGCAACTGTTGGGCAACCTGTCCGGCGGCAACCAGCAGAAAGTTATAATAGGCCGGTGGCTGGCTACGAATCCCAAAATTCTCATCATGGATGAGCCCACCAAAGGGGTAGATGTCGGGGCAAAAGCGGAAATTTACGCTATCATGAACGATTTGGTGCAGCAGGGGGTCTCCATAATCATGATTTCCTCGGAGCTGCCGGAAGTCATCAACATGAGCGACCGGGTGGTGGTCATGAAGAGCGGGCAAGTCGCCGAATGTCTTCCCCGCGAGGGATTGACCCAGGAAAAAATAATGCAGCACGCAACTCACCTTATTGGCTGACCGCTTGTATCGAAGGAGCCGAGGAATAGATTATGGAAGAAAAAACGACTGAAAATAAAAATAATCAAAAAAAGGGTTCCCCGCTGTGGAATAATCCTATCGGGCGTTTTATCCGGGAAAACCTGGGAATCCTGATAGGGTTGCTGGTTCTGTGCATGATCCTGGTGATTTACGATTACTTTCGGGGAAGGACCGTGTTTCTCTCCACCAACAACATCATGAATGTCCTGCGGCAGGTATCGACCAATCTCTACATCGCCTGTGCCATGACGATGGTCATAATATTAGGCGGCATCGACCTTTCGGTGGGATCGATCCTGTCCCTCTCGGGCTGCGTTACCGCCATGCTGCTTATGTACAATGAATTTTCCCTGACCGCCGCGGTCTTAATGGGACTTCTGGTGGGGGCTGCCTTCGGCGCGTTCAATGGTTTGGTGGTCGCGAAAACCACAATACCTCCCTTCATAGTGACCCTCGCCACAATGAATATCGCGCGGGGCGCGTCCTACGTGTACACCGGAGGTCAGCCCATCCGCGTGATGAGCGATAGCTTCAACTTCATCGGCTCGGGTTACGTCTTTAAGATCATTCCGGTGCCGGTCATCTATCTGGTGATCATCGTGGCCGCTTCAGCCTTCATCATGAATCGCACCAAGCTGGGACGGCATATTTACGCCGTAGGGGGAAACCCGGTCGCGGCCCGCTTTTCGGGAATTAAAAACAGCCGCGTGCTGTTTTTCGCCTTCCTGTTTTCCGGGCTCATGTCAGCCGTGTCAGGTATCGTCTTGGCTTCCCGCATGTTCTCGGGTCAGCCCACCGCAGGCATGGGCGCGGAGCTGGACGCAATCGCCGCCGTGGTTCTGGGAGGAACCAGCATGTCCGGCGGCATTGGCAAAATCGGAGGAACAGTCATCGGGGCCCTTATCATCGGCGTCCTCAACAACGGCCTCAACCTGCTCAACGTCAATTCCTTCTGGCAGTACATCGTCAAGGGCGCGGCTATTCTCATCGCTGTGTATGTTGACTTCCTCAAAAAAGATCCCAAAAAACTCCAGGCCATTTACTCGTTTATCAACCGCTTTATTCTGCGCAGAGCGCCGGCGCCTCAGTGACGAACCCGAAACGTTTTACGTAAAAATAATAAGCAAGCGAGGGATAATCAACATCCCTCGCTTATTTTTTTACGCTTGGTGATTTTGTTTCGGACAGACCGCCGTTTCGTTTATTTAAAACGCTGAGACTATTCCCCTCGGGACGAGCTCTTCCTCGATGAATTTTTTCACTTCGGGGGAGTTTATCGCTTTTACAAGGGCCTGTATCTCTGGTTTGTTCACGTCGGCGTTGCGAACCGCGACAACGTTGGCGTAAGGCGAATCGCCGCTCTCGATTGTTATGGCGTCATGCGCCGGGATCAGTCCGGCCTCGACCGCAAAATTTGTGTTAATAACGGACGCCGTCATGTCGTCAAGCGTGCGAGGCAGCATCGCCGCTTCGAGTTCGTGGAACCGTATATTCCTCGGGTTTTCCGTAACGTCGCGGGCCGTCACGAGAGCGCCTTCAGCGACCTTAATCAGTCCGGCTTTTTCAAGCAGGCGAAGGGCGCGCGCGCAGTTGGTCGGGTCGTTGGGGATTGCTATTTGCGAACCGTCCGTGATCTCGTCGAGTGTCGTTATCCTTTTCGAGTATAACCCGAGCGGCTCGATGTGCACTTTCACCACCCACGTAATGTCCAGATTCTGCTCGCTTGCCTGATTTTCGAGATACGGGACGTGCTGGAAGTAGTTAGCCGAAAGGCTGCCGTCGTTCAGCGCGATGTTCGGTGTCACGTAGTCGTTGAATTCCCTTATCTCGAGATCAATACCCTCGGCTTTAAGCAGAGGGGCGACGATCTTCAATATTTCGGCGTGAGGGAAGGGAGTCGCTCCTACTACCAGCCTCGCGCTCTCCGCGGCAAATGCCGCGAAAGACGACAGCGCCAATACCAATACCGCCAGTGATAAAATTACTTTTTTCTTCACAATGATCACTCCTCGTTTTTTTTGATTCTGTAACCTGTAACAAAATTTTGAAGCATGAAATCCGAAAAAAATCAGCCTCCTTCCCTAATGTGATTTTGAAAATTTTTTCACGACCCAATAAAAAAAGGACCCCTTAAAAAAGGGATCCCCGCTCCGTTCGCGTATTGGCAATAAAAGCCCTACGCCCCTGGCGAGGATCCCGAGGTCCCACACATCATCATATTAAATTTTCCACGAGCGAGGGTCTGCAATTTCACAAAGCATCCTCTCCTTCTTTAATGCGAGCATTTTATGACCGGATAGGTTTTTTGTCAAGTAGCCGATGTCGCTCCCTGTTTACGGATTTGCTTATTGACTCTTGCTGTCTCGCGATAGTACGATACCTATGAGGCATATAACGGAACCTGCCAAGGAGGGAATGCAGCCATGACTACGCAGACAGCCGAAATGACGAATACGACGACGATTCAATCATTGATGCGCGGAATAGCCGCACTGTCGGATGAATCAATTAAAAAACTTGCCGATTACATCGACGACCTGATTCATGAGCAATGAGTTATTGCTCATGAATGAATGTCTCGAATCCTTTCAATCGGCAGCTTTGTCACCCTTGCGATTACATCATCCGACAGCCCTTCATTTTTCATTTCAATTACC
>Ga0099364_10000762_pt1 | contig 54797 bp, 46 predicted proteins | sample TergutTh196P3_FD_73070 | JGI IMG/M metagenome (GOLD analysis project Ga0099364, IMG submission 73070) | Microcerotermes parvus P3 segment gut microbial communities from Pointe-Noire, Republic of the Congo - Th196 P3 | ecosystem: Host-associated > Arthropoda: Insects > Digestive system > Gut ... | reverse complement strand
CAATTTCGCGCCCCAAGAGATTGGAATATAAATCGAAAGTGACGGCTTCGGCAGGCGGGGGAGGAGGAGGCGGAGGAGGTGGAGGCGGCGGCGGTGGAGCAGTCGGCTCTGCATAAACGGTTATGCTATAGAGGTCAAAGTCAACGTTCGCGTAGATACGCAGATTGTTGTTTGAATCAGCCGACTGAACCCATGTGTGAGTGAACTCTTCTTTTGTCGTAGTCAAATCGAAATCTTTATTGCCGCTGGAACTGTTGTCGGGGCTTATGGTAATCTTTCCGGCTGTGGCAGCGGCGGCTTCGATGACCACCTTGTATGTATTGCCCGGCACGAGTTTACTCGGCAGATTTTGAGTATTTGCATAATATTGCTGGAACTGAATCGCTCTGTTGTTTCCGCTGGTCGCGTTGGTAACTTGGAGCTTCTCGCTCGAGATACCGAGAGTAGTTCCGGTGGAAGAAATCCAGTTTATTTTCTGTATGCCATAGCCGTTGACAAATTCATCAACTACAGGCGCTTCTTCAGGACCTCCATTTGCAAGATCCAGACCGGTAAAGCTGTTAATCTGGTAAATGATGTTGGTTAAATCGGGTTCAGGCTCGCCGCTACCGCCGCCGCCCTCTTCTTCGTCCAGCGCGTAAACAGTCACGTTAAAGACGGCAAAGTCAACGTTAGCGTAGATTTGCAGGTTGGTATTTGAACCACTCGCCTGTGTCCATTCAAGCTCGAAAGTTGTTCTTGTTATGGGCAGTGTGAAGGTCTTGGCATCACTGCTGTTATCGGGGTTTATGGTGATGTTTCCGGCTGTGGTAAGAGCTTGTGCCTCAATGATAACTGCGTAATCATTGCCCGGTGTGAGTTCGTCTGTCAGATTTTGCTTATATGTCTGATAATCTCCCTGGAACTGAAACCCTCTCCCGTTTGCTTCGGTCGCGTTGGTAATGCCGAGAGTGTTGTTGCCGAGATGCAAGGTAGAGCCGACGAAGTTGACGCTGTTGTGTCCCGTCCAATTCATTCGTTGTATGCCGACCCAGTCAACATACTGACCGTCAGCGGTAATACCGTTCACGACATCGCCATTAATAAAGGCCACAATCTGGTAAATAGCAGTAGGGTCTGCGGCTATTGCTGTATTCGAGGGCAGGTCAGGACCGCTGGGCTCGCTGCCGCCGCCACTTTCGCCGTCGTCTTTTTCGTAAACGACTATGCTGGAGATGGCAAAGTCAACTGTAGCGATGATTGTGATCTGCTGACCCGTCGTCTGAGTCCACTCAAAAGTGAATTCCTCACTGGTAATGGTCAGCTCCTGGGTCTGGGTGGTTTGGCCGGCTGCGGTGATAGTTCCAGTGTCGGAAAGGGCTTCGGCGTTGATGACAATTTTGTAGTCATTGCCAGCGGCGAGGGCGGCCGGCAGATTTTGTCCACCAGTCACATAATCCGACGTGAACTGAATACCTCTACTATCAGAAGCGCGAGTAATTTTGAGCTTGCCATCGTCTTTTTCGAGCGTAATCGCAGGGTTGCCGTATAGTCTTTGGATGCCTGTGGGATTGACATAATCGTCATTTTCAATGCTCATGCTTTCAAAGGTTGTAATTTTGTAAATCTCTGTCCAATCATCTTCCGCGAGCACGGTCAGCATGAGAATCGGGACGAGGGACGTGAGCATGGCGAGCGTGAGCGCCCACGCCAAGGTTTTTGAGAATGTCTTTTTGATTTTCAAGATATTGTCCTCCTATAAATATAATGTGTGATGTGATAGTTGCCGTTTTGCCGCAGTCACAAGCCCTCTGGTGCGCAGCTTGGAGCACTATGGGGCGCGGGGGTGTGGTGCTGGGGAGGTGGTGTGGGGTGTGTTTTTTTGTGGGTGTGCGGTGGGGGGTTGTTTTTTGATGGGTGCGGGAGCGGTGGGGTGAGGCGTCGGCGGAGGGGTGGTGTTTTTTGACTGGGTAAGGTTGGGGGCTATGGTGCGGTGGGTGAGGGGGGTGCGAAAAAGCGGCTATTCCTCGCAAAATGCGAGACAAGCCGCCCGGTGGTCTATGTGAAATTTGACGCGCAGATACGCGTATAAAGCGCACGGAAAGAGAACGGTATTATCCGTTCGTTCGTTCGTTCGTTCGTTCGTTCGTTCGTTCGTTCGTTCGTTCGTTCGTTCGTTCGTTAATTATAGCACATTCCGGCATAATTTGCAACCTTTGTCGTTTCTTTTTTGCTGATTTTGCGAGGTGGTTTGTATCGAGAGCATACGCTCGCACGCTCGCAATACGAACTAAATACAAACATAGTTCATTATGGCACATTGACGCGAAAATGTCAAAATATTTTTTTTGGGAGGGGGGTGTTGTTTTTTTTGGAGGGGGTGGGTCTTGACTGATTAAATAATTTTAGATATAGTATAGATGGCGTTGCAACGTCTCGCAAGCGAGACGCTTCCGGTAGGCGGTTAGCTGATCCTCTGAAAGGAGGTGATGCCATTGTCAGTGTACGAAATCCTTTCGCTTGTTCTCGCAATCATTGCGATTTACATAGCTTGGAAATCCTACAAGAAAGACAGAAAATAACCGCCCCTTAGCTTAAAAAGTGCGGTTATTTTCTAACCAAACTACAGGCTAACCGTTCTGCCGTCTCGCTTGCGAGACGCGGTGACGCCTTTTGTATACTCATAGTACCACATCGGAAAAACCCTGTCAACATTATTTTTGCCATCTCGAAGTGATTTCTTTTTGCCATCTCGAAGTGATTGTGTGTGGACGGTGGGGTGGTTTACAAACTATATCGGTCTATGTATTCAGCCATAGTTAAGATAAACGGCTCTTTTGGGAAGTGTTGAATATTGCCAGTTATGAGAATTGCCCCTACGGACTGTGCCGTATCATACGTCCCGTTTCTCTCGTCTAACCTCTGCGATTATGTCGTTTATTTCGTCCATAGCGATTTTGTCCGTGCCGTTAATGACGGACTGCTCTTGCACAGCTTCAAAGGCTTTTTGCAATGCCGCCAGAGCTTCCTTTTGACGTAATTTTTCAAACTCATTGTATTCCTGTTCCGTTATCACAACTAAATTTTCATTTTTGGGGCGTGAAATCAAGACCTTCTCGCCCTTTATGACACGGTCTGCATATCGTTTGAAGTCTTGCGTTAAGTCTGCGGTTTTTATCGCCAACATGATTATCACCTCTTTTTATATGAATTATTATATATATTCTAATATATATAATCGCTTGTCAAGTAGAATAACGGCAAGTTATCTATTGGGGAGGCACGGGGCGGTGTTGGCGGTACGGTGTGTGGGGGTGTACTGTGTGTGCGTCGGAGGGGTGGGGAGGTGCGTGTGGTGCGGGTATTTTCATTCCCCTCCGTGGAGGGGTGCCCGAAGGGCGGGGTGGTTTTGCAGAGTGGCGGTGTTGGCGGGGCGATGTTTTTGGTTGCCCGGTTGACATAATACTCGCTTTTTTATGAGAGAAATGCAGCATTTGCAACCGTTTGAGGAAATGTTTAATTATTAAAGAGTTCCTCCCCATGTTGCGCGTAACAGCTCCGCTTTGTACGCTCTGCTATTACAAAAATGCAGTTCTCCAAGCACAAAAAACAAGTACGTAAATTCCCAAAGTAAGTTCAAAAAAACCAAAAACAAGTACGAATATGAGGTCTTGACTGATTAAATAATTTGATATATAGTATAGATGGCGTTGTCGCGTCTCGCAACCGAGACGCTGTGACGGTAGCGGTTAGCTGATCCTCTGAAAGGAGGTGATGCCATTGTCAGTGTACGAAATCCTTTCGCTTGTTCTCGCAATCATTGCGATTTACATAGCTTGGAAATCCTACAGGCGCAATAGAAAATAACCGCCCAGTCTGACAAACCTGCGGTTATTTCCTAACCAAATGTTTTCGGCTAACCGTTGCACCGTCTCGCTGGCGAGACGGTGCAACGCCTTTTGTATACTCATAGTACCATATCGGAAAAACCCTGTCAACATTATTTTTGCCATCTCGAAGTGATTGTGTGTGCGTGGCGGACGGGTGTATGTGATGGTCGGTGTGGCCTTTGTTGCCCGGTTTACATAATACTCGCTTTTTTATGAGAGAAACGCAGCATTTGCAATTGTTTGAGGAACTGTTTCATTATGAAACAGTTCCTCCGTGTGCTGTTTGGTATGCTTGTGGATTTAGATGATTTGTAAAAGGATTTTTCACAAGGCGGCGCTATTTTTCGCAATATCCGAGCGAGTCCACGGATAGATAGGGTACACTAATAATCCACCCGCCAGGCTGTGGGGCTTGTGTAAACCGAAGGGTACATATCGCCGAGCACGACATTGTCGCCGGAGCCCCAGCCGCCATGAACAGCGTCCTCGTTTCCGACATATATGGCAATATGCGACCTTCCGCTGCCGCCGCTGCCCGGCTCCCAGTACAAAAAGTCGCCCGGACGCACATCACTCAAACTTACTTGTGTCCCTATTTTTTTGATGCCTGACTCAGTCCAAACGGACACTCTGCCATAATAAGGGCAGTCGCCTATATGCATACGGGCTATAACTGTCCACAGCGGAACCCAACCTTCCTCTATCAAGGACGGCTCTTTCGCCGTAATATTTGTTATTATATTGTTTGATACATGAAACAGCGTTTCTGTTGTTATTTTTGGGGTGCCGGAGCCATCACTATGCGCTATGCCCCATTCCCACCGTTTTTCAATCGTATGAGCAGACATTGCATATTCTTCCGTTACATTAACCCTTTCACTTGGCGGGTCAATAAGAAGCGCATAATACAGCGGTACACTCAGACTTTTGTCCACTACATTCAGCGCGGCTTCGGCAAGAGCCGTACAGCTCATATGGGTACTGCCAACCAATGACAAAGCCTTGTCAACCATCGGATGGCTTCTGTCATATGCGCTCATGTCGAGGCTGCGGGGAGTCGGCTCGGGCGTCGCCGCATTGCCCTGATTTGTGCCGCTTCCACCGCCGCCGCCATTACCGCCGCCGGAGCCCGCGCCGCTGCCCGGCGCGGCGGAACGAGTGACCGTCAAAATAAAATCAGACTCCGCTTTGTTTCCGCTGCCGTCAACGGCGATGTATTTTAGCGAGTACTCGCCCTCTGCGTCAAAATCATATTCGCCTTCAACCGTCGCGATGATCTCCTCGTTTGAATTATCAATTACCCTCACGCCCGCAAGTAAATCTATTTCCGTACCCTGCGTTGTCTCAAGCTCCCCCTCATACTCTATTATGGGCTCTTGCGTGTCTATTACGGTTATTGAAGCGTAAAGCTCCTTTATCTCGTTTTCTTCGTTCAAATACAAGATGACGACCTCATGTTCGCCCAACGCTGACATATCCAACATTTCATCTTCGCTGACTATTTCACCGTTTGCGATATGTTCTACCAATGACAGCAATTGAAGTTCGCTGTTTATTTCAAATGTCAGGTTTTCCGCCAGCGTAATCTCCGTCTTTGGCATTTGCGCGTCCGGGATTTGCGCCGGGGCGGTTTGTCCGGGCGTGCTTTGCGGGGATAATTCCGCATCCGGCGTTTCGTCAGAAGCGGAGTTGCTATAAAACAGCAAAACGCCCACCGCGCCGATAACGGCAAGCAGCGCTATTGACGCAACAACCCCTATTTTCAGCTTTTTGCTCATACCCATAACCGCTACTCAAACATAACAAGGTTTGCCCCGAGCCTCACCGCAAGCTCGGTACATTCATCCGTAAAGCCCGAACGCGAAAACAAATATAAATGCCTGTTCGGATAACGAAACAATCGGCTGCGTTCTTCAAGCGAGCGCAGCGCGGAGGCTTCGGCAGGAGAATCCGACCATATGGCGTCGCCAAAAAGGGCGTCCATATCATCGGCGCAGTAAGCGACGATAGGGATAGCCGAATCGGTATCGGCAACGGGGTCATACCCCCACCAACGGCCGACATCCGCGTATTGCACGGGCAAACTGCCGGAGCTGTTTCGCCACGCTACCCACTGGCGGCAAATGTCCTTAAATACTTTATCCATATATGAGGGGATTTGCGCCGCGATATTACGCCAAATGATATGAGCCATACCGCTGTGTATGAGGCTTGCGTTTGCCGGTACGAAACGGTACCAAAAATGAAACATGCTGTCCTCAAATTCGTAGATCGTTTTTTTTCCGGCACGCTCGGTGACGGGTGTGTGCCTGCCGATAAGACCAAATGATATTAAATTTTTCAGGTATGCGGTGCACGCGCTGGTTTCTAAGCCGACCGCCGCCGAAATTTCCGAATTCTTGTTGCAGCCTGAGGCTATTGCTTTCAAAACGGCGTTATAGTAAGCCGGGTCTCGTACCTCGCGCCGCAGAAAGTTTGCGGGCTCTTCAAAAAGCTCGGACATCGGATCAAAGAAAGTGCGCAAAATGTTTTCCTCGACGGTGAGTTCGGACTTCATCATATTGAGATAATGGGGAATGCCTCCGGTTATGCCGTATATTACGGCTATGTCAAACGGGGAAAAACCGCCGTAAAACCTTTTTGTCTCGAAAAAACTAAAAGGGCGAAGCTGCATTTGCTCGGTGCGGCGGCCATGAAACGCGCTGTACCCAAGCGTTTCGCTCTCCATAACGGCCTCGCTTGAGCCGCATATTATCAGCATGAGCTGCGAAGTGTTGAGTTTTGAATCAATAAATCTCGCGATAAAGTCAGAAATTCCTTTATTTCCGTGAACGAGATTTTGATACTCGTCAATAATCATCACGACACGCTCTGTGCGCGAGAGCTTGTTGAGACGCTCAAAAACTTCCTCATAGTAATTTTTAAGCTCAAGCTCGCCCGCCGGAGCACGCGGGAAAGTGCGAACGGCTCTCGCCAGGGCGTCTAAATTTTCACGGTCGCTTGTCGGCTCGGCGGAAAAGTAGATGCAATATTTCTCTTTATCTTTCATAAACTCGCGCAAAAGAGAGGTCTTTCCCATGCGTAAACGGCCGTGCAATATTACACATTCAAACCTATTGTTCATAAATAAGTTGTTTAGTTTCTTTAACTCGTCCAATCTGCCTAAAAACATAAGATTCCTCCTATAACCACGCCTCAACCTTTGCTCATTTGTTATTGTTTATTCTTCCGGTGATTTTTGTGCTTTTTAAATTTAGGCTTGCCGCCCTTTTGCTTCTTTTCAAAAGCCGGTGCGCCCTTGAAGGAATCTTCGATATAGTCATCTTCGTCATAAGCGGCGTCCAAATTATGCAGCTTAGAGTCAAAATTGTTTTGTTTTTCGCGGTGAGGCTTGTCTTTGCGCGATTTATCGCTTACCGAAACGTCGCTTTGCCTGTTGTGAGGCTGCTTATCCTTGCGCAATTTATCCGCTGCCAAGGCGTCGTATCTCGGCCTATCATACGAAGGCGCGCGGGTTTTTACGGGACTGTCGAACACAGGCGCGGAAGCATAATGATCAAGTGCCCTGCTTTCGTAGGAGGGCGGCGAGATTGAAAATCCCGCTTCCTCGAGCTTGCCTTCGGCTTTTGCCGCGACATATTCAGCTCTGCGGCCTTTGCCGCCAAGTATGGAGATTTCGTCAAACAGGCAGGTTTTCAAAGTCGTGTCATTTCCGTCCTCAAGCCGCACCTTGGCTAAACCGCGCAAGATATTTATATTGATGACAGAACCCTTGCCATATGGCGTTTCAACAAAAGCGCCGATTTTAGGAGCTTTGACCACGAGGTCTTCATAGGCCGCTTCCTCATATTTGAGGCAGCACATGAGCCGGCCGCATGTGCCGGAAATTTTCGAGGGGTTTAGAGATAAGCCTTGCGTCTTGGCCATTTTAATCGAAACAGGGTGAAATTCCGTGAGAAACTGCGAACAGCAAAACTGTTTTCCGCAGACACCGAGCCCCCCGAGCATTTTTGCCTCATCCCGAACGCCGACCTGCCGCAGCTCGACGCGGGTTTTATATTTGCCCGCGAGGTCTTTGACAAGCTCGCGAAAATCAACCCGCCCGTCGGAGGTAAAGAAAAACATAATCTTGCTGCCCTCAAAGCCATACTCAACGCTTATGAGTTTCATATCCAAGCCGAAATAAACTATCCTATCACGGCAATAGGCAAACGCTTCTATCTCTTTTTCCTTACCCGCCTTGTAAGTGTTTTCGTCGTCCGAGGTGGCGATGCGTATAACCGGACGAAGCGGATGTATGATTATATCGTCATCCACTTCGTGGTTTCCGCGTATGCAAGTGCCGTATTCAAGCCCTTTTGCGGTTTCAACGATCACTTTTTTGCCGTTTTCGACCTCAAGCCTGCCCGGGTCGAAAAAATACGCTTTGCCAAATTCGTTAAAACGCACGCTAATAATCTGTGTCAAAATTTAAGCCTCTTTTCTGTTTGATTGTATTTTATCGGATTTAGGCTGTGACAAGCGACGCGCATAGCATACCCGCGATATGTCCCGTGCTCACATTTAGCCGAAGCATTTCCGAGGCTTCCGTGAGCGCCAAATCCGCCAAGACTGCCTTTTTTTTATGAGGGTCTTGCCGCAGTGTATTTGAGAGGGCTCTTTGAGCCTGTGTTATAAAACAGGTAAATGAAATCCTGTCTAATCTGTCGAGGCGAAACATCAGGCGCATAAGCCCGGCATTGTCGTCCAAAACATTCGCGAGCGTGGAGGCGAGTTCCTCTGATATTTCAAGCTCTTTAGAGTTTGAAGTATCAGCCGAAAGCCCATTTGCAGCCGAGTTTTTTTCTGTATCCGCGCTTTTTACAAACCCGTCAGAATTATCATCCGTCGCCCGCGAACCGGGATTTTGGCGTATGCAACGGGAACGGACGGTGGGGAGCAGCGCAGCCGGATTTGATGTTTTGAGGATGAAAACCGCGTGAGGAGGCGGCTCTTCAAGTATCTGCAAAAAAGCGTTTTGTGCCCTGTCGTTCATCGTGTCGGCGTCGCACACTACATATGCTTTTCGTTCCGCTTCGCTCGGGGCTATATATACGTCGCGCTTTAGTTCGCGAATCTGATCTACTAATATTTCACGCTTATCCTCATGTTTTTTGACATAAGTTATGTCGGGGTGGATCATGCGAGCTGCCTTATCGCAGTGAAAGCATACCCGGCACGGGCGATTGCTTTCATTCGATTTGCCGAGTGTAGCGGCCATCGCCAAATCTCCCGTTGGATTTCGTTTGGCGGCCGCCGCCAAACCTTTTGACGGATTGCAGAGCGCGGCCATCGCAATATTTTCCGCCGTTTCACCGTCGGCTATGTACGCATGTGACAGTCTGTCAAAGCCTTTCAACTATCTCTCCTTGTTTCTTGTAAATGCTGTCTGATTTAATATATCCGCGAACCAACGAAAGGGGATAAATGCTTGTGCGCGGCCCTATGACAGTTCCGGGATTTAGAGCGCAGTTACACCCGACGTCAACATTGTCGCCAACAATCGCCCCGAATTTTTTAAGCCCCGTATCTATGCCGCGCTCTCCACAAAAGACCCTCACGAGCGAGCGGTCGTTTTTCACATTGCACGTAACGACGCCCGCCCCGGCGTGCGCCTTATACCCGAATATTGAGTCACCGATGTAGTTAAAGTGCGGAACCTGCACATTATCAAACAAAATGACATTTTTAAGCTCGGTAGAGTTGCCGACGACGCATTTTTTGCCGACAATCGCGGAACCTCTGATAAAAGCGCCGTGCCGGACTTCGGTATCCTCGCCGATTATTACGTGCTCTCCGAGAAAAGCCGACGGCGCGACCGTTGCGGTCTTGTGAATCCATACATTGCCGGGCATCTGATTATATTCGCCGCCGGGGAGAGACTGCCCGATTTGGGAGATATAGTCCGATATGAGAGCAAGCGCCTCCCAAGGCCAATTGAGCGCGGCAAGATATTTCCACGTTATGGTGCGATCCGGTTCAAATAGAGCGGTAACGCGCATATTGTCAAGGCTTACAGCGCCGCGGGTGTCTGTGTCGTTCATAGTGCCACCTGTTGTTTGCGATACATCAATTACTGTTACTGTGCAATCATTGTATCATACTTATTTACGTCTTACCACATTTTTCTGCAAGGTTGTCAAACACGGGCGACGATTATTATTTACAATACGCAATCAATATGCTACAATAGCCGCGAGCGGTTATTATAGCAATATCGCTCGATACGAAATTTTAACGGCAAATCAGGCTTCCGTAGCTCAGTTGGTAGAGCAGCGCATTCGTAATGCGCAGGTCGTCGGTTCGAGTCCGACCGGGAGCTCCAAATTTTGCCTGCAAAGCCGCCTAAAATTGGCGGCTTATCGGCGTTACTACAGAAATTGCTACACAGCAGCAACGTCGATTTTCCATCACGAAAAACTTTCCAAAAAGCAACATCCCAAAAGCAACATCCCAAAAGGCGCTTGACGCTATATCGGACATCCGATATAATAATAAATAGAGAGCGGGGTGAATTGTATGCGTATCAATGATTTATTAGAGCAAAAAAACATGACGAAATACAGGCTTGCAAAGTCAAGCGGCGTGTCACAGACTACGGTTATTGACATTTGCAGCGGCAAAGTGCGGGTTGAAAAATGTACCGGCGATACGCTTTACAAACTCGCCAAAGCCCTTGATGTGCCAATGGAAACGCTTGTCGAGGCCGCAGTCTCTTTTTCGTCCGACAACGAACGAAAAAGAGACAAGGAATACCGTCCGGCATTTGACACGTTCAAGAGTAATGTATGCCACGCGGTAAAAGATATGGGTGATTTGGATTTTCTCTTGGAAACGCTTGAAACAAATCAAATACGAAAACTGCATCAAAAGAAGTGGTATCCCGAAAGCCTGTATCTGCTTGCTATGATTGACTATTTGAGCCGTGAGAATGACGTCCCCGCTTGCGCCGAATATAACGACCTTCGTGCGACACGGCTTCTTGACCCTGTTTTTCCCTCAAGCGTTATTGCTATGAGCGTGTTCGCGGGCAGCGATCAGCCTAAAATTGACAGCTACGAACAGTCAATACCCGAATTTAAGCGGTTCAATATTGTGGAAGGTGATGTAAGAAATGTATTCTGATACGCCGTTTACAAAAGAGAATTTGAATAATTGTCTGAAAGAGCTTGCCAAAGAGTTCAGAAAACTGAACGGTACGGCAATGCCCGCCGAAATCATATTGATTGGCGGCGCTTCGGTGCTTGCCAATTACGGTTTCCGGGATATGACCTATGATATTGACGCTATTATAACCACTTCTTCGGTGATGAAAGAAGCTGTCAACCGCGTCGGGGACAGGCTTGGATTACATACCGGCTGGCTGAATACGGATTTTAAGAAGACAACCTCTTATTCTGATAAGCTATTGGAGGTATCGGTCTATTACAAAACCTTTTCCAACATCCTCACGATTAGAACAATTGCCGCCGAATATCTTATCGCTATGAAGCTGATGAGCGGCAGGCAATACAAATACGACCTTTCAGACGCGACAGGGATTTTATGGGAGCATCAAAAAAAAGACAGTCCCATTTCAAGGGAAGCAATAGACAAAGCTATCAAAAAATTATATGGTGAAAACGCGGAGCTTCCGTCTGTTTCAAAAAAAATAATTGACGACGCTTTTGAAAGCGGCGACTATGAACGGGCTTACAGAGAAATTCGTAAACAGGAAAAGGACGCGAAAGAAATCCTGCTCGGTTTTGACAAAGACTATCCCGGCGAGTTGAAAGGTGAAAACATTAACTCTGTTATTGAAAACATAAGGCGTAAGCTGGAACAAGAAAAACAGAAAACGAAATAGAGGATATGTAGGCTATAATAATAATATGAGGCGGAGTTCGCCATACGCCGCTACGGTTTGCGGTAGCTGATGGCCTTTGCCTCGCAGACGCCGGAGCATTTACCGCAGCGCACACACTCGGGCGAATTGGCGTTTGCCGCCGGATTGAGCTTTATGTGACATGCTTCGGCGCATTTACCGCATGATACGCATTTATCCCGGCTGCAATGCATCCTAAAAAGCGCAAACCTGTTAAAGAGCGCGTAAATCGCTCCAAGCGGGCACAGCACCCTGCAAAAGAAGCGGAAAATAAATGCGGAAACAATCAAAATGCCGCCGGCTATGGCCGCTTTGAGAACAAACCGCGTGCCGATCATAGTCGTCAAAAAATCGTTGGCCCGCAAAAGAGGAATGGCGGCAAAAATAGTCCCGGACGGGCAAATATACTCACAAAACCACGGCGTACCCAAGCCCGTAAGCTCGTGCCGCACGGCAAAAGGAAGCAAAACAACAAAAAAACCGAGTATCGCGTATTTCAGATACCTTGCATAGCGAAATCGCGTTTTTAGCTTAGGTACTTTTATCTTATAAATAAGGTCTTGCAAAAGCCCCATAGGGCAGACATACCCGCAGATAAGCCGCCCGAATACCACACCGGTAACGAGTAAAAAACCCGACACATATAAACTTATGCTATGCCTTGCGCCCGCCAAAAATAACTGCATAGAACCAATCGGGCAAGAAAGCGCCGCCGCCGGGCATGAATAACAGTTGAGGCCGGGCGTGCAAATCTTTTTAAAATCACCTTGATATATCTGCCCGGTCGCGAAGTTTTTCAAAAGCGGATTTTGTAACAAAAAAAACGTGCATTGAATCAACAAGCGTTTAGTAGCTATTTTTATTTTTTTCACAACAATCCACAGCCTCTCATACCGCTCTTCAAAGCTATCCTATACCAATACATTCAAGGCAAACAATAGCGGCCTTGCGCCAAACATCGGCGGGCTCTTCGCTCATAATCCCGATAACAAGCAAGGCGGCGCCAACCGCAAACACGGTGACGCGAACAAAAACAAACCTTGACCGCCGTCCTAATTTGAGCATAAAAGCCTCCATGTAAAAAATATTTTGCAAAACTGCCTAAACAGACCGGAATTTGTGACATCTAATTGACGAGCAGGTCATCAATAAAAGCCTCATACCAAGACCCATAAGCGCCAATAAGCTGATCGCTTACTCCGGCTGAGGAAACAAGCACCGTGGTCGGCACATAACCGCTGGTGACGAGCGCAAGTATCTCACTGACATTTGACGCGCGCGAATCTATCATCACAAAAGAATCGGGTATGCCGTAGGTTTCAACGACGTTGATGACTCCGCTCAAATTTGAGGAGTAATCGTCAACCAAGCCCAAGAAACCGACTCTATCGGCGTACTCGCTCGAAAGCGCGGCCAAATCAGGCATTTCAGCGATGCACGGAGGACACCACGAACCCCAATAATGCACGAAAAACACCTCTTTTTCGCCCAATGTCTTTTCTGTGACAGCATTTCCGTATATATCAGTTGCCGTAAACTGATAAGGAAAAGATATTCCGGCGCTTGCGGGCGCGGTGGGCGCGGGCTGTGCGGTGGGCGAGGGCGCAGGGGCAGGTGCGGCAGGCGTTGGTGTAGGCTGTGCGGTGGGTGTGGGAGTAGGCGTAGGCTGCGCGGGCGTGGCAGTACCCGGCGTGTCGGACGCGGCAGGCGCGGTGGCTGAGGGTTTGGGGGGCTTATTTGGAGAATTTGCCATATCTCCGTTATCTCCGGCAGCACCCGGCGAGCCTCCTGTCAACTCCATGTTATCGCATGACGCGCAAAACAACATCACGGCAAAAACGAGGATAATTACATGGATTATGGAAAATACACGTTTTTTCATAAGTAAAATCACCGTACTTTATAAGCTAATGATTATTCTATCAAAAACCTACCCATTGTCAAATAATAATCTGAAAATACAGCCTTCCTCACCGGGTCGCAGGGCAGAAAATTTGGTCATATTACCGTATTTTGTGTAAGTATTGACGAAAATAGCTATATTTAGTTTGAAATGTTTGGCTAAAAAGCAAATTGATTTAACCCGCCGATAAGACGATAATGTATAGCGTGATGAAAGTGATTTGATATTACTGGTGATTAGCGAAGCATCACAGTGCGGCGCCAAACGGAAACGGTACACGCGCCGCGGCTACACTAAGAAACTCCAAGGCAAAAGCCTTTATGACTTGAAAAAGAGACGCGCGTATACTAAAGCGGCTTTCGCTGTTAAAAGAAAACCCACAGCGACATCAAAATAACATAATAACGGTCGGAAGCTACAAACAAAAAGCTCCCGGCCGCTTTAAATTATGGGCAGCATAAAAACTAAATTCCGAACGAATTTAGCATAAACAGCAAAATGACACAAGGCTGCCATCTCACAAAAAAGGAGGTGAAAACAAATGAACGCATTTACAACGCCCGCGGCGGCTATTCCGTTTTACAATAACACAGATAATTGCAAGACTGAATACATGCTCCAACTGCCATATGATCAAAAGGACACGAAACCTGAGATAGAAGACGTAATTTGTCAATATCTTGATGGTAACACGCTAAAGAATGCTTTGGATTTCATCAGCTATATTCACGCGTCAAAGATGAAGATAAAGTGGTCTGCGGCTAATGTGTGGTCCGTGAAATACAAAAACAAACGTGTGCTGGACATCATAGTCAGAAACGATGCATGGAGGGTACGCTTGGCTTACGATCACATTGCTCCCGGTATTTTCATAACAAAAGGCGAAGCAGAGTATATCAAAGCCTTGGTCGGTACGCTAAAAAACTCTATGTCAGGGCATCTCGAACCCACTCCCGCAATGTCTTAGCCCTTTCTTACGGATCGCCGAAAGGCGAACATGTGGAAAGGGTTAGGACCACACATTAAAAAGACGCCCTGCGGCCGTGTGCCGCAGGGCTTTTACAAATCTCCGATGCTGCGCGTTTGCATCACACGCAAAGCGGTCATAAAATTCATTCCGAGAGCGGAGCATGGATGCGGAGCGTCCGAATCGTCTGCGCAAGGATGACGCAGTGATTCGGGGAGGAATGATTTTATGATCGCGAAGGAATAGAGGCGGGGAATTATGATTTCATTAAAGAAAACTGTATTTTTCCATATAGGCGTTGTATGCGGACTGGAACGCTTCGTTTTCCTGCATCCTTGTTTCGGAAAGATAACTGTGCCTGTCCACGCTGCGGCTTTCGGACTGAACGATGCTCAAAGCCATGTTGAGGCAGTGGTCGGAAATCCTCTCGTAGCTTATCAGCAAGTTTGACCATATAAAGCCCTGCACTACGGAACATTCGCCGAGCTGCAAGCGTTCTATGTGGCGGGTACGCATTTTTGAAACCAAGTAGTCAATTACTTCTTCGAGCGGGTCAACCCGCGCCGCAAGCTCCCTGTTTCCGCTTTCGAGCGCGTCAAAAGTCATGCTGAGTATTTCTGTCAAAGCTCCGTGAGCAACATCGAGGTCTTGCAGGGCTTTTTCAGAAAACGCAAGCTCTTTAAACTCCATTTCTTCGGAAGCCTCGACGATATTTACCGCGTGATCGCCGATACGTTCCAGATCGCCGATGATATGCAAGAGATGATTGACCTGCCAGCCGTCAAAGCTCGTCAGGCTGCGGGAAGAGAGTTTTAAGAGAAATGAATTGAGGTTATCCTCATATATATCAAGATTTTCCTCATATTCACGAACCTTGGCCGCTGTTTTTTCGTCATATTTTTTGACGATCTCCATAGAGAGAAGAACCGCGTCCTTGGCAACCTTACCCATATCAGAAACCATGTTGCGGCACTGCGCTATGGCTATTGAAGGCGTTGTGAGTATACGCTCGTCAATGTAGGCAAATCTCGTCCTCTCGCCCGGGGCGTCTTTTATCGTAAGCTCCGCGAGCTTTTCAAGCAGCCTTGAAAACGGCAGAAGCAAAGCCGTGGCGGAGAGGTTGAAAATAGTGTGGATCGCCGCTATTGATATTGGGTTGACATTTTCGCTCATAAACGGGAAATGAACAAACGCGTTTACGGTATAAAGCACCACAAGGAAAATAACAGAACCGATGGCATTAAAATATATATGTATTCCGGCGACCCTTTTAGCGTCCCTGTTCGCGCCTATGCTCGAGAGTACCGCTGTGGCGCAGGTGCCGATATTTTGCCCCATAATGATTGGTATAGCCGTCGCATACGGCAAACCGACAGTCAATGAGAGCATCTGCAATATGCCGATAGATGCCGAGGAGCTTTGAATTACGGCGGTAAACAAGGCGCTGACCAACACGCCGAGCAAGGGGTTTGAAAACGCGGTCAGCACACTTTGAAACTGCTCGTTGCTCTCAAGGCCGGTGACGGACCCGCGCATGACGGTAAGCCCGGATATGAGCACCGCAAAGCCTATTAAAATCTCGCCCTTACTCTTTCTGCGAGTCCTTTTTGAGAACATGATAAGGGCAATGCCGACTACAGCAAAGACTTGAGAGAAATTCTCGGGCTTTAGCAGTAAAATAATAAAACTATCGCCGGTGAGGCCCGTAAGCGACAGTATCCATGCGGTGACGGTCGTGCCTATGTTCATGCCCATTATAACGCCGACGGTTTGATGCAAAGACATGATGCCCGAGTTTACAAGGCCGACAAGCATTACGACCACGGCGGATGATGACTGGATTGCGGCGGTGATGCCGGCGCCGAGCACAAACGCTTTGGCTTTGCTGGATGTGGCCTTTTTAAGTATGCTTTCAAGTTTTCCGCCCGCCGTTTTTTCAAGACCCGTCGTCATTGTGTTCATGCCAAAAAGAAAAAGCGCGACGCCCCCAAGCAGCATGAAGATATCAAAAACGCTCATTATAATCCCCCAAGGACAAAAAAATATAAGGTAATGTCAAATCCCGGCATAGAATATCATATTGCGATTTGAATTTCAACAAATATATAAATATTATGCGAAATATGTTATTATGTAATCTATGCAATGCACCATGAAAAAACCAAAACAAGGAGGGTTCAGATGTTAAACGATCTCTTAAGCGCGCATAAAGCGGAGTTTAAGGACTATACCGAATTGCGCGCGCAAGAAAATACGACAAAGCGCGTCACATTGCTTGCGGGCAATATGGTCTCAAATTCGCAGACCGCGGAGGGCGGCGTCAGCGCGCGCGTCTGCAAGGGCGGCACGTTCGGCTTTTCATCGAGCGCGGAGTATTCGCGAGAGAGCGTAAAAAATGTGCTGCGCGCCGCGACCGATAATGCCGTGTTTATGGATAGGCACGTAAACAAAGGGAGCGATCCCCTGCCGCCGACGCCGGAGGGCAATTTTAAAAACTGCGAAAAACCGGAAAAAGACGTTTCGCAAACCGTGCTCATTGACTTTGCAAAAACGATAGACAGCATAATAACAAAAAAATACAAGAATCTGACATCCCGCACGGTTGTTGCGGATTTTCTTGGTATGGAAAAGCTCCTTGCCGTGAGCGGCGGCGCGGATAGCCACTGGTATCAGCCGCGCAGCACGGTCTATGTTTTTATGACCGCCGAAACAAACGACGGAATACCGGTCGAGCTGTATGAGGCGTTTAGCCATTTCGGAGCATTTGACAAGATATTTCCCGACCCGTACTTGCTCGTGCCAAAGCTCGACGAGCTGTATGAAGCGATAATGGATAAGCGCGAGGGTGTATACTCAAAAGCGGGTCTTTGCAAATGCGTTATGCATCCGGACCTTGCGGGTATTCTGGCACATGAAGCGGTCGGTCACACCGTCGAAGCGGACATAGTCAAAGGCGGATCGGTTGCGGCGCATAATCTGGGAAAACAAGTGGCAAGCGAGCTTGTTTCGATGGTTGACTTCGCGCACACATTTGACGGGAAGCCTTGCCCGCTGCCGGTATATGTTGATGATGAGGGCGTCGTCGCGGAGGATGCGGTACTCATCGAAAACGGTATTCTAAAGGGCTATATGCACTCGAGGGAGACGGCGCGTGACTTTGGCGCGAGGCCGCAAGGCAATGCGCGGGGCTTTTCGTTTAACGACGAGCCTCTGATCCGTATGCGCAATACTGCTATTTTGCCCGGAAAAAGCAAGCTAAATGATATGATAGAGAGCATTGACGACGGGTATTATCTGTGCAAAACGGGTAATGGCCAGGCCGATACGACGGGCGAGTTTATGTTTTCTGTGGAGCTTGGCTACGAAATAAAAAACGGTAAGCTCGGCAAAGCCATAAGAGAGACGACAATATCGGGCGTGGCGTTTGAAATGCTCAAAACCGTTGATATGCTGTCGGATGATATGAAGTGGGGTATCGCCGGTTTTTGCGGAAAGAAGCAGCCGATGACTACCGCAAATGGCGGCCCCGCTGTCCGCTGCGACATAAATATAGGAGGACGGTAGGATTATGAACGAAATGACAAGACAGGAAATAGCGGAATATGTGCTCGATGAGCTTAAAAAGGCGGGCGCCCAAAAGGCATCTTGCGCCATTGCCTCCGGGCGAAAAGAAGAATTTAACATAGAAGCAAACAAATTCACGCTCCTGCGCACCCTTTTTGATGACGCGCTGTCCGTAAAAGCGCTCTATGACGGGCGCAAGGGCGTTGCTGCCGTAAATAAACTCGACAAGGATTCGATAGACGGCGCAATAGGGCAATGTATAGCTTTGGCGAAGGCAGGCACGCCGGACGAGGCGGAGGATATTGCCGAAAAGATTGAAAACAAAGGGTTTTCACGCACGATTGGCGGCTCGGACATGAATAAGCTCTTTTCGAGAACAAAAGAGTATTTACAGCAGGTTCAAGACGAGTACCCGAAAATCATATTGGAAGGCGTGACATCCGCGTTTAACGCGGGCGAGGGCATTTACGCAAACAGCAACGGCGTTATGTTTACCGATGAAAGCGAGGGCTATGGATTTAGTTCGAGTTTTGTGGCTAAAGACGGAGAAAAATCCTCATCGCTCAGCGGCTTTGGGGCGGGTATGCTAAATCTGGATATGCCGCTTATCGCCGTCGGGCTTCACCGGACGATGATTGAAGAATCGGTAAAATCGCTCGATACGCGCATGGTAGACGGTAAATATGTCGGTAAAGTAATCGTTACCCCGCAATGCGATGATATGATTTGGGGTACTATCATAGACTGTTTTTTATCGGACAGGTCGCTGATAGAGGGGACAAGCCGATGGAAAGACAGACTCGGCAAAAAAGTAGCCGACAAGAAGCTCACATTACGCGCTGTGCCGCTTCACCCCGGTATCATAGGCGGCGAAAGATTTACGAGAGACGGGTATGAGAGCTTTGACGCCGACCTCATTTCCGGCGGCATATTAGAGTCGTTCGCGCTGTCTTTGTACGGCGCGAATAAAACGGGCAATAAGCGCGCAAAAAACACGGCTTTCGGCAATATCGAAATCGCGCCGGGAGACGTGGCTCTTTGCGATATGATAAAGAGTATTGACAAGGGCATACTGCTAAACCGCTTTGCGGGCGCGGCGCCCGGACCCGGCGGAGATGTGTCGGGCGTAGCCAAAAACAGTTTCCTCATCGAAAACGGCGCCATAACGGATGCGCTGTCGGAAACGATGGTATCGTTCAACATTGTGGATATTTTGCAAGACATTACCGCTATTTCCAAAGAGCGAGTCGAGGACGGTTCATCCATACTGCCTTGGTGCTGCTTCGACGGCATAACAATATCAGGAAAGTAATTAAAAAATTAAAAAAAAAAAGAAAAGGGTAGGTTTTACCTACCCTTTTCTTTAATTATTGGCAACCTCCAGAAACCCTGAGCGAGCAAGATACCAAGTGATTTTTTTGCCATACGAGGCAAATTTTCGCAGGAATAATTGCTTTCTTTCAAGGAAATTTAACGAAGTATGGCGGAAAAAGCACAGGTAGATTGCCGCGATAGGGTTTTTGGAGGTTGCCTATTATTATCTCTTTGAGAATTGAGGAGCTCTGCGGGCGGCCTTGAGACCGTACTTTTTGCGCTCTTTCATTCGCGAGTCGCGTGTGAGGAAACCCGCGGCCTTGAGTGCCGGCCTGAGGTTTTCGTCCATGAGAAGCAAAGCGCGGGCGATGCCGTGCCGGATCGCGCCGGCCTGCCCCGTGACGCCTCCGCCGCGCACGGTGGCGTTGATGTCAACCTTTGCCGCGGCGTTTGCGGTTATGAGCGGCTGACGAACCGTGTATTTGAGGGTTTCAAGCCCGAAATACTCATCAATATCACGGCCGTTTATAGTGATAGCGCCTGTGCCGCCGACAAACAGATGAACTCTGGCCACGGAGGACTTTCTTCTGCCCGTGCCATACAGATAAGGTTTCTTGCTCGTATACATTATTTGTCACCTCCCCGGCTGACTGTCCATAATTCGGGTTTTTGAGCCTCGTGAATATGTTCGGGACCCGCAAATACGCGCAGACGTTTGAGTGCGCCCCGATCGCGGGTATTCTTCGACATCATGCCCTTTACGGCTTGCATCATGGCAAACTCCGGTTTTGTCTCCATGATGGTCTTATAGCTTGTCGCCTTGAGCCCGCCGACCCATCCGCTGTGACGGTAATAAAACTTACGCTCGAGTTTCGCTCCCGTGAGAACCACATCCGCGCAGTTGATTACTATGACGAAATCACCGCAATCAACATTTGGCGTGTAGTCAACCTTGTATTTGCCGCGAAGCAAATCGGCGGCAACCGTCGCGGTGCGGCCGAGCGGTATGCCGGCGGCGTCCAAGATAAACCACTTGCGGCTGACGGCTTCCTTTTTTGTCAGTGTTGTTGACATTGTCTTATTTTCTCCTTTGATAAAAAAGCAAAAGTGTGTTAAAATTCGCATAAATGATGCCCGCATATTAAAACACAACATAAATCAAGTGTCAACACTAAATTTTAAAAAATATATTATTGTCAGTTATAAACTCGCTAAATCTCGCTATAGCTCCCGAATACTCTCAAATGCTCGGCATCAATATCAAAATTATTTGCATTTTATTGCTCTGCAATGTAGCGTGATGTAGTATAATGATGTATTATAAAAAGGTCAAAAAACAGTAGGGAGGATATATGAAATCACTATTATTGGGTAATGCGGCAATCGCGCGGGGCGCATGGGAAGCCGGAGTTTGCCTCGCGTCGAGCTATCCGGGCACTCCAAGCACTGAAATAACGGCAAACATCGCAAAGTATGATGAGATATATACCGAATGGGCGTCGAACGAAAAAGTAGCTATGGAGGTAGCTTTCGGGGCCAGCCTTGCCGGACGCCGCAGCTTTACGGGCATGAAGCATGTGGGGCTGAATGTTGCCGCCGACGCTTTGTTTACAATATCCTATACCGGAGTAAACGCCGGGTTGGTTTGCGCCGTGGCCGATGAGCCAGGTATGCATTCGTCGCAAAACGAGCAGGACTCGCGCCACTACGCCAGAGCCGCCAAAGTACCCATGCTCGAACCGGCGGATTCGCAGGAGTGCTTAAACTTTACAAAATATGGGTATGCGCTCTCGGAAGAATATGATACGCCGGTGCTCATCAGGACGAGCACGCGCATAGCGCATTCGCAGAGTATCGTAACTATGTCCGAGCGCATGAATCCGCCGTTTTTCCAATATGAGAAAAACCCTCAAAAGTATGTCATGATGCCTGCGTATGCCAGAGAGCGGCATCCAATCGTGGAGCAGAGGATACTTGATTTAATAAAGCTCGCGGAAGACACATTCCTAAACCGTGTGGAAATGGGCGATACGAAGATAGGCATAATTACGTCGGGGACTTGCTATCAATATGTAAAAGAGGTATTTGGCGGCAAAGCAAGCGTCTTAAAATTGGGCATGGTCTACCCGCTCCCGTCAAAGCTCATTACCTCTTTTGCGGCAAAAGTGGACAGGCTCGTCGTTGTAGAAGAGCTTGAGCCGTTTATTGAAGAGCATTGCAAGAAGCTGGGCCTAAAGGTGAGCGGCAAAGACATCTTTCCGATTTGCGGCGAGCTTTCGCAAAATATTATCGCCGATAAATTGGGCGTTTCTTATAATGACGGTATGAAAATCGGAGAGGAAATACCGGGCCGTCCGCCCGTTATGTGCGCCGGATGTTCGCACAGGGGTTTATTTTATGTACTTGGAAAAATAAAAGCTGTGGTACTCGGCGATATCGGCTGCTACACGCTCGGAGCCGCGCCTCCGCTATCTGCGATGGATACGACTATCTGTATGGGCTCTTCTATTTCGAGCTTGCACGGATATGTCAGGGCGGGCGGCAAAAACGCGGTCTGCGTTATCGGAGACTCGACGTTTGCGCATATGGGTATAAACGGGCTTATAAACATCGGCTATAACAGGTCGGATTGCACGGTAATCATAGCGGACAATTCAACGACGGGAATGACGGGTCATCAGGAAAATCCGACGACCGGGGTTAATATCAAAGGGGAGCCTTGCGGAAAAATGGACATTGAGGCTGTTTGCCGCGCTTCGGGCATTGGGCGTGTCAGGGTCGTGGACACATACGACCTTGAAGAGACGGAGCGTGTCATACGCGAGGAAATGTCAATCCCGGAGCCGTCCGTGATAATCGCGAGAAGACCGTGCGTGCTGCTTAAAACGACAAAGGCACAGCCGCCTGTCTGCGTGGATGCGGATAAGTGCATAGGCTGTAAAATGTGTATGAAAATCGGATGCCCGGCTATCAGCAAGAAAGAAAGCAAGGTCATAATAAACGGCGCGGTGTGTTCGGGATGCGGCGTCTGTGCGCAGCTATGCAAGTTCGGAGCTATCGGGCGAGACATAAGTCAAACTTAAAAATGGAGACAAAAATATGGAAACACGTAATATAGTAATAGTTGGAGTCGGAGGGCAGGGAAGCCTTTTGGCGTGCAATCTGATGGGAAGAGCCCTTTTGCTCGAAGGCTACGACGCAAAAGTATCTGAGGTTCACGGAATGAGCCAAAGAGGGGGCTCTGTCGTCACATATGTAAGATATGGCGATAAGGTATATTCTCCGGTCATAGATACCGGCAGAGCGGAGCTGCTTGTTTCATTTGAGCTTCTTGAGGCGGCAAGATGGTTTGAACTGCTCCGCCCCGGAGGCACGATAGTTACGAATACGGGGAGGATAGACCCGATCCCGGTCATCATGGGGGCGGCGGAATATCCTGACAATCTGCAAGGGAAATTCAGACAAAAAGGCGCGATAGTTGACGCGATTGACGCGTTTACAATCGCCGCCGAGGCGGGTTCGCAAAAATGCGTCAATATGGTGATGATGGGAAGATTGTCAAAATACTTCCCGTTTGCCGATGAGACATGGCAAAAAGCCCTTGAGGAAACCGTGCCGGCGAGATTGGTTGATATGAACAAGAAAGCGTTTATGCTCGGATATAACGCGAAAAAAGGAGTAATATAAAACCGATGAAAACCTTAAACACAAAGAAATTGGCGACACTGGCAATGCTGTCCGCGCTCTCATTTCTGATTGCGCTGCCGTTTCATTTTATAAAGATACCTCTCGTGCCGGACGCACCGCATTTACTGTTTGAACCAAAAGACATAGTGATTGCGGTCGCCGGATTTATATTCGGGCCGCTTGTTTTGATACCCATGTCCGCGGCGGTTGCCATTATGGAAATGACATTGAGCGGCACGGGGATTTTCGGTATTATAATGAATGTGGCATCTACATTGGCGTTTACGCTTCCGGCGGCGCTCATATACAAAGCATGGCGCACCATTACCGGAGCGGTTATCGGCCTGTGCATAGGCGCCGCAATGACGGCGGCAGTCATGGTGCCTTTAAACTACCTTATAACACCGGCTTTTACGGGATATCCGGTCGAATTGGTAGCCGCGCTTTTAAAACCCATCGCCATCTTTAATATCACAAAATACGCGCTTGTCGCGGCAATGACCATGCTTGTATACAAATCGCTCAAGGCTTCGCTTATTAAGGCGCGGCTGATACCGGAAGAGGTGATACCGAAAAACAGGGAAGATTCCGATAAAACAGGCGCGCCGACAAAAACATTTGATTACAATAAAACCGTTTGGATTATCTCGGTACTTGTGATAATCGTTTGCATCTTTGGGATTTTGTATCTAAACGGCGTATTTTAGGGCCGCGATATTTTTCGTGTCATATTTTTAACCAAATCAGTTGTGGAGCTTGTACTCACCACTGATTTCGGCTATAATGTAACTCACAACAAAGTGGTCATAAAATCCATTCCGAGAGCGGAGCAAGGATGCGGAGCGTCCGAACCGTCTGCGCAGGGATGACGCAGTGGTTCGGGGAGGAATGATTTTATGATAGCGAAATAATAGACGTGAGAGACTTATGATAAATTATTTTCGAAAGGATGGGTTAGTATGTACATAGTTGATTTCGCGAAAAGCCTTTTCAGAAAAGCAAATGCGGGCGTGATAGTATACTTGGTGCTCAATATATTAGTATATGTTACTTTGCTGGGCGGGTTTTCGAATGTCGGTTTGGCGGGTGTGGGTATACTTGTGTATCTCATCACGCTGTGTATCGCCTTATCGCCGGTGGGCGAGTTCATCATGCGTCTTCAAAACGGATGCAAGAAGATAAAAAGGAAGGATTACTTAGATCGCCTCATGCCCCTTTTTGAAGAGGTATACGCTCAGGCAAAGGCGAAGGACCCGACGATCTCGGACAGTGTCCGGCTCTTTATGAGTGGTAGCAAAAGCCCGAACGCTTTTGCTACCGGCCGCAAGACGATCTGCCTTACAAAAGGGTTTTTGACATATACGGACGAGCAGATAAAAGGCACGCTCGCCCATGAATTTGCGCATCTGGCAAATAAAGATACGGACCTTCTGCTGCTTATATCAGTAGGAAACTTTCTTATGAGCGCGGTGTTCGTTATTTGGCGCGTCATCATCAATATCATCGTTTTCATATTCGCGACGGCGCTGCGCATGAGCTTTTTGGGCACGTTCTTTACATCGCTGTTTATCAACTTGCTGCTGACATTCTTTATGTGGCTGTGGACAAAAATCGGTATGCTGCTCGTTATGCACTCAAGCAGACAAAACGAGTTCGAAGCGGATAGGTTTGCATTTGAGCTCGGCTACGGCAACGATCTGTGTGTCGTTCTGGACAGCTTTGACGACGGCGAGGACTCGGAAGGGCGTTCGCTCTGGTCGCAGCTCCGTTCAACACATCCGAGCGTGGACGACCGCGTCGGCCGTTTGCAGGAGCTGGGTGCGCAATATACGAACATGTACGGCCATAATGTACACGCCGTGAACCTTAACCCGCACCAGTACGGCTACGCGCATAACTCACCCCCTCCGCCGCTGCCGGCGGCCGGAGGCGGGTATCATCTGCCCGGACCTGCTCAAAAGCAGGGAGCTTTTCCCGTGGGCGCGGCCGCGTTTGTAGACCACGCGAGACCCCGGGCACACTCGGTTATAAAAAGAGACGCGCTTGTGTGCGGGAAATGCTATGAGGCATTACCCGAGGACAGTAAATTTTGCGCGAAATGCGGAACAGCCGCGCCGCCGCCTCAGCCGGAACCCATGCCGTTAGGACAGCAGATAAACTGCGCCAAGTGCGGGGCATACATAGCCCCGGACGACGCTTTTTGTGCCGAGTGCGGCTCGCCAAAGCCCGTTCCTCCCCCCCCTCTTCCGGCTCTCGCTCCTTTGCCTATTTTATGCATTCGCTGCGGCACGGAAATAGCTCCCGACGACAGCTTTTGCTCAGAGTGCGGCGCGAATAAACCCGCGCCCATCATACAGCTCATACCGGAAAAAGTCTTCTGCATATCATGCTCGGCCGAAATCCCCGAAGGCCGGAAGTTTTGCGCAAAATGCGGGACGGCTGTTGTCGTCGCGCCTCCTCCTCCGCCCGAGCCACCGCCCGAGCCGCCGCCGATAACTTGCGCCGGGTGCGGCTGTGTTCCGGACGCCGGGGCCGCCTTTTGCGCAGACTGCGGTATGCCCGTCGGCGCGCCGGTCGCAAGCGTGCCGGCCCTGCGAGTATGCAGCGGCTGCGGTATAACGCTTGAGCCGGACGATGTGTTCTGCGCCGATTGCGGCACACGTAATTAGGAGAGCTTTGATATGAAAAATAAGAGGTTATTTATTGCCGTGGCTGCGCTTATGGCGGCGATGCTTATACTCGGAGCGTGCAGCCCGGATGGGGCGAAGGACGCCTCAGACCCGGTCGGCACGGCCGAACACTTAGCAGAGGTTACCCCGCCTGCAAGCCTTACTCTGGCAGAGCTTATGGCTTTGGACACACGGGGCGCGTACTCGCCGCTTGCCGGTACGGACGATGAACTCGCCCGCGCGATAACCGACGCCGTACACCTCACATATTTCACGCCCTCGCCTTTCTACGCTGCGCAAAACAGCGGCTCTTACGGAGAGCTTCTTGCCCGGCGCGAGGCCGAGGCACTGGCGATGGCAAAAGAACTCATCACCAGAGCCGGCGACTTAGTTGACGTATATAGAGCCATGTGCGAAGCGTTTATCGCCACGTTAGATAGTGTAACGGACTCCGGCGGAGATCGCGGCTACGAATACGACAAATTCCTGGGTCACGCCGAGGTTGAAATGAACGCGGTTCTTTTCAATCTCGACGGGTATGCTGCGGCATTTTCGGATTGGGAGAGTGTCGCGGCCGGAGTATCCGCGCCGTTTCACGCGGCGCAGGCGCGGCATTTTCAGATATTGCTCGGCATGGTGTCGGGGCTTGAGATCATTGACGGCATTGAACGTATAGCCGTTCAAGCGGAAGCGTTTTCGCGAATATTCCCGGACGCCGGGGGCGCGGCGGAGCGAAGCCGCGCTATTGACGGGCTTTCCGCGCAAAGCGATGCGTTTGCCGAGGTCGCCGCCATGACAGCGGCGCTCGCCAGAATCAGCCATAACGCGGTGCTGGCAAACAACGCCCGGGCACTGGCGATGCTCGGCGAGAAAATTCGCGCCACAGAGAGCGAAATCTCGAATGGAACGGCGCCGCCCGAGGCCGAGGCATGGTTGGCGGCGGATATTGCCGTCTACAATATGTTCCGCGATATGACCGCGCGCGAAGGGGTTTACGGCGATCTGCGCCCGCTCTCTGACGAGGGCGATGGCTCCGGGGGCAGCGAGGCGGCAAACACAGAGGCGTATGTCATACTCGAAGACAGCCCCGCCGCAATCAGCGCGGGCTACGCGCCGATTATGCGCGACGCGCTTGAGACATTTTTGTCATCGACGCTCGGCCAGGCGGCGGGATGGTTCGTAGGCTCTGACGCGGAGATCGAGACCGAGGCCAGATTAGACGCGCTGCGCCTGACCTTTGACCGATCGAATAATGACCACGCCCCGCCGGAGTGGTATGAGCACACTATTGACGCCGCCGTACCCGCCGTCGAAATATACGCGATGTACAGGCACACGCTCGACAGATACTACGCCGATTTGAGCATACTTGAGAAAATAATGGCTCAAGTGGACGCCCGTGAGGAGGAGTTGACATTCTACTCTGCTCTTGAAAGAGCCGTGGGAGATTTCTCGAAAATCGCTGATTTAAGCATAACGCCGCTCAGCGCGGACTCAGGCGTAAACGCGGACGACGGGCAGCTTACTCACCCGATATACACGCCCCAAAGCGGCGGCTATGAGCTTACGCCTCTGGCGGGCATACGGATTTATGCAGACGGGTCTTCTACAAACGATGTGCGCTGCTCGTCTTATCTTAACTTTCTCGGTAATGTTGCAGGGCATCACGCAAGCGACCCCGTGGGGACAATGACCAATACTTTTGGCAATCATCTGCTCATGAACTCCTTTTACAACATCGGCGACCCGCGCGCGCCGGACGCGATGGAAAGGCTGGCTGCCGCTACAGATCATCTCATGGAAGCGATGATGGTGGATTTCTTTAATTGGATGATGGCTCAGGCGGCAGAGGGACGGCACGGTATCGCCATAGGCATTGCCCGCATAGAGATTGTCATAGATTTGACAGACGAGTTCCGGCCAAACCCGCCCCAGAGCATAGACCGGTATTCCGGCAATTTTCACAATCTTTTAGCATCAGGGCGCGATTTATTGACACTCGAAGAACTCCGCTACTACTCATGGAGGGGAACCTATAGGCCGACGAGGATGCGGGCGACCGAGTATAGCCGCCTCATACCGGACATGTTGACTTACGACCCATCGCCGCCGGATGGCGCGGAAGCGGTCGGGATGACGAGGTCTACTTATGAGATCAAGCAGGGTCTGTACCAGGCCATGGTCGAGGCGACGGAGGGCGAAATGCGAAACCCCCTGGAAGTGAAAAACCTCTATCCGAAAAACGAATGGGGCTACATAACCGGCGACAACTATGTGATGACCGCGCCACTGATTGCATACGCGTATTCAACTGTCTACGTCGAGGAGATCAGGGCGAACATACGGGTGGGATACGGAATGTACGAAATGGACGAGGACGGAATAGTACCTTTTTATGACCCGCGCGGGTTTTACGTAATTATTCCCGACGAGGACGCGGATGCGTATGTTCACCTGATACCCTACATTGACGATTCCGGCCGCCCCAAGCTCACCGGACTCATGAACGTCGTCTACTGGTACGGTCCGTCGTATATCGAGGTGGGCTTTGAGATCGAAATGGACGGCGAGTTTCTGGGTATGCCGGCCGACCTCGAACTTTCAACGACGAGCATATTCACTCCGAGACGCTACAGACCGCCCGGCCCCCCGCAAATTCCCAAACTTGAAGACCCGGTCAAGAAAGACCCTCCGCGCACACCCGGAAGTAAAACCCAACAAGCGAATGCCATCAACATCACCGGGCAATACGAAGGCACGGCTACTTTAATTGATGTCGGGCCAAGGTCTGATCCAAGATTTAATTATGACGGAGTCGCAAGAGGACTCGAAGGATTTCGTAACGGCACATCTAATTATGTTGATAAATACGATCCGGCCCGCGCTGTAAGCGACACGCAAAGGGCATATGAAACGGAGCAGTTAGAGTATTGGGACGCGCTTAATGAGTTTTTGGGCAACAGTTGCGGCCCCGGCACAGTGAGGGAGATTGAGATGGACCTGCTAAGGCGCGTTGACGTCTCCGCCTTCTACATGCCCGAGGGTTGGCTTGACGGTATTCCGAGGGGTTCATTGGACGGGCCGCCCGAATATTCATCCCACGAGGGATTCAAGGCATATCCGCATCTGCAGCCACCGCCCGTCGAATGGCCGCCGGGGGAGGGCGACAAGATTTTCGACAACTTCCTTATCCGCGACGGGACGTTCAACTTTACCGGCTATTCGCTCAGCGGCATGTCCATGTTAGCGGACGTTGAGATTCTCGTTGATACGCTGGATCATGCTTTCCTATGGAGCCAGACCGCGTTCGGAAATATGATGGATGACGAGCGTTGGACGACAACGATATACGAACACTATACCCTGGAGCTTACCGCTTCTATCAGGGGCAACAGGCTGGAGCTGAACGGCACTCTCACATGGCGGCATTCGGCGTGCCAATACATATTGGTTTATGACGTACATCTTGTCAGAACCGAAGCCGGAATCCCGTATGTTTAGGAGGACGTTTATATGATTTGTACTAATTGCGGCGCCAAAATAGCGGAGGGCGGAAAGTTTTGCATAAAGTGCGGGACGGCGGTCGTTTATCAGTGTCCGCAGTCAGAGACCGCGCCGCCGGAAGGGTTTATTTATGACGCCGAGAGTGCTCTATACTATATCATAACTCCGGGGTTTGACCCGCGAACCGGGCAAAACGGAAACTGGACCACATGGTTTCGCCCCGACACGGGCGAGTATTATCAGCACTTTGAAGCAAAAGCCGACGAGCCGCAAAGGCGTGACCAAATCCCGGGAGGCAAGCGCGTCTTAAAACGAAATCCGCGCAAGAAGATTGTTATATTGGCCGTGTGCGCTGCATTGGTGTTCGCGGCGATTATGGGCTTGGTGTTTTTGCGAGATGGACTGCCGGGGGATATTTTGCCGTTTTTCGGCGGCGGAGACAGCACCGGCGATACCGAAATCGAAACGCCGCCCGGGAACACGGCAGACGCGGGCGACGACGGCCTTACTAATATCATCATAACAAGAAACGCCGACCCCGCAGGCGCGAAAGTGTTTAATGTGATGATGGGCGGGACTTACGCCTTCGACGGCGAGCGTATCTACCATAACACCGGGCACTCGGTTGCCGACGAGGCGGGAAACATACTCTATGACGAACCGCTTTACTTCATGAGCGCCGAAGCGGGAGTGCTGCACGGCGTTAACGCGCGCGGAGCTATAATAGCCGTAGACGAAGGAGCTAATGCGCGGCAAATACGCGATCCCGGGAGTCCGACCCGCCTGCTGCGGGACGGAGAAGCTCTATACTTTATCGAGAACGGACTTTTAAAAATAAGCGTGTCCGGCGGCGATGAGACGCGTCTGCTTGACTTTGAGCCGCGCTCATTTACGGTGCGCGACGGTACGGTATTTTACATCGGTACGGACGGCAAATTCTGGCGCTTAGACGGCGGCACTCCGCAGCTCGCGCTGGATATTATCATCGGCGACTTCTGCTTTGACGGAGACGATCTGTATTTCACGCTCTTGGGAAACGGCGACCTGATCAGAGCAGACGCGGACGACGAATATACCGTGTTCGAAGGCTTTTTAAGCGGCATGACGTCGGCGAGGTTTGCGGTATACGACGGATACCTGTATCACGGCGACAAATACGTCACCGTGCTTAGGACGAGCCTTGCGACAGGCGAGAGTCAGAGCGTATGCGCGAGATACTGCGCAGAGTTCTACCTGACCCCGCGCGGAGTGATCTGCGTCTCCGATCCGCCGGAGAGGTCGGATTTCATAGCAGTTGATGAAGGGTAGTGTGACATTATGATTTGTACGAATTGTAACGCCGAAATAGCGGAGGGCAAGAAGTTCTGCTCCAAGTGCGGTACGGCTGTCACTCGGGTTTCCGAGCTGCCGCCGCAGCCCCCAGAGCCGCAGCCGCAGCCCCCCGAGCCACAACCGCAGCCCCCCGAGCCACAGCCTCAGACCCCCGAGCCGCCGCCAGAGGCTCCGCGATCTATCTGTTGTCCGCATTGCGGGAGCGGGCTTCCGGGCGGACTGGTCGTGTGCTTTCGCTGCGGTAAGCCTATGGAGAGCGGCGCGCTTACACCTCTGCCGCCCGCCCTTCGGGGCTCGAAGTCGCAAGCTAAGGGGGCGTCCGGCAGTGGTAAAACGGCGGGGATTGTTGCGGCTGTAGTAGTCGCGCTGCTTGGACTTGCCGTTTGCGGGCACTTTTTGGGGTTTTACGCTCTGCCGTTTTTACCGGAACAAGAATCGCCGGAAGCGTCCCTTTCACAGGAGGAGACGCCAAAGACGCCTCAGTCGCCATCGCCTGAGCCGGGCGCAGGCGGCGCTCCCGACAATAACGCGCCACCGCCTCCGCCACCGCCTCCGTCCCCGACGCCCCAGTCCGGCGACAGCGGCATACCCGGTGACAGCGGCATACCCGGTGACAGCGGCATACCCGGCGATAACAGCATACCCGGCGGCCAGCCGGGCATCATACAACCCCTGCCGACCGAGCCCACGCCGCCGACCGAAACCACCGCCCCGGCCGAACCCACGCCGCCGAGCCAGATAAGCTCTGTGCCGGTCGGCAAATACATAAACGACAACTCGCTCACCGCTGAGGAATACATGCCGTTTATAGAGCTGCTAAGCGACGGCACATTCACCTACAGATATAACTACTATGAGGGAGTAGTAGACGTCCCCGGAACATACACGGTATCGGACAATATCGTGACCTGCACAATTTTGAGTACCTACAATTACGGCCGAATTTACGGAATGTTAAACAATCAAAACTACGAGGTAAGCATTTTTAGCTTCAGATATGTAAACGATACGCTGGTATTCCGCAATGAGTTTTCCTTAGGCATGAGCGTGGATGGCGATATATTTGAAAGGCAATAGGGGGACGTTATGTTTTGTACAAACTGTAACGCCGAGATCGCGGACGGCAAAAAATTCTGCGTAAAGTGCGGGACGCCCGCGCCGCCGCCTGAGCCTGTCGCAATATTCTGCGTAAAATGCGATGCGCAAATAGCGGAGGGCAAGAAGTTTTGCACAAAATGCGGGACGGCGACGCCGCCGCCGCAGCCTCAAGCCCCCGTCACCGCACCGCCGCAGTCTCAAGCCGCCGTCACTGCGCCGCCGCCTTTCGTACGCGAAGGGATAACCCACGCCCATCGGGAAACCCCGCCCGTGCGAGAAGAGGGTTTGGGGGGTGCATCAATACCACGGGCGACGCCTACACCTCGGCCGCCCGCCCCTCGGGACTCAAAAGCGCAAGCTAAGGGGTCGTCCGGCAGCGGTAAGACGGCGGGGATTGTTGCGGCTGTAGTAGTCGCGCTGCTTGGACTTACCGTCTGCGGGCACTTTTTGGGGTTTTATGCTCTGCCGTTTTTACCGGAGCAAGAATCGCCGGAAACGTCCCTTTCGCAGCCCCAGACGCCTGAGCCGGGCGCAGGCGGCACTCCCGGAGATAGCACGCCATCGCCTCCGTCCCCGACGCCCCCCGCCGCGCAGATGCCTGATTTCTTTTTGGGGGGCGAGTATGTCGGCGAGTATGACGCAAACGGTATGCCGAGCGGTTATGGTGAGTGGGTTTATCACAACTTCCGGTATGAGGGACAGTGGGAAAACGGCAAACCGAACGGCGAGGGTGTTTTAGGGCTTTTAAATGACGTTGGTCTTGATCGTCAGCCTGACATGAACTATATGGATGCGGCCGTTGTGAACGCTTATTGGATCGACGGGTTGGCATACGGTACGATCTCAATGACATGGTTTATGGAAGATGGGTCGGTTTTCACATGGGTTTTAGAAGTATCCGAAGGATATCCGCTTACCGAGGAGAGAGTATGGACTATAGACAGACTGGCAAGTCTTAATGCGAGTACAGATTGGCTGATCGGCGGTGTTCCCCCTTGGGCGAATATCACAACCAATCCGTCAATGTCCCCTCCGCCGCCCGGTTTCTTGGGGCATTTTACAGACCCATCGTCTCTCGTATCCGTACCCCCTCCGGAGCCGATACAGTATCTCGAGCTTAATATGGACGCGGTTCATCTGATAGGGCAGACGAGCGGATATATATATCAGATAAACGGCATAGACGGATTTTCCGGCATGGGTTGGATGCGCCCGACAATAGAGTTTTTGGGGCGTGGCGTCCCATATCCGTTTATGTTCTACATAGACTGGAATAGGGACTGGGAGCAGATAATAAGAATCCTCGACGCCGGAGGTCCCGACGTCACATGGCCCGATAATCTTACCATCGAGTCGATTGAAGGCTGGGACTATGACTGGTTTCCTGATAACAGCTTACAGATGATGTTCTCGTCGAATGTTCCGCTTGTGCTTGATAACATGGTCGCGTTTTTTGAGATGGAAGGCGACCTGGTTTTCACACCCGGGGAAGACGCGTGGTTTGACAGCTATGAGCACGATACTTGGGCCGCTTCGTTTATCTCGGGTCAGTACAGGATTTACGCGACATTCCTCGAGCGCAACGGCACAATAGAAATGTTCCGCGCGGAAATATCCTACCGCTGAGTAATTTAGTGAGCGGAAAATTAAAATTGCGATTGACAAACGAAACTTAGTCTGATAGACTTAGTTCATAATGATATGAGGAGGTTTTTACATGGAACAAATTAATATTCATGCCGCAAAAACACAACTCTCCGCGCTTGTCGAGCGTGCGGCGGCAGGTGAACCTTTTATTATTGCCAAGTCCGGGCGTCCATTGGTAACTGTCAATCCGTACAAAGCCGCAGAACCGCTTTCGCGAATTGGATTTATGAGGGGACAGATTTCGATTCCCGCTGATTTTGACCGTATGGGCGAAGAGGAGATTTTGGCGATGTTTGAAATGGATTCTGAAAAGGTCGGAGATTTATTATGAGATTTCTTTTAGACACGCACCTCTTGATTTGGACAGCCGCCGGCAACCCGCCCGCCAAAGCCGTTCGCTATATTGAAAATAAGGCAAATATACTGCTGTTTAGTTCCGCAAGCATATGGGAGATAGCCATAAAAAGCGGACTTAATCATGCAGGTTTTAATGTTGATCCGGCGGCTCTTTATGGAGGCCTTCTTGGCGCCGGATATGAAGAACTGCCTATAAACAGCCGTCACACATTACTTGTGAGGTCATTGCCGATGCTGCATAAAGACCCTTTCGACAGAATACTGCTTGCACAGGCCGCTGCCGAGGGGATAACGCTTCTTACCGCCGACGAAGTTGTAGCGCAATATCCCGGCTGTGTGGTTTTTGTTGGATAGCTAAAAGCTAATATCAAACTGGGTAGACATGAATATAAACGAGACAGAGAACCCAAGAAAACACGGAAAGGCATTAAGTGAAAACTTAAAAGGTTTCTGGTGTTACGAAGTGGGTAATTATAGGATTATTTGTGAGATTAAAGACAGAAAGCTCGTGATTGTTGCCGTTCATATCGGACACAGGCGAGAGGTATACAGATGAATTGCGTTGATTTTGATGGTAAAACTATCTCACACTGGAGAGTAATAGAACTTCCTAATGGACGAGTGGATAAGCACTTTCGCACTCAAAGAAACTACACTCAAAGAAACAAAAGCTTGACGAGCACAGAGTGGGGTTGTACAATTAATTGATTGATAAGTCACAAAAAATGAGATCATTTAATAAAAGGAGAAGACCCGTGAAAAAAATACATTCAATCGCTCTTGCGGTCATCTTGGTAATCTCACTTATTTTTTCGCTTACTTCAACGACTGAGGCTTCAAATGGGGACGAGGATTTTAGCTCTCATATATCGCTTCATGTACTGTCAGGCGACATACCGGAAAGTGCCACAGAATATGCGAGGTTTTACTTTTCAACATTTACGCCTTCAGAACTTATTGATTTAGGTTTTAGCCAACGAGAAGTTGAATCATTACGATTAGCTCCAGGAATTACAGCATACGAATATTCAATATGCGATGCTCCGTTTTATTACTTTCCCGCTGTTAGTGAACAGGGCATAGTGGCAGTGATGACGATAATTGATTTTGGAGACTCAAATTATTCTGCCCAATTTGGAAAAAGTAGTTTTGCTACTGCGCTAAATAATATTAATACAAGACACACTGAGCCCGTTGCTCTTGTAATATCAAATGAAGGAATGTATGCACTTGACGCTTATGATAACTTTACGTTGCTCGATACGTTTTTCATTTTGAATGATGTAAATCTGAGAAGTATTGTAGAGCAATCAATATCTATTGAGTTACACGATATAAAATATGATATTGTAAAAAATTCTTTTCAAACTATAGTGGAGATAAGTGAGTTTACGATATATGACGAAAAGATTCAAACAGGTTCTTTGCGAAATACAGAAGAAAAATACTTAAATGTTCTCTTTGTCGCAAACGGGACTAATGCAAATTTCCCTGGTGGATACTGTTGGGCGTCTTCGGCAGCCTCAATACTCAAATTTCGCAGTTCTCTTCCACTTACAGCAATACAATGGAGAGACACTCTTTTGGCGAATTCGGCAAATAACGGGTCAGATTCGAATATAAAATCCATTTTAGAATTTTATTTGAATATTGCGGCGACTATTTCTGATCCGCGACTAAATTTTGCAAATATTAAAACACAAATTAACAATAACAAACCGATATATAGCCATTGGGAAACCAACAATGTATATGTCGGACATGCCATGGTGGTAAGAGGGTACTATTCGTTTGACGGGCAGCCAAGTGTCTGGAGAGTTTCACTTATGGATCCTAATCATACAACGTACCAGACTGTTGACCCCAGTGGTTCATATGTTATTGGACCACATATTATGTATTGGACAACCTCCGTTCATTGAAAAATAATATTTGTAATCTTCAAACTATAACCGAGCGAATGAGGGACTCGCCCCTGCTATCTATAGTTAAGAATAGGCGGTGAAAATTTCAAATTGTGAAAAAGTGAAAAGCAAGGAGATTTTCATGAGAGGAATAGTTAGTATTTTATGTTGTGTGGTTTTTGCAATTACTCTGGTAGTCGGATGCGAGAAATCATATGAAAGAGATAAAACAAAATCAGATAATACTGATTCTGTTGACATAGAAAATACATCAACGCCAAGTAATGACCATATTCCATCGTTGGATTTTTCGCCTATACTCAATTCGGAACTTGATGATGATAAGACTGCTGTGAATGTAGAAAATATACAACCATGGGTCTTTTTTGAATTAGAAAAAATAGGAAGAATTACCTACGATTATATTGGAAATGTGGTTGACCCAGATGCCGATGCATTGAAGATAACAGGCATTGATAGTGAAAGTCGTGTTCCGGGAAACGGTGGGATTACTTTTATTATCGGCGAAAAATCATGGAACGATTATTCACTTTCATTTGATTGTTATTTAGGAGAATCAAACACTATTTCTTTTGTAATGTATATGGAAACCAGATTGACCAACATTCCGGATGACCTCAATATCGAAGGTGACTATCAATTCTACTGGTTTACTATAGATAACTCCGGCAACTTAAATATTTCAACTACTTTCGGTTACGGTGGCTACCATGTAATGAACATGAACAATTTTGATACTACCGTGTGGAACCATATAGAGCTAATTCAAAATGGTAATGAATTAGCTCTATATTTAAACGGAATTTTCATTATTGCTGTATGCAGCATAGATGAACACGCTTCTGGAAGAGTTGGATTTTCAGGTGGCACAGGCAGTATGTTTAGAAATATTAACATCAAAAGAACATAAGAATTATTCAGGAAGAAAGAAACAGCATCGACGGAATTTTCATCGTAAGCGAAGATAACCACTAACCCTGACACGGTTCAATCAACCCCTATATAATGGCACTCAATACGATTCAAATTTCCATTTTTTCATTTTTAATAAAATCATAATTCCCCCACTTCTATTAAGTGGTGGATTACATTATAGCCAAAATCAGTGATGAGTATAAGCTCCGACTGATTTTGTTAAAAACATTCCCGCGCCGAGGCGTGATAGAAAAATGCAATAAAAATTTCACACATTTGCAAAAATTTTATTGCATTTTGCCGACATTTATGATAAATTAACGCTCGCAAGGCCATAATCAAGGGCCGCAGCGACCGCGAAGATGCGTCCAACATCTTCACGGCGAATGTAGGGACTCCTTTAAAATCATGCCTACAAACACGGAAAATCCGCCGCTACGACATTATCAGTATACATTTTTATCTATGTATTTTCAACCTGATTTTGTGGTTTCTGCGGTAAGCTATCCGCAATAAACGCTGAATGTTTACATCGGCGCACAGGTAGGCAGAGCCAACTTCGTTGGCTCGGGTAATCACTTGCGTGATTGCTCGGGAATTATAAGCCCCTCTGCGCGCGTTTTCATTATGGCCTTTTGCAAAAATAAAAATTGAAAGAAAAGGTCAATAACATGGAAAGTAAACTAAAATTTTGCCCGAAATGCGGACAGCAATTAGTAGATGAGGTGACGTTTTGCACAAACTGTGGTGAAAACTTGAGCATATATGCGCAAGCATCGCAAGCACAACCACAGCAGCAAGCGCAAGTGCCGCAAAACGTTGACCCGGCAGCCCCCGCACCCGTATACCCGTCCCCGCCTAACACTCAAACGCTCGATAAGAAGCTCGTCGCGAAAGCCTTAATCATAGGCTCATGTGTCCTTATCGCTTTGCTTTTCTTTACAAAATGGTATACAAATGACGCAGATGTCCGCGGCTATCCCAAAAGCTATCGAGAGTACGCTGAGGGTTCATTTTCACCGTTTGACAGAGCCATGCAGGTGATACAAGGCAAATTTGTGATATCATATGATCGCGAAGAATTTGTTGACACTGGATTCCTTATTTATGATATAACGGTATCTACATTTTTCGTAATTTCGTTAATATTGTTATTTATGGTAATTTACAGGGCATCGAAAAATGAGGATTGCAGATACATATACCGCGTGGCACTTAATATTACTATAAGCACCTGCGCTGTCGCGCTTATTGGCGCTTTTTTCTTGAATGGAGAAAGAAAATCTGGATATTGGTTTTTTGAATCTGAAATTACAATGGCAACAACGTTTTATTTTACTGCCCTAATTGCCATTGCTTCGAGGATTTTTGTTTGCAACTACTTAGCTTCAAACAACCCGGGTCTTACGGCGGCGGATAATGCGGCGAGAGACAGATGCACACGCTGTGAAAAAGCCTATGATTCTGCATTAACTTCTTGCCCTCATTGCGGTTGCAGGGAACGGTCACAAGAATTCTTCGGATAACATATAAGATAGTGCGGTAATCTAAAGGGGAAAAGGTTCGGCCATATGGAAAACAAAATGAAATTTTGCGGACACTGCGGACATGATTTGAGTCGGGCTGTCTCGTTTTGCCCGAATTGCGGAAAGCCTATAAAAACAGCGGCGACTTCGTCTGCGGTGGAGCAACCCGTCGAGCTATACAATGTGCCGGAAAGCCTGAGCGGACAGTATACGCCTTATCAGCAAGCTCGGCCTCCGGTGAAAGCTAAAAAAAGCCCTGTCATGCTCATTAGCGCGGCTGTTTTGGGCGCGGTGATTTTGATTTGCGCGGTTATTTTAGCCATGCACCTGTTTGGCGACGATAGCTCGGAAGATATTGGGTCTGGCGATAGAGAAAGCAGGCTGCAAGCAAGCCCCACACCCACCATTCACGACTTTGATTCAACACTCACGCCGACTCCCGCGCCAACGCCTATCCTTTCAACTCCAGTGCCGACACCATCCCCCACGCCTACCCCGGCAACGCCCGCGCCGCCGCCCAAACCGTCAGAAATATTCATAGTAGCACTGGATAAAGGCGGTATGCTCGACAATATTACGATATATCCGCAAGAATCGGTGGATTTGATCTTATGGGCAGAACCTTCAGGTGCATATGTAAGTATTGATGATTGGTATTGCAGCGATGGTAGTTTGATAGATGTCTCTTATCTTGCTCTTGCTGTTCAGGGCAGTTACGATACGCTGATTGTCACAGGAATAAAACCGGGAACTGCCACAGTGACGGTAAAAGCGGGGAGCTTGGAGGCAAAATGTACGATTAACGTAAAAGCGGGGGAATTTTCATTTTCAACGCTTGCAAATTATTTGCAAGACCCGAGCCTCTATGCCAGATTTACGGTATATTGGACGAGCGGGACATATAGGGGCGTGGACACGTATTTTGAAAGATTTTCAGATGACCCGAAATGGTGGATGAAAAGCCGGACGGGCGATTACAGAGAAGTTGATCCGGTCTTTTCATATGGCAAACAAGATAACAAGGACGTATTCATCATAGAGTTTCCGCTTACGACCACAAACGCTTACTACATATATGAAGACGGGAGCGGATATTTCGGTACTCTTGACAGAACGAGCGCGGAAGCGGTGACGTGGGTATTTGAATACAGAGATTGAAAATGCCCCAATATGATGTATAATGTATGTATAATTGCAATGTGGAATGTGCTTTCAGCAAAACGGGCTTGTCAGAAAATTGAAAGAAAATGCAAGATATAACAGGCCGAACCAATTAGACTGCCCGATTGGACCGGCGATTTAAGGTGAAGTTAGATGAAAAAACGTAAAAGAGCCGTAGTGACGACAGTTGCGATATTATTGGTAGCTTTGTCCGTTGTCCCTTGGCTGATTTATGAGCAGCCGGGTGCAATGTCGGTGGTATCGCCATATGACGGAAATGCCGCGCCGCATGAAACAACGCCCAACGGGGCGCAAGCGACAAATATTACGCCAGCACCGTCCCCCGCGCCGACACCCACACCGTCTCCCACGCCGCCTCCGACGCCAACGCCCACCCCCGAGCCGCCACCCGCGCCAATTCCGCCCCCTGTGAGCTTTGGCATGATAGATGCCCATGCCGATACAATTTCGCGCGCGCTCCTTCGCGATCAGGGCTTGCACAGAAACAACCTTGACGTGGATTTTGCGCGTCTTGGCGAATTTGACGCCCCCGTGCAGGTGTTTGTTTTGTGGTGCTCGGACAGATATGTCGCAAACGCTTTTGAGCGAACAAATCTTATGATTGATTTTTTCGAGAGCGAGATGGAAAAATATAGCGAGCTTATAGAAATCGCGCTCGATTTGGAAGACATAATCGAAATCGCGGGCAGAGGAAAAATAAGCGCGCTTTTATCCATTGAGGGCGGAGAGGCTCTCATGGGAAAAATCGAAAATCTCGATCATTTCTTTGACAGGGGAGTTCGGATATTTGCCCCCACATGGAACCGTGAAAATGAATTGGGTTATGGGCAAGCCACAGGCTCTCAAAGCGGCCTCAAACCATTTGGCATTGAGGTAATACAAAAAATGGATCAGCTTGGCATGATACTTGATGTGTCGCACCTCAACGAAGCGGGTTTTTGGGATGCTCTCGAGCATAGTACACGGCCTTTCATGGCAAGCCATTCAAATTCTTATTCTATGTTCGCGCATGACAGAAACCTCAAAGATGATATGATAATAGCTATTGTTGAGCGAGGCGGAATAATCGGCTTTAATATGTATCCTGAAATCATAGCAAAAAACGCAAACGCCAAGATGAGCGATGTGATGGCGCACTTTAATCATTTTATGGAGCTTGGAGCCGAAAATCACATAGGGCTCGGCTGCGATTTTGACGGAATACCAAACAAGCCCGAAGATATAGAAGATGTTTCGTCGTTGCATAAATTTAAGGAAAGACTGGCAGATGAGTTTGGCGTTGATGCCGCGTATAAGATAATGGAATGGAATTTTTATGAATTTTTCCGCCGTTATTTTAACGAAGAGTAGGGGAAGTAAAGAGATAGTGCGGATATGAGCGCAAATAAGAAAACAATCATGATAGTGGTGCTTGCGGTTTTCATTATTGCCGCGCTCATACCTTGGATTATCATTGCGATAAATCAGAAAAGCGCGGATATACAGGGCGACTTCAAAACGCCGCCAACGTCTCAGGAGGCGTTATCTCCCGACGATTTAAACACCCCTCTTGAAACTCATCACCCGGAAAACGAACCCCAATCGCCGCAGCCTATGCCCGAGCCGACCCCGCCGCCCTCATCGCCCCTCGCGCCAACACCGCTGCCAACACCCACACCAACCCCGACGCCCACGCCCACACCCACACCGCCGCCGCAAGACAAAATCATCGAGACACAGGACATTTACCCAGAGCTGAAAGAGAGCCTTGACAGGTTATCGGCGCGATATAATGCCATGGCAGTCAGCATGATTGTTTACGACGGCAGCAAATATGAATACTATACATACCAATATGGATATGCTGATAAAGGCGGCGACCGGCTCGTTGACATAGAAACAAAATTTCGCACAGCTTCTTTATCAAAGCTCACAACGGTCATTTGCGCTATGGTGCTTGCAGATGACGGGAGGCTCGATTTGGACGAAGACATATCCGCCTATCTCGGATATGAGGTGAGAAATCCAAACGCCCCGAACACGCCAATCACAAGCCGTATGCTGATGCAGCACACCTCTTCAATATATGATTCTGACGCGTTTATGGCGTCGCGGGCGGGTTACTCATCATCGTCTACCAAGACCTTGCTTGAAGCAAGCTCGTCATTTAGGGGGAGGCGTCCGGGCGCGGCATATGAATACACAAATTTAGGTATGTCCGTGCTTGCCGCCGTATGTGAGGTCATTTACGGAAAAACCTTTGATTTGTTTTCCAATGAAGTCTTGTTTGCACCGCTTGGCATTGACGCCGCCTATGTGCCGAGCAGACTAAAGGACACAGAAAACATCGCCGCCATATACGGGATCGGGCATAACCGTACACGGTCGGCGGAGGCGCAATTGAGCGTAAGCGATTCCGCCGCCTTGAATCAGTTGGGACACGATCACCATTTGGCTCAAGGAAATCTGACCATAAGCGCGGTTGATTACGCGAAGATACTGGCAATGCTCGGCAGCGGCGGCATATATAAAGATGTCAGAATAATATCCGAAGAGTCGGCGGATGAAATAAATAACGCCGACAAAAGCGGCGCGGGCTATGATATAGGTTTGGCGACACGCAGCTCCGCCGTTTCGTATATGCCGGGCGGGGTGGGGTATTGGCACACAGGGAGCGCCGACGGCACGTACACGCAGTATGTGTATAGCGCGGACGGCACAAACAGGGGCATGGTTATTTTCACAACGGGGGCTTCCACAAATCGAACCGCGTCGGGAATGTTGGTCATGGCAAACGACTTTTTTAGCGCGGCAGGGCAAGAGCTTTGGTAAACGAAAACCCTGCGCCTTTTCAGAGCGTACGCTGTGGAGAGCTTTTTAGCGGAGTAAAAAATTTTTAAAAATTTCTCTTGACAGACTTGATACAGTGTGTTAGTGTAGTAGTACACTCAATCGAATGAGTTAAATTGAATGGCTGAGTTGACAAGGAAAATGAGGAGGTGAAATATGCCTGTATGGGAAGAGTGGCGGCTTGATTTTGACGACCGTGAGCCGATTTACCGCCAGATAATCCTTCGCTTTTGCCGGGCGTTTGCCCGGGGCGACATAGAGACGGGGGAGCGAATCCCGTCCATCCGCGAGATGTCCGCGCTGCTTAAAGTAAACGCAAACACCGTGCAAAGGGCGTATCAGCAAATGGAGCGCGACGGACTGATAAACAGCAAGCGGGGTACCGGATTCTTTTTTACGGAAGATTTGGGCATGGTCGAAAAAACGCAAGACGGCCTGATTTACGACTCCATGCGCCGCTTCGCCTCTGAAATGCGTGAGATGGGATATTCGAGCGAAAAAACATTGACCGAACTGGCAAAACATATAAATGGCGAAGAAACGGACTGCAATGACCCGGAGAAAAAGGAAAGGATTGTATAAGTATGAATAATATTCTCGAAATTCAAGGCTTGAAAAAACGCTTCAGAAACTGTGAGGCTCTCGGCGGCGTGGAAATGTCCATACCCATAGGGCAAATTGCAGGATTGCTCGGCCCGAACGCATCCGGCAAAACAACCTTGCTCAAAACCATAGCAGGGCTGCTCACCCCCACGGCGGGTCATATACGCTACTGGGAAAACGCGCCTGTGGGGTTAAACGCCCGCAAAACGATTAGCTTTTGCCCGGATGTTATGAGTTTCCCGAAATGGATGCGCGTCCGCGACGCTTTTAATTATTACAGAGATTTTTATGAGGACTGGTCACACGAGCGCGCTTTGAAACTCATAGAACTCTTAGAACTGGCAAATCTGCAGGACACGCGCATAAAACGCCTGTCAAAGGGCATGAAAGAGCGGTTGGTTCTCGGTCTTACTTTTTCGCGCCAAACCCGCCTATATCTGCTCGACGAGCCGATGGACGGCATAGACCCCGTCGGCAAAGCGCGTGTCATAGACGCCATTATATCCATGCAGCCGGAAGACGCGTCCACGCTCATATCTACACACATGGTCAGGGACATAGAACGCATTTTTGACAGCGTGTTCTTTCTCTCAAAGGGCAGGGTCATATTTTCCGGCGATTGCGACGAAATGCGCGAGGAGAGCGGACGCACCGTAGAACAGAAGTATTTGGAGGTATTTATACATGAAGGCTCAGTTTAAGTTTGTATTCACAGATGCCATGCACACACGCGGATTTGTCTTTTTGACAATATTCTTGATGAATCTGACATTTATCGTGCTTGGCTCCGCGGAGATTTTGCCGACGGCCGCGCTCATTACCGCATTATCGCTCGGGGGCGTCGCTATATCTGTCGTATTTGTTATCAATGTGATAGGCGATGTCAGAATATTTTTAAAAATGTTTGCCGCGCCGACGGCCTATCTGCAAGCTCTGACCCCGATTTCGCGGGGACGCATGATGCTTTCTAATCTCATTGCGATAACGCTGATTGATACGGTCACATTGACTGTCGTGATCGTGAGTGAGGTCTGGCTGGCTTTTATATTTACGGATATGCTGGCGGGAAAAGGCTTAATAAGCTTTATTTGGGAAGTCGTCAGTGCGGACATAAACATAGCGTTTTACATCATAGTTGGAGCTTTGCTGATTCTTGTGGGCTACTTTTGGCTTCTGATGTTCATCACATTTTGCATAGCCGTAAACAGGTCGCTGCTGTCGGGCAAACGCGGTTCGGGGATTTTGACGACAGCGCTCGTATTCGGAGGTCTTTACATTTTCACCTTGCTGCAATTAGTGCTTGCGCCGTTTGGAGCTGTTTACAGCAATTCTTTCGGATTTATACAAATCATTTTGCCAAGCTCAGCCATGCCGATTTACGCGCTGTTCTTATTGCTTGTATCCTCCGGGCTGTATATGCTCACCTCAAAACTAATGGAAAGGAAGTTAAACATATGAAAAAGAAAATATCACTGCCGCTTTGCGCACAAATTATCTCATCGCCGCCCCATGCACGGAGCATAGCGCTTGTACTTTGCGCGCTAATCATGCTCATGCCGCTGTCCGCTTGTGTTTCGGTCAATTTTTCAGGATTTGATACGGTAGCCGGAACAGGAGAACCTGTTTTGTATGAGTTCGGATTTGGCGAAATCACGTTCCTCGACGTTTCTATATACTGCGACATAGTCTACTACTCCGAGCTTTCTGAAAATATGCCATCCGGCAAGGTAACTTTAGAGATACAAGAAAACCTCATGGAGCATATCACGCTTAGTGAGTCGGGCGGCAGGCTCACAGTCCGTTCGTCGAAAATGTTGGATACCTATGGTCATAAGCCGACCCTGACGATCTATGCGCCGTCATTAGATCGCGTGGCTCTTTCCGGCGCGGGCGACTTTACGGCGCATGACAAAATCGAAGGGTACTCGTTTTCCATCAGCCTTGCCGGAGCGGGCTCCGCAATAGCCGAGTTTGATGTAAAAGAGCTTTTCGCCGATATATCGGGCGCGGGCGAGTTCTACTTTTCCGGCACGGCGGATAAGGCCGAGTTCAATCTGTCGGGCGCGGGCGACATAAACGCTCTTTATCTCGAAACGCAAATGGCGGACATCACCCTTTCGGGCGCGGGCAGTGTGAGCGTAAGCTGCTATGAACATCTGCGCCTTAAGGCGAGCGGCGTTGGCAATGTACGCTATAGGGGCAGCCCCACGACGGAAATCAGCACCAGCGGCCTTGTCAGTGTAACTAACGAATAGAGCGCATAAAAGCTGCGAAACCCATAGTTACAATTGCGACCCTTGCGCCCCTTCCTCACCGGGTCGCAATAATAAATCCCCATTCATAATTTAATCACTTCCGCAGTTTAATGCTTGCACCCTTTGTCAATTTATTATACAATGTAACCGTCGAAGCCGGGTAGTTATGATGAAAGGGTTTGTGAGTATGCAAAAAATGATTTTTGTGGTTGACGATAACCTTACGAATCTGCTGATGGCGGAGAACGCGCTCGAAAAGCAGTATTCGGTGCTTACGCTGTCGTCCGCTTCCAAAATGTTTAAGGCGCTCGAAAGGGCAAAGCCGGACATGATCCTCTTGGATATTGAGATGCCCGAGATGGACGGCTTTGAGGCGATAAAACGCTTAAAAGCAAATGATTCATACGCGAATATCCCCGTGATATTCTTGACCGCCCACGGCAAACCCGACATCGAGGCACGGGGCATTGAGCTTGGCGCGGTGGATTTTATAGTCAAACCGTTTTCTGACGCCGTTTTGCTAAACCGCATAAGAAACCATCTGAATATTGACGAGCTGATACGCGACCGCACCGAGCAGCTTCTCTCTCGCACGGAGCGGCTTTTGCGTATGCAAAACGGTATGCTGTTCATGCTTGCAAATGTCGTGGAAATCCGCGACCCGAATACCGGCGGGCATATCGGGCGCACGACAATATACATAAGTATATTGCTCGAAGCCATGCTCGCGCACGGGGTTTATGCCGATGAGATAAAAAATTGGAGCTTTGATTTGGTGGTTTCGTCGGCGCGGCTGCACGACGTGGGAAAAATAGCTGTTCCCGACGCTGTTTTGAGAAAAACCGGAAAGCTCACTTCCGAGGAGTTTGAGATTATCAAAACCCACTCTCTTGAAGGCCGGCGCATTATTGAGCGAGCGATAGAAGAAACAGGGGAAGAGGATTTTTTGCTAAACGCGAAATTGATGGCGGCATATCATCACGAACGGTGGAACGGGCTCGGTTATCCCTATGGGTTAAAGGGGACGGATATCCCGCTGCAAGGGCGGATCATGGCGATTGCGGATGTGTATGAAGCCCTGACGTCGGAGCGGCCTTATAAAGAAGCGTTTTCGCACGAAAAAGCCGTCCAAATCATAACCGAGGACTCAGGAAAGCATTTTGACCCTGTGCTCGTAAATGTTTTTCTTGAGGAAATGGATAAATTCGATAAAGCAAGACCCGGCTCTGCGCCCGGCGGGCGCGTGTGAGTAAAAAGCGGGGGAGGTCATGATAATGTCAAAAACAGAAACAGAAAAACAACCCTCATATGGTCAGGTGTTGGTAGTGGACGATACGGAGCTTACCTTGCTTGTCGCGAGAAGGCTCATGGAACCCTACGGGCTGACCGTGACCACCGCTTCCAGCGGCCGTGAAGCAATAGACTATATCATGGCGGGCAAAGTGTTTGACATCGTGTTTATGGATCATATGATGCCCAAGATGGACGGCATAGAGGCGACAAAAATCATACGCGAGCTGGGATATAAAAGCCCCATAATCGCGTTTACAGCAACGACCAGAAAAGGACATTCGGATATATTCTTTTCAAACGGCTTTAACGATTTTTTGACAAAACCCATTGATGTAAACAGATTGGACGATATGTTAAAAAGATATATTTCCGATTTAAAAGCGGTCGAGATCACTACGGATGCCGGCGGGCATCAAAAAAACAAGGGAAAAAACGGCGAGGACGGCGCGGCATGGGAACTCGCCGAGGTTTTTATGCACGATGCCCTCAAAGCGGCGGCGGTATTGGAAACGGTATACACAAAAGGCGCTTACGAGGACGAGGATATAAAGCTGTATACCATAAAGGCACATTCGATGAAAAGCGCGCTCGCGAATATCGGCGAAAAAAAGCTCTCCGCCGCTGCGGCAAGATTGGAGCAGGCGGGGATAGACAAAAACATTGGGATTATATCGTCTGAAACCCAGGCGTTTCTTGAGGGGTTGCGAATAATAGTCAATAAATTCAAATATCAAAATGACGACGACACAGATGCCGGACTCGGTGACGGCGCGGCAAAAAGCAGCGAGCTGCTCAAAGAAAGCCTGGCCGTCATTTTAGAAAGCTGCGCCGTATACGACAGAAAAGCCGTTAAAGACGAGCTGACAAAATTAAGAAATGAACAGTGGCCCCGGCAGGTAAAAGAAAAGCTGAGCGAAATGGCGGAACAACTGCTCGGCGGAGATTTTGAGGAAGTTCTTCGCGTCGCTAAAGATATGCTCGAAGAGGAAAAAAGCAAATCCGCGGCGGGCGGGGCGGGGCAAAATGCGCTGTCCGGGGAGTCAAAGCGCAACAGCGTACTAATAGTGGACGACGACAATATGTGCGTCGCGGAGCTTACGCATATATTGCGCTCCGAATATACCATATACGCCGCAAAGGACGGGCCGCACGCTATTGCGGCAGCAGAAAAATATTTGCCCGATATAATTTTGCTCGATATTATTATGCCGGATATGGATGGGTATGCCACAATTTCGGTGTTGAAGGACATGGAAAAAACACGGGATATTCCCGTTATTTTCACCACGAGCTTAGACAGCGCCGAAGAAGAGGAGCGGGGTCTTGCCTTAGGCGCCGCGGACTATATAATCAAGCCTTTTAGAGCCGCGATCGTAAAGCTGAGGATTCACAATCAAATCCAGATACTCAATCAAATCCAGACCATACAAAAAACCATGAAATCCCTCGAAATAGCCTCTAACGCAAAATCTTCTTTCCTCGCAAACATGAGCCACGAAATAAGAACTCCAATGAACGCGATAATAGGCATGTCGGAATTGCTGCTCAATGAGGACTTAAACCGCAGACAGAGGGATTATGTCAGCGACATAAATGTGTCCGCCTGCTCGCTTCTCGACATCATCAACGGCATATTGGACATGTCAAAAATAGAAGCGGGAAAATTGGAGCTAAACCCCGTTGATTACGACTTTGACGTTTTTATTGACCATATCTCTTCCATGTTCAAATTTGTGGCACAAAAGAAAGAATTAGAATTTATATATGAGGGCGACGGAGAAATTCCGAAATATCTTTTCGGCGACGATATAAAGCTCAGGCAGATATTGATGAATCTTTGCTCAAATGCCGTTAAATTTACGGAAGAAGGTCATGTGCGCTTAAAAGCGTCCGCCGTGAACAATACGATCGTATTTGAAGTCAAAGATACAGGCAGGGGAATCAGAAAGGAAGCGATGGGCGACTTGTTTACCGCTTTCATGCAGGTTGACAGGCATAAAAACAGAGGCATTGTCGGAACCGGGCTGGGTCTTGCCATAACCAAATCTTTCGTGGACATGATGGGGGGAGAGATCGAGGTTGAAAGCACATACGGCAAAGGCACGGTTTTTACAGTCATCATCCCGTTGGTGATTGGCAATTCGGAAAATGTCGTGTACAGCAAATACGGAAAGAGCGATCAGAATTCGGGGGCTTTGCGCGCGCCGGACGCAACCGTATTGGTCGTGGATGACAATGATTTCAACCTTAGAATCGCCTACGGTTTGCTGGGCTTGTCCAAAATCAACGTAAAAACGGCGGCGTCCGGGCGGGAGAGCATAGAGCTTGTTCGGAAAAATGACTTTGACATGGTGTTTATGGATCATATGATGCCGGAGATGGACGGGGTCGAAGCCACCGCCGAGATAAGAAAAATGGGCGGCAAATATGAAAGGCTTCCCATAATCGCCCTGACCGCAAACGCGATCCACGGCGCGAGGGAAATGTTTTTGGCAAACGGGTTTAACGAGTTTGTCTCAAAGCCGATTGATGTACAAAAATTGAACGAAGTCCTTATCAGTTGGCTGCCGCCGGAAAAAATAAAGTATGAAAAACTCTCCGACGCCTCGCCCGACACGGCATTGGAACAAAAGCCGCAGGACAGCTTTTGGAACGCTCTGGGCAAAATCAGGGAAATCAACACAGACATTGGGTTGAGCAGGGTTTCCAACATGGAAGCCGCATACCGCGAAGCGTTGGAACTGTTTTATTCAAAAATCATATCCGAATGTGACAATATGGAGAAATCTTTAAACGGCGGCGATGTGAAAAAATTCTCGATTGCCATACATGGAATGAAATCCGTGCTCTCCACTGTCGGGGCTATGGAGCTGTCGGAAGACGCGCTAAAAATGGAACTGGCGTCAAAAGACGGGGATATTCGCGCCTGCACGGAGCAATATCCGATTTTCAAGAGTAAAATGATAGACCTGCACGGACAGCTATCGCCTATCTTTTGCGCACAAAAAACCGACGAGGCGAAAAAAGAAAAAGGCGGCGCGGACTATCTGCGGGAAAATATTAAAAAAGCTCTGGATGCCGCCAAAGATTTCAACAGCGATGAGGGCGCCCAAATCGTAAAGGACTTGCTCATCTATGATTACGGCAAAGAAATAGCGGCGACGTTGGAAAACGCGCTGACGGCGTTTACTAATTTTGACTGCGACAAAGCCTCGGAATATCTGAAAAATATTTGAAAGGAGCATTCTAATTATGATAGATAAGGAACAACTGCTGAAAATTTCCAACCTAAATCTTTCGGGAAAATTAGAGCAGATGAATGAGGAAGAGCTGGCCGCGTTTGCCGAAACATTGAATTTGTTCGTCGGCGGATTTCCCGTGCAGGAGGAGAAGCTAAAAACCGAATTGGCCGCAAAAGATTATACAAACTGCCGCACAAGCCTTTTGGACATCTGCGAAACGCTAAAGAAGATACACGCCGAATTTTTGGCCGAGGACTGCACAAGACACGCCGACAGCTTAAACAGCGGTGAACATGAGAAAAACGTAGCGTATATAACCAATTTTCTGGCCGCTGTATCCGCGCTTTCAATTGATATACAAATGGCGATGTATAAGGCGCAGCACGCCGAAGCTCCGGCGGAGGAAAACCCGGAAGAGCCGCACGGCGGTAAATACAGTATATTGGCTGTGGATGACGTCGTGTTTTTCCTGAGCACGTTAAAATCTTTCCTCAAAGACACTACGTGTAAGCTGACCTGCGTGACGTCGGGCGAAGCCGCGCTCCGTTTTCTTCGCGACCATAACCCGGATTTGTTCCTTTTAGATATAGATATGCCGGAAATGAACGGGTACGAGCTTGCGCGGAAAATAAGAGAAATCGGGCAAAAAGCCCCGATCATGTTTTTGACGGGCAATGCCGCAAAGAGCTATGTTATAAAGGCAATCGAGGTCGGCGCGGCGGATTTCATTATAAAGCCAATCAATAAAGAACAACTTTTGGAGAAAGTCGGGAGATTTCTAAAATTAGAAAGCCCGAGCGAGGAAAATAGTTGACTATGGAAGATCATTTTCAGCAATCAAAGGATGCGGCAAATCCCAAATCCACGTTTCTTGCCAATATGAGCCACGAGATACGAACGCCCATGAATGCGATTATCGGTATGTCGGAGCTGCTGTTGCGCGAGGTGCTTTCCGAGCGTCAGACGGAATACGTCAACGCGATATACGAATCGGCACACTCGCTGCTTGGCATACTCGATAACATTTTCAATTTATCATCGGAAGGCAGTCCTCCCGTGTCAATGCGGCCGTTTGTAGCCCCGACAGCAAATATACTGCTCGTTGACGACAATGAGTTTAACTTAAAAGTAGCCCACGGCCTGCTTGATATTTTAGGCATAGACGCCAAATTAGCCTATTCCGGCAAGGAAGCCTTGGAAATGACGCAGGCGGAGGATTTTGACGTCGTCTTTATGGATCACATGATGCCTGAAATGGACGGCATAGAAGCCACGATTGCAATACGCGAGCGCGGCGGGAAATATTGCGATCTTCCGATAATAGCCCTGACGGCAAATGTTATGCAAGGCGCAAGGGAAGTATTTCTCTCACACGGGATGAACGGATTTGTACCCAAGCCAATCAATGCCGCTTTGCTGTATAAGTCTCTTTTAGAATTTCTCCCGCCGGATAAAATCATTCAAGGCCCGGACGAGGAGCCAGGGGGGCAAAACGAAAACCCAAAAATTCATCCGGCGGACGATTTTTTAAAGCTGTTGGACGACATCGGCGAAATCAACGCGGATATAGGCTTGAACTTCGCATCCGGCGTTTCGCGGCTCTATCGCGAGGCGTTGGAGCTTTTTCATAAAAAAATCGTCTTTGAATGTGATAACATGAGCGGCTTTTTAAGCGGCGGGGATGTTAAACAGTTTTCGATTGCCATACATGGAATGAAATCCGTACTTTCAACAGTCGGGGCGGCGGAGCTGTCGGAAGCCGCGCTAAAAATGGAGACGGCGTCAAAAAACGGGGAGGTTGAATTTTGCGCGGAGCAGTTCCCGATGTTTAAGGACAGGCTTTTAAATCTCCATGCTAAGTTGTCCGTCATTTTCCCCGACGCGGACAGCGGCGCGGAATGTAAAGAAAAAGGGGACAGAGCCTATCTGCGAGAGGGCATAGAAAAAGCGCTCAAAGCCGCCGACGATTTTGACACCGACGCGGGAGAGGCGGCTGTAAATGACCTATTGGCTTATGATTACGGAAAAGAAACCGCCGGGCTGTTAGAAACCGCGCGGGCGGCCTTTATGAATTTTGATTGCGACAAAGCCACAGGGCTTTTGAGAAGCATTGTGACGGTGGAATGACGGCAGGGGGGCGGGGCCGGGGAGGACTGTGAGGGTTCGTATAACCTCAACTGCTGTAGCGGGCATATATTACAGCTTTCACTCGGAGTCACCAACTCATTTCCTTCATCTTTCAATTTTCCGCTCATGGGCGTGTTAGGGTCAAAACACATTTCTATAAGATGGATTCAGAGTCGCTGGAAATATAGAGTTGTGTACTGTAGTAATCTTGTGTAGGGCATTGAATTGCATAGCCTGCGTTCATTAGTGCTTCTCCACTATATTGTTTCTTCTCTATTAAGTAGCTTACATTCCTGTTTAGTCCGGCCAGTTTGATATGGATATGGGGGGCATTAGCCTCAGCTTGTGTAATAACAATGCTGAGCAATGCGGCAGACTGATCCGGTAATACCATCAGCCACGCGACATAACGTTGTTCAAAAGGATTGGAAAGTCTGTAGTAATTGCCATTATGCACTATATGCTGAACCTCCTTAAACACCTGTATCTGCTTTCGAATCTTGATTTTCTCCGCTATCGAAAGAACTGACGTATCTAGCTCATATCCGAAGTTTCCTGACATTGCAACAACACCACGGGTATATAAAGATGTTACGCGGCCCGTTTGATGGTTGGGCACCGCAGATACATGTGAAGATACTACAGATACCGGATAAGCAAAGCTAGTGCCATATTGAATTTTAAGTCTTTCAATCGCATCGGTGTTGTCGCTGCACCAAATCAACGGATGATAGTAGAGCATAGCGGGATCAAAACGCCCGCCGCCGCCACTGCAACCTTCAAATAACACATCCGTATATCGTTGCGTAAGTCGTTCAAGCAGCTTATATAATCCTAACACATAACGATGCATGACCTCGCCCTGACGATCATAAGGAAGAGTGGTTGTATAACAGTCGCTGATGCTTCGGTTCATATCCCACTTTACATATTCTATGTTCGCGCTATCCAGAATCGAAACCATAGAACTGTATATATAGTCACATACATCCTCCCGTGATAAATCCAACACCAGTTGAGATCGGCTGTGTACAGGTTTACGCCCCGGTACCCTCAGCACCCACTCAGGGTGGGCCCGATATAAGTCACTGTTTTCACTGATCATTTCTGGTTCCACCCAAATACCGAACTTTACTCCAAACGCATTCACCGCTTCCACAAGAGGAGTTATTCCCCCCGGCAGCTTTTTTGTGTTTACCACCCAATCCCCAAGGCTGCATTTGTCGTTATCTCGTTCCCCAAACCATCCGTCATCCATAACCAGCATCTCAATACCCAACTCTGCGGCATTTTTTGCAATTTCAATGAGTTTATCACTGTTAAAGTCGAAATAAGTTGCCTCCCAGTTGTTGATAACAATTGGCTTTCTGTTAAACTTAAATTTGCCTCTGCACAGATTGTTCCTATATATGGCATGATAATTGTGAGACAGTTTTGAAAATCCTTCCGAGCTAAAGCTCAGAACAACTTCAGGTGTGTGAAATGTCTGACCGGGGCTTAATTTCCAACTAAGTCCATCATCATTGAGTCCCATACTCAATCGGACGAGGTCTGTTTGATCACGCTCAATTCTGGCTATAAATCCTCCGCAATAGACGAGATTCATCCCAAAACATTCTCCGTGGAACTCAGAGGTGTTTTTGCCGCAAAGGATAAGAAATGGATTGTGCTGATGACTGCTTGTACCACGGCGACTGCCATAGGCAGTAGTCCCGTGAGGAACAGGAGTCCGCTCAAAGATTCGTTCCATATTATGCCGCCCATGGAAATGAATTATTTCCCATTCGCCATATTGGAAATCAATACTTGCAGATTGAATCCGCAGTATTTTGGTATCATCAATCCCACCATTGCGAACTATAACAGAACGTGTAATTATGTCTCTTTCCGCAAAAACACCATATAGAAGTGTTACTTCAAGCCCAGTCAAAGCGTCCTTTAAATGAAGCATAAGTGTTTCCGCGGTTTTACCCGTTTCATCGTAAAGAGCAGGCTGCTCTTCGATCATGTACTTGCCTGCATACTTTTGGTAACCGCAAAAGCGCAAGTCAGCCACTTTGCTTCCGTTGCTGTTTAAAACGCTTAGTGCCGGACAACGGAAATCACCTACCCCTTCCGTAGGATACTCTAACGGCAGTGTATCAAGTGAATATGTCCTGTCATCGCCGGCGTCGTAAGGGTTTCCTGAAAACCCTCTGTCTACCGGCAGTATAAGATACTCCAGATTTTGATTTGTGATTTTTTGTCCATAGTATAGATGCAATAGAATTCCATGCTGATCTGCTTTAAACTGATAGGTTGTGTTTTCAGTATGTAACGTAAACAATTTTTCATGCTCGTTCACTATAATTGACATGGCGTGCTCCTCGTTTCCGGATTTATTACGCAGACCGGGGTTCAATGCCCCGTCTGCGTTGGTACTTTATTTGGGGCTGCATTGACTGAAGGGATTGTTATAGGGGCAAAACCAAGCTTGAGAAAACAAACCAAAGTAACGGCGATTATCTTACGTTTCATAATGATCCCTCCGGTATTTAGTAGTAAGGGAACCATCGTTTGTTTTCATTCAACATTTCGTCGCATAGACTTTTTATATCATCCAGACTTAGTTCGGCGGCGGTATGCGGATCCAGCATTGCTGCATGGTACACATTTTCGATGCGTTTCTGTATGGCTGCTTGCACCACAAGGGTCTGGACATTCACATTGGTCATGTTCAACCCCGCGCATTGAGCCGGCAGCATCCCCAGATGACACGGTTGAATACCGTTTACATCAACTAGACAGGGAACCTCAACACAACACCCGTCCGGAAGATTTTCGATGATGCCGTGATTTAACACATTCCCTCCGATCATACATGATTTGCCGGTTTGCATTGCTTCTAAAATGTATGAGGCATACTCTTCTGTGCGAGTATGTACGACTGCTCCGTTTTGCATCAAACTCTCTTTTGACTCTTTCCAATATTGCGCTTGAGAATCGCCCCATTCGAGATACATTTGTGTTTTTACCCCCAGCTGTTGCTCCAGCAGTGGGTAGGCATTTTTTAGGAAGTAAGGTACATATTCAGCCGCATGTTGAGA
>Ga0099364_10000761_pt1 | contig 54828 bp, 87 predicted proteins | sample TergutTh196P3_FD_73070 | JGI IMG/M metagenome (GOLD analysis project Ga0099364, IMG submission 73070) | Microcerotermes parvus P3 segment gut microbial communities from Pointe-Noire, Republic of the Congo - Th196 P3 | ecosystem: Host-associated > Arthropoda: Insects > Digestive system > Gut ... | reverse complement strand
CAAGGCAAAATGTTATTCAAAACGCTACAAAACAAAGATTAAATAATATATTCAATTATGCTAAAAGAAATAATGTATCTATACCTGTTATATCAGAAATAACTAATAAAAACCATGTAGCGGAAGATACGCAAAATCTAAAGAAATTGCAAGATGCTATAGAAATATTGTCTTCTGACAAAAAAGTATTTTATAACGATAAAGACAGATTCTTTAATAATTCCACAAGTTATCAATTACCGATAATAGATGAAAAATACATATATCATAAAGTAGAAATAACGGAGAATGGAAAGAAACAATATTATTTAACAAAAAGCACGGATGACACATGTACGGCATACCGGATGAACAAGGATTTTAATGATATAAGCGCGGCAGTATTTATAACGCAAATGGAAAAAGCCGGTATTAGCAAGAAAAACAAAAAAACAAATACATCATCAAGAGAATAAAAAAGAGTATTATAGAGGTAACGGACAAGCCGATATAATTACAATATTGCACTTAATAATATTTAAATATTTTATTAATAATATTAGACAGAAAGAAATATTCCAATCCGTGCTTTTTTCGCGCGTACGGCTTTTAAATCCATTATGAACCTATCGCATATCCCGACAGGTGTTTTAATATATAAATATTCTGTATTCGGGGGAAAATATTTAAAAACTATATTTACGGCAATTTGCTTGATAAAACATTTAAAAACCGTTATAATATTCATGGTATATTTCCTTATTTACTTGTATTTTAAATCCAAAACGCCGGTTAATTCAGACAGGATATATATAGTATTTTGATCGCATGTAACAAAATCAAATGAAGAAGTATTATCAAGTTTAACATTAACAAATATGCATATTATATCGCATGTTCCGCAGAAGCAATAAAGTTGTTTTTCTTCCGTAGTTCTTAATATTTTCGCGGTAAGTATTATATTATTTACGGATTTGTAAGACGATAAGCTTGTTTTGTTAATAATGTTCATAATAGTTTTATGTTCTGCCGCTTTAGAAATATTTGCTATTATGCTTAGTTCCGATAAGCGGGCAAATGATTTTATGGTATTGTAATAGGAAGTAACGAAAGAATAGCCGCATTTATTACCGGGAGTTTCAGTTTCAACATGAAAATACAGGCATATTCTATTACTTGTTTCGCAACCGGGGCATTTCCACCCGTAAGATTTCTTACCGGGACCGTAACCGCAACATCTTTTATCTTTCTTTGTTCTTAAAACATCCACGGTAAAGATTATTTTATTTACCGGTTCCCCGTCATCGAGAATATCCGTTAATATTTTATGTTTTTTAGATAATTCCATAGACAATTATTCCCTTTTGTTATAATACGGAGCTGATATTGTTTTATTTTTACAAGTTATCATAATATTTTCAACATCTTTCATAGTCATACCGACAAAAACAAGCTCATAAGTATCGCGGTCAACTTCAATAATTTTATATTGAGAAATTGAATCATATTTATTACTTTTTAAAACCAAGCCATATTTTGTATAATGGGAATCCCAGCCGTCATATTTTTCAACTTGTTCTAATTTATCCACAACAACATCAAATATATTATAAGATTTGTTTTTATTAGATACCTTATATGATTTCTCCATATTCTTTACATCACTCAAACTCATACCGATAGAAACAAGATCATAAATTTCACGGTCAACTTCATGTATCTTTGTAGAAAAAAAAGAGAAAGGTTTATGGCTATTTAAAACCAAACCATACTTTTTATAATTGGTAACAAAACCATCTAATTTTATAACATTTTCTACTTTATCCACAACAATAATACTTTTACTATCCAAGTTATCCACCTGTATAAAAATAGGAAACAAGGCAAATAATAAGATAAAACCTAATAATCCTGAAAACGCATTGTATTTATCAGAACAAAAATATTCATTAAAACAAAGACAAAGAGAAGTAACACCACCTACAAGACAAATTCCCGTCATTACCCATAAAAATTCGATACTTTCCAATAAAAACATAATATTCCTCCTCATAATTTCTTAAAACTTAATATGACATTAAAAATGTCATTAATCTATTGAACCATGAAACTTGTATATCAATAAATATTTCCCCGATTAATAAAACAGTACGGAACCGTCTTTATGCAGTGCCTTGCATAATTTTACAAGATATTCCTCGAAGAGGGCAGTGTTAAGACGGGAATTAGGTCCGTTTGCCGCCAAATCTTCCTGATTATTAAATTGTTTTCTGTAATAAGGTTCGACAAGTTTTTTTGGACCGTCCGAAAACATATTGATTGCTGGTAATCTTCTAAGTTTTATAACATTATCAACATAAAGACAACCTTGTTTTAATACCCTGCCGAAAGCCTTTTTTTCTTCAAAATATTTTAAAAAAACATTTCTTGACTTGTCCCCGATAACGGCAATGTCCCCGCAATATTTAAATATCATATGGTCAAGATAATTGCCAAAAGCGGATTTTGAGAGATCTTCCCTGCCGAATAATTCAAGATTACATTTCTTTTCCTGACTGATTAAACATTTAAATATTTCTTCTGCGGCAAGCATTTCAAGGGTTTCCCTGTTTCCTTTGGACTTTAAGTCCATGTATGAAAAATCCAAGTTATAGAGGCCGAAATTTCCGTCTTTACCGGATTCCACGACATATTTGTAGAACATATATACCGCTCTGGGATAATCGTCTTCAACGAATTTGATACTGTAAAAAACGCTTCTATGGCCGCTCCGTTTCATAAAAACGGTATTTTTGCAACAATCGGATGTAAATTCAAAATGGTTGTTACGGTTGGCGGTATTTGACATGGCAATATTGTATAACATATTAAACCCCCCTTAACAAGTTAGGATCAACGGAAACATCGTTGGATTTTAAATATTCCAAAAATTCTTTTTTAGACATTACGCGGGTATAGTCTTTACCGGTATCAATTATGTTATTTTTATAATTTTTGGAATACATATAAAGTATTTGCGACTGGCAAGGGGGATTGCAAAAATCTTTTTTTCTGAATATAAGGCCGGTATCAACACCGTTGTTAAAAACCTTGTAAACGCGCTTTTTACCCATAAGAAACTTGTCATATTCTACCCTGATTTCTATACCGCAATCACTGTTTCCTACAGAATACCGCAGATCGCTTGAAATCGTGGTAATTTTCAAAGGAGCAGTTATTTTCTTCCCGGTTTTATTTGCTGTTTCGACACTTTTAACAACACCCGCATAACCGTCTTCATAGAAACTGTTATAGATAATGTCCAAAGAATCGTATTTTCTTGAGAGGACAGTTTCGATACAGGCAAGCTCGCAATCTTCCCTGTTTTTGTAATTGATACCGTTACCGTTCTGCCACAGACAGGAATCGCCATCGGAGTAGCGGAAAACGGCATCCGCAAAATAACCTTCATCACTGTAAAAACAAGTAATATCCGCCATTCTTTTCATCCAAAACCTGATTGAATAAATATCCCTGTAATTGCAATTTACAAGAAATTTCGTAGAATCGTAGCTTTGGGGCCTTAATTCATAACCCGACATAATAATCTCCTTTTCAAACCATAAACTTTAATATAACAAACATGTTATGACTGACAGTCAAACATGCATGAATCCCTGTTTCTGCCGCTTTTCTTCAAAGCCTTCCGTCCTTCCTTATAGTCTTTAAAGCCTACAAACCTTTTAATAATCCTTCTTCTCCAAAATAACATCCGCAAATGGCCGGATAACATAATGAATACCGGTATGACAAGAAAAACAAACAGTGCGTATAATCCGGCAATAACGCCTGTTTTAATAAATAAAGCTTCATCAATCATGTTTCCCCGTGTTGAATTCAGCCATTCCGTACATCCTTTTTATTATCTTTGCGTGTAGAAGTAGAATTAATAAGAATAAGATAAAGGAAAAATACTAGTCCTAAAGAACCAAAAAAACCATTAGAAAACTTTAATGTTATATTAAAAGAAGGTTCAAGAAAGGCTGTAATACCTAATCTGAACACATTAAAACAAAAAAACCCGCAAAACCAAGTTATAAAATATCTTATAATGCTTTTGATGAATATTTTTTCATCAAGTATGAGAGATTTCTTAAAAGATTTAATAAATTTCATAATAACTCCTGTAAAATAATCTTATTTTGACCGTCTATACAGGTGGGAATAACGGAAGATACACCCTTTCCGCTTCTTGTAGGGCCGGACAATGCGGAGAAAGATCCGCCCCCGTGTTTCGGGGTTTCGGACGGATTGGCGGGTTGTAATTCGGAAACATCGGTATAGAAAGCTTTTTTTATATAAATTGATAAAAGTGTTTCGTTATCCCATACTTTTCTGAAAGCCAAAGCAAATCTCTTTAAAGCTTTATAATTTTTTGAAAAAATGCAAAACATACCTGATTCGCAGTCATAATCAACATCTTCCGCAATATCGGGCATAACATCGTAAATAAAATAATTGACTATTTGTTCCCATTCATAACCCGAACAACTTAATCCCAAATCCTTGAAAAGAGTGCCTTTAAAATCTTCACCGCCGAAGCTGACGGAACACTCATCGTCCGTTTTCAGAAAAATAAACGGGAATAATATTTTTTGTAAAGTAGACATAAAAATCTCCTTAAGGAATAATCTTGTCTTGACTGTTTAAAAGGGCGGGATTAGAAACACCCATGCCGGCTTTAGCAGGGATTTTCATAAGAGTAGAATTTAAACAGTTATGGGTTAAAGCTTTAGGTATAAAATCTAATAGAAGTATATCATTATCCCATAATTTTTTGAATTCAAGAGCAAATTTTCTTAAAATTTTATAATTCTTGGAAAAGATACAAAAAGTATCCAATTCACAGTCAAAATTAAAATCAAATATAGAATCGCGCATAAAGTTTAAGATATAATATTTGGCAACTTTTTCCCAAGAATAACCGGAATCATTAAAACCCAATTTTAAAAAAAGATAACTTTTAAGATCCTCACCACCAAAAGAAAGACTGAAACGACCTTTTGATTTAATAAAATAAAACGGATATAAAGTTTTATTTAATTTCATTAATTTACCCATAAATATTCTCCTTATAAAGTTACCAAATATTAAGACTGGTAACATCGTCATCTTTATTAATCAAGCTGAAAAGCTCGAAACTTACATAGATAATCTTTTTATCCTTGTATTTTTTCAATTCAACCTCGTAAATATAATTATTATTTACATCATAAATACCGTTATTTTCCGTAACGGTATAAGGTAAAACCGTTTTTTTATTAACAATTACCATATCACGGATAAGATACTGCGTAGCATGGAAAACCCCGAAAAGGATTCCTAATCCTAAAATACAGCAAATGATAAAACCTATAATTTTTGTACTCATAAACTTACTCCTTTAATATATATCGCAATTAAAACCTTATATTTTTACCTATTTCGCAACTAAAAATAATTCATAATATAAGCATACATTGAATTATATTCTTTTTATTGTGCAAAAAAATATAATTAGGTTAAGCGACTTCACAACCGCTTTTTCCTGTTTCATCAAAAGAATCCGCAGGCATAAATTTCCCGGTTGCTCCGGGTATGTTTAATCCGTAATTTCTAAGATTAACCGCCGCGTTTAAATCCCTGTTATGCAAAGCTCCGCATCCGGGACATTTCCATTCCTGTTGGATTAAGGTTAAATCTTTATTCATGTAGCCGCAGTAGGAGCATGTTTTTGATGATGCGAACCAACGGTCTGCCAAGATTACCGTCTTGTCGTTCCATTTTGCCTTGTATTGTAATTTGTTAACAAACATGTAATATCCCAAATCTGTTACAGATTTACCGAGATTTAAGCTTTGGGACATAACTTTTAAGTCTAAATGCTCTAATACAATACAGTCATTTTCAAGTACGAGTTTTAAAGACAGTTTCTCGATAAAATCCTTTCTTTTATTTGCTATTTTTTCGTGAATACGGGCTACTTTGATTCTTGCTTTTTCCCTGTTTTTTGAACCTTTGGCTTTCAGGCTCAATTTTTTTTGGTACAAAGCAAGTCTCTTTTCGTATTTACGATAGTTCCTGTTATAATCCGGGCTGTTGCCGTTATCATCAACATAAAATTTAGGCAAAGATATATGAATACCCTTTATATTTTCTATTTTTTTAGAAATACCTGTATAATCCTGTTCGCCTTCAAAAAGACAGGAAGCGAAATATTTACCGGATGGTGTTTTTGATACGGTAATTCTTTTTAATTTGGCCGTTCTGTACCATGATTTAGGGGAAGTGGAATGCTTGTATTTTATATGTTTGTCAGGCATTTTTAGCATTTTTATTTGCTTTTTATCAAAATTTAAAGATATAAATATAGAAGATGAATATGAATCATTATGATTGTGTTTTGATTTGAATTTCGGAAAACCTGCGGTTTTGCCGTTCTTAAGCCCCCTGTAAAAATTATTATAAGCGGTTTTAATATTCATATTCACCCAAGTAAGAGAATGGCTGTCAACTTCTTTTAAAAACGGGAATTCCTTTTTGTAATCTTTCGGGCTTTTATATTTATATATTTTAAGCTTTTCCTTGTCATCTTTTAACTCGTTATATACTTCCATTCTTTCATTGAGCATTTGGTTATAAAGAAACCGGGCGGAACCGAGACAGTTGTTTAAATACTGTTCCTGTTCTTTTGTCGGGTATAGTCTTAATTTTAATGCTCTATTAATTAATGCCATTTGTTATATCCTTTTATACCTTGTTTGAAGTATTACCGTCCGGCACATCGGGTTTTACCAGTACGAGAATAATTCCGATAATACAGACTGCCAACATGGCGGAAGCCGCGATATATTTAAAATGTAAAAAAGTAGCATGGAGGAAAACGGAGAACAGCAACAATGCGGCAACGGATAAATACAATCTGTATTTTTTTATTTTAAAAATATCCTTAAAACAAACTTTTTTCCTGTTTTTCACAAAAAACCCCTTTAATAATAAATTACCAAATATTAGAATTAGTCATATTTTGTAATACGCTGACACTGTTGTAAAAATCTTCCGTAACGATTACCGTCTTTTTCTCATAATTCCTTTTCAAATGCAGTATAAAAACTTTATCCTCGACATCCAAAACGCCGTTTTCTTCATTTACAACAAACTCTATGTTTTTGGCGGTAACAACAACTTCGTTTCTGCCGTAAGGGGGAAAGAGAAGTAACGGAACGGCAAAAAGAATTGAAATAAATATTCCAAAAAAAGCTAAAAATTTCATACCAGTACCTTCCTTAAAAAATATAAAACAGTTAATAAAATAATATTGGTAGCCGTAGAAACCAAAAAGGGCAAAAGAAGAAAAACAATCTCCGGCATAACGGCCATGAATATAAAAACAGCAATTAACAAAACACCGAATAATATTGAAAAAATAATAATAAGTGCCTGCAAAATATCATCATGGACAAGAATACCCGTAATATGCAAAATTAATAAAAAGACAAAAAACATTAAAGAGATAAAAATTGAAATATAAAATACCGATTTACTGTTTTTCATGCTGTTATATCCATTAAAAACTTTAATTCTTCGTATTTTATATTTCTGATATTATATTTATTTAACAAATTCCATGCGTGTACATTACATTTTCCAAGCACGGGTTCTGTTCCGCTAAGATGAAAACTAATCCTTCTAACTTCTTCATGCATCAGGTAAAAAGCCACCCTGCCTTCCCGTAATTTTATAATATTTTCCTTTTTATACAGTTTTCCGAGTTCTTTATCAAAATCATCTGATTTTAGATTTATAATACCGGTCTTATATTTCATATGTAAAACAGATAAACAAATAAAATTAGAAATTATTAATGAAACAGCCATAATAATAATTTGTATCATACTATACCTTATTATTATCACGGTTTTTAACAAGAGTTAAAACAGTGTTATTATCAGGATTTTTATAAAATGTATAAACTTCTATATTAGATTTATTAATATATTTATTATTTACTTTTAAATATTTGTGAAGAACCAAGAGATAATATATATATTTTCTATTAGATATTTTGCGTTTAATTTTCATACAACGACCGTCATCCACATTAGGAACTTTTAATATTTCAAATTTAACCATATTTTCAGTAAATTGATTTATAACTGTATATATATCATAAAAATCCTTGAAATTATCAAGTATAATTCTATATCTCAAGCCATCAATTTTTACTATCGGAAAAAACGGATTAGTACATTTACATTTTTCCACAGTTATTTTCATAATTATAATCCCCTTGATATAAAATAATATTACCAAATGTTGGAATCGGTCAGGTTCTGATTTAATTTGACCGTGTTATAAACATTTTCAGTAACAATTATTTTCTTTTTCTCCTTATATTTTTTCAAATGCAGTACAAAAACATTTTCTCCGAAATCAAAAACACCGTCTTTTTCAATAAAAACAAGTTTGATACTTTTGCCTTCAACAACAACCATATCTTTATCATAATTAATACAAATAATGATACCTGTAACTGAAAATATAATTAAAAAAGATATTACAATATGTGTAATATAATTCATGATGATACCCCCGAACCATTTTCATTAATTTCTTCATAGAATACCGTTGAACTGTTTAATAAAAGAACAATCGAGCAAACAGCCGCCCCTATCATTGAAAAAGCGGCGATATATTTCAGAAATGAAAACGGCGTATCAGCAAGAAGAAAAGAAAAACCAAGTAAAACAGCAACGGATAATAAAACCAATCCGGCAACGGATAAAATATTTCTTGTTGAAATATTCAAAGAACCGCCGTAGATAAACTTTGAATTGCTAATATTATTGGTATTTCCACTGTCTTTTTTGTTTTTTGCTTTAGAATATATATTACCGAACATTTTAAAAAAAACAATAGAAAAAATAATAAAAAATATAACCGTTAATACGGCATATTTAATATCACCTTTATTTATAGAACCAAGTCCGTATATATATATTATGTCTAATTCATTTATCTTTTCCATAAAATACTTCCTTTAATTTCCAATATAATGTTTAACAAAAAACTTCTGTTTTTATAAATCCTTGTCTTTATCCTTACCGATACGGATATAGATATAAATACCGAGCAATAAAACAACCAAAGGCAGAACCAAAACTATTGCCGTAATCATGGTTGATTTCATATCCATAATCAGAATTGCCCTTTGTAAGCGTCCAATTCCCCGAAGATACCGTTATTATCCGGTCCGGGAAACCGTTTGAACCGTAATTTTAAGATACCGTTGTAATTGATAAAATCAAGATGTTTCAAACGCCCGTCATAGAAATTCCAAAACATGGTACTTTTGGCTTTTTTTTCCGCGAGGCGTTTGTTGATTTCAAGAATATCCAGCAAATGGCCATCAACATCTTTGGCGTTAATATTCATGGCGGACAGGGTATTTTCATAATAATCTTTTTCGACAAGATATTTATTAACATATTCCGAGCTGAACATATAAACGAAACAGGCGGTAAAGAAAACGATAACCGAATAAGAAACAACAAATTTCAGCTTTAAAACGCGTAAATCTTTTTTATTCTTATAAATTATCTCACCTTTGTCATTCGTGGTACAACGCAAGTAAAAAAGAAATAAAATTAAAGCCGAAAAAACAGAAACACTCAACAACATAACAACACCTACCCAAGAAACTTATTTTACCGCGACACAACAGTTACCGCAGTTACAGCAGTTCAACGAACCGCTTTTGTTTATAATATCCGAGACAGCCGTATCGGCAGTACCGGTTTTATAAATAACGAGAAGAAAAACAGACAGACACAGAACGAAAAAAGCCAAACCCGCAAGCCTGCTTTTTAAAAGGGACAAATCAGAATGTAAATAAAATAATTCTTTTACAAGTATGCTCAAGAGGAAAAGAGCCGCTAGAATTAATAAGAAAACAAATATAGAAAACATAATATTGCCTTAATCCCTATTATTTGACAAATAAGCGTCATATTTTATATAATCAAGTTTATCAAAACGGTTATAATAAAATTTCCACCACATTGAAAATTCAGCTTTCCTGTATGCGAGTTTTAAATTAAGTATCCTTATTTTTTCCGCATATTCCAGTAAATTATTATGATTTTCGTATGAATCTAATATTTTAGGTAAAACATTTTCGTAATAATCCTTATCAATTAGAAATTCATTAATAAATTTTGAATAAGTTATATTGTCGTAAAACAAACAACATAAAAAGACAAAAATAATAAAAGCAAAAACAGAAATACAAATTATAAATACCATAACATCTCCTTAATCCTTATTATTTGAAATAACAGACAGATTTCTGTATTTTACATTTCTAATTTTATATTTATTTAATAAATCCCATGCAAATTCGTCTCTTTTTCTAAGCACGGGTTCCGTACCGTTAAAATGATTATAAAGTCTTGTAACTTCTTTATACATCAATATAAAATTATCTTCACCTTCTTTAACTTTTATAGTTTTTTCTTTTTTTAATAATTTTATCAATTCTTTATTAAAAATTAATTTTGAATCTAAAAGCTTAAACCTATAACACATATGTAAACCGGAAATACAGAGACAGATTAAAACAATAGATGAAATTACAAAAATAATAGAAATAATTAAATTAATAACAGGCGAATTAATAATTGATGGTAAAATAAAAAATATCATGGTTACCTCGCAGTAGTTGAAGGAAGCGTAACAACGCCGCCGGCGGGGGTAAGTGGTATATAGGTGGGAATTTCCCTGCCGTCCCATCTTTTGGCCCTTTCGAGCTGTATTTCGAGCTGTCGTAACCTTATTTCCTGTTCGATATTGGCGGCAACGAGCCTGTTATAATTGGCGATACCTTGGCCTTCGGCCTGTCTAGCTTCGGCCCTAAGAATGGCGGCCTGTTTTTCGCCTTCGGCTTTCGCGATTTCGGCCCTAGCGTGCGCTTCGGCTTCGATGGACACCCTTCTTTGTTCCTGTTCGGCCCTGTCTGCTTCCGCTTTGGCTTTGTCGACACTGGCCATAGCGGTAATTTTCTGTTCAACGATTTTGTCGACTTCCGCCGACCAGTCAAAATCCGCGATGACGAAATCAATAATGTCGATGGGCAGTTTGATTTTGTCGGAGAATTGGGCGAAAGTTTTTTGCGAAATGGTCGAAGTATTGGCTCCTAGATCGAAGACTGTATATTGGCCGATGACTGCTTTGAGTTCCTCGATAACGGTAGCCTGCAAGATAACATCAATATCCTGTTTTTGGTAATACTTTATAACTACGGGGATCCGCGATTCGTCATAACGCCAAAAGACACGGGCGATAACGCCTATTTCCTGCGTGTCTGCGGAAACTGCGGCGTTTTGGTTAAGTTTTATGGATATGGTGGTTTCGTGCGGGGTGATGGAGCGTGTTACAACGCCTTCTACGAGGGGTAATCTAAGAATAATACCGGGCATAAGGATATTGTCGTTTACGACCGCGCCAAAGCGTGTTTTAACGCCTCTTTCGGTGATACCGATACAAGAGACGGGGTTTAAGATAAGTATGGCAAAGAATATGCCCAAAGAGATACAGGCAACTTTGACAAGTTTGCCGTAATTAAAAACCGTCTCCACATTTCCTCTTGAGTCGGGCGGCAGATCGTACCACCAGCTTTTTCCTTTCATGTTTGACCTTCCTTTTCATTGATTCGTAACCGTATAATATATATTTTTCATAATCCAAGATAATGGAGAATGAAAGCGATAAAACCGTAAAGACAGGTTTTAAAGCATAGTATAATTATAATACGGAATAAAAAAATTGACAATAGTAAAATGAAAAAAAATAATATATTTTATTTTATAAAGGGCAGTATTAAAGTATCAAAAAGATATAAAGAGGGGCAGTGTAAAACGGATAAAAAATAATAAAAATTATTATTGACAAAAACTGTATAAGGGAATATAATTAAAAAATAAGTTTTAAGCCTGATAAGTCAGTATATAAAGGCGTTAATAGATAAGGGATGAGGAAAAAAGTCCCTTATTTTTTTAGGGACAAAATTGTAGTGTATGCTACAATAATGAAAGGGGGTATTAAATGACTAATTTTGACATAATCGGAAAGAGGAATACGGAAGAACTATTGAAAGCAGAAACGATGTCATGCGGAACATGTCCGGCACAAAATTTCTGTATACACGGGGACGGTATATTAATATCGGAATGCAAAGAAACATTAACAAGATGGGGAGCAATGGAGGTTAAAGGTGTCTGAAATGAAAGAATTTAAAGACATATTAAAACTCCCGATAAGGTCTGACGGTTATTTAGTAACCGACAATGACGGTCATTTTATCTGCCAAATGTTTTCAACGGACAAGTATGATTTCAGACCGTTAATAACGGAAGCTTTAAACGAAAAAGCACAACGGGAATGGGGAGAAAGGAAGCGGTGGATTAAATATACCGATGTAAACGGCAGGGGTGTATTTTACAGGTGCGGGGAGTGTATGTCGCCAAAAAAAGAAATTTCAAATTATTGTCCGTCATGCGGTGTGCGGTTAGACCCGCCGAAGGAGGGTTAAATGGATAATTATGAAAAAGAAATAGAAAAAATATCACATAAGGAAAATGGAATTAACCCATACAATTTATCAGATTTGCTGGAAGCTATAGAAAAACATGAGAAAGAAATTGAAGGGGAAAATCCTAAGACAATATTTAACATGAATAACTTTGAAAAATGGAAAAATGATTTAACTCTTGAAGATTTTAAGCTGACTGTAGCATGTAATTTAGGGTGTCCTGCTTGTCCTGCTCGTAATTTTTGTAAGTCAGGAAAAGGACAGATTGAAAAATGCCTTGAAACAATAGAAACATGGGCGAAGATGGATGTTAAAGACAAGGCTGATATTAAACAGGAGGGGGAAAGAAAAATATGTCATTTTTGTAGTTATAGGAAAGATTTTCAATTATATTACAGAAGCCAAGAAATGAATATGGATTATTGTCCGTTTTGCGGAGCGAAGTTAAAAAATGCCGAAGATGGATTGGATTGCGGATCATGCCCCGCATATAATTTTTGTCATCATAGGGAAGGTTTATTAATATCTGATTGCAAAGGCACATTAAAAGCATGGAGAGAAGAGGAGAAACAAGATGACAGAAAATAGCAAAGACTTTTACTGCTCTGCTGGTTATAAAAAGCATTGCGGTTACGAGAATGAAGACTGTACTGGTTGTCCTAACTACCACCGCAAGCACCCGACACCAGCACAGTTTGAACAGGAGTATAGGTTTAAGTGGGAGGGTGGAGTTTATTTTTTAGATGGCTGTTTGGGTTGGGCATTTACAAGTTACAAGGCATGGAAAATGACTATCACAGAACTAGCCGCAGAAGCAGGGCATAATAATTTTAAGCTGAAAGCAGATGTTTATCCCTGTGTATGTGCTTGTACTCCCTTTGGTTGTCCGGGTAAGGATTGGAGACCGGAATGATATAATTATTGGTTTAATTATAGAAGTAGGAGTGGATTGGTCAGGTTGTTATGAATGTGAAGAACAGGAGGGAAAAAATGAAAACAATAAAAATAAAAATTGATTGCGGTGAGAGTAATTGTAATGGGGTAGATATTAAAAGACAGTGTAGATTTATAGTACACAAGAGGCTTGGAAAATATACTACGGGTGAGGTAGTTTGCGGTCTTTTCGGCAGTGATTTGGCAAAAACAGGCAAAGTGGATACAAATACAGAAAGCTTTATTGTATTTTACAGGTGTGAAGAATGTAAGGAAGCGGAATTAAAAGGAGGGGATTGATGACACATACAATGACAGATGAGGAGTATAAAGAATATGAAAGATTAAAGGACGAGTTGCAGGAATTAAGGAATTTTAAGGCTGTTTGTGTGAGAAATGCTAAAAATTATAAAAAAGAATTACTCCCTTGCAATGGTTTAAATTATGTATGTGATGACTGTAAAATAGGTTGGTTGCTTCCTAGAGAAAGTCCGGGTATTTGTTTGGCCGGGGGAAATGTAAGGTATTCAAAATAATAGGGAGAAATAAATGACTAAAATATTTGAAGAGACTACTTTTGAGCGTTGTTATAAATGTGGCAATATAGGCAAAGCGGTTCGTAATTTAGATAAAACATGGATAATATACTGTTCCACGGATAGAAATATTTGTGGTAACTGTACATCGTATAATTTTGATTTAAATTCTGTTATAGAAGAATGGAATAATTTGAATATAAAAAACAAGGGGGATACGAGTAAAGAAAAAATATATCAGGAGATAGTTGAAGAGAGAGAACGGCAGTATGAAAAGCTGGGAGAACGGAATTATCCCATGCTTAATTCAAGAAACAGGGTTGAAAATATGAAAACACATGCTCATAATTTCAGAGTAATAAATGCATCTACTAAATATAAATGTTGGCATGATGTTTTAATGGGAGAAGTATATGAAGTGTTTGCCGAAACCGATCCTGTAAAGCAGAGGGAAAATCTTATACAAACGGCGGCAGTCGTAGTACGAATTATAGAATGTTTGGACAGAAATAGTAAAAATTGGAAAAATAAAGAAGTGGAAAAACGAAAAGAGGATAAAAAATAGATGAACCGTACAAAGATAGAATGGCTTGACGGCGGCTATACATGGAACCCCGTTACCGGGTGTTATCACAAATGCCCTTATTGCTATGCAATAAAAATCGTAAAGCGTTTTGGTGTTTGTGGAATAACCGAGATAGGAATAGAAGAATTAAACAAACCATTTATAGATAAATTAGATGGTGATAAGGTTTCATATCCTTATGGTTTTAAGCCAACTTTCCACCGTTACCGCCTAGACAAACCGCAAAAAATAAAGAGACCGCAGAATATATTTGTCTGTTCGATGGCTGATTTATTCGGGAAATGGGTTCCCGATGAGTGGATTAAGCAAGTATTTGAAGCGTGCGAAAAAGCACCGTGGCACAGGTATTTATTTTTGACGAAAAAACCGGAGCGGTATATAGAACTTTATAAAAAAGGAAATTTGCCTGAAAGAGACAATTTTTGGTACGGAACAACGGTAAATACGGATGACCAGTTGTTTTGGTGGAGTGAAAATTACAATTATTTCGTAAGCATAGAGCCGATAATGGGTGAGTTTAAAAAAAGCGGGATGGGCGTGTTAAACATGCGATGGGTAATTATAGGCAGTGAGACCGGAAACCGCAAAGGAAAGGTTGTACCAAAGCGCGAGTGGATAGAAAATATAGTTAATCTGTGCCGCGAGCGGAATGTTTCCGTGTTTTTGAAGGACAGCCTTGAAAAGATTTGGGGCGGGCCGTTGATACGGGAATATCCGTGGAGGGGAAAATGAACACTAAGGAAATATTCCCTGTCCGCTTAATAAATGCAAGGAAAATGAGAAAGTTATCGCAAAAAGAATTAGGAGAAAAGGCTGATATTCCTTCTACCTCAATAGCTCATTTTGAAGCAGGAGCGAGGCTCCCATGTGTTGAAAATGTTGTAAAGTTGGCATTAGCTTTAAATGTTTCTACTGATAATTTATTAGGTATGCCTTCCTTTACCCGTTATGCGGACGATTTGTCAAATGAACAGATAGAGACTATTAACTGTCTTGTAAAACACTGGAGGAAAAAACAATGAAGAAAAGGATGACGGATTTTCCTATATATAAAGAACTGGCTATGGCGTATGATTATTATAATAAAGAATTGTTCGGGGACAGTCTTCCTTTGTGTATATTAAGGCTGACAAAAAAAGACGGTTGTATGGGTTATTTCCATGCAAAGCAGTATGAATCAAGCGACAAAACAGAGATTGCGCACGAAATAGCGATGAATGTAAATATGATGGCGTTAAGAATCCCCGAAGACACGCTGGCAACGGTAGTACATGAAATGGTACACTTAAAACTGCATGAATTGGACAAGGGGGGAAGGTCATTTTACCATAACAAAGCATTCGCGCAGGAGATGAGGCGTGTAGGGTTGGTGGCATCGGCTACGGGCAGGGAAGGCGGAGCGGAGACGGGACAAAGAATGAGCCATTACATAGAGAGGGGCGGGATATTTGAAAAAAAAACAAGGGAATTTTTGAATAAAGGATTTTTTCTTCCGTTTGTAGCCAAGATAGAGAAAAGTATAGTAAGTTATCCTTATGAGAAAGTTGAAAAGATGACTGTCGGAAGAAATATGTTTAAGGATGATAACGGCAGGGTATTCAAGGGAAAACCTGTTAAATGCGGATTTGACAAGAGCGGCAAACCGTTAATAAAGATAGTGGTAGAAGATGATGAAGAAAAGGAAAAGTGGAAAAGGTATTTGTACAAATGCAAATGCGATGATGTAAGCGTATGGGGGAGAAAAGGATTAAGACTGGTTTGTAAAGAGTGCGAACATGAATTGAAGATGAGAAAGGAGTAAGGCATGAAATTATGCGATATAAGAGTTAGTAAGGATGAAATATTGGATATTGTGGGAAGGAAGGAAGCGGAAAAAGAGCTAAAAGAAATGAAACTTTTGAAAGAAAACGGTGATATAGATATAAGGAATGTATTAAAAGAATATCAGGATAGTCATTATTATATACTTGCATTATTGGATGTATTATATGAAAAACATAAAAAAGAAGATGATACTAATATTTTCGGGTTATTTCTTGACAGATTAATTAAAAATCATTTATTAGTGGAATATTTTGAAAAAAATGATATTAAATTGGATGATGAAATATGGGATTATGAAGAAAAAATAGTAACCAAATATGCGAGGGAATGGTATGAAGAAGATGGCTGGACGGAAAAAAAGATAAAGGAAATGAAGGAGTAGTTATGAAATTGAAAGAAATGGAAGCGAGCTTAACCGATGTGGCGGTAAGCGGCGAATTGAGAGGGCAGGATTTGTATGGTTTATATGCGTTAAAAGACGGAGAGCATATAGATGTTGAAAAGGAAATAGATGTATTTTTGGAAGAATGTATGTTATTTTCAAATATATTGGATGTATTTTCCAGTAAGTACGGTAATAGTGAAAAAAATGATTTTAATATATTTGACGAGTTGTCAATGAACATAAAGCTTGCGGGGCATATATTATTTTATATGTGTTATAAAGATATAGATATTAATAGTAAGTTGGCAGACTACAAAAAAGTATTAAAATATAGCATGGATCAGAATAATGGAGAAAAAAAAGAAAATGAATGAATCTGAAAAAAAAGATAAGATTAAAGAATATATATCTTTATATAATGACAAAACTATAGAAGCCATGTATATCGTGTACGGATTTCAAACCAGTGAAGAAAAAGACGAGGGGGAATGCAGGAGAAAAAACGGGAAAGGTTTTAGTAAATATGATATTGGTTTTGTAGAAAGCGTAAAAAACCAGTGGGAAGAAAGGAAGTATTTGTCATCGAAACAGTGGGATGCTTTAAAGAGATGTATTGGAAAGTATGCCGGACAAGTAGCGATGGTAAGCGACAAGAGGCTTTCGTTATTCCTGAAAAGGGAAAACGACAAAGGAAATATTTAATTAGAATATTAGGGGGAAGTAATGTTTGTAGTGAAGGTAATATTGGCGTTAGGATTGGTATTGTTAAATATATTTATGATAGTATATTTGAAAAGAATGGTTAATAAAAAAAGTTTTATACCTTTTTTTATTGTATATGTATCATATATGGTATTGGCTATATTAATATGGATATTTATATTGTAGGAGGTTGTTATGAACGGAATTGAAAGAATCGCGAAGGAAAGAAAAAGACAGATTGAGGAAGAGGGATGGAGCGAAAAACACGATGATTCGCACAAGTCGGGTGAAATGGCAAAGGCTGGAGCGTGTTACGCTGTAAGGGGGCTTGTTGACATAGGATTGATAAACAGGCATTGGCCGTGGAGTTTCTCGTGGTGGAAGCCGTCTCCCGAAAACAGGATACGGGAACTGGAGAAAGCGGGAGCGTTAATAGCGGCGGAAATTGACAGGTTGCAAAGATTGGCTTAGATGTAAATATTGTATTTGTTTTGAAGTAAAATATTAGAAGGTAAGGAGAGGAAAGATATGGAAGAAAACAAACAGTTTGATATGAACGAGTATTTAAAGAACCAGTTAGGGGGGCAGGGAAACCAGCCTATTATTATAATATATAATAATCCCCAAGAAACAGGTAAGGAAACCGGAAATAAGAAAGCAAAGCCGGAAAAGGCGGAAAAAGGACAGACATTAAAAAGTGTATTTGGTTTTATATTTTATTCTTTACGAACGGGAATAAATATGGTATTTGGGTTATTGTTTTTTGTATTAAGGAATTTTAGAATAATAATAACAATAATAATAGCGGTGGGTATTATATTTCTTATAATGAATCCTGAAATTGTTGAAAATCTTATGAAGGTTTTGTTAAGAAAAATAGGTTTTGGCAAACTTATAAAATAAAGTGTTGAAAAAAATTGTATATTCCGTTAAAATGGTAGAAATTGGGTTAGGAGTTGGAAAGATGGCTGATAAGCGGTTGGGTGAGAACAAATATAAGAAATTCATATTCGGAACAACCTTTAAACACAGGGATATTGTATCCAAGTCATTGGAGTACGCGGTAAAAATATTCAAGCTGGAAGAATTGTGGCCGGAAAAATATGTTGCTAAAAAATATCTTATAGGAAACGAGTATGAGAATGAAGCCGGGGAACATGTATATAAAACAAAGAAAGAGGCTAAAATTAATGTTTATATAGATGATGAAAACGAAAAGAAACATTGGAGTACTACAAAGGTTGTTTTGGAATTGGATTTAATGGAATGTTTGAATTATGATTATAATTTTGATGAAAAAGACGAGACAATGCTTTTGACGGACGGTAATGAGGAAGAACAAGAGGATAAGGAAGCAATAGAGATATATAAAGAAATAAAAAAAACCGTTACGAATAAAATGGTTGCCCGGCAAAAAATGATAGATATACATAAAATGACAATGGAATTGGAAAAACAAAAAGATTTACTTGATGAACAGATAGCACAATTTGAGAAAATCATAGAAGTAAAGAAAAAACAATTATTCGCGATAGAAACATATTTGGGATTAAATGAAGAGATTGTGGTATTAAGTACTGGAGTAAAGGCTAAGGAAGAAGAAAAGATAGCGATATTCCAGCAAAAATGTTATATGGATGAAGAGTACGGGCTTACGGAGATTGAAGGAAGGTACAGATATGAACAGGGGCTTGATTTTGAAGATATAGAAAAATTTGATAAATGGATTTCGTTGAATTATAAAAAGTATATATATAAAGAAAAAGGAATAATGGCATGGGAGATAAGGAGAAGCGACAAAGAATATTCGACAGACTTTTATCATAATAAAATAATGAATTTGAATAACAGGATGACATATTTTTTAATAAGGAACGGGGAAAATTTATACAGGATATATTCGGGTGTATATACTACGGACAGGGTATTTCCTAGTGTTAAGGATATAGAAGAAGTGTTGGCTGGTAAAGGATATTACGGAGATTTACAAAAAGAAGTAGCTGAAAAGAAATACAGGGAATTTGTAGAAAAAAGGGTATATATTTATATAGCGTTACAGGGGATAATAGATCGAACTGATATATTTGGACATGCGATAAAAGGTAAGGTTAATTTAGTATATTATAATAAGAGTAATGATGATTATATAGAACTTATAAGGGATGCGGAATATGAATATTATTTGAATGACGGTAAAAAATTATGGAAAGACTATTTGAGAGATAATCAAAAAACAATTACGGTAGGTTCGAGAATTTTGATAAATAATCAAAATAGGTGGGATTATGATAACTGGTATTATGATAAAAAGAAAAGAGCTAATAAGGAATATAACGGGAATGTGTATATAGCGGAAATGGAAAAATCACAAAATAACAGGGATAGTGTAAAAAAAATATATCCATATTATGACAGGATAATAGAAGTATTATCAGGTTATGACAAAATAAAATATAAAAAGAATTGGGAGAAGAAAATAAACGAAGTATTTAATGAAAAAGGTATTGATGTATATTTTAAAGAAAGCATCTTCTGTGAAAGTACAAGAAATAGTAAATTTGATGAAATAAAAGCTGTATTGTTAATTATAAAAGGTACTGATAACGGATTAAATGATCCGTATTATTCGGATAATAAAAGAATATTGTTTAAAGATACATTAAAAGACGGATATGTAGATATAAAGTTTGTTATAAAATGGTTAAATATTAACAGAAGTCATTGGGAAGAAAGATGTAATGCAAGAGACGGCAGTGATATGTTCAAAATATATGAAGTTAAAAAAGAGACGATATATAAGGGTTGGAGCGATTACGAGGGGCATGAAAGAAAGAACAGGGTAGGGTATTGGTACGAGAGGGAGAAATTGTTAAATGTTGACGAGATAGAATTGGAAGATATAGATTATTATTTAAATAACAGGTTGTATAGGAAAGATTATTTAAAGATGTTTACATTTTTAAAATACGCGAGAATGTTCAAGTTAAACGAACATGAAAAAGAGAAAGATTTTATAAAATTGGTTATGGATAAATCCGGGTGTAAGAATGAAAATATTGTAAGGGATTGTATGAAGTGGTGGAAAATAAAGAACAAGTGGAGAAGGTTTTTGACAACGGATGAGGACAAGGCGTATAGAATGATAATGTCAAAAGTAAAAAAAGAAAATATATAAGGAGTATTGGTATGGAATTGAACAGATTGAGGGACAGTGTTTATGATTATGCGAAGAAAAAAGGGTATCATGATGAGAAGCAGGATGTATTAAGTCAGAAATTAATGCTGGTAGTCGGGGAATTGGCCGAGGCTATGGAAGCGGAGAGAAAAGGTAAAACTCCGTTGAAAGATGTTAAACTTCCCGTAGGAACGGGTATTGATTTTGAGCCTTTTAAAGGAACTATCGAGGAGGAGATTGCAGATGCTGTTATTCGACTTGCAGATATAGCAGGAATGATAGGAATGGATTTGGATTGGTGGGTTAATGCCAAAATGAATTACAACAGGGATAATCTGCATAAAGTTGGTAAATTGTATTAGTCAAAATATTTATTATTCCATGTTTTTTAATATGTATTTTTATGTTTGCAAAACATCATAATGATATAATACATTGGAAATTTACAATGGATGAAGAACTTATATATCTTTTTGATAATGAAGAAAATATAAAATTCAGGGAAGGTAATGCTGATTTCTTATTAATGTACAAAGAAGTTGTAAGGGTCGGTTATTTTTTAAACGGAATAGAACCCGTGCTTAGGGAAAAAGATGAATATGCGTTGGAATTATTGTACAAATATAAAATAAGGAAAAAATGTAAAAAATGAAATAAATAAAATAGTAGTATGAATATGAAGAATATATGGAGAGAAGTATGACTGAAAATGTAAAAAATGATATAGATGCGTATTATAAGCGTTTAAAAAAGAAAGAAAATCATGCAAGGGTGTTTTGTATAGTTTGTGGTGAAGAAAATATAGATTATAGTTTTATCAAAGCAAGACCTGATATTATTAAATGCAAGTATTGTGAAACCATATTTTTAAGGAAAATATATGATCCCAAGAGGATGGAAAGGTATAAAAAATAATAAGATTAGGGGGAAGTAGCTAAATTAACAGGGAGAAATATTTTAAAAATACTAAAAATACGGTTTTTTAGAGAAAATTATTGTTGATATTTATTGTATTTTGTGATATAATTGTATTCAGGAGCATATTATGAATGTTGTGAAAATAAGCAAATTCTTGAGCTTAGTATTAAGACATCATCCCGAAACAATATATTTATATATGGATAAAAACGGGTGGGTTTATATTGATGAGTTGATACAAAATGCTGTAAGATATAAGAATATAGTTTTATCATATGATTTAATAAAATATATAGTAGATACAAATGACAAAAAAAGGTATATAATATCAGATGATGGAAAAAAAATCCGGGCTAATCAAGGACATAGTATTGATGTTGATTTGAAATTGGAAAACAAGATACCGCCGGATATATTGTATCATGGAACCGCAAGCCGTTTTTATGATTCGATAATGAAAAACGGTTTAAAACCGATGAACAGGCAATATATACATCTTTCACAGGATAAAGAAACTGCTTTAATTGTCGGAAAAAGACATGGAGAACCGATTATATTAAATATTAAATCAAAATTAATGCATGATGAAGGATACAAGTATTATTTATCTGATAATAATATTTGGTTAGTAAACAGTATACCTGTAAAATATATATTTACAGAATAATAAAGGAGTATATATGATAGAAAATTATATTTTAAAACATAAAAACATAGAATTAGTAGATTTTCAAATGGATTCAAATAATTTTGAAATATTAGATATTAATAAGATTATAAATGAAGAACATTTACCATTTACAATTCGTGAAGAAAATAAAATAATATCTTGTGTTAATGAATTGACAAAATGGATAAAATATAGAGGAATACCTGAAAGTAGAAAAAACTATACAGAAATATTAGAAAACATGAAAGCTGATAATGCTATAGAATTGTCGGTAAACTCATTTGCTTTAAACTTGTCTGATCAGTATTTTTTACATAAAAGTAAGTATAATATTAAATGGGAAGATTATAATTTTTTTGACAATAAGTTTAATAAATTAGTTGAAAAAGAGATATTTCCTGAAAATATAGATAAAGAAAGTAGTAATATTAATCCTGATTTTTCTGTTGATGGTCAACTGATAAAAACATGGGTATGTGATGGAAAAGATAGAGTATTATTAAAAGAGGGTTCAACTGAAAATAATCAACAACCATATAATGAAAAAATTGCGTCTTTAATAATGGATATGTTTGATATTGAGCATGTTAAATATGATGTAAAAAAGATAAAAGGAAAAATTGTTAGTGTATGTAAATGTATGGTAGATAGAGAAACTGAATTAATACCAGCATCATATATATTTGAAAAAGAAAAAAATATTATTAATAATCCTTATGAATATTACATTAATGCTTGTAAAATATATGGTAAATTAAATATAAAAGAAAAATTAGAACAAATGATTTGTATAGATTATATTATGGGAAATACTGACAGACATAGAAAAAATTTTGGAATTATTAGAAATGCAAATACTTTAGAATGGATTAAAGTAGCTCCAATATTTGATAATGGAAATTCATTAAATTATAAAAGTGGTGATATACAGAATATTATTAAATATACTGATTCTTATTGTAAATGGTATTTAAAATATAATTATGACAAATTAAAATATATAGAATATCCTCAATGGTATACTAAAGATAAAGGTAGAAATATTATAGATATTATTAATAATACTTTAAAAGAAAATAAACATATAAAGAATAAACATTTAAATAATATAATATCTATAGTAAATAACAGAATAAAAATATTTGAAAACGAGATAGAAAATAAAGTAAATAATATATTACCTGTAACTAAAAATGTAAATAATGACATAATTTTAATTAGTAGTCAAAATATAGATACAAAAAATTATAATACATGGGATAATATGAAATGTATATTAGAAGAAAAATATGATGATATATTAGAAAAATATACGCATTTGAATAAAAATGGTGAAAAAACATATATATTAAAAAGAAATATAGATAAAGATAATATACAAATACACAGATTAAAATATGATTTTACAAAAGAACAGGCTATAATGTTATTAAATGATTTAGATATATTACAGAAAGAAAATAAAAAAGGAGAAATTAATAAACATTTAAATAAAAAGAGAAAATAGTAATATTGTAAAGAATGGAAAAAGCGAAAAGCAGGGAAGGTAAAAAATGACAGAAATTAACAAAAAATATTATTGTTCAACTTGTAATTGTATATTTGATTGCTATACACCGGGTGATGGTACGCCCTGTGCTTTAAAAAAATGTCCTAATTACCACCGCAAGCATCCAACACCCGAACAGTTTGAATAGAAGTATGGGTTTAAGTATTCTGATAAGGATTGGAAAGTAGAATGAATAATTAAAAGTTAGATGTAAAATATAGTTTTTTAAAAAAAACGAAAAATAAAATATTGGAGAAAGAAATGTGGTGGAAATTGAAAATGTGGTTGAATAATATTTTTTGGAGTATTACTCGTTTTATTAATAACGAGATAATAAATAAAGATAGCTGTTCCTACTGTACAAGTAATAGCAGATTTTGTAAGGAGTGTGATTAAATGAATGATACCGATGAATTAAAGACTTGCGAGTGTGGACATAAAAAATTTCGTTTTTATTTATTGTTTGGTAGTTATCATTTAAAATGTAAATGTTGTGGTTTATATATAATATTGGGACCGGGGACAAAAACAAAAGAATCAAGGAAAAAAGCAATAGAAGTTTGGAATAGAAGAATGGAGGCTAGAAAATGAAATGTTGTTTTAGAAAAATAACAAAATATGAAAAATATATTGAATTTAGTGAAAAAAGACAAGAAGGTGGGTATAGACATAAAAACACGATTGTTCCTTGTATTGAAAGTGAGGCTGATACAAAAATAGAAGAATATGCTGATTGTTATGCAGAAAATTGTACGGCATATTCAAACGGTATATGTTTAAGATTGAAGGATGAAAAAAAATAAGGATATAAAGATGAAAGAAACGATTAATGACAGAGTAAGAATAGTTAGACGGAATGGTAGTGAAGTAGCGATATATAACGCATGGAATGAAAATATAGGGACGAAAATAAGTAAATATAACATTGGAGCCTTCGTTATTTGTTCAAGGTATTCCAATATATTAAAGGCAGAAATTTCTTATGCTTTGCAAGGCGGAGAAGACTATGTAATCAAAGTACTTGAGCATAGTGGGGGAGAAACTAGTAAAGAATTGATAGGTCAAGAAGTATGTGTAAATATTAGTACTCTTTCTATTTGGAAAGATGACAGTATTGTAGCCGGTGATGTTGTGAGGTATCACGGAGCGACTGGCATAGTAAAAGAGGCATGTGCTACAAAGTGCCGTGTTGTAATGGATATTGACCGTGAAGATTTGATAAAAGATTACGCGACAAGTGAAGCGTATCATAGTAATAGAAAAATGGAGGAAAAAGATGAGAGAACATGAATATAGGGGTAAAGAATTAAAAAGTGGTAAGTGGATATACGGCGGTTATTTCAAACATTACAAAAGACAGCCATGTCCGATAAACGATAGCGATAAGGAAGAAGATGTCCAACATTTGATTATAAAAAGCGGTTTTGCGGATTGGAATATGCCAAGGGGAATAGACGCTTTTGAGGTTATTCCCGAAACTTTAGGGTGTTTTATAGGATTGTATGATATTAACGGCAAAAAGATTTATACGAAAGATATTGTAAAGTTTTTTAATACGGAAGGTGAAGAGTATGTAAAAGAAATTAGTTGGAGTGATAAGTATTTATGTTATTGTATTGGTAATATGTCATATCAGACAATATTCGATAGTCCATATTTTCAACCATCACAGGTGAAATTTGAAGTAATAGGTGATATTATAGATAACCCTGAAATATTAAAGGAGAATGTATGAAAGAACAAGAATATTATCCATGCATTAAGGAAAAAGATTTTTGTATGACACTTAAAAAACATATACAAACAAATGGTATGCCAAAAGGATTAAGTTATTTTACGATAATGACCAAACCACCTAATATTGAATTCAAAACTATCGGTGTTGTTTACAGGGAAAAACCGAAAGATAACGGTATTTTGATAAATTATTGTCCGTTTTGCGGTAATGATTTAAGACCTTTTCGAGAAGAATATGTGAAAAGTGCGGAGGTAGTATAATGGGTAAAAGAAAGTCGTTTGAATTTTCAAAAATGATATATACAATGTTAAATGACAAAAAAGGCGATATGGAATATTTTAAAGAAAGTATGCGAAAAATTGAAGAAGAAACAGGCATTGATTCCGAATTATTCGGGGAATTGATATTAAAGGTTGCAAAGTTAGAAAATGGCACTATTGGAAATATATATTACTTGGTTGTGAACGAAATGATAAAAAGAAAACTAGATATTTCATATATTAAATAAGGGGAAATATGATATTATTTCCGGCACAAAAAAAGCCAAAAAGCAATAAGGAAAAAAATTGTTGGAATTGTGAAAAATATGCGGTAATTGGGGGAAATGTTTTGGAATAGAGGATAAGAACTTGTTTTGCAAAAACATTAAATTAAGGAAGGAGTTATTGAATGGAAGGGAAGAGAAGTTATATAGTTAAAGTTGAAGGGCATTGTGTGTTTCCAAGAAAATATCATATAAAAGCAAAGGATGAAAAAAGTGCGGAAAAAATAGCAAAATCATTTTATTATAAAGAGGATAAAATATGAACAAGTACATGTGTGATATATGCGAAAAAGCAAATAAATGTGATGGTTGCAGGGAAGAAAGAATGATGGAAGGAAATGATGAAGATTCGGAGTCGGAAATGCACGATTGCAGGAATTGTGAAGAGTGTATAGGATGTTCGTATTGAGGAGGCAGAATGATTGATATATCTATAGGAAAGGTTATAATACCGGTGGAAAGAACATCGGTAGATGATTGTAAAAATTGTGAAGTTTGTATAGGGTGTTAGTATAAAGGAGAAAGAATGATAGATTTAGTTATAGGCAAAGCTTTAGTGCCGGTATTTGATAGCAGTAATGAAATTTGTGAAGGATGTTATTTTGAATATAGTATGAAAGAATGGAATTTTAACAAATATTTGAGTGTTTGTAAAACCATTGCTTGCAATGCTGAAAATCGTAAAGACGGCAAGAATGTGATAATAAAGCTGGTAGATTATCCGGTAAAGGATGAAGAATGACACATTCCGAACTTATAGAGATAGGTCGTAATTGGCTGATAAAACCATATTCCGCATTGGCGGAGTATGGCCATTCGGGATGTGGCGTAATTTTGACAGAGATAGTAGCGAATACATACGGTGCGGAACAACCTGATGTTTTGGGTTTTTGTACTAAAAAATCTATATTAATTGAGTGTAAGGCAAGCAGGAATGATTTTTTGCAGGATAAAAATAAGGTATTTAGAAAAATGTCTGATTTGGCATTGGGAAATCAGAGGTGGTATTTAGTTCCGAAGGGAATAATAAAAAAAGAAGAAGTGCCGTCAAAATGGGGATTGTTGGAAGTTGATGAAAACAATAAAATCAAGTGTGTGGTAAGGGCCGAATTACAGGAGAGAAATTATCAGAGTGAGATTAATATACTGATTTCGTTGGTCCGGCGGTTAAATGTTTTGGAAAATGACCATGTGGCAATAAAAAAATATAAACCGTTTAACGGAATTGACGGAAAAACGCCATCAAAGAATAGGGCGACATTTTATATTAAAGAGGTAGAAAAATGAAACCAATTTTAAAATCTTTTATTAATAGAAGAGTAAGGTTAAGTAGCGAAATTAATAATGTTAGAAATTTGGGAAAAATATTTGAATATTCTGAAATATTAACAAGAGAAGTATCAGAAATTGTGTTTGAAGGTAATATTATAGGGAGAGATGGCTGTATTTATAAAGCGGTTGGTTTAATTAATTGTGGGGAATATGTAATAGATGAAAGAGGTAATCTTGTGTTATTTCCATTTATATCAGAGAATGGTGATATTCTTCATAATTTTGAAATGGTAGAGAACGATTAAAAATGAAAAATCCCGAATTAGATATGGTTTTAGATTGTCAAAAGTTTTTCAAAGACGAAGTGGGAATGGCTACAGTGGTTTTGGAAGTGCCGTTTTTAAATCGTTGTATTGATATGGTTATGATAAATGAAAAAGGTGTTATTTTTACAGTCGAATTCAAAATAAGTAATATACGACATGCAATTAGACAGGCTTATGATCATGCTTTGGGAGCAGATTACGCTTTTATATGTATGCCGGAAACTACGAAAATAAATATGGAATTACTTAAGAGTAAGAATATTGGACTGTTTTTGTATAATCCGTTTTCTGAAAACAAAGCAAGAACAGCAATATGTCCTACATTTAATAAAAGAAAAGTAAAACTATTCAGTGAAATGCTAAGAAAAACTACAATGAAGATATTGAAGGAAGTGGAATGATTGATTTCCATTAGGCAAGGCTTTAACGCTAGTTGAAAGTACAAGAGAAAAAGGTTGTGAAGATTGCTATTTTTATGAAAAAGTAACAAATTCGCTTCATTGCGGAAAAATATATTGGTGTAGCAGTGTACTTCGTAATGACGGTAAAAATGTAATATTCAAGTTGGTTGATTGTACGGTAAATGTTCAGTAATACAAATAAGAAAAAAAATAAAAAAGATGTTTGAAAAAACTGTATAATGATGTATAATATTAAAATATAGTTATAACAGTGAGGTAATAGAAACAATGAAAAAATATGGATTGGTCAAAAATGGAACCATGAAAAAATGTACATGGGGTGTCGGTGAAATAAATTATACGGCTTTACTTGCTTATGTATTTGGCAAACCAGTTAAGGCTGAACAGGCTTTTCTGTATTTTTTCCGCCGATACGGACTTCCTAACGCGAGGCATGATGATTATAAGGATTTATGTAATTATTTATTTCACACGAACGATAAGGACATTATAGTTGGCTGGCGTATGAATTTGGGGGATTATCATTATCATCTTTGCGCTTTCGTGGATAAGGCAGAATGGTATGAATATGGATGGAAACCTATTGATGAATATCACGAGCAAATATTGGCGGCGGCGGAAAAAAACGGGGATGTTTATTTTGGCGGCGGTTTCCCGATGTTGCTTTGGGAGGAGAAGGAAAACGGTGAGACTGAATTTATAGGAAATGAAATCCAACGGGCGGCAATAAATAAAATATGCGAGGATTATTCTGATGATGATAAAGATGCTTGGGACAAAGTATTTGATCGTATGAAACAAAATGATAAAGAAATAAGGAAAAAATATTTTGATATTAAATTTCCTGTAATTGAAAGGTTTAATAGGAAGAATTTTAGTGAAATAAGATATAAACAGGTGGAAGCCGGGGAAGATCAGCATGAATGGATTATGTCTTTACCGGAAAAACATTTTTTACGGCGGGTATATTTTGCGGTAAAAAGTCTTTTTGAAAATTGGAAAAAACAAACATATATAAGGGATCAATATTTTGATATGATGTGTATAGCAGAACCAAATCCTACGAATAAAACTGTAAGTTATAAAGATTTTTGGGAACAAAAAAAATAGTAAGGAGATAAGAAAGAAGAATATATTTAGATATATTAGAAAAATATTTTACTATTCATAATCTTCATTCTGTCAACCAAGGTATATATTTTGTTTTAGGGAAATATTTTTGGGAATATAAATATATTATCGGATAAATATAGGGTTTTGTCAAGTAAAATGTTTTAAATATTATTGACAATTACTGCATTATATATTATTATTAGATATAATAATATTAAAGGAGAAACAGGATATGGAAAAGCTATTATCACAATTATCAAGTTCTGAAAGGCATTATAGTGAAATAATGATAGAAGCTTATGAAGGTCTTTGGGAAGCCATAGGAAATGAAATTGACCAAAAAATTGAATTTACAGATGAAGGAAAAGAAAAATATATAAAATTATGTATTGAGGCTGGAAAAGATTTGGCTAATAATTATACTTTAAAAGAAAATAATAAAAATGTATATAATGATGATAAAATATTGCAATTATATCATAAACAAGTAAATCAAGCTATAATTGAAGATATTTTTAAAAATAAAGGTTTGAAACATCCATTTGAAGAAATCGAAAGAAAAGGAAAAGTATTTATTGATATGATTGAAAGGGATTATCCAAATATATGTTATAAACAGGAAATAAAGAATGAATAATATTAAAAAGCCTGTTTTTGAATATTTAATTGGTGATGAAATAATAGAAAAAGAAAAATATTTAGATTATTATACTATATTTCAGACTAAAAAAAACGCATATTTTGTAACTTCTAATAGTCTTAATAATTTAAAAAAACATTTAAAATTAAATTCTATAAAACATAATATATATTATTACGAAATACAAAGTAAAACACAAGGTTTTATTTCAAGTGGAAAAATAATGCGTACTGGACAAGTAGATTATCATGTTAAAAGAAATGAAAGCGCATTATTTTCAAGAAAGAAAGAAAGAAAAAGCATAACAAATAATTATATGAAAATTGAATTGAATATACATTCTGAAATATTGAAACGAAAAGGTATAAATGAACATGATATAAGAATGATATTGGGTGTAAGTCTTCTCAAACATAAAATAGCAAGTTTAGGTAAAATAGCACAGATAGTTGGGATAGAAAAGATTGAATTTCAAGAAAAATTAGGTAATTATGATGGGTATATGAATGTTGGTACATTGAAAGATATACTAGAGGATTGTAAAAATGCATAACATATTTCTGAAAATAACATGCACTACCCTACCCTGCCCTACTGTATTCTATAATTTTATATGTTAGGGTATAATTGAAAAGGTGTTGAATAAAAGATGAAGGATAATACAGAATCAATAAGACAAATACTTTCCCGAAATATTAAAAAAAGACGAGAATATCTAGGTTTAACACAAGAAAAGCTTGCAGAGAATACTGGTTTATCGGTTCAAACAATAAATACTATAGAAGGCTGTAGAATGTGGATTAGCGATAAATCTATTACTAAACTTGCAAAAGCATTAGATGTGGAGATATTTCAATTACTTATGCCTAATTATATTAACATAAATAATTTAGATGATGAGAAAAAAGAGTTTTTATTGGAATTATGGCAAAGAACTAAATTAATAGTTCAAAATATTGATGAAAAAATAGATACTGAATTTAATAATATTATTAAATATTTTAATTATAAACATACGGATAAGATATGATAAAAGAAATATTTATTAAAAATTTGCGCAAAATTCGTAAATACAGAAATATATCCCAAATGGCCCTTGCGGAAAGGTGTGGTACTTCGACATCATATATAGGACAGATTGAAATAGGAAACAGATTTCCTTCTATGGAATTGGTAGAAAAAATTGCTGTTGTACTGGAAATTAAACCTTACATGTTATTTTATGATGATAATATAAATAATATCCTACCATCATCGTCAAAAAACAATAAAATTACAGATTTAAAAAAGAATGAAATAATAAAAAACTTAAAACATGCAATATACAAACTTAAACATTTTTAAATATTAAATATTTATAAAACAATGCTCTGCACTACCCTACTTTATTCTTCTGATGTGTATTAAATAATACTAAATATAATATACGGTTAATATCAATTCCATATAACAATCATTGACGGAAAAGTAGCCGAATTAACTGTTTTTCCGTTTAATAAAAACTTAACCCTGCCTTTTAAAAAATATATACTTACACCTTTAATATTATAAATATAATCGTGAAAATATTTGGTATCTGTTCTTGCGGGAAGCAATCCGACTACTTTACATCTGCCCTTTTTCCATTCATTAAATGCTTTTTCAATCCAGTATTTCTGTTCTCTGCCGTAAGGAGGGTTCATAAAAACAATTTCATTCTGCCAGTCTTGTTTCAAACCATTTTCTTTTTTAGTATAATATTTTTTGCATTTTGCAGTTTTCTTAGTACAGCAGGGGTCCAAGGTAAAATTATGAATATTATTTAAATTATCAAATATGTATTTGGGAGTTTCCCATTCATTGCTTTTACTTGAAAATAATACTTTGTTCATTAATATACCTACTTATCATACTTTTAATATTATTATTATTTCCAATCAGCTTGTTCAGAAAATATATTTATATTATTTATACGCTTTTTGGCAAGTTTTATATATTCTGCCTCTTTCTCAATTCCGATATAATTTCTTTTTAGCTGTTTTGCTACAGCACCGGTTGTACCGGTTCCAAAAAAGGGGTCAAGAATAACATCACCCTGTTTTGTAGTTGACAAAATAACTCTTTTAAGCAGTTCTTCGGGCTTTTGGGTCGAATGTGCTTTTTTCCCGTCTGTGCCTTTTAACCTTTCTTTACCGGTACAAAGATTTATTGGCCAAACAGAAGTCATTTGTTTTCCGCCATTATATCGTTTCATAAGTTTATAATTAAAAGTATATTTTTTGTAATCCTTTCCTTTTGAACACCAAATAAGGGTTTCGGTAGCGTTTGTAAACCGAGTTCCCAAAAAGTTAGGCATAGGGTTTCTTTTATGCCAAGTAACATCATTTAAAATCCAATATCCCAAATTAAGCATAATGTTACCCACGCGGAATATGTTATGATAACTGCCTATTACCCAAATTGAGCCTGTATCTTTTAAAATACGCCTGCATTCTTTTAACCATGTCATACAAAAAATATCATATTCCGAAAAAGAGACAAACTTATCCCATTCATCATCAACACCGTCCACTTTGGTATTATTCGGCCTATAAAGGGTATTTTTCAACTGCATATTATAGGGAGGGTCGGCAAATATTAAATCTATGGAATTATCGGGAATATTTTGTAATACTTTGATACAATCGCCTTTAATAATATTATTTAATAACATGTTCCCGTCTTAATTATTAAAATGTTTAACTTAATTATCATGTGTAAATATTTGTTCTGATTCGGTAGAATAGTTTGAAAAATCATATTCCCTGCTGTTTCCAATAATTGTTGTTATAACAAGATATAACAGTATTAAACCAAATAATACAATTTTTATAATTGTCATTACTTTTTTCTTACCTTGTATGGATTTTTCGCTATTGTCATTTAGCAAAAACTTTAAAATTGATTCCTTGTTAAATGCATTTCCCATAATTTAATCTTCTCCTGTTATCTACTATTTTTAGTTTTATATGAATTATTATTAGTATTGTTATATTGTTTATCATATTGATGTAATAATACTGCCGCAGATTTACGATTAAAGTTACTACTTACTTCCAATGCTTCATATCCCCCACTTTTATTTCTAATTATATAGAAATGCTCTCTATTATGTTGGTCCATAGTTGAATATTTTTGAAAAGTATCTAAACTTGATGATTTTGATGGCATAGACTTTAAACGAGAAAATTTAAAATATTCTTCTACACTAGAATTAATATGAAATACATTTTTTAAATGTAGTATCTCAACATTTTCAGTATTTCTATAATATTCGACTTCCTTTTCAGAAAAAACTTCATCACTTAATTTGGCTTTTTTTATTTCTTCCATACCTACATTATTATTTTTATTATAATAACTATTATTTATCATAAGACCAATATCATAATTATTTTTTATTATAGCTTCAAATTTTTCAAAAGAAGGTGAATTTACTTTAGATATTTCAGAAATACTTGTATTAACAAAATGTTTTATATTATTCAACATATACTTGTCATTTATATCTTTAGTTTTTCCAAAAGCATACTTATCTAATTTAACACTCATTGATTTTCCATTATATTTAAAAATAGCACTTAAAAATTGATCATTAGGATTTTCTGCTATTTTTATACTTACAATATCTCTATTTTGCAATACTCTCATGCTTTCAAATAATTTTTTTTGATTTTCTACACTATCTCTAGATAATATTGATTTTCCATTTGTTCCCTTAATATTAAATTCACCTATAGAATTTATAACAGGATCAAACCTTTTTAACATATTAATCTTTTTGTTTTCTTGTGAAAAAATGTTTTCATTATTCATAATTTTGCTCCTTTATAATTATTTTTATTATTAGTTTTACTATTTTCATGTAAAACATTAATACTATTATTGGTTATATAACTTTTAATTTCTTTTATAGTAGGCTTAACTACCATAAACATAGAACAATTATCATCAATATATTTAGATAACTCTTTGGATGAATTATATTTTTGAGAAAGAATATTGGAAGTAAATGTATCTGTATTTCCTTTAAATCCTATATCGTTAAATAATTTAAATATTTGTGTATGTGTTACATCTTTATTATTTATATTTTCAAATATATGGTTATATATTATATTATCATTATTATTATAAGTTTTATGATTAAATACCTTGTTATTAATATTAACCATATTGTCATTATTAATTAATTTTATATTTTTAAAATAATTAATAAAATTAATATCATTATTGTCTAATTTGGTATTTCCGCTGTTTTTCAAGTCTTGTATAATGTTTAATGCTTTATTAGGTTCATATTTATCATCATCTTTTTTAAAATCCCTTTCAAACATACTTATAACGGACGGTATAACATATTTTGCCGGTATAAGTCTTGAATAATAAGAATCAAAATTTGCTTTAATATATTCGGGGTTATATGTTGTTCTTTGCAATGATTTAAAATAACGGCCATAATGTTCTTTGTAATAATTACATTGAATGTCTTTTTTAGTATTATATTCAAAAAATCCGTAATCTTTAATATGATTATTATTTATATTGTTTTTTACATCCATATATTCATTTTTGGTAATTTCCATCCAATTCGCGCATCCGTTATTTAAATACATTTCCCTGTTATTTTTATATTCGTTATGATTTAATATGGAATAACCGTTATTCTCATAGGTATCACGGTATATTTTATTTAAAGGTTCGCTTTTATTTTTACTATTACCGTTAATTAAAATATCATAAGGCATTAAATCAAATTGGTAAGGATTTTTATATATATATTCGGTTACGGGTATTTTATCATTTAACGCGATATAATTATTTTTGTTATAATCGTAATTATTATTAATTATTGAATTATATAAATGTAAAAAATGATAAAACTCATTATTACCAAGTTCGTTGGTATTGGCATTATTTACGCACTCCCCTACCCCATCGTATTTATTATAATATTTTAAAAGTTGGCCGGAAGGAACCATAAATTCCATTAAACCTACGGCCTGATTATTATATATGGAATATATGTTATCATTATTTAACATATCTTTGGTTATATTTTTATTTTTCGGAAAGAATAAAACCTGATCTTCTGTAATATTTTTATCGGGGAACATTTCGTTTAAATTGTCTTTGGATATAATTTTGGCAAAATAATTATTAAATTCAAATACCGTGCCTTTGTTAAAATCAACATTATGTTCAGGATGTTTGTAATTGTTTTTATTTTCAATTTCCATTTGCTTATGACCGTATGACGAGACAAAAGGTTCAAAAAACGGCAATAATACGGACGGTAATTCTGAAAGTCTGTTGGTTATTGCGGGGGAATATTTATTAATTATCATTTGTTGTTCGGGTGTAAACATATCTAAAAATTGTTTTGCAACCGTATTATTTATATTATTTGATTGTTCCTGTAATGCCAACGCTCTTTCTTTCCTGTAAGATGTATTGTTATCCATACAGGTTTGGGTTAATACATTATTAATATCATTTTGAATATTGTTATCCATTAATATATTAACTCCTTTTCCTAGAATGATCTCTTTTTCTTTGGTTCGCGTTATTTAAAAGATTATTTTTAACTATTGTATAAGCATTTTGGGCATCGTGAAAAAATGAAGAATTATGCTTATTGATATAATTTATTAAATTTTCAAGTTCTTTTTTATTATAATTAGGCGGCTTGTAATATCTTCCGGTATATATGGAATCAAAATATTCCGACATATGTCTTGAAAAATTTTCAGAAATTGAAATAGATTTTGGTTCGTAATATTTAGGTTCGGGAAGCGTATCAACATTATCTTTCATATACGGAGTTTTCAATTCCGTATTTAATAAACTTGTAGCAAGTTCCAAGGTATTACTGTTATTTTTTATTTGATCGGCGTTAAAAAATGATGTAAACTCTATTTCGATTTTTTGTTTATTTAAAGATGATAATATGGTACTTAGATTTTTAGGAATAATGTCAAAACCATTATTTATGACATCTTGAGACGGCATAAAATAAGGACTTTTAAAACCGTTATCATATCTTACCTGACTGATATATAATTGCTGGATATTTTCAAACGGTTGTTTTGTGGCGGTATTAATACAATAATCGACACCTTCCCTTGCCATAAGCAATACGGAATCCCCGTGTAACAAACTGTTACAAATATTTTTCTTAATATCCGTAATTATTTGATTATAGCTGTTTACTTTTGAAATTGTATAAGGATCAATAGTGTTATTTTCATTATCTATTATTTTAGTTTTAGAGAACAATTCTTTCAAATTGTTATTGGTTTCGACAGCGGAAAAAAGACTTTTAAAAGCTTTTGTTTTACTCGCGTTTATAAGGGATTCATCGGGAAATATCCAATTTTTATTAGTAAGACGGCCTTCTACTATTGATCTAATAATAGATTTATTGTCCATATTAACAAATTCGGAATAGTCGCTATTGGGATAATTTTTTACCAATTCTTCTATAAGTACATTTTTATTTACTTTGGCTAAATCCTTAAATAAATCATATTTGGTTTTATTTTTCATAGCAGGATTAAATATTTCGATATAATATTCTTTAGAAGCTTTTTTTTCAGTTAAAACATCGGAATTTATGATATTTAAATACTTTTCTTTATTTTTAATTAATTCCCAATCCCTGTTTGTAATATTGACATCATTTCTTATTATTTTATATTTTTTATCCTGATTATTCTGCCAAAATTCAAATGCAGAATCATGGCTTTTAAAATATATAAGATTTTTTCCGTTAGTATCATGTTCGTGTTTAGCTATCCACAAATGGTTTATAGTTATAGGATAATTGTTATTTTTTCCTATGGAAATAATATTGGAATTATTAAAAGCTTCGGGAATATTTTTATAATTGCTTAAATTCATTAAAAACTCGTTTATTTTTTTAAATTCATTTTCAGTAACGCTAAAATTAGCGATTTTATTTTTATTATGGGCAAAATTGGCATTATTTGAATATAATAATTCGGATATATCAATTCCGTTATCTTTTAAAATGTTTATATTAAACTGCAAAGTGCCGTTAAGGTTGGAAGGGGTAATATCCACTATCAAGGAAGAATTATAAAGTTTGTTTCCAAATACTTGGTTTATACCGTAAAGAGAATTCTTGACTTTATCAATTTCATTAATATCAAAATAATTTTTTGTTAATTTAATTTTGTTAAAAAAATGTCTTACATCGGCTGTAACCCTTTCTTTAGGGGAAAAATGTGATAAAAGAACATTCATTTTATTGGATATTGGAGATAATAATTTGTATGCCGTGTCATTATTCAAGCTGGAGCCATAATAATTAAAATTTGATAATACGGTTAAACCATCGAATAATTTATGGGGATTATAATATTTTTCTTTTTCTAAAAATCTTTTAACTTCATCACTATACACACTTAACATTAAAGTACCCCTTGTTTACAGTTTTATACCGCTTGCGGCAAGAATATTTTGTTTTTCTGCCGTATTTGTTTTATTATTTTCATTAACCACAAAATAATTATTAACAACCTGATCTATACACCTGCCACAATCTTTTAAATTTTTATGGAATACATTGGGATTATATTCAAAATCTCTAATCATTTCATTTTTAAGTTGAACATCGGTATATTTCGGTTCATAATTATTATTTGTAATTTTTGCTAATTCATAATCATACATACTTAATGTAAATAATTTCAAACCGGTTTTATTATTAATAAAATCATCGGTATAAGTTTTTGCTTCTATTATTTTATTATGTGTTTCCTCGTTTTCAGGCGGTTTTTTAAAATTATTATTAAAATTTCGGGCATATTCCTTAAATACATTTCTTATTTTTCTATTATATAAATTATAATTTATAAATATTTGGTTGAATACATTATCTTTTAATCCTTTTTTATTTTTAACAGGATTAAATTTTAAAGACTCAATATTTACAACGGTTAATACTTTGGAATTATTATTTGCTATTTTATTCTGAACTTCGTTTTTATTATACAAATTGTCATTATTTGTATTACTGTGTACTATAATATCCGTTTTTTCCATATTAATATTGCTAATAAATTTATAAAGCTTCATTTTTTTCAAATTATCCAAAGGTATATAATGTTTATTATTATAATTATTTGTGTTTGAAATCGCGTCCAACAAATTACTATTATTTTTTGACAATAATGTTACAACATATTTTTTACTTTTTTTATCATAGTAAGTTAAATTAGAAGACGGGACAAAATTTTTAGAAAAATCACGCGGTTTTAGTATATCGTGTTTGTTTTCTTTAATACTTTTTAATGTAGTTATAATTAAATCACTCGCAATATCAGCATTGGAATCAAGCAACTGATTTTTATACATATCGTAAGCTTTATTAATTATATTATTAAACCTTTCATTTATCCCATCTTCTTTTTTCATATAGTTTTAGATTTTCCTTTATTTTGTTTTTTCTGATTTGTCATGGTATTTTCGATATTTTTTACATAAGTTTTATTAACTTCTATCAAAAAAGCCTGATTTTTTGTCATATCTTCCAGTCTACCTTTTACATTGCTTGCATCCAAAGGATCGCCGTTTTTATTTGACGCGTTTTGAATATATTGCAAAAGGGGGCTTTTTTGATCCATAGATTTTTCGGTATCCAAATATTCTTTTACCAATAAATCAATACCTTTATCCTTAATTACATTTTGGAAGTTTTCAGGGGTTTTAGCATTTTTTCCCAAAGCTTTTTTAACATCTTTATCAATGACTTTTTGAACATCGTTACTGACAGATTTATCTTTGCTATAGTCAATAGTTTTGGATTGTGCCATTAACATACCGTTTTTAGCGCATCTTTCGATAAAATTCGGATCTTTTTCTATTTGTTCTTTCATGTCTTTGTGGTAATCCTCACGCATGGGTGGGGCAAAATAAGGTATTCCGGTCATTGCCGCATTATGATAATTGGCAATAGCAAGGGTGGTATATTCTTCTATACCCATATTTTTATAATTACCCAACATATAATCTTTAGGACAGTTTTGGTTAAACCGGATACTCGGTATAGGTTTTTGTTCGGCAGGATTTTCTTTGAATACTTCAGTTTTCATTCTTGGTGTGTATGAAGAGGGAACGGTAACAAGGAAAGTATCGTTTCCGTTGGCATCGGGACCTTTATAGCAAATAGAACATTTCGCGTCTCTTGAATTTGATCCGGTAAGCCATTCTGGTCTTTGTTCATGTATTTGGTTTAAAGGCATATAATTAATATCAGGAGAATTCATTTTGGCATTATTTAAAAGATTCATCATTTGGTCATCCCATTTCCATATTTGATTAGTGAAAGGGTTTTTTGTTAAAATAGGGTTTAAAGCGTCATTCGCAAAAGGCGAATCGCCTTTTGCGAGAGTATCCATAAAATCTTGGTTCATTCTTTCGATATAACCGTTTCTAGGTTTTTCATTTTCATATTTCAATAAATCTTTTTGAAATTGTTTTTCGTTATTTGTTATTTTGTCATAATCATTATTTAAATAATTTTCCCCTACACAATTATAATTTCTTCCGACAACTTTGTTGGTTATTTTAGCCAGTTCGTCATAATTGGAATCGGTATTTGTTTTTTCGCATTTTGTAATAACATTATCCAATGCCTGAACCGACATAGCCATAGAATTATCGGTAGGAAACTGGACCTTTCCTTCGTATATATTATTTCTCAATGTTTTTAGATCGTCCAGTTTTATAACATCTTTTAATGCCGGATTGTTTTTATCGAACATGGAATCCATGCAAATATTACTGATATGATCTACTTTATCATAAAAACCTAATTGGGATGCGTCAGGCAAATTTAAATTGCTTTGGGTTATGTATTGTTCTGTTGTTTCATTATTAAGCGTGGGCATATCCTGAACCGGAACTTCAACAACGGGTTCAAAAACATTGTCATTTGTAATATTATTGTTATTAACATCGTAAAAAAACACCTGTTTAGTAAGTATATCTTTCATTTCTTCATTTAAAAGTTTTATATATTTATCATTAGTAATACGAGAATAAGTGTCCATTATATCATCTCTAACCTTATCTTTAATATTATATATATTTTTACTAGATAATACACTAGAAAGCACATCTTGATCATTTTTATCAAGATTTTTAAAATTAATATTAGATAATAAATCATAACTTATTTCATGTGGAGGTTTTGCATAAAAATCTATATTATTAATTATATTTCTAATTATTTCAGTATTAAAATTATTTTCATTTACAAATTCTTTAATTTCAGTAAAAATATTTGGGTTAAGAACATCAATATTCTGCGAATCGGTATAACCAATTTCTTGTTCGTAAGCATCTCCCATATCATCCTTCCTTTTTAAATTGTTATTTTTAAATTTTAAATATTACATCTTGAATAAGTATAAGACAGTAACACTACCCTACCCTACTCTACCCTGTTCAATCCGTAAAAAATACGCATATATAATTTACATACCCCTACCCTTTTCTTTTGCCCTTTTAGCCCTATTATTTTCAATAGTAGTATTTCTTTCTTTATCCCCGAAAGCGAGAATAGAAGCCGAATTTATAACCTTAAAAAACAAAGAATCGTCTTTAAAATGTTTGGTTTTCAAGTCGGATATTTGTTTTTTTGAAAATTCCGAAGCTTTAAAGGAAGTACCCGTAAGTACGGAATTAATGTATTTGGAAACTTCCTGTTTGAAATAATCAACAGTATCGGAGGAGTTTTGTGCCTTGTAATAATCACCTGCGACACATTTTTCCGGGGTTTTCGGGATAAAATCAAGATCGTATCTTTTAGGCTGTTCTTCTTTGATATAACCGCCTTTCGCGGATCCGTCTTGGTTTTTTCCGAATTTTTCAGCGTCAATTTTATAAGTATGTTTTCTTTGGTCAACTTGGTCCAAATTAACAACAATAAACTGGTCATAACCCGAACCTATTAAATTGCCGTTAGCGTCAATTCTAGGGGAACCTTTAAGGTGTATGGGAGGCTGTTTGTAATCATATTTGCCGTTAGGACCGATTGGGTAAACATTTTCCCTGTATTTTAGTTCTTTCTGCCAATAAGTAACGGGAAAAAGCTCCGCGCCGTAGGTATAGCCCATTCTGTTGTCTTGGATTGCGGATTCCGTTAAAAATTTGTTGCTTTTAAAACCTTTATTTTGTCTTATTTGCTGTAAAAAGAGCTGGTTTATACCGCTGTAAATTGTGTTGGTATCGGCATTGATAGAACAGTCAATACCGCCAACCCGGTCTTTTTGGAGAACCGAAGTACCGTTGGACAAAGCGTCCAATATGGTATCTTTAACAGTCTCAATATACTTCTTTTCTTTCTTTTTCTTTTCCATTTTAAATCTCCTGAAAAAATTTTAAAATTTTAAATTATAATTCTTACGAATTATAAAAGCTCAACCGTTAATCGGATTTTCCTTATGGTCTACCTGCTTGCCATTAAGGTAATACTCCAATTTTTTGCCGTAATCCGCCCTTATAGCGGGTTTTAGGAAGCCGTTATCGTCCACTTTTTCGTTATGCAGTAAACCTTTCCTAAAATGCTCTATATGGGCATCCATAAACTCAACAGCAGGACTGTCGCCGTTATCATTAAGCATACCGTCTTCCCATCTTGTTAAAATGCCTATTTCCTTGTACCCGAAATGATCAAATAAAGTCTTGTATTCATCGCCCTGTTTTAAATTACCGTTTTCATCTTTAATTCTTTTGTTAAAAAAATTAGTCATCCTACTTAACATTCATATTCCCCCATACTTTACACAAAATATATATAGGTAAATTTTATAATATAGATTAAAAAAGTCAATAAAAGTAACAAAATATATTTTACGGTATTAAAGTTTGAAAACCATAAAGGGCAGTATTAAACAATGAAAACAGCTAAAACAGCCGTATAAAAATGGTAATATTTATTGACTTATTGGAAAAAAAGCGGTATTATTTTTAATATATATACAGGGTAACGAATGGAAGTAGATATTTATGAAGATGAAGATACAAAAATGTATTCGGACGGTATAGAAACCGGTTACAGCGGCAAGTCTATAATATACGATGATACAAAAAAGACATTTGTTTATTATTATTACATCAACCATCAAAGGATGTATGTAATAGACGGCAAAAAGGATGAGGTCTATCTGCCTAACATAAAAGAGGCAGTAAGGATAATAACGGTATACGAGGACAGGCAGGTAAAAGTATTTAAAAAGTATTTAAAAAGCATAATAAAAAACAAGACAATATTCAGTATGGGGGATGATTTTTTTTTGGAGTTAAAAATAATGTTAACAAAGAAAAGCGTTAAATTTGTTGATATTTTGAGTTTTTACACATATTACACGGAAAAAGGGAAAAAATATGAATATATTGAGAGAAAATTATGTGGATAGATAGGCATTTTACGGTAACATACCGCGAGGATGCGGTAAACCAAATATTAAAAAACTGCGGTTTGGAAGACACGACAGTATTATTCAAGGGTAAAAACCATATATGTTCGTTATACAATGTAAAAAACGATTCGTTGGAGATAGGTCTTGAAAGGTTTAAAGAAACGATAAAATCAAAGGATGAAATTACATTTGTTATCTGTATAAGAGGAAAAAGGTTTTCGATAAGGGCGAGTGTTACATCATTGAAAATAGAAGGCGGAAAAGTAATATGTGATATACATATAATATCGACACTGCCTTTGGAATTAAGAACGCATTTTGAAGATATGATGGATGCTTTGGAAGTTATAAACGCTAGAAAATATGACAGGATATACTGTAATGAAGAAACATTAAAAAACTTTAACATAGAACCTAGATTCAGGATATTGTTTCCCGAAAAAGAATATATATGTTATATAAAAAACATTTCAATAGACGGAATATCATTTGTAACAACGGCAGATTTTATGAACGAGACATCTGAAAAGTATATACTTGCGATTAATTTTAACGAGCCATCGGAGAATTTGCATATAGCCGGAAAGATAGTAAGGAGGGTGGAAAACGAGACCGGCGGAATAAAGATCGTGGAATGCGGTATGAAGCTGGAAGATAATATTTATTTGAATAAGAGAATAATGGAATATTTAAAAAAATACAGTATATTAAAATCGAAAATAAAAAGACAGTTATAAATGAAAATACTTGTAAAAAACCATATTCCGTTTAAATATATCAAAAACATTACGGACAATTACAAGGAATCATGGGATTGGCCGTTTGAGGGTGCTTCAAATTTCGCATTAAAGCTGATGTGTTTGTATTCGCTTACGGACAGGGATGCGAGAAAACATAATTTTTGTTGTTTGGCAATAGATAATAATAATTGTGTAGGTCATTTGCTTGCTTGTGTTGCCAACAAACCAAAATGTTTTCATCCGATTTTGTTTGTTATTAACAATGTATGTTTTTTGTTATTGATGCTGACAAAGAGCGGCAGGAAGGCATTAAAGAATTATGGCATATATGAATATTTTACAGATAAAGCGATAAAACTCGGAAAGTGTGTTTTGGAAGGGAAAAAACACAATATTTCGCAGGGGTTTTCGGTCGCGGTAGATAAAGAATATTAAAACCGGGGAATATATAAAAAAATGATGGAATTTCTTTTTGGTATTTTGAAAGGATATTTTATATTTCATACGGAAACCAGCTCGACATACAAAGCGCATGAAAAATTAGGGTTCAAACGATTGTTTGAGGTTCCATATCCCGATATAGAAAATTGCAGTTGGGGCGCATCCACTTCATATATTATGTACGGTAGAAAATCGGATTTAAAACTGGCTAAGGCATAAAAGAAATTTTAATAAAGTTACCGTTATCCCAATCCTCTTCCCTGCCATCGGGGTAAATCATGGCCGGAGTTCCGTGTAGTTTGCCGTTTTTAAAGAAATAAACGGTTTTGGTCCAGCCGGTAGGATGGTTTGGATTGGGGGTTTTATAAACATATCTTCCGTTTAACGGCTTGTTTTCTTTTAAGAATGATTTGCCGATTAATTTGGGTTCTCTAGGTATCATATAAGATGGTATTCCTTTAAAGTTTGATTTTCTCTTTCAATCATGGATAAAATATTCTCCAAAGAAGCGTAATACATTTTTCCGTTTTTTTCTATATTGTATTTTTTGAATAAAAAATTGGTATGACTTTCACTGATTTTTAAAATGGAGGCGGTTTCTTTGATAGTATAACCTTTGTCTGACAAAGGTTTTGGAATATTTATATTTTTGCTCATTTTTCTATCGTATATCCGTCATTTTGAAACAGGTTTGTAAGATTATCAACAACAGAGGGGATGACATCTTCCCTGTAAGTTGATCCCATCATTTTCGGTTTAAAGCTTACGGTCATTTGGTCGGTATTGATTATTATATCCACTTCCAATTTCATGCTTTTACAATTATCGGTTAAAACATTATCCGTAGATTCGTCTTCATAACTATTCTGATTTTGCGGTTCTTCATAATCGTTTGAAGGAAGCCCGTCATCCAAAGAATAATCATTATCAGACAGACTTTCTTTATCTTTATTTTTATTTTCGATTGTTTTTTTTGCTTTCGACATATTTTTATTTTTTATACTTTTTTTCTGCAAGTCATCCAAAACTTTCGTTTTAGTGGACGGATTCTCCACAATTTCGTTTACGGCATCTTTCAAGTCATCCAAATTCGCGTTTTTAACGAGCATGGCATCACGGGTTGTCATGGGAATTCCGGCATCGACAAAAACATGTTCTTTTTCTTCCCTAGTTTTTTTAGCTTCAATAATTTTATAAATATAAATTGTAGATTTTCCCATTCTTTTGGCAATATCTTCTACCGATTGGTTATATTTCTTTTTTAACAGGTTGACATATTCTTCAAGTTCCGGGTGTGATAAATTTTCTTTTTGTTCGTTTTCGATAAGCTGTATATAGATATTTTCCAAAGATTCGGGTTTTTTGCCTATGATTGCTTTTATGCTGGTAAACCCGGCTTCCTTGCAAGCCAAAAATCTTCTATGTCCGAATACTATGGCATATTCGGAACCTTTATCATAAACTTTGATAGGTTGCAAAAGACCGACACTTTTTATAGAATCCGCAAGTTCCTTAATAGATTCATCGGGATAATTTTTTCTTACATTTTTTTCTATTACTATTTTACTTATAGGGATAGACTCGAATTCATCGTTTATTTCCACTACCCTGCTCTGCTGTTCCGGTTTTTTTGCGGAACCGGCATTATCACCGAAACTCAAATTTCTTTTTTCAATTTTTGCTTTTCTTGCCATACTTAACTCCTATATGTTTTTAGTATTATTATACAAATAATCCGCGATATTGGCATATACGCCATTAATGGTATTATTGGGTACATATTCGTTTAAAAGTTTATTTTCCGAACAGGCGAACGGGACGGAGTTGGAATCCGGGATAATAAACAGGGGTTCAAAGGGCGATTCTTTCAGCTCGTCTAGGTAGGTGTTATGTATTGCCACTTTTTTATTGTATTTGTTAACAACGGCCATTTTATTATTGAAGTTCGCGTTAAAATCTTCCTTGATCTCGATTAAAGATTTAAGCATAACATCCAAAGCGTCAAAGCCGAAATTTTCCAATTCTATAATCGGGATAACAAAGTCGGCTTCCGATATTATTTTTTTGGTATAGATATTGAAGGAAGCCGGGGGATCGAAAAGAACGAAATCAAAATCGTTATCTTTTGCCGCCCTTATAACCTTGCTGATGGTCATGGGTTTGTTTACAAAATCCCCCTGAATAAAAGTTTGCAGTGGCGTATCGGGGGAAGTACCTAGAAGGTAAAATCCTTTGGATTTTTCGGTATTGGGCCGTGCGTCAATTACGGCATTTTCAAAGGATATTTTCTTTTCAAAGACATCCAAAAGGGAAGCGTTAAAATCCGCAAATTCGTCTTTTGTAAGGAGGTGGTTTGTGAGGTTTCCCTGCGGGTCTGAATCGACCACGAGTGTTTTTCCGTAAAAGGAAAGGGCGTAGCCCAAGTGGGCCGTTGTCGTGGTTTTCCCTACCCCGCCTTTCGGCATATAGGGAACGATTACTGTAAATTTACCATTATCGGACATAAACTGCTTCTCCTTTAGCAAAATTTAAAATCGGTATATTACGATAGTCAAGTAATATTAACATAAGTATATTACGATAGTCAAGTAATATTAACATAATTATCGGCTTCCAAATCGGGATATTTAGAGTTAATGTCGAAAGATATATGGGTTTTAAAGAGGTTTGCGAAGTTTTCGTCCGCTTCCTGATACCAGTACGAGGGGGCTATTATGGGGTAAAGGGCGGTTTGAATATTGGCGGAGGGGCCTACTTTTTGTTTGGCGATGGCAAAGACATATTTGTAAGACAGGTCCCCCAAGATAAGGCAGACTGATTTCAGTCTTCTTTTTGACAGGAAATAATTAAGGATAAAATGTGCTTTTGTCATACTACCCTACCCTACTCTACTTTGTTACCTTAAATGATCGGGTTGCAACAGTGAAAAAATGATAATATCCAACAACCATTCGTCTTCTTTGGTTATTTTTCTAAGCAAGAAAAACACTACAACCGTAACAATTAAAAAAGCCCATTGTTCAAATCCGGCACATATAAGCAAGGAAAAAAACATAAGAACCAGCAAGGGAACCAAAGGGATACCCAGCCACAGGTCTCTTTTAATTATACTCCTTCTTACGGGGATTGAAAACTCGGACAGTTGTTGGATATTCGCTGGCATATCAGGTTCCTTCCCAAAATAACTTTACGATAATGTTTAATGACAAAAGGATGGAAACTCCGACTATCCACGGGATAAACTTCTTAACCATGCCCGGTTCCCCCCTGTTCATCAAAACACCTATACCGAGACCGCCGAGGGCGATAAAACAAATCGCTCTCATAATACCGCCTGTGAAGAATGCCATAATTTCGTTTAGAATTCTTACAAGACCGGAATTTCCCAATGCCCCCGCGCTATTGGACGCGGAGGTTTCAAAATTTAGCGATCCCCCTTGTGCGAAAGCAGTAAGCGGCAACACAAGACTAAAAATCATAAATAACACCAGCATTATTAATGATTTTCCGAAAACAACATTTTGTTTCTTTTTTAAATACATCTTTTACTCTCCTGTTTTTAAATAAAATACCCAAAATATATATATAAACAACATATAACATATATTGTTAATATAAGCAATAAAAGTTACAAAATATTAGACATTGGCATTTTGCATAGCATACTGCGCCATAATATTTTCCACTTCCGAATTATTTATCTTCTTCATTTCCATTAATTCGCTTACCTGTACCCCCGTGGTATTATTTTTTTGAATAAAAATAATTAAATCTATATATTCGTTTAAATTAGGCAGTGCGTTTTCGCTTTTCAAATGGTCTAAAAGCAATTTTTTAATCCTAGTCAGACTAAGCAGGGACGAGTTGGCGTGTATGGTGGTAAAGCCGCCCGGATGCCCTGTATTCCAAGCGTCAAGTAATTCGTGCATAACTTCGCCCTTTCTGACTTCGCCGAAAATAATACAGTCGGGGGTATACCGCAGGGAAAGTTGAACGCCTTTGATTGACTGGTCGCTTCTTAAAATGATAGGGGTAATATATTTGGCATCGCACTGGATTTCGGAAACATCCTGAACCATAAAATATCGCATGGTGGGAAATATCTCTACTTTTTTTTGTATTACGGCGTTTAACAGCGTTGTTTTTCCCGAACCGGTACTGCCGGCGATAATGATATTTTTTTTATCTTTTATGTAATTGACGATAATATCGTACTGGTCTTTGGTTAACTGTTTGTTTTCCATGTATTGTTCCAGCGAATATATTTTTTCCGGCGGTTTTCTTATCGTGTAGGAACAGGCTAAAAGCCACGGGGGATAAATCCCCGTAATTCTCGCGTTTCTCCATTCGGGGACGGGGATGGTGGCTTCGAGTACCGGATAGACATAAAAGTCGATATTATATTCCATAAATTTGGCTATTTGGTTTAAAAGCAAATTTCTTTTCGTGGGACTAATATTTACGATTTTACCGTTGGAAATAATATCGGTTATGGGTTTACCGAATCTTTTTGCGGAAACATCGCCTGTGTGGGATACGAAAATGTCCGTCAAAAGGGGGTCGGCAAGCAGGTTGGAAAAAATATTAAGCTCGTTTTTAATATTGTCCAGCTCTCTTTGTTTCATCAACTCGGCATCTTCAAAATTCATTACTTAAACCACTCCATAATAAAATCTAATATTTTCAGTTTTCAAACCTAGTTTTTCTTCTTTCGTTGCTGTTGGCTATTAATTTTTCAACGGTAAGGCCGCCGGATTTAATATCATTACTTAATACAATTCTTAAAAAATCCTTGCTTTTTCTTTCTGCGGCATCGGCCCTTTCTTTTTTCTCTTCAAGGTCGGGGATGTCGGGATGGACGGCAAAGTGGGATTGTATAAAGAACATAAAAGCGTTCATAAAAAGCTGTAAGTTGTTTTTAATAAAATCATTATCAGCCGCTATATTGTTAATGGCCTGTTTCAAGGATTTTTCCTCTGAATAATTAAGATGGTTTTCGATAATATGTCTCGCGTAAGAGGAAGGTTTTTTAATATTTTTTTCAGCGGCCCTTTGCAATAAAAGCTTCATGGTATAGTCGGAAAGTTTAATTCCCAACAGGTTTGGTTTCGGGTCCCGTTTTTTTTGGTTTTTGAGTCTTTGTTCTATTCTTGACATTTTGGCGATACTGTTTGTCATAAGAGGGCCACCCTGTTTACTATTTCTTCAAGCTCGTCATCGTCCGGGATTTCGGAACTAAAGATGGGTTCAAAAACGACATCATCGGACTGCATCATGTACATATCTTCGGGAATGTCAAACCATTGCGGTTTGGTAAGGTCGGGTTTCGTAGTATTGGCACATTCGAGTAAAAGCTCGGCCCTGTCTTTGGGAGGCGGCAGATTTACTTTGGAAGTATAACGGGGGTCTGAATAATAAACATTTTTTTTGGCCATAATCGGAGAGGAACCTTGCGGAAAGATAATAAGCTGGTTTGCCGGAAGGTGCTGGAATTCATCGGCGTTTAGAAGGTTTACCTGTTGTGTTTGCACGGAATTACTAAGGCTGTTCATGCCGGCATCAAACCTGCTACCGGAGGATGACACATTGTTATAAGTTACCGATTTTACGCCCGTCATTTTTGAAAACATCTCGGCCCCTTTGGTATCGCTCATGGCGTAAGTCATCATATATTTACAGTGGTCAAAAATGGCCGTATCCTGTCCGTAAAGTTTGTAAATTTGGGACGGGGACTGGCAAATAAGGTAAAAGGTGATACCGTATCCGGCAAGAATACCCATCATAACTTCGAGCGTGGTGAATGTTCCGAGAGTCGGGAATTCGTCAATTAAAAAAAGTATTCTGTTTTTTAATTTTTGTTCGCCGAACTGTGTTTCATCCTGTGAGAATTTTCTTAGAATAAAGGTAACAATAATCCTTATGTATGAGGACAGGCGGTCGAGGTCGGGAAAAGGAACCGTAATATATAACGATAACGGCAGATCGGAAACTTTAAAATCGTTAAGGCAAAAATCACTGGAAGAAGTACAATGTCTTACGAGGGGGTCTTCAAAAACCTGCAAGGCGGTAACTGCCGTGGAAAATACGGAGCCTCTTTCGTCATCGGGCCGGGTTTTATTCCGTTGGGCGACATTGCTTACTATTTCGTGAATTTCCTGCGTACAATGTGCCGATTTAATCATATTGTCCAAAAGGCCTACGCCTTTGTCATCATCACCGTCCCCTTTGCTTGCCTGTGATAGAAAAGAAAGAACGCCGTACAATGATTTGTCTTTGTAGTCGGAACATTTGACATGGAGTATGGCCCCTGTCAGGAGGTCTTTGGCCGTGTCAACCCAATGTTTGGAAGAGCCGTCTACTTTTCCGTCAGCGGGTGTGGCAAGAATATCAGCAAGCATGGAAGCGTCCCTGTAAGCGGAGGAAAGTTCGAGTTCGTCCAAAATATTGAATTTCAGGGTATCTTTGCTACAAGGGGAAATTCGCAATACATGGGAAAACTTTTGTCTCCAACCTGCGGTTATATTAAAATTTTCACCTTTCGGGTCTATGGTAATAATTGATTCGGGCCAGTCTATACAGGTGGGAATAACGGAAGATACACCTTTTCCGCTTCTTGTGGGAGCGAACATTATAGTAGAAGTTTCGCCCCTGTGTCTTAGGATTCTGGACGGCTTGACAAGTTTTAATTTGACACCGCCGCCGGTTACGGCATAGTCAACAACGGCATTTTCTTCCTGTCCGATTACAACGCCGGCATCTTCAAACAGGCCAACGGCCCTTATGTCTTTTTCGTTGGCCCATCTTGCCGTACCGTGAATATTTTGGTTTTTATTTGACGCGTTTCTCGACCATGCCAAAATAAAATAGACAATTATGGAAACCATAATACCGATTACCAAAAGAATAACGGAATTAAAAATATGGTTTTCAACTATGGTATTCCGTTCAAAGCTGAAAGAACGGCCAATCATAACAAAGATGATAAAAGGGTAATAAACGGGGTAATCGAAAAGATAAAACCACGGCATACCAAGATACGCGGTACTGTACCCCAGCCTGAAAGCCAGTAACTGCGTGGATATAATCAAAGAAATAATGACCATTGCGAAAGGCAGTAGTTTGTGTAAAAAATTAACGCCCAAGCCGTTACTGTTTACAGGGTCATCCCTTTTAAATTCGTTTTTCGTATCTTTCGTAAATTTCGCGCTCATTTTTAAATCTCCCAATGAGGGCGGAAAATTAAGAGGGAGGTAAAAAACTAAAAGTATGTTTTTCGGGAAAAAACACGAAAGGCAGTGTAAACGCGTAAAAAGCGAACACTACTCTCCCCTGCTGGTTCCGGGTCATTAATATCAAATTTGTTTTTTAAATCCCTAGTAAAATCCGAACTCATTTTTTTTTAAATTCCTTCACTTTCATTTTTCACTACAACACACAAAAATAACTATATTAATATAATAGCTTAAAAGAAAACAATGTCAAGTAATTTTGACAATTTTTGTTATCATTCTTTCCTGCCCGTTTTTGTTAAATATCTTTTCAAACTGTATTTTTATATTATTACCCGTTTTGATGTCAGAGGGGGCTTCCTGCAAGGGAACATAAGAAAACTGTCCGGGGGAAGTTTCAAGGATAACGGCATGGTAGTAGGAGTTTTCCTGCATGAAGTATCTTTTAAAGACTTTGCCTGAAATCTGTCCTGATTTTTTAATATCGTGGAGGCGGTAATTGGAAGCCGGCGCATTGGTGAGCTGGAAGCCTTCGAGATAGGTGTCATATTTGCCGTATAATTTAAGGTTGTCCTGCCATCCCTTTTTAAAGACATACCTGTTTTTACTGCCATCGTAACGGGCAAGATTTAAGGATTCCAAGTGTAAAAGTCTTTTAAAAAGATGGGTGGAAATATCGGGTATTTTAAAAATAATATCCTTATCTACAAAACCGTTATTTTCGATAATATTCACAAGTTTTTTATCAAGGGATGTCAGCCGGTTACTGGTGGATTGCAAGCGGTAAGAATTCATGCGGTCTGTGATGGTACGGGGGCCTACCATTTCGGTACAGATGTCTTTTAAGGTTTCCCTCATATACAGGTTAATTTCGTCCCTTGAAAAGCTTACCTGTTTGCGGTTGTAGTCGAAACCGTTAACGATGACATGGGCGTGATTTTTGCCCGTATTATAATGGTTTGCGGCAACCCATATAAGGGGATGGCCCGTCCGTTTTTCCAGTCTGTCCATAAAATCCTGTACAAGTTCTTTTATATCCACATTTTGGTTTTCCGGGGATATTATAAACCTGTAGTGTTTTTTGGACATATATTTTTCATAATTTTCCGGGTCCGGGCCGTAAAGTTCGGGGTCTGTTCCGTTAATCCCTTTTCCTTCTTTTTGGATATAGGCAAGATGTTTTACATGGAGGGCTTTCACATATCTGTGGCTGGAGCGGAAGGTACACATTTGTTTGGATTCCGAATTATTGTATTTTGTACCGTAGCTCATCTTTTTGGACGCGCCCCTGTAGGTCTTGTGTTTGAAGGCTTTGAAGTGTCCGAGGTAGGGTTCTTTGATTTTGCCGAATCTAGTCTTTAATTTTAATTTGTCTTCTTCGTCAAAAATATCTTTTAGAAAATGAAAACCTTTGGCCATATCTTGATAATAGGAAAAAAAATATAAAAAGCAATAAAAACGGCAAAAATCGAAATTCTGCTCTGATGTAAATTAATTACAACTGATTGAATATGGAATTTTCAAGCCATGTAAAATACCGTTTCAAAAGGAAAAATTACAACAAAGTTAACAAAAAGGGCATATTGTTAACAACCGGCAGACCGTGAACCGTTAACATGACGGAACTCAATACTACATAAGGAAATAGGACAAAATACAAAAGAAAAAGTTAACTCGAAAAGTCGAAGTTAACGAAAAAAACAATATGTAGTAAAGAAATAAGTAGCAAAGTTAACACCTTTTATCTTGCCATTACATATAATAATCTTTATAAGTTCTTATAAAATATTATATGGATTTGGCATTTCCATTTGATTGTTTGCCTGAAAAGGTCGGACATTTTCAAAGGGGGGATGTCATACATAAGGAAGAGGGGAGATACCGAAATAGGTTAAATTGCCTTGTTTATTTTAGGCGTAATCAGGCAGGGCAGGGAAGGGGTCAGAAAATTATAACATGTTATAATTTTGCAGTGTGCAACAAGACCTTACCAGCTCCGAAAAAAGGCAGGAATAAGCAGGGGAAAATAAAGGATGCCGGCACAGGCCCAACTATTTGAAAATAAGGCGTAATCAGGCAGGGCAGGGAAGGGGTCAGAAAATTATAACATGTTATAATTTTGTAGTGTGCAATACAATATTACCAGCTCCGAAAAAAGACAGGAATAAGCAGGGGAAAATAAAGGATGCCGGCACAGGTTTAATTATCTGAAAAAATTGCGTAATCATTCATATTGGTAATTTTTGAAGTCATCATTTGTAAAAATATTTTGCTTGCTGTTATAGGGGCTAAATTCAAAAAATTCGCCTATTACATATGTGCGGTTTTTTTTCATATTGGTTAATTTATCTTCCCAAGTTACTTGTTTTAATTTTCCCGCGACACGGACAAAGGAATATTTGGAAGCTTTGGCTATAACATAATCCGATTTTTCCCCCCAAGCTTCGATGTCTATGTAGTGTTTTTCGTTTTGCCATTTTCCCTGTTTTTGGAAAGACTTGTTGACTCCCAGCGTAAATTTGGTTACGATATTTTTCCCGGAAGGTTCTGTTTTTAGTTCGTTTACGATTATGCCTTCCAGTGTTACGCTGTTCAGACAGTTCATGGCTTTATTGGGTCTGTCCTTGTTTTGGAGAACATCAATATTATCAGCTATGACAAAGACTCGTGAGCGCATTGCATTTGTAATAGATTCTTTCCAAACGGATTGTCTAAGTCTGCCTATAACCCTGATTCTGCTTCCTTTTCCGGTACTTGCGGCAATAAAATCCGCCTTTGATCTCCATGCTTCTATGTCAATATAACTTATGTTTTTTTCAACACCGTCCTGTTTGTGTAAAAAAGTTTCTATGGCGACAGTCAATTTGGCGATAGAATTATTATTACTCGCATATTCTATTACGGGATCGCTTGTGATATTCCCTTCGAGCAAAACAATATTGACATTATTCGTGCTTTCCACATTATTCAAATTTTCCATACGACACTCCATAAATATATATCCAGTTTACCATAAAGGGCAGTATTAGTCAAGCAAATTATACGGTTATTTTAAGAAATACAAGACAGGGTTTTAATAAATTATTCGGGCGGTTTTGTCAAATTTGTAAGGTAGGCTAAAAGGTTGTAATAAGCTTCTTTGATTTTTTCAATATTAAAAAAACCTTTTTTATAAAGGTGTTCCATGACATGGATAAGGATAAACGCCCAAACCAGTATTACTTTAAACATGGTAGCCGTGTCATTATTTTTGAATTTAAAATAGAGTATCAGGTAGGCTGTAACACAGAGGGCTTTAAAGATAAGCGTTATTATTTTCATAAGTTACCGTTGATATATTGGATTTGTTAAGAATTTCGGGGTTGTTAACAATTTTGACAAGCCTGTCAAAATAGGCTTGTTTTGTCTCGAATTTATTTTGGGTTATAAACTGTGTTTCCGGGTCCAGTTCCGTAAAATAATATTTAAACAACTTTTCGTGCGGTATATTATCAGCGTCAAAATATAATTTATTGGATGTACCGGAAACGCCGAAAACAAACAAAGAACCCGAAAAATCGGGTGAGAATGTTATTTCATGGATTCTCTTTAATTCGTCTTTCGGCAGGTTCCGGCAGTAGGCGTGGTACTGGCCCTTGTTGCAGGAATAGATTTTATGAAAGGCTTTTATTTTTCTGATTATGTAATAAAAGCCCTGTTTTTCGGTATTTACTACAAGCACAAAAGGCCGGGGTTTTTTGCAAAATACGCAGATACGGGAGTATAAAAACTTGCCTTTTGCGGTTTCCCTGTTTGCAAACCTTTCCTCGGTTTCGGGGTCGAAGGCATATCTGAATTTTTTAAAAAATTCGGACTTGACGACCGGGACATCGTTCTCTCTGCACCACAACTTTACAAACCTAGGCGATGCCTTGTATTTTTTCGCGATTTGCGAGGTAGTCAGGCAGACAGGGGAGCCGGGTGCCGTATCGTTATGTGCAACACCGTTAGGTGATATGCTATTGCACATAACGGCGTTACGCGAAACTT